>Ga0265316_10002840_pt1 | contig 17714 bp, 20 predicted proteins | sample 4522metaG_FD_202092 | JGI IMG/M metagenome (GOLD analysis project Ga0265316, IMG submission 202092) | Rhizosphere microbial communities from Carex aquatilis grown in University of Washington, Seatle, WA, United States - 4-5-22 metaG | ecosystem: Host-associated > Plants > Roots > Rhizosphere >... | reverse complement strand
GGAGGGGCTCACCGCCCTGGTGCTCAATGGCCGGGCGATCACCCATACGGCGACCGGCCTCGTCATCGACGGCCTGACCGCGGATCAGCTGGCGGCGGTGACGAGGCATTGGCCCGCGCTCTCGGCGTTGGCGGTTTGGCGGGCAGCCGAGCAGACCGAGGAGAGACGGCGCGCCGCCGCGCTGGCGGCGGAACTGGAGGGGCTCACCGCCCTGGTGCTCAATGGCCGGGCGATCACCCATACGGCGACCGGCCTCGTCATCGACGGCCTGACCGCGGATCAGCTGGCGGCGGTGACGCGGCATTGGCCCGCGCTCTCGGAGATGGTGACGCGGGAGGCCGTCCGGCAGGCCGAGGAGCGCCAGCGGGCGGCGCGGGCGATTCCGGAGAAGGCCCGGAGTCTGTTGGCCGCCGCGAGCAACGGCGCGACGCCGGAGACCTGGCGGACCACCCTCGCCGCGGCGCTGGGCAATTCGAACCGGGTTGAAAGCGGGGCCATCCTCCGTGGGCTGGCGGACGAGATCGACGTCTTCGAGGATCGGGCGGACCGATATCGGCGGGAGCGGGCGCCCCTCGAGGCGGCGGTGAGGACAACCCGCCAAGCGGTGGAGGCGGCGGATGCGGAGCTATGGCGGTGCTGCCGGCAGGCCAGCCGCGATCCCGAGGCCGACCTGCCGGGGCTGGAGGCGCTCTCCCGCACGCTTACCGAGCGGGAGGCCAGCACCCTCGTGTTCGCCCCACCCTCGGGATTGCGGGGCGGCGTCCTGTTCGACCGCGAGGAGCGCCGCCAGGCCGAGCGCGCGGCCGAGATCGCGCTGCGGGCCGCGCTGAGACTCCGCACCGCCCGGGAGGCCGCGCGCGCCGCCACCGCCACGCTGGACGCCTTTGACGCCGGTTCGGTGGGGCGGGCCGGCTGGCAGGCCCAGGACCTGGCCAACGCCATGGCGTCGGCGCTGGAGCGGGACGGGCTCGCCTTCAACGCCTCGGCCGAGTTGAGGCGGGCGGCGAGGGCGCTCGAGAGAACCGCAAGCCTCGCCGAACTGCACTCGGCCAGGGTCCCGGACGACACCAAGCAAGCGATCTGGGCCGACCAGCAAAAGCGGGCCGAACAGGCACGCCACAGGCACGCCGAACAGGCGCGTCACAGGCACATCGAAAGGGAGTTCGAGATGTGACGGATGAGGTCTCCGGCGTCAGACGGCTCGGCTTATCGAGCCTTTCCGGCCGGCAATTGTCGCAAAACGGTTCGATTTTGAAACATGTCAACAACCGGATGGTTAACCAACAGAGCCGCTAATCGGCCCTATTTCACAAGCGGAAAACGCAGTATTTCTCCTCCACATCCTCGCGATTTACCATCACCAGCCTTAAGGTAGACCACCTCGGCGGGTTCATGGGCAAACCAACCTGCGGGCAAACCGGTAAGATTTTCGACATCGCCGGCCGAGATGGCAAACTCTAGCGCGAGCAGGTCTTGCTTCGAGCGCACGCCCTCATTCACAATTAGATGTAGGGCATCGCGAAGTACGCGGGGATCAGTTGGCATCCATTGCCGATCCAGGGGCTCTTCCCGTGACCAGCCTTTGGCCGAATAGAGCTTGTAAAGATGGGTGACGAACTCAGGTGGGATAGCCTCAAGGTCCGATAGCCGCTTGATCTGTGCTTTGATCGAAACCCTCCAACGCTCTTTGGCAGCCACCAAGTTAGCAAGTGATGATACCTTCAATTCTATTGGATATGTAGTTGATGGCAGAAGAAAGGCGCTTGCCAAACGGAATGCCTGTGTCTCGATGAACTTCAAGTCACGCTTCATCTCATCTATAGTGACGTGGCGATGGAGCAACGCATGTGCCATCTCGTGAGCGGCATCCATCTGTCGCCGGGCGAACGACATTTTATCGCTTGCTAAGAGAATATGTGGTCGACCGTCAATCGGGGACCAACTGCACAGACCGTCCAGCTTGATGGTGCCCATTTCAATGACGCTGACGATGAAACCGACCCGTTCCATGAGCGCGACAACGTCCGTGCATGGCCCTTCACCGATGCGCCAATGACGCCGCAGATCCAAAGCGATCCGTTCGATATCATCTTCACGCAACTGTCGATAGCTCATTCCACCGAGCACGTCGGGGACATCGACAGCTGGGAAGTCGACATAGTGTTCTACGGCATGACTGATCTCCTGCAACCAGCGCATCTGGGCGCGCTGGTAGTCAAGGTCACGCACCAATGTCGTGGATAGGGATCGTAGGAAGACCGGTCTGCCATCATCATGGATTGGACGCATGAAGTATTCTTGACGAACACTTAGATGATTTGCTAAGCGGATTAGCATTTCAGCGTCCGGTGCAGACGATCCGTCCTCCCACCGTGACACGGTGCTGGGATTAAGACTCATGCTCCGCGCCAAAGCGGACATGCTTGGAATCCGCCGCGCTGCCCGGACCTCCGTAAGGCGGTCCGGGATGAATCCTGCTGTACCAACACGCATAACGATCGTTCCTCACCCGCCAGACGTATTAGACGCCGCTTTGACCGGTATCGTCTTCAGAATCTGGTACTTCAGGTGGCTTATAGGTTTTGCGCTTGGTCTTGAGAGTCACAAGGTGTGCCACATCCACGCCCTTCACAGGGCTCTCGATGCTTTCGGCATAGCCAGCAATAAAGGTCTCCACCGGTTCATAGAAGAGATAACTGGCGTATTCGGCGTCGATTACACCGATTGCCACTTCCTCCACCTTACCCGCGCGGGCTGGATCTCGTGCTACAACGAAAAGGACGAAAATATCTCCTGGTTTTGGCCCCTTATCATCCAAATCAAGGCGAGGTGTTAGATAATAGTTCAAGGACACGCCAGCTACGCGCGATTGGTTTTTGCTCGGCACCTCAGCTCGAGCCGGCATCGAAGCAAAGCCGAGAACCACGCCAAATTTGGTGCCACTGAATCGCATGAATGGCTGAAAGAAGCGTAGGTTCGTGCCAGGAATCATTCCCCCTTCAACTGCCACAGCGCCATGTTGCTCACAGACATCTTGAAAGCCCTTCTCCATTAACCGAAAACGCGCTTGGCCTTCTAACGCCCTGGCGCTTCGCCCGCTCAGGTCGGTTCCATCGCGTACGAGTTCGTGAGCCGCCAAGGTTCGTGCCGTTGCCATGTCCAGCAAATCTAGCACTAGGTGGCGCGGAAGGGTCGCGATAAGCCTACGCTTCAGTTCGTCAGCCATGGAATCAACCCCACCTGTGTGCCGGATGCGGATTTGTCCCATGTTTTTTTGCATAAAACAACATATAGTTCTGAAAATCGTGCTTTTTGCGGAATTAGCCATGGACGTGCGCCAGCTTAATAAAGCCCGCAATATGGCCAGTTTTAGGAAACTGCATATTTAAAATTTTGCGCGACGCACTATTTCGCAATAAAAGGTTGTTCCTTATGAATTGTTGACATCCCATAGCTATTGTATCATACTTAAGCTATCTGAATGACGCATCGCTGCCAATGTCTCCACAAAAGAGAAGTAAACCATGCCAGATAACCTTAAAATTCGTCAGCCACAAGACGCGAATAAAATTAACGTTCATGAATCATGGGAGGTCGAATACTGGACTAAAAAATTTGGCATAACCAAGCAGCAATTGGTCGATGCTGTGAAAGCTGTTGGCGTTTCGGTTGCTGCCGTCGCTAAATATCTCGGAAAAGCCTAAAATAATAGCATGCCTCGCTATGCTATCTAGTTTAGATATCTCGAACTATCCCCACTAAGATTTTTTCCGCTGTCGCCAGCGGTAGAAACAGCGTCTTGGGCCGGCTGATCAGCGGACGAAAGCCGTGGTGCTGGTAGAAAGCCGCCGCCTGATCGGTCTTGGCATCGACCAGCAGCGTAAAGACCGCTGGTGGTGCCTGGAGCACCCGCAAGGTGGCATCTGCAAGCAGGGCGGCCCCGAGGCCGCGCCCGTGGAACCTCCGATCGACGGCAAGCCGGCCGATGCGGACGGCGGGCAGCGTCGGATAGCGCGGTAGACGCCGGATTTCCTCGGGCGGCAGATCGGGTGTCGGGATGCTGGCGGCGGCGATGGTATAGAATCCCGCAACCAGCCCGCTCGCCGTCTCGACCGCGACGAAGCCATGGGCGATCCGCCGTCGGCCGTCTTGGGTAATCTGGGTCTGAAAGTACCGGTCGAGCGCGTCTTCGCCGCAGGTGAACCCGCTGCGATCATGGCTGGCGGCCAGCGGTTCGAGGCGGAAGGGCGGATTCACTCGCTGCCGAACAGGTCGCGGTGGCGTTGGAACGCCCGGCGGAGAGCCGGCGTTGGTTCAGGCGGGTTGATGATGGCTTCGGCCAGTTGCTGCTGGTCTTCAAGCGCCAACCGGACGATCTCGGTTTCCTCGATTGCCCGGCGAGCGGCGTCGTGGGCAGCTGACACCACGAAATCAGTCAGGGTGCGCCCCTGGATCTCCGCCGCGCGTTTGAGCAGGGCGTAGACGGTGGCGGGAAGCCGCGCTTCGAGACGCGCCGGAGATTGAACGTTTGCCATGCCGCAATGATACGGCGATTTGCCGTACACTTTCAAGTGTCGCATAACCTCCCAGTATGGAAAGCCGATTGCGACATTGGCGAAGAGCCTGGCAAGCATCGGCGCCCCGCCGGCCGACGCCGGACGCGGTTATGCTCGGAAAGGCAAGTCAAGGCGCCTGCTCAGGGGTGTGGCCCCCGCCAGCGAATACTGTCCCGGCCGGTGCCGGCGAGGCCGGGTCGGAGAGGACGGAGGCGGAAACACGGTCGGGAACGGGCCTCGAGTCGGCCGCTGGCCGCCGGCCAGCGCCACCCAATGCCCTCGCGATTATCACGCCCTGTCCGAGGCTCAGGCGTGAGCCGGGTTTTCCTGTTCGACGGACAGGCGCAGGCCAACCACCTTCAGGACGGCAACCAGCGTGTTCAGCGTCGGATTGCCCTTCGGCGACAGCGCCCGGTACAGGGATTCGCGACTGATGCCGGCCTCCGCCGCGACCGCCCCCAGGCCGCCGTAGGCCTCGGCGATCGTCCGCAAGGCCAGCAGGCCGCCGGCCCGGCCCTCCGGGGTGTCGAGCGATTCCATCGCCGCCCGCAGGTATTCGACGGCCAACTCATGATCCGCGCGCAGCTCGGCGACCTCCGCCTCGTGATGCGACACGGTCCCCCGTCTCGGCTTCGTCATGACTGTCTCCGCTTCCAATCCGTCCATAACGTCTTGGCCAGCCTGATGTCGCGCTCCTGGCTGCCCTTGTCGCCGCCGCACAGCAGGACGACGAGCGTCTTTCCATGCCGGCCGCAGTACACGCGATATCCGGCGCCGACGTGGACGCGAAGCTCGACAACGCCTTCGCCGACCGGCTCGCAGTCGCCGAGACTGCCGGCTTGCACCTGCCGCAGCCGCAAGCGGATGCGCGCCTGCGCGGCCTTGTCCCGCAAGCCGTCGAGCCAGTCCGTGAACGGCACGCGCCCATCGTCGGCCTGATATCGAAGTAGCTCCAACATGGGGATGTTGTAGCTTAAAAGCTACTGGGCGTCACCGAGGAAACAGGGACTTCGCAGAGTCTGTTGATCAGCAGCGAGGTTGCATGCAACTATCGTCCGCGCTACAGCATGCAACATCGCTAGACCAGTGTGACTGCAAGCCAGGATGCAACATGGCGCAAGACGAAGACGGGCAATGGCTATCGGTGTCCGCCGCCTCTCGGCGCTTGGGGATGTCTCGTCAGGCTTTGCAACAACGTATCCGGCGCGGCACCATCGATTGCCGCCGCAATAACCGGGGCGATCCACAGGTTTTTGTGTCTAACGCAAGCGCCCTTGCTTGCGTTGCAACGTCGGAAGCCGGCGTCGCAACGCTTGCAGCAGGCTTGCAGCAAGCCGCGCCGGAGCCGGTGGGGCAACTATCGCTGAACGATGTTCGCCAGCTGCTTGGCGAGCAGTCCGAGCGCATGGAGCGTCAGCACGCTGCCGCCCTGGCTACTCTGGAACGGGCGCACCGGGAATCGACGCAACTCCTTGTTGAGCGGGTCGACGCTGCAGAAGTTCGCGCCGAGGCCATCTCCGAGCAGTTGGGCGACCTGCTGGACCGCCTGTCGCGTCCGTGGTGGTCCAGATGGTTCGGAACGTCGAAGCGAAGCGATCTGCGGTGATCACCGCTTTCCTTCGATGACGGGCTCATAACCCGGGAAGGTCGGCTGTCCCCCGGGTTCACCTTCTCCCTGGGGAAGCGCTTCCTCCGGTGGGTAAATAATCGGGAGTTTGCGCAGATCGGATCGTTCGAGCCGGTCGTCGGGCTGGTCATCGGCATCGGCGACGACAGAGGCCTGAAACACGGAAAGCCGTCCGATCTGATCCCGACTCTCGCCCCACGCCACTTGCGCGTTGACCACATACGCGTTGACGGTCCCGTTCGATCCGATCTGGACCACCTGAATCCATCGCTCGTCTTCAAGGTCAGTGAGTGCCCGTTTCAACGTTGCCACACTGCACCCGGTGAGCTTCGCGAGTGTCTTCTGCGCGATCACCACCGCGTTCTGATGACCCATGTTGGCGACGAGGTGGTGCATGACCGCCGCCGCGCGTGGGCTGCGCATGGTGAGCTTGCCCCAAGCCTCGTGGGCCTTTCGCTCTGTCTGGACCCACGTGCGCGGACCGTAAGCAACGGGTGAACCGAGTGTTTTCGCTGGAAGATCGGACATCGCGATTTTGAGCTAGGGGTAGCTCACTCCTGAACAATTTTTGAACAACCGTGCTCAGAAATTGGTAGCGTATTTTTGTGCCAATATGAACAATAAACCTCCACCACTGAGCAAAAATCGCACAGACCTAGCTCACCAGCTGTGAGCTAGGGGTAGCTCACAGCTGGTGAGCTACCCCCCCCCCATAACCGTTTGATTCTGAACAAAACAATTCAAGAGCCCTCTAGATATTCATTATGAGCGGTCCACAGGCAGCAAAGCCGGCCGCGCGCAGGCCACAGCGCAAGGCGGCCGGCGTCTGCCTGTGGGTCCGCTGATCATGGGCAGGTTGCCCACAGGCTCAACCAAACCCTTCCCAGAGCGCCCTATAACCACGCTCTCTCAAGACTGTAATGTATCGCCTTACATTCCCATTGACAAACGCCCATGTAAGGCGATACATTACACTGATGATCAGGACGTTCCGCAGCAAGCCTCTTCGACAATTCTTCGAGACCGGCAACGCTGGAAAACTCTCCGTCCAAAACACCGCTCGGGTGCGGCGCATCCTTCAGGCGCTGATGGCGTCCACCAAGCCGGAGGACATGAACCTTCCCGGCTACTATTTTCACGGCCTGGAGGGCGAGGGACGCTGGTCAGTGCGCGTCACCGGCAACTGGCGGCTCACCTTTGGTTGGGACGGCTGCGGACGCGGTTGACGTTGACCTGGAGGATTATCACTGATGACTGACGCTCCCATCTCCTGCGGCCTACCAGCGATGCACCCAGGCGAGCTGCTGCGCGAGGATGTGCTCCCGGCTCTCGGACGTCCCATGATCGAGGTCGCCAAGCTACTGAAGGTGTCTCGCCAGACCCTTCACGCCATCCTTCGGGAAAAGGCCCCGGTAACGCCAGCCATGGCGCTTCGGCTCGGCAAGCTGTGTGGCAACGGACCTGACCTATGGGTCAACTTGCAGGCCCGTCACGACCTGGAACGGTTATCCCATGAAATGGGGGCCGAGTTGGCGGATATCCCGACGTTGCACGTTGCGTAGCTGGGGAGACCTTCCTGGCGTTGTCGGTTCGACAACGCCAGGAAGGTCTCCCACAAGTAAAACCGGGGCGCCGGGCGCCCGCCGGAGCCGGCCGAATACTCTGCCCCAACAGGCCAGAATCGGGCCGTCGCCCCGCCCTCGCCGTTGGCCTTGCCGAGTCCTTGCCCAGAGCTTCCGTTCGGCTTTCCATACTGGGAGGTTATGCGACAGCTCATCACTTCGTGATTTCTACATTTAGGTGATAGGCTGAATTTTCTTCATTTTTTAATACACACAGTCTCTCTCACCAAGCTTATTTGGAATTTATGCTGATAACGTTTAACTATCGAAACAGGGCCAACACCTAGAACTTGCACTTTAGTAGATATCGTGCATTATATCACCGGGCCATCAAACAACACAGATGGTCATTTTTCGCCTAAGAAACCTATGGTTGATCAAATGTTCGACGTTAAACAACCAAGCTATCGCCGCTTCCGATTAAACTATGCGGAAAAGCCAAAACGCATTGTTGCATGGGTTGGGTCGGGGTTAAGTACCCCAGCGGGTCTTCCTATGTGGCCACAATTGCGTAAAAAATTAGTTGAAGACAGCACGGCAAAAGCCTTGACTATGGATAACTTATCAAAAGATAAGTTATTAAAACTTATAGCGGCATCAAATGCTATAAGCGATAGCTGGACTGCATTCGATGTACTTCATGATGCTATTGGACGCACTAGCTTCCAGGCATCTATAAGGGAATTACTAACGCCAGTACCTGGATATAATGTCCCATTCATGTATAACAAGTTATGGGGTATGCCAGTTGCGGGCATCGTTACTCTAAACATTGACAGATTTGCCAGTCGGTCATATCATGATTACGAAAAGAAAAATGTAGTACCAATCGAAGCGAGCGGGTTTTCGGTTGGTAATTATATGCATGCATTGGGAGGTTCTCGACCATTTGTAATAAATCTTCACGGCATTATCGATGATGCTTCGTCGTGGGTTTTTCGAAAGGTCGAACTAGACGCCCTTCAAAGTAAGGAAGGATATAGCGTATTCTTATCCACACTATTTTCTGTATATACCGTGCTATTTATAGGAATAAGCGCTGATGATGTATCAGCCGGCGGAACTCTTGGAAAGCTTCGCAAGGCTGGAATTGACACTGGAAGTCATTATTGGCTAACAGATCGCATAGATGCCGACACAGAGTCTTGGGCTGAAGACAACGGTATTCAAGTTATGCGGTATAGTAGCAAGAATGGCCATGAAGATCCAATTAATTACTTTATTAATGACGTCAAAAGCTTTGTATCAATTGATGAAGAAGCCCCGCCAGTTGTGCAACAACTAACGTCATTTGGATCAATGATTAGCGAGAAGACGGTATTCCCGAATTCTCAGTCACTATCAAAAATGGATCCTGAAGAGATTCGTCTTTTATTATCTATTAAAGCTTCTGAGATACTTAAAGATGGAGACGTGGAGTCCAGAAAGCAATATGAAAAATTTGTAATAGAATATGAACGCGCCATATTTAATTCATGGTTTGTTTCTGTCGATGCCCCTGACAATGTTCTTTTTCGTTGTAAAATTGAAAACCTGATCGGAGCTGGGGCTTTTGGACAAGTTTATAAAGCAATATCCCCAGATGGTGATATTGTAGCTATCAAGATTTTAAGAGAATCTATACGATCTGATCGACTTAGACTTGGTAGCTTTAGAAGAGGCGTTAAAGCGATGCAAATACTTTCACGATCCGGCGTTACTGGCATGGTAAACTATCGAGAGGCATATGAGTTGCCCCCATGTGTAATTATGGATTATATTGATGGGATTAATCTTCAGTTAGCTGTTGAAAGCAGATCGCTTGATGCATGGACAGATGGCATAAAAATTGGAATAGACGTTGCTAAAATTATTAAGAGTGGCCATTATTTACCGGAAAGAGTCCTTCATAGAGACATAAGGCCGCCGAACATTATGTTAAGAAATTTTTATAGCGTGGATCATGATTGGGATGTTGTCGTATTAGACTTTGATTTATCCTGGCACAAAGGAGCAGCAGAACAATCTATTGTTGATATACATGAAGGTTCCGCGCTCGGATATCTTGCGCCAGAGCAATTGTCGGAAATTCGGTCGGTGTCAACCCGAAGCGCGTTAGTAGATTCTTATGGGCTTGGTATGACTATATACTATATATTTACGGGTTCGAACCCGAAGCCAGGAGATTCAAATAATGAAAATTGGATTAATAAAATTGAGCGTGAAATAAGTCGGACATCACGATCAGTTATAATCAAATCTTTTCCATCTCGATTAGCGAGAATAATACAACGTGCAACATGCGAACAACAATCGATGAGAATTGACATTGGTCAAATTGAATTTTGTCTAAATGAGATAAGGGACGCGATAAATAGTCCATGGAACGTCTCCTCTGCAGAGTTTTGGGGTGAGGAGATGTTGCATTGGGCATTCAATAGACAACAGTTTGAATGGGATGTTGATCGGTCGCGAGGATCAATAATATTGCCAACTGGGGTAACAATCATTATAAGCTCAGACGAAGAACATAAAATTGTTAATTTAAAAGTGACGCATAGTCAGATGGGCAATGAAAAATGGAAGGATGTTCAAAAATTTATGCCTACAGCAAGAGATAAGTCAACATCAATGTTAAGAAAGGCCGGGTGGGATGTGCAAAAATGCTTTACATCAGGTAAAGAAACAATAATAGAGGCCAGCTGTTCTGTTAGCACCATCAATAAAGGAGAGGCATCATTCAGGTCAATTGTATCGCCATTATCACAGATATCTCAATGGTTGTCATTATCATAGAGCCGATATTCTCCATTATGCCCCTGCTGGGAATCACGTTACGTGGTGCAAAATGGAACCTTTTTGCGACAATCCAGCCATGAAACGCGGGCCGCCGTCACGCGCCAGCCGGAACGTCCCGATCGAGCGCGGCCTGGACGGCCACCGGATTGACCGTGATCATCCAGAGCATGGCGCGACTGGCGCTGTCCGGTTCGGACCGGCCCTGCTCCCAGTTCCGGACGGTCCCGACGTCAAGCCCGTACCAAAGGGCAAACTCCTCCTGGGATAAGCCGTCCCGCTCCCGCAGCCCCTTCACGTCGATCCGATGGGGCGGTTGGTGAAGCACGGCGTGGATACCGGCGTCGGCCAACTCGCCAACCAGGGTCGCCCGATCCTCGACCATCGGCACCTCGATCACGATGGCCCGTTGGTCAGTCAGGCGGCTCAGCGCCATCCGGGCCTTGCGCAAACTCATGTGGCGTCTGGCTAGGCACATCGCGGCCTTCGGAAGGTTCGGCACGGCCATCCCCGCCCGGCGGAGCGACAGTCTTTCGCTGGAACCGGATCGGACCAGGTCGACGGCCTGGATTTGCACCCGTGGTCCGAGACGCTCCCTCAACGATTGTGAGATTGACATCGATCGCCTCCATCACCGCCTGTGCCAGCCAGCGAAGCTGGCGGGCACCATAGCCCCCGCTTCCGACATCGTGGCCGTGGATGTGAACTTGCCGCAGCGTCATCACGTTGTCGGTGATGGACAGGTCCGCCATCACCCAGATCGTGCCATCGGGAGTTTTGATCTCCGCCGTCACCACCGGATCCTCGGTGAGGTCATGGCGCAGGGTGATCGCGATGTCGTCGGCCGTCCACATGACAAACCATACGCAACTTGCGTATGGTTTGTCAATCGCGGGACCGTGCCTCAGGCGTTGATGGCGTCCTTGAGCTTCTTCCCGCTTTTGAAGGTTGGGGCCTTGCTGGCGGGAATGCGGATCGGCTCGCCCGTCCTGGGGTTCCGGCCCTCCCGGGCCGCTCGCTCGGTGACGCCGAACGACCCGAAGCCCACCAGCGTAAATTCCTCGCCCCGGGCCAGGGCCGCCGTGATGGCGGTGAAGACGGCGTCAACCGCCGTGCCGGTAACGTTCTTGGGCAGGTTGGTCAGGTCGGCGATATGGGTGACGAGGTCGGCGCGGTTCATGGTGGGGCTCGGCGTGGCGGGGACGGGTAATACTGCCTACACCGGGCGGGGGATCGTTTCACACGGCTATCTGATCGCGGGAGGCGACTTCCGAGTGGACCACCGTCACCGCCCGCCATCACCGGCCTCGCGCCACAGGCCGACCCCGGCGGCGACGGCCAGGGTTTGCTCGTACTGGTAGGCGGGGCCGGCGGCGGCGGCGAGGCCGAAGCGGACCAGCGGGGCGGCAAGGTCGAAGCCTGTCGCGGTCAGGCAGCGCCAGCGCTCCGCCGTCTGGAGGGCGCAGGTGACCGGACCGCCCGAGACAAGGCCGCCAAGGGCGAGCCGGGCCGTCCAGCCGGTCGGCGTGTCCGGACCATCGATCCACACGCCGTCCAGGCGCAGCCGGACGCCGTCGATTTCCAGGGTGGCGCCGTCGATGACGGTCGCCGCGCCCGAGCGCGTTTCCTGGGCGAAGGCCGGCACGGCGGCCGCCAGCGCGGTCACCAGGACCGCGAGCGCCGGCCGGCTCACTGCGGCGTCTTCGGCGCCGGAGGGAACCTCGAGAGGTCGCCCCGGCCGGCTTCGACCGCGGCCAGCGCGATTTGCAGGTAGCGGGCGTGGGCGTCGTCATCAAGGCGGGCGGGGAGGCCCCGAACGGAGAGGATCGACGGTTCGTCGTTGGCGATGGGATCGGGCACGCGCGCCTCTTGGGAAAGAGGGGGCGTCCCGCCGCTCCGGGGCCGGTTGTGTTGGCGCTCGGCGTCCGGACGATGGCCACGCGCATCTTGGCGGCGAGACAGTCAAGGGTCGCCAGAACCTTACGGGTTCCTGGGCCGCCGTCGTCCGCCGGAGCGTGTGAGGTGCGTGCGCGCAGAGGCTTCGCCGTGGTATATCCACGCCAGCCATTGGTCGACTCCCTACCAGGGTCGGTTACGTGGCTAGGCTGGACGGGGTGCTACAACACCCTGTCCAGCCGCCGGTCTGACGATGCGCTGTCGCAAACCGCGTGTCAACCCCCATGCGGCGCGTGCCCACGACACCCTTAGGTGTCACCTCTGCATTTTTGAGCAATCAAAAGGTGTCGATCAACCGCCGCCCCGACGCTCCGATCAGAGGGCCACGCCGGCCGCGACGGGCCGACCATCCCCGCCCGCAACCGCTTTCCCGGTGGTTCCGCGTCCTACCCGGAAAGGCGGTTGCGGGATGATGGGGACGTCGGTGAGAGCCTTCGTGCGCCGTTCCGACGAATTCAGCATCCGGCAGGTCAAGAGGAGCGCCGCGTATTCGGTCAGGTCCCGATGGCGCAGCTCTTGGCCATGCCCCTTGGCGTCGACCAAATAGTCCACGAACTCCCCATCCTCCCTCAGTTGGCCCCACAGGATGAAGCCGGCCGCGATCAACTCGTCAACGAACGCCTTGCCGGTGCATATCCGTCCATCCGGGCGGTGGAGCTGGACGCGCTCGGCGGCGGCGCTCACGGCCGGCGCCCACCGGGCCATGATGGCCCGGCTATCGCTGTTCCCGAGAAGCGGCGCGGCGCGTCCCGTGTTCGGCGCGAAGATTGGCGGCGGCGCGGGCTGAGGCGCCGGGGCGGCGGGCGGGGGAACGCGCGGCCTGGCGCCCGCTGCCCCGAAAAGCTGGGCGTCGATCCGCTCGGCGTCCTCGCTGGGAAAGCGGCGAACGACCTCGTGGTAAACGGTCAGCAGCGTCGCCGGCCGGGCGTGCTCAACCAGATCGGCCAGCCCGCGCTTGAACGCGGTGATGATGGCGGCGTTGACGCGCTCGGTCGTGGCGCGGCCGTTGGTTCGCTGACGGCGCTTTCTCTCGGCCGGGGTCATCGGCGTGTCGCCGATGGGTCGGCGGGGCATGGCGTCCTCCCTGGGGGCGGGCGGTTGAGATCAGGATGGCGTGACCGTCACGGCATGATCACCACGCCGGCCGTGCCCGCCACGAATGATCCATCGGCGTTTCGTGACGGTCACTAACAGTGAAGCGCGATCAGTCTCCACCGAGGAGCGGCATCCACGCCAGAGCCGGCGTCGCCATCCCGATTGCGTGACCGTCACGCTGGCTCCGCGACGGCCGCCGCGTCCTTGAGCGCGGCCGTCGCCTCGATGGCGGCGCTCTTGCGCGGCGGCTTGGTCCGGGGCGGGGCGTCGCTGAGATAGGCGCGCAACGTTGATTCGCTGATGATGATGCCGTGTCCGGCGAGAATCTGAAGGATCACCTTGTCCGAGCAGCCGCGCGAGCGGGCGGCGCGGATCGAGCCGGCCATCTCCAGCACCGCCTCGCGGCAGGTGACTTGCGGGGGCTTGGCGGCGTCGAGCGCGGCGATGATCGCGGGCAGGCTGTCGCGCGGGATGGTCGAGGCGGGGGGCATCGGGCGGCCTTTCTCAGGCTGAAGGATGCACTCAGCCTATCAAGTGGCGCGGTGGCGGGCAAGCCAAGCTAGTTAGATCGCGCTGGAATCTTTCGGGCGGAGCGCGCTATATGGCTGGGAGGAAAATTGCCTTAGAAAAGCTTTCACACCTGACGCACCTTTTGTGCAGAAGGGGGACGCGCGTGCTATCTGTTGGGCTCAGCGCAGGGGCGGACTACTACGCCGAGGCTCAGGCCGCCTATTATCTGGGCGGCGCCGAGCCGGTCGGCCGCTGGTGGAACGGCCCGGGTCATTTTGGGCTGGCTGATGGCGCGCCGGTCGATCCGGAATTCTTCCGGACGCTGCATGGCGGCTTCCATCCCCGCACGGGAACCGCGCTGGTCCAGAACGCGGGCGATGCCCGGCGGCGGGGCGGCTACGACCTGTGCTTCAGCGCGGACAAGACCATCTCGGCGCTGTGGGCGGTGGCGCCCGAGGCCATGAGGGTGGCGATCGAGGAAGCCCAGGAGACGGCGGCCCGCGCCGGCTTGGCGCTGATGCAGGAGCGAGCCGGCTGGACCCGGCGTGGCAAGGGCGGCGCGACGCGGGAGCGGATCGTGATGTTCGGCGCGCTGTTCCAGCACGGAGACACCCGGGCCGGCGACCCCGATCTACACACCCATTCGGTCATCTTCAACGCGGCGCGGCGCGAGGACGGCGGCTGGGGCAGCGTCGCCAACGAGGATTTGTTCCGCTGGAAGATGGCGGCGGGCGCCGTCTATCGCGCCGAGCTGGCGGCCCAGCTGCGGGAGCGGCTCGGGCTTGAGCTCGAGCGCCATGGCGACCGCGCCGAGTTCATCCGGGTCAAGGGCGTGCCCGCGGCGCTGTGCGCCGAGTGGTCGAAGCGGCGGGCCGGCGTGGTCGCCGCCGCCACCGAAAAGGGCTTCGAAACTGGGGGCGACGCGGCACGGGCCGCCGGCTTGGCGCTGGCGCTGCGGGGCGGCAAGCGAGCGAACGGTGGGCGCGAAACCCGCTGGCGGGCCGAGGCCGAGGCGGCGGGATGGACGGTAACGGCGGCGGCCGAGCTCCGGGGCCGAGCGATCGAGGAGCCGGCGGACGCGCGAAACCGGGCGTGGCGGGAGGTCAAGGAGGCGGTGCGCGCGGTGGTGCGGCGCGACAGCGTGTTCGCGGAGCAAAAGCTGTGGCAGGTAACGGCCGAGGCGGCGGCGACGGCGTTCCCGGCGCGCGATCTGCCCGGCCTGATCCGGCGCCTGGAGGCCGAAGGCGTGGTCGTCCGCCTGCCCGACCCGCCGGACGGTCAGCGGATGTTCAGCACGCGCGCCGCGATCGAGGACGAGGTCGCGGTGCGCGCGCTGGCCCGGCGGGCGGCGACGGCCACCGCGTTGACCGTGCCCGAAACGATGGCGTGGGCGGCGGTGGCGGCGGCGAGCCCGACGCTCAGCGGGGAGCAGCGGGACGCCGCCCTCCATGTTCTGACCGGGCCGGGCGGCGTCGGCCTGATTGAGGGGGCGCCGGGGGCGGGCAAGACCACCCTGCTGCGGCCGGTGGTCCAGGGCTATCGCGCGGCGGGCGTCGGCCAGGTGGTCGCGGTGGCGATCGCGTGGCGCCAGGCCCGGGACCTCGGGGGCGAACTCGCGGCGGATGACGCGCTCGCGGCCGACGTCCTGCTCAGCCGCTGGCGCGCCGGGGCGCTCGCGCTCGGCCCCGACACCCTGATCATCGTCGACGAGCTCGGGCAGTGGTCGGCGGCCCAGACCCGGGCTTTGCTCGAGATGCGGGCCGAGACCGGCTGCCGCGTCATCGGCGTCGGCGACCGGCGTCAGCTCCAGCCGATCGGCGCCGGCCCGGGCATGCGGCTGCTGACCTGGGAAACCGCCCCGGCGGTGGTCGACACCATCCTGCGCCAGACCGACCCGGCGGCCCGGGAGGCGGTGGGCGCGGTCATGGCCGGGGACGCGCGGACGGCGCTCGCGGCCCATCGCGAACGCGGCCACGTGATCGAGGCGCCGTCCCACGCGGGCGCGGTGGCGCTGGCGGCGGCGCGCTGGCGGCAAACACGCGAGGCCGGGGCGTCGGTCGCGGTCATCGCCGAGACCTGGGTCGAGGTGCGCGCGCTCTCGCTGGCGATCCGGGGCGAGCTGTGCGCCATGGGGCTACTGAGTGGCGACGACGTTTCGATCAAGGCGAGCGGCAACGCCCCCGGCCGGGCGGTCACTCTCGCGGTGGCGGTCGGCGACGAGCTGCGCTTCCGGCTGCGGGACGATCGGCTGGGGGTGGTCAACGGCGATTTCGGCCGGGTGGTCGGAATCACCGGCACGCGCCTGACCATGGAGCTGACCGGTGGCCGGCGGGTGGAGGTCGATCCGGCCCTGTACCGGGACTCCGCCGGCCACTGTCCGCTCACCCACGCCTACGCGACGACGCTGGCCGCCGCCCAGGGCCTGACCGTGGACGCGCCGATCCTGCTGGCCAGCCCCCGCCTCAGGCGGGAGGCGGCGACGGTCGGGTTGAGCCGGGGCCGGGGCTGGACGACCATCGTCATCGACCGCGGCGCCGTGGCGGAGGAGATCCGCGCCCGCCGCCCCGACGACCGGGCGCGCGAACCGGTGACTTCGGACGAAGTCGACGAGCATCTGGCGCGCGCTTGGTCGCGCTCGGGACGGAAGGTAGCGGCGCTCGATTATCTGGAGCCGGCCCAGGTCGCGGCGTGGCTGGAGGGCTGGAGCGGGGGGCTGCCGGCCGACGCGCTCTCCCCGAGCGGGCGACCGCCGGCCGAGGTGGTGTCGCTGTCGGCGGCGCGCGAGCGGCGCCGGATCGAGGCCGACGGGCGGCGGCTGGACCGTCTCGCCCGTCGGCTGGAGGCCCAGGGCGAGCGGATACGGGAGCGCGACGCCGAGGAGATGTGGGCGGAGTTCGATCGAACCCCCAACCAGGACGAGGAGATGGAGCCTTGGCCCTGGGATCGGGACGACGATCCCGACGAGGATCACTGGCGACCGCCGACCGAGGCGGAGCGGCAAAGGGAGGCCGAGGCGGTGGCGACCCTGAGGGCGCTGCTGCTCGATGGACGGTCGATCACCCAGGACGCCGACGGCCGGTACACCTTTGGCGGGCTGAGCGAGGAGCAACTCGAGAGCGTCGACCACTATTGGCTGGCGCTGGCCGGGGTGGCGCGGGAGGAAGCTCTCCGGCAGGCGAAGGAGCACGAGCGCCGCCGCGCCGCCCAGGAGGCCGAGGAGAGACGGCGCGCCGCCGCGCTGGCGGCGGAGCTGGAGGGGCTCACCGCCCTGGTGCTCGACGGCCGGGCGATCACCCATACGGCAACCAGCCTCGTCATCGACGGCTTGACCGGGGATCAGCTGGCGGCGGTGACGCGGCATTGGTCCGCGCTCTCGGTGTTGGCGGTTCGGCGGGCGGCCGAGCAGGCCGAGGAGAGACGGCGCGCCGCCGCGCTGGCGGTGGAACTGGAGGGGCTCACCGCCCTGGTGCTCGATGGCCGGGCGATCACCCATACGGCGACCGGCCTCGTCATCGACGGCCTGACCGCGGATCAGCTGGCGGCGGTGACGAGGCATTGGCCCGCGCTCTCGGC
>Ga0265316_10002839_pt1 | contig 17719 bp, 15 predicted proteins | sample 4522metaG_FD_202092 | JGI IMG/M metagenome (GOLD analysis project Ga0265316, IMG submission 202092) | Rhizosphere microbial communities from Carex aquatilis grown in University of Washington, Seatle, WA, United States - 4-5-22 metaG | ecosystem: Host-associated > Plants > Roots > Rhizosphere >... | reverse complement strand
GCCTGTGCCACGAATCCTGTGCAACTGGAGGAGGGGCGGTTCGGGCTTGCGCGAAACGCCCTGCGATGCTATAAAATCACTCCTTTGTCCTTGTAGAAATCGCCTTGGTGGGCGGGTGTGCACGTCTGGAACTCCGGAGATTGTTTAATAACGGCATTGTCGGATGCCTTTTCATAATCGGTGCAAATTTTAAACCAACTCGGCGATCTGTTCCTCTCGGCTGTCCCCACGGTCATTATCGTTTTCCTTTTCTATTTCTTCCTGCGCTGGAGTTTTTTCACCCCCATGCAGCGCGTGCTGGACGAGCGCCACAAGCGCGCTGACGGCGCCCGGCTCGACGCGGAAGTCAGCCGCGCGGCCGTACAGGAAAAATTGCGCACCTATAACGACGTGCTGAAAAAGACGCGCGCTGAAATCTTCACCGAGCAGGAAACCGTCCGCCGCCGCGTTCTGGACGAGCGCCAGGCGACCATCACCGCCGCCCGGACCGCCGCGCAAAACGAATTGCAGGCCGCAAAGCAAGCCCTGGCCGCCGAAGTGCAAGTGGTGCGCGGGCAACTGGAACAATCCGGCGCCGTTCTGGCCGATGAAATCGCCGATGCAATCCTCGCCGGTACGCCATCCGGCTCGGAAGGCACACGAAGCGGGGAGGCGCGATGAAATCCCTCCGCCCGTTTCTTTTTTCCGTCTCTGCCGGGCTGGCTCTTGTAATTCTCGGCGCCCTTCCCGTATTTGCCGAGGAAGCCGCGCAGAACCCGGCCGATACCTCGACCGGTGTGATTTTTCGCTGGCTCAATTTCGCGATCATATTTTTGACCATCGCCTACTTCGCGAAAAAGGGCGGCTCTTTTTTCCGATCCAATGCCAAGGCGATTGCGGCGGACATTACCGAAGCAACCACGGCGAAGGACGCGGCGCAGCGTGAGCTGAATGAAGTGGACGCGAAGATTTCGCACCTTAATGCGGAAGTGGCCGAGATGCAGGAAGCCGGCAAAATGAACTGGGCCGTCGAGGCCGAGCGGCTGCGCACTTCCGGGGTCGCCGAAATTGAAAAGATCAAGCAGTCGGCGCGGGCCGAACTGGCCGCGTCCGAGCGCGCCGCTCAGCAGCAATTGCGCGAAGTGGCGGCTGCGCTGGCGGTCGAACGCGCTGGCGCTTTGGTCCGCTCCCGGCTGAACGTGGAAGCCCGTACCAAACTGTTTCGCAAATTCCTCGATGAGCTTGGAAGGAGCGCGAATTGAACGCCCTGGCGAAGCGGTATGCGGCTGCGCTGGTGGACGTGGCGCTTGAAAACAAGCAGGCCGATCAGATCAAGGCGGAACTTGCGGCTTTCGCAACCATGGTTCGCGAGTCGGCGGACCTGCATTCGTTTCTGGCGAACCCATCGATTGCGCGGGCGGCCAAGCACGGTGCGATCGAGCAACTGGTTGCGCAAATGGGCGCGAGCCGCACGCTGCGCAATTATCTGTTTGTGATCGTGGACCAGCGACGCGCCGCGATGCTGATCGATATCGAGCAGGCGTTCAGCGCGATCCTCGATGAGCGGATGGGGATCACGCAGGCCACCGTCACGTCCGCAACCGAAATGACGGACGCGGAACGCGCGGAGATGGATGCCGCGCTTGTGAAACTTACAGGCAAGAAAGTGCAGGCACAGTTCAAGACGGATGGCGCGCTAATTGCCGGCGCGGTCGTGCGAATTGGTTCCACGATTTATGACGGCTCGGTGCGCGCGCAACTCGATCGCCTGCGCGTCCGGATGATTACGGAATAGGAGCGGGAATGGCTTCGATCAAAGCGGATGAAATTACAAAAATACTGAAGGCGCAAATCGCCAACTACGACCAGGCGGTGGCCGTCGAGGAAGTCGGCACCGTCATTTCGGTGGGAGACGGCATTGCGCGCGTCTATGGTCTGGAAAAAGCGATGTCCGGCGAAATGCTGGCGTTTCCGCACGACGTGTTCGGCATCGCGCTCAACCTCGAAGAAGACCAGGTCGGGGCCGTGCTCCTCGGCGAGTACACGCTGGTGCAGGAAGGCGACACCGTCAAGCGCACGGGAACGATTATGTCGGCGCCGGTCGGCGAAGCGATGGTGGGCCGCGTCGTGAGCCCGCTCGGAATTCCGCTCGACGGCAAGGGCCCGATTGTGACCGACCAGCGCATCCCTATCGAGCGCATCGCTCCCGGCGTCGTGGATCGCCAACCGGTGCGCGAACCGCTCCAGACTGGTATCAAGTCCATTGACTCGATGATCCCGATTGGACGAGGGCAACGCGAGCTGATCATCGGCGACCGGCAAACCGGAAAGACCGCCATCATTTTGGATACGATCATCAACCAAAAGGGCGGCGACATGATTTGTATTTACTGCGCGATCGGGCAGAAGCGCTCGACGATTGCGCAGTTGGTGAAGGTGCTGACCGACGCCGGCGCGATGGAATATACGATCGTCGTCGCGTCATCCGCCACGGAACCCGCGACCTTGCAATACATCGCGCCATACGCGGCTTGCGCGATGGGCGAATTTTTCCGCGATTCGGGCCGCCACGCCGTTTGCTTCTACGATGACCTGTCCAAGCACGCACAGGCGTATCGTGAAATTTCCCTGTTGCTGCGCCGTCCTCCCGGGCGCGAAGCGTTTCCCGGCGACGTTTTTTATCTCCACTCACGCCTTTTGGAGCGCGCCGCGAAACTGAACGACAAGCTGGGAGCCGGTTCGCTGACGGCTTTGCCTGTGATCGAAACGCAGGCCGGCGACGTTTCGGCCTACATTCCGACCAACGTGATCTCGATTACCGACGGTCAGATCTATCTGGAAGCCGACTTGTTCAACAGCGGCGTCCGCCCCGCCATTAACGTGGGGCTTTCGGTGAGCCGCGTCGGCGGCAACGCGCAGATCAAGGCCATGCGGCAGGTTGCCGGTTCGCTGCGTCTCGACCTCGCGCAGTATCGCGAACTCGCGGCCTTCGCGCAGTTCGGCTCCGACCAGCTTGACAAAGCGACGCAGGCGCAACTGGCCCGCGGCCAGCGGCTTGTCGAACTTCTGAAGCAGGGCCAATTTTCCCCTCTGTCGGTCGAGGAGCAAGTGCTGGTGATCTTTGCCGGCACCTCGGGCCTGCTGGACGACGTCGCGGTTCCCGATGTTCAGCGATTCGAAAAAAACCTGGTGGAATTCGTTCACACGCGCTACGGCGGGGTGCTGACGACCATTGCACAGAAGAAACAGATTACCGACGACATGCGCGCCGAACTCAAGCGCGTGATCGGCGAATTTAAAGAACAGTTCCAGGCCGGTGTGGCCGCGGCGAAGGCTTGAACGGTCTGTATCGCAACGAGCGTAAATAGTTAAATGCCTACACTTCTCGATTTCAGGCGGCGTATTCGTTCGGTGAAGAATACGCAGCAGATTACCCGCGCGATGAAATTCATCGCGGCGGCGCGGCTGCGTCGCGCGCAGGAAACCGCTCTATCGCTGCGGCCCTATGCCACAGGAATTCGCGAAGTGCTCCGCTCGGCCATGTCGCGCATTGAAAATCCGGACCAATTTCCGATGCTGGCTCATCGCCCGGAAGATCGCGTCCTCGTCCTTGTCGCCGCCGGTGAGCGCGGATTGGCCGGGGCGTTTAACGCAAACGTTCTCCGCACGGCATTCGAGTTTATCAAGAGCAAAGGCGGAAAATCGGTGGAAGTGATTCCGATCGCCAAAAAAAGCCGCGAGGCCTTTCGGAAACGCGACTATAAAATCGTGGCCGAGTACGTGGATGTGACCACGAAAGCCGACCTCAAAGTGGCCCGGACGATTACCGCCGAGGTCATGAAGATTTACGAAGCGCACCAGGCGGATTCGGTCTATCTGATCTACAACGAGTTCAAGAACGTCATGGCGGCAACCTTGCGCGTGGAAAAGCTGCTCCCGCTGGAACGCGAAGCGCTCGCGGGCCATGAAAAGGGCGCTCCCCCAGCCTCGTCGGCGGAAAATGTCGATTATATTTACGAACAACCCGCCGCTGAAATTTTCAACAAACTGGTGCCGCGCTATGTGGAGATGCAGGTCTATCGCATGCTGGCGGAAACATCCGCGGCGGAGCACGCCGCCCGCATGACGGCGATGGAATCCGCGACCAGCAATGCGTCGGATGTCATAGATGCTTTGACGCTCCACATGAACAAGGTCAGACAGGCTGCGATTACCCGGGAAATTATCGAGGTTGTCAGCGGGGCCGCTTCTGCTGGTTAGTTATTCACGAGTTACGAATCACGATTCACGAATCACGTATTCGAGGAGTTCCAGATGTCGCAAGACACACCAAACAAGGGCCACGTCGTCCAAGTCATCGGACCCGTCATCGACGTTCAATTTTCGGAGCATCATTTGCCCGAAATCCACAACGCTGTGCGGATCACGAGCGAAGGCTTTGAAGGACCTGAGCCGATTAACATTGTCGCGGAAGTGGCCCAGCATTTGGGCGAAGCCCGCGTCCGCACCGTCGCCATGACGGCCACCGAAGGCGTGGTGCGCGGAATGCCTGTCGTCGATCTTGGCGGCCCGATCGCCGTGCCTGTGGGCCGCGCCACTCTTGGGCGCGTGATGAACGTGCTTGGCGAGCCGGTCGATGGCCTCGGCCCAGTCGAAACCGACAAGCGCTATCCGATTCACCGTCCCGCCCCTTCGCTCGAGGACCAGTCCACCACGCTCGAGATGTTCGAAACGGGCATCAAAGTCGTGGACTTGTTCGAACCCTACCTGAAGGGCGGAAAGATCGGCCTGTTCGGCGGCGCGGGCGTCGGCAAGACGGTTTTGATTCAAGAGTTGATTCACAACGTCGCCATGAAGCATGGCGGCGTGTCCGTATTCGCCGGAGTGGGCGAACGGACGCGCGAAGGAAACGACCTTCTGCTCGAAATGACGGAATCGGGCGTCGTCGTTCCCGGCAATCCGGAGAAATCGCGGGCGGCTTTGATTTACGGGCAGATGACGGAACCGCCCGGTGCGCGGCTTCGTGTCGGCTTGACGGGACTGACCGTCGCGGAATATTTCCGCGATGAAGAGGGCCTCGACGTTCTGCTCTTCATCGACAACATTTTCCGGTTCGTGCAGGCAGGGTCGGAGGTTTCGGCGCTGCTGGGACGCATGCCATCGGCCGTGGGGTATCAGCCGAATCTGAATACGGAAATCGGCGAACTGCAAGAGCGCATTACATCCACCAAGCACGGCTCGATCACTTCGGTACAGGCCATTTACGTGCCCGCCGACGACTACACGGACCCCGCTCCCGCCGCGACGTTTTCGCACTTGGACGCGACCACGAACCTGAGCCGGCAAATCGTCGAGCGCGGCATTTATCCCGCAGTCGATCCCCTGGCCAGTTACTCGCGCATTCTCGATCCGCGCATCGTCGGTGAGGACCACTACAACACCGCCCGCGCCGTGAAGGGCGTTTTGCAGCGCTACAAAGACCTGCAGGACATCATCGCGATTCTGGGCATCGAAGAACTTTCGGACGAGGACAAACAGGCAGTCGCGCGCGCTCGAAAGATTGAAAAATTCCTGTCGCAGCCGATGTTCGTCGCGCAGCAGTTTACCGGCCTCGAAGGAAAGTACGTGAAGATCGCCGACAACGTCCGCGGCTTCAAGGAAATCGTCGAAGGCAAGCACGACGACCTGCCCGAACAGGCGTTTTATATGGTCGGCACAATTGAAGAAGCGCGCGCAAAGGCCGAGAAGATGGCCGCGACGGCGTAGGGAGACGTGACGAGTGATTGGTGAAGGGTGACTGGTGAAACCGACGCTGTAGCCTTTGGCTCAGTCCCGGTTTTCACCAGTCACTGGTCACTCGTCGCCAGTCACAATCGACAATGTCTGACACATTCACACTCGAACTCGTCACCCCGGCCCGGCAAGTCGTGCGCCTTTCTGCAGCCGAAGCGCAGATTCCCGTCCTTGGCGGTTACATCGGCGTGCTGCCGGGACACACTCCGTTTCTGGCCGAGATGGGCAACGGTGAACTGAGCTATCGCGATGGCAATCGCGTTTATTCGTGCACATCGTTCGGCGGTTTTGTGGAAGCGCTTTCCGATCGTGTGATTGTGCTGGCCGATGCGGCCGAGCGCGCCGAAGAGATTGATGTGCCTCGCGCGCAGGCCGCTCAAGACCGTGCCCAGAAGCGCCTCGCGAATCCCAACGATCCGAATATCGACTGGAAACGCGCGCAGGCGGCACTTGAGCGGGCGCAAATTCGCTTGCAGGTGGCGGCAAAGGCCGGCGCGGCTTCTGTCGCGGCGGGTTCGCACTAGGACGATTCCATTCCCTTTGGATCGAGGAAGGAATTTCCCTGAGTGGAACAGGCTCCAGCCTGTGGGTTTTTGAATTCCGCCAACCCCAGGGAAATTCAAAAGCAAACAGGCTGAAGCCTGTTCCACTGGCTGATCCTCCTGTTGGCGCATTGGATTACCGGCCTCAAATGTTCCAGCCGAATCCCCGCGGAAACAGTAGCATCTAAGCGATTGGAAGCAGTGATATCCAGGCGATTATGGAAGAAATCACATTATATGGGACGAGTTGGTGCGTGGACTGCCGCCGCGCCAAGCAATTCCTCAAAGATCGCGGCGTCGCCTTTAAGGAAGTGAACATCGACGAGGAACCCGACGCCGAGGATCTTGTCTTGAGCGTAAACCAAGGCCGCAGAAAAGTGCCCACAATCAAAGTCGGCGAGAGATTTTTCGCCTCCAGCCCGTTCGATCCCTACCAGCTTTCGTCTGAACTGAATATTCCGCTGAACAAGTGAGGTTCTAGTCGCACAGGTTTGAGCCATGCAATTTCCCTGGTTAAGTTGGGTAGTGAATCCACAGAAGTCAAAAGAAGACAGGCGGAAGCCTGTGCTACTGAAAATCCCCGGTGCCGCGTGTCATTACTCCAGCGATTTCAAGCTTGTCATCGAGCAACACAAGGTCCGCATCCGCTCCCGCGGCCAGCGTGCCTTTTCGCAAGCCGACACCGATCTGCCGTGCCGGATTGTAGGTGACCATTTGCAGGGCAGACGCCAATGGAACGCCCATCGCGACCATGTTCCGGAGAGCGAGGTCCAGCGTCAGTGTGCTTCCGGCAAGCTTGCCCTCGGCGCTACGGCAGACTCCTCCGGTGACTTCCACTTGGAACAGTCCCAGTTGATATTTTCCGTCTGGCATTCCTGTGGCGGATGTGCCATCGCTCACCAGAATCATGCGCTCGGGAGTTTTCAGCTCGACCAGCATCCGCATGGCGGCTTCGTCCACGTGCACTCCATCGGCGATCAGTTCAGCGCTCACCTTGGGGGAGGTCAGAACAGCTCCGATCACGCCCGTTTCGCGATGCGAAAATGGGCGCATGGCGTTAAAGACGTGTGCGGCATGTGTTGCGCCGGCCTCGATCGCTGCCATTGCTTGTTCATAGGTCGCGTCCGTGTGGCCCAGGGAAATCACCAGGCCCGCCTGCCGCGCTGCGACGATGAGTTCCATCGCCCCGGGCAATTCTGGTGCAAGCGTCAGGATTTTTCCCGTGCCCCGCGCTTCGTTCAGGAAACGCGACAACAATTCCGTCGATGGAGGAACAATCCATTCCTCGGGATGCACGCCTCGTTTCGCTTTGCTAATGAACGGCCCCTCGAAATGAATCCCCAGAATTTCAGCAGCCGCCTCACGAGGAGGGAATTCGCTCGATTTCAATATGAACCGCGCAATTCCGGCGACCCGTTCGCACGTTTCAATCTCACTGGCCGTGACGGTCGTAGCCACGAACGAGGTTGTGCCATGGCGGGCAACCGTGGCGGCAATGATTTCAAGCGCCTCGGCCGTGCCCTCCATCACGTCGTGCCCGCCGGCGCCGTGAATGTGGACATCGACAAACCCGGGAACCGCAGTCAGCCCCTTCCTCGCAATTTCGCGTGTTCCCCGCGGAACATCGACTTTCCCGCGCTTCCCGACGGCAACGATCCTCTCCCCAAGAATTAAGATTATGGCATCGGAAATTTCTTCGAACGGGGTAAGAGCGCGGTCGACATGGAGGGCGATGGGCTGCATCGAGACGTGATTATCCTATCGTCCGGAGCGTTGCAAGTACAGCCCGCACCTGCAACGAAAAAAGCCTGGCGAAAGGCTCGCGAGTCTCACTACGGGACCCGGGAACAGTGCGCCATGCAGGACGGGAAAGAGTGCCTGCGGCGCCTCATATTCGAGGCCCCGAGTGAGCCGGGAGCAACTTTTCCTGGTTTTCTGGGTTCTTGCCTGAGAATGGCCATAGTGCTACAATTTTCAGCAGTTCCCAACACCATGAGGTGAGTTTCGATTGACCATTCCATGGCACAGTCACCTCCAAACCGCTTTTCTCTCGGTCCCACCACTTTCCGCTTCAGTGGCCGAAAGTTCAGGTGGCGATTAGGAAACAGTAGTACAAAAGTCCTATTCAGGCACCCAGCCAGTCCCAGTACATTTGTATTCGCACGCGGCAGCGCCAGCCCCGCACCTGTTACCCACAGGTTGAGTAGCTGTCTCTCCGCGCCCGGAATCCTTAGATAGGCGACGTGACGATATGACAACGACGGCACAGCAACTTACGCAGGGGAGTCTTCGGCTTCAGACGGGTTCCCCTTCGGCGAAACCGAACCCGGAGGCCTGGAAGGCTCTGGTCGGAACAAAGCCTGTCAGCGCGCGCTTTTCCCTGTTGCCCAATACCAAGCCTCGCATGGGAGCCCTGGGGACAAGTTTGATTATTCAGATCTGTCTCGCCGCTTTCGTGGTCGCCATTCCACTGCTGTTTCCGCAGCAGATGATTCCGAAGGTCATGTACATGGTGACGGAAATTGAAGGACCGCCGCTGGATATCCCAGCGCCTCCTCCGCCGCCAAAACCGCCCGTGGCCAAATTAAAAGTTACGCCGCCTCCTCCTCCGGTTGAAGCTCCCGCACCGAAGGTGGACGTGGCCAAGTTCTTTGCGCCCCGGATTGAGGCGCCCAAGCCGAAGATTCGCCAGGTGGACGCCGAGCTTCCGAAGGTCAACGATACGTTCGAGCCTGCAAAGGTCGAAATCGCTTCCAGCCAGCCGGCCCGTCCCCGCGAGCCTGTGAAGACCGGCATGATGACGGGCGGAAGCTCCGCAGTTCCCACAATTCAAAGCAAGCCGCTCGATAAAGTGCAGACCGGCGGATTCGGCGACCCGAATGGCGTTGCAGGGCAGAGCGATCCGAATAAGCGAGCTAACGTCGGACAATTTGGAAATCCCGCGCTGCCCGGGGGCCCCGGCTACGGAAACGGCACAGGCGGCGCAAACGGTACCCGAGGAATTGTGGCCAGTACGGGCTTTGGCAACGGCGTGGCGATTCCCCCCAGCGGCGGTCGCAAGTCCGGAACCGTGCAAGCCGGCGGGTTTTCGAATCAAAACGATCAGGTCATCGATACGCCCAAAAAGCGCGTGGATGATGCGGCGGCGGTCGAGTCGGTCGTGATTATTTCCAAGCCGAAACCCGTTTATTCGGCGGAGGCTTTGAAGCTGAATCTTGAAGGCGAGGTTCTGCTGGAAGTGGTTTTCCCTGCTTCCGGCGGAGAGGTTCAAGTGAATCGTGTGGTGAAAGGCTTGGGCCACGGTTTGGACGAATCCGCGAAACGCGCGGCCGAACAAATCAAGTTCAAACCTGCTGTATCAAATGGACACCCTGTAGATTTTCCGGCTGTGATTCACATCGTTTTTCAAATAGCGTATTGATGTCAACTGTGTTCCGGAGGGGATATGCGCATTCTCAAGACGGTATTGGTGGTCCTGGTGCTAAGCGTTCTGCCGCTACGAGCGGCCGATCAGCAGAATGATGCACTGGGCCAGGTGGTGGACCGCATCATCAGTCAGGAACAGGCGGAGATGAACGCTCTCAAGCCTTATACCCCGCTGGTGGAAACATATATTCAGAACCTGAAGGGCGACAAGGACCTTGGAATGGTTCCGGCCGGGGACAAGTATTTCATGGGCCGGGCCGTACTGACCAAGGGCATCGATCTGGAACCGCTGACCGATGGCAATGAATCCGGGGGCACCAAGCGGAAAATGTTTGGCGGCCTTGGGAACATGCTGTCGCTGTCGATGGAATATCTGCCCAAGGGTTTCCTGCAGATGATCTATCTCGACACCAACGGCTTTGACAAGGAACACTACAAGTTCGACTACGTTCGCCGCGAATTCCTCGGCGAAGTGCGCACGCTGGTCTTTGATGTGACGCCGACGGCGAAAGCCGGAAAAGGGCGTTTCGCCGGCCGTATCTGGGTCGAGGACCAGGACTTCCATATCGTCCGGTTCAACGGTGCGTACAGCGGCAGCTCGCGCACCAATTACTATTTCCACTTTGACAGCTGGCGCGTGAATTCAGGCCCGAACCTGTGGCTCCCGGCGTTCATCTACAGCGAAGAGTCCGACCTGAACTTCGCCCTGGCCAAGCGGCTTTCCTTCAAGGCGCAGACGCGCCTCTGGGGCTACAACCTGGGCCACTCGCAGCAGGAGCAGGAACTCAGCAAGATCCTGATCGAGTCGCAGACCCCGGTGAAGGATCAGTCCACCACGGCAAACGATTTCAATCCGGTGATGGCGCAACGCAGTTGGGACCGCCAGGCGGAAGATAACGTTGTCGATCGGCTCGAACGGCTCGGATTGCTCGCGCCGAACGGCGAAGTCGACAAGGTTCTTGAGACCGTCGTCAATAACCTGGAAGTTACCAACAACCTGGATATTTCACCCGAGATTCGCTGCCGCGTGCTGCTCACTTCCACGCTGGAATCGTTCACCATCGGCCACACCATCGTCTTCAGCCGCGGCTTGATTGACGTGCTGCCCGATGAAGCCAGCCTGGCGATGATGGTCGCTCACGAAGTCTCTCACGTCGTCCTCGGCCACCGCATCGACGGCCAGTACGCCTTCTTTGACCGGCTGCTGTTTGACGAGAAAGACACGTTCAAGCATTTCGGCTTTGCTCGCACGCAGGCCGAAGAAGACGCAGCCAACGTCAAGGCCAACGAACTGCTCAAGAACTCGCCGTACAAGGATCAGCTCGCCACCGCCAAGCTCTTCATCGATGCTCTCGATGCCCGCCAGAAGGACATCCCGAACCTAATCAGCCCGCACCTCGGCGATCGCGTTCCGGCCAATGTGTCCGTGTCGGTCGCCTCGTCCACGATGCCCGCAACGCAGGCTCCCGCGGCCGTCGCTGTGGATTCAAAGGGCAATCCAATCATCGTCGCGTTGCCGCTCGGTGGCCGCATCAAGATCGACCCGTGGAGCGACAAGCTGGAAATGCTGAAATCCAAACCTGTGGGCAGCGTTGCGGAACGCGAGAAGATGCCGTTCGAAGTCACTCCGTTCATGCTCTACCTGACCCGCGAGATCAATACCAACAGCGCCGTCGTCCCCGGCGCCGTTTCAGCGGATTCGAAAACGGCAACGCAAGACAAGCCAACCCAGTAATTCGTTTCTCCTCCGGAACTGAAACGGCCGGCCCGATGTTTGGGCCGGCCGTTTTTGTTTTCGGGGTTGGTGGAACAGGCCGAAGCCCGTTCCACTAACCCCGCACATTGATTTCGCTTTTCGTAGCCGATGTGTCCTGGGCTTTGTTTCTATTATCATTCCCCACAACTCAACGCATAGGATCAATCCGAATCCATCCCTGTTTTTTCGCATAGAAGGAAAAATCGAGCAGGGTAGGCCATGCATTTTCGAACTATTGGATGGAAGGCGGTGACGAGGCGGCCGAAGTCAGGCAGAGCAGCGTCGTTTGCGGATCGATTACGAGCTTCTTCGGAGGCACGCTGGTCACGAACTGAAATGCGGTTTCATCGCCCGACGTGACCACGTGGCCCAGCAGCACCGGCTTGGCGCTTTGTCCCTGGGCATAGATCGGGACTCTCAAGACGAAACTGTCAGGGACATTTTTCTGGATCAGTTTGCCGCGCACCTGAAAACCCTTCGCTCCGGGCCGCACCGAGTATTGAACTTCGTAGGTCGGCACTCCCGTTGATTTCACGTATTGCTCGAAAAACCAGTCCATCGAGTGGCCGCCTTCGATTGCCATGGCGGGAGTAGCGCCGCGCTCCACGGCTTTTTGTAAATCATCCGTCGTCAACGCGCTGTTGCGATGCGATTCCAGCAGGCCATGCAACAGATTGATGAATCGCTGATCCGGATTTTTCGCCGATGGGTCCTGCATCATCATGCGCAACATGTGAAACACCCACGTGCCTTTTCCATAGACGACTTTCTGGTAGGCGTCCGGGTCCAGCGAGGAATTCAAGCGGTATCCGTGGACCAGCGGCCCCGCATCGTCCGGTGTGGTCTTCAGATCGCCCTTCTGATTGGCGGACGGTGTGGTCAAAGCCTTGCGATACCGATCGAGCCATTGCGCGAGCAGGTGGGAGCTGGGTCTTTCTGAATCGGCGCCGGCCAGTGCAATGTAGTTCGCAAGGCCTTCCGCGAGCCACTGGTCCCTGTAATTGTCCCAGCCGACCACGCTGCCCCACCACTGATGGGCGACTTCGTGATACGGCACGATGGCGTCGTACGCCTCCTGGGTCCTCGCTGTGATTCCGGCATTCTGCTGCGCGGCGGTGGAAATAAAGGTAAGCGACGGCAGGTAGACCAGTCCCGGAAAACCTTGCCCCGTCGCGCCGGGCAGTTGAGACACGACCAGCCGGCGATAGGGAAATGGTCCCATCCACAGCTGGTCAAACCGAATGGCGTTGGCGATTTTCTGTCCGACTTCGTTGAGCGCGTTGGCCTGTGGCGATGGCATTTCATCGGAAAAGTTGGGCGGAGTTCTTGGGTGCCGGGAGGGCAACACAGAGACCTCCGGAGCGGGTCCAACAATCGACTGAGAGCGCAGGTGTTCGGCAATGGCGGTATCGAGCGCGGGATTTGCCGCCACTTCGATTTTGACGCCGGCCACTGTTTCTATGGTTTCAATCCGGTAATCGCCTAGATTGAATCCGGAGATGTTGGCTGGGCCTTCGGAACGCCAGCGGCCCGTGCGCTCTTCTCCCGCTTCGTGCTCCTCGATCTTTTCACCGGTGGCGACCAGTTGCAGTTTATGAGGCCAATGAAATGTCGTCTCATAAGTCGCAAATTGTCCCATGCCGCCCAGGTGCGGATACCATGTGCCGCGATTCCCGACAAAGTAGAGGCCATTTCCCGCATCGCTGATCACGTTGCCGCGATAGGAAATTCGAATCCGGAATGATTGGCCCAATCGAGCTTTCTCCGGGAGATAGACAAACACCAGGTCATTACCGCGCTGGGCCAGCTGATTCCGGTTAATCGATTCGTTCTGAAGAAACGGGAGGTCGTGTCCAGCGTCGTCCTGCGCGGATTGCACTTTTAAAAATCGCGAGAGTTCGAGCGCCACCGCTTGTTCACCGCCGCGGTCTGCGCGCAATTCAATTGTAGTCGTGCCCCGAAGCGTTCGGTCGGGTTCGATCGTCGTATCGATGGAATAGGAAACAGGCACGAATATCCGTAGCGGAGCCGCCGTGGATTCATTCCCCGGGTAGGAAGCCCACACGTCGTAGAACCGGTTCCCGCCCGCCCATCGCTCCTGCCCAATCATTACCGAATCGGATCGCCGGCTGTCCACGACGACTTCGAACGCCCCCAGCCGGTCATCCAATAGCTCGGAGTAAAAAAACGGCGTGGGTTTTTCCGCCAGCCAGTCCTCGAGAAGTCTCGCAGACTCGTCGGGGTTTAAATTTGCCATCGACTTGTTCCAGGTGGCGGCAAACTCCTCGCCCTTTTCGGGCACAGCGGCGTTGCGGCGCAACTGAGCGAGAATTTCATCCGCCGAGCCGTCGTCGAATCGCAGGTAAGCGCCGGAAAAATTCTGGTCCAGCAACGGCACACCCAGAAAATGCAGCAGCGATTGCTTTTCGGCGGGGTCGCGAAGATTCGCGCTCACATGGCCTCGGCCTGAAAACACGGCGCCGGTCACCCGGCCGTCATACGCTTCCATAAGCGCGATCGTGCCGCTCGAAAAAGTCATGCTTACCCCGTCGCGGCGCAGGCGGATTTCGCTGACCGGATAAATTTGCGAGGCATCGACGCGCAACGCGTTCAGAGCCTGATAGATTTCCTTCGGGCTTGCTTGCAAGGGGGCAAGGGATTGTGCCCCCACCCTTGCGGCCATTGCCGCGCCTGCTGCAATCGCTATCGCCGCCACTAAGAACTTCCCCAGCCCTGTCCGCATGATGGTTCGACTGTAGCAATATTGGGCAAACACGGCAAACCCGAAGCGCCCGCGGCGTGATTGTCTTGATAAAATAGGTTCATGCGGTCTTCCGCGGCGCATCCCCTTCGGTTTCTCGCAGTCCTGTGCATTGTCGCAGCCTTGCCTGGAATTACGCCGGCGGACACGATTTATCTCAAGAACGGCAGGAAAATTGCGGCGTCGAATGTTGTTGAGGCCAATGGCCAGGTCAGCTATGACACCTCTTCGGGAACTCTAAGTCTTCCCGCTTCGATCGTGGATCGCGTCACGCGCGAATCCGCCGTTTCTCTGGATGCGCCGCCGGGAACTTCGCGCGACCGCGCCGCGAATTTGCCGCTCGCGCCGCCCAACGTGTTCAGCCCCGCTGCCAACGACGATGCCTCGAATAGCGCGGTCCGCGACGGCTCCATCGACGTCAGCCAGCTTTCTAAACTGGAATCCGAGGCCTCCGCGAATCCCAGCGCCACGGCGATCGCCCGCGTGGTGGCTGCGGAAAGCGCCGCGGCGCAATTTGAAATTACCGTGGGCGATTTCAACCAGGCGGCGACGTACTATGGAACCGCGCTTCGCTACTCCCCAGATAATGTCGGACTACTTCTGGAAACCGCTTATCTCCACCTTCGACGGAGCGAGTATTCGGCCGCTCTCGAATTGCTCGACCGCGCCAAACGCCTCCAGCCGGATTCCGCCGACGCGGCGAAACTTTCGGGTTGGGCCTATTACGGGTTGAATCGCGTCAACGATGCAGTTGCCGAATGGAAACGCGCTCTTGCGATTAAGCCCGATGCCGAAGTGCAGCAGGCGCTGGAAAAAGCCGAGGTCGACGCGCGTGAGGAAGCATCCTATCAGGAAGGTGAAACGGCACATTTTCGATTGAAATATAACGGGGGCGCCGCTCCGGAACTTGCCAGAGCCGTCCTTCGCACGCTCGAATCTGAATTTGAAGAGATTTCCACGACTTTAGGTTACTTGCCTCCCGAGCCGATCGGCGTGATTCTTTACACCAACCAGGCATTTTCGGACATTACCCGCGCACCCAGCTGGACCGGGGCATTGAATGACGGCCGCATTCGAGTGCCCGTCGAGGGCTTGAGCGCGATGACCGACGACCTGGCGCGCGTCCTTAAGCACGAACTGACGCACAGTTTTGTCGCACAGAAAACCGGCGGCCGTTGTCCGGTCTGGCTTCAGGAAGGCATTGCCCAATACATGGAGGGCAAGCGAAGCAGGAATGTCGCTGGCACGCTTTCAAACGAGTACGAAAATCACATGGATTTTTCACTGACTTCCTATGAATCCTCCTGGATGAATCTGCCGAAAGATACCGCCCTGAAAGCGTATGAATGGTCTCTCGCGGCCGTGGAAGCGATCGTAAATACCGGGGGAATGGACGACCTGGGAAGAATTCTGGATCGCCTGGCGGCAGGAGCGGCGGGAGAAGACGCGACGCGCGCCGTCCTTCACGATTCCTATGCGGACCTGATGCAGACCACCGTGCTGTACCTGAGGAAGACGTATCTGTAGGTTTTCAGTAGCACAGGTTTCAGCCTGATCGCTTCCGGCTTTTGTGGGTCCCCCTCAATTGCACCCGAACGAAGCGAATATAAATCGCGCCTGTCGTCCAAAAAATTCAAATGCAGCCGGGCTGAAGTCTGTGCTGCTACAACCAAAGTCCCGCAAGCAACGCAGCGCGCTCAGGTAATTTGCCGATTACAATATTTTCACCCGGGCTGTGCGCGCCTTCACCCACGGCGCCTAAACCATCGAGCGTGGGCACCCCGAGCGCAGATGTGAAATTTCCATCCGATCCGCCGCCCACCGATGTTTCGCCGAGTGTGAAGCCTAATTCCAGCGCCAGGTCGCGAGCCTTGGCGTAGAGAGCCATGTTGTTTTTCCGCTCCATTGGCGGGCGGTTAAATCCGCCGCGGATCTCCAGCTTCGCGCCACGCAGAACGGGCCGCAGGGCGCGAAATTTTTGTTCGAGGGCTCGCATATCGCTGGGGCGCATCGCACGCAGGTCCACCAGAACTCGGGCGCCGTCCGGGATTACATTCGTGCGCGTGCCGCCCTCGACCACTCCCGGATTTACAGTGATGCCCCGGTTCGGCTGATTCCACTTCGAGATTCGCCCGATTTGAAATGCGATTTCCTCGATGGCGTTGATGCCGTCTTCCGGGTTCAATCCAGCATGGGCGGCGCATCCGGTAGCCAATAGCTCGATCTCCCCCACTCCCTTGCGGCTCGTTTTCACGCGGCCGTCGAGGCCTGCTGCCGGCTCAAGCACAAAAACGGCGTCACTGCGCCTGGCTTCTCGTTCAATCAGGGCGCGCGAACTTTGGCTGCCGATCTCCTCGTCACTCGTCCATAGGAAGACGATGCGCTTTTCAGGCAGACGGCCCAGGGCCCTCAGAGCATCGACCGCGAAAAGCGCGATGACAAGCCCGCCTTTCATATCAAACGTCCCTGGTCCCCACGCTCGCCCTTGAGCAATTCGAAACGGCATTCTCTCCAGAGTTCCCAGTTCATAGACCGTGTCCAGATGCCCGAGGACGAGAAGCTGGCCCTGCGCACGGCCTCCTCGCGGACGCCACTCCGCACGGACGTGATTGCCCCGATGACGCTGCCTCAGCAACGTGACTTTGCCTCCTCGATGTGTCCATTCGTCCGCGACAAGTTGGCCCAAACGGTCCAGGGCGGCCTTCTCGTAGCTGGGCGACTCCGCCCGTACGAACCGGCCAACCAGCCGTGCCATCGCGTTTTCACGCGCCCGCAGCCACTTCAGGATTGCAGCCATTTCGAGGGGCGCGGTCGCCGTAGGGTTCAATTCGAGTCGAGGTCTCATTCTGCCGATATGCTAGCAACGGGACATGAAGTGAGCAACCCGTCAGGCTGAACCGGACGCCAATTGCAGGCACAACTACACAAGTTCCATTATTACAATCGCGATAGAAGAATACCTTCGTGCTAATAAAGAAAGAGCGGGAGGCGAGTATCTTCACCGTCGGCTTCAACGCGGCAAGCGCAAAATTCAGCACTGGTTTGCTGCTCGTCGCATTCCTGTCTGTTCCCCTTCTTTGCAGCGCGCAACCGCGCACCTGATTCTTCGCGATATTCTTCGCGATACGAAAATACTTCCCATTTCATCACACGCCGTGGAACCGCGTTTGCTGGGCGGCGTGTTTCGCATATAATTCCCATCGTGCTCCGGGCGCCACTGGGAAACGCCTCCGGACGCCCATCGAGGCGAAGAGATGATATTTGACACCGTCGGTATACAGAAAATTCTGCCGCACCGCCCGCCGTTCCTGATGGTGGATACCATCGTGGAGCTGGAGCGGTTGAAGCGTATCGTGGGTCTGAAAAGCGTCTCGGCCAACGAGAATTATTTTCAGGGCCATTTTCCGGGCAAACCAATCATGCCCGGAGTTCTGATTATTGAGGGAATGGCGCAGACCGGCG
>Ga0265316_10002838_pt1 | contig 17722 bp, 17 predicted proteins | sample 4522metaG_FD_202092 | JGI IMG/M metagenome (GOLD analysis project Ga0265316, IMG submission 202092) | Rhizosphere microbial communities from Carex aquatilis grown in University of Washington, Seatle, WA, United States - 4-5-22 metaG | ecosystem: Host-associated > Plants > Roots > Rhizosphere >... | reverse complement strand
TGGCATCAAGCCCTCATCTTAACACGTGAAGATCGCACGGAGAATCTGGGCGCCTCAGGACTTTCGTAGTACCATGGTTTGGGCCTCATGCGAATTCACTCGTCAGGTCAGTCGGACGTGGGCCGTCGGCGCCCCCACAACGAAGACGCATTCCTCTGCGACGACGAGCTAGGATTGTATATCGTCTGCGACGGCGTGGGGGGAAACGCGAAGGGTGAAGTAGCCAGCGCCGAATCCGTGGATCTGGTGCTTTCCTGGGTCAAGCGCAGCCGCAAAACCCTGGATGCCTTTGCTGCGGCTCCGACCGAAGAAAAGTCGGGGCAGGTGCGACGCCTCCTGGAAAGTGCGGTGCAGTCGGCCTGCTACATGGTCTTCGGCATGGGCCAACTCGACCCCCGGCAGAAGGGCATGTCGAGCACCCTGTCTTCCTTGCTGGTGGCTTCGAGCAAGGCCTTCATCGCCCAGGTGGGTGACAGCCGGGTCTATCTGTCGCGCGACGGCAAGACGGTGCAGCTCACCGAGGATCACACTCTGATCAATTTTCGCCTCAAACTGGGGCTGATCACGCCCGAGGAGGCAGCCACGTCACCGGGCAAGAACGTCATCACCCGGGCGGTCGGCCATCAGGACTACGTCGAGGTGGACACCATCGACCTGGACGTGCAGCCGGGCGATCGCTTCATGCTTTGCTCCGATGGGCTGCATGGCTACCTGGAAGACGGCGAAGTCCACGGATTCTTGCAGGGCGACCGGCAAAGCGTGGTCACGCAGCTCATCGATATGGCCAACGACCGCGGCGGGCGTGACAACATCACGGTCGTCGTCTGCGACGTCGAGTAGGGCTACTTACGGGAGGTGGGGCCGCGGCCGCCCATCTTGCGAAAAATAGCCGGATCGTACAGGTCGGTCAGCAATTCCACGGTCTTGTAGGACGCTCTGCGCGCCCGGGCCTGGGTTTCGTCCGCGCTCACCAGGGCAATCAGCGTCTCCCGGCCCAGCTCTACACGGCGTTCCTCGTCGGGTAGGATCGATTCACGCAACAGGCGCGCGGTGTCCCCGTCGCCCTTGTCGTCACAGAACGAGGCCAGCGCCCCCAGCCGAGTCGCACTCATACCGGCCAGGGTCAGAAACCCGGCCGAAGCGCGCTCCTCGCTAGTCTGCAAGGAGCGCAGAAACCCATAAAGCCGCGAGTAACCGCCTTGGCGCGGATCGTACGAACCAGAGGCCAATCCGAGGGCTGCCAGCCGCTCGGAAAGCAGGCGAAAATGGCGCGCCCGGTCCCCGCAGTAGGACGCGCAGTCGAGTTTCAGGGCCAGAGACTCGGTATCGGCCAGCCACAAGGCCGCGATCTCGATGGTTTCCACCACCATTTTGCTTTCCCAGCGCAAGGCCTCCACCACGGTGACGCCTTCGCCACTCAGCGCCGGCAGATAGCGCGAGGCCACGAGTCCGCGAAAAGACTCCTGGTTCTTGAATTCCAACTCGGAAACGTAAACGTCAGCTGTCACCATGAGGATCCAGCTCGATGTTCCTCCCCCAAGGGCCGCCCCGTCAAGGCACAGGGAATCAAACTGGCAAATGTCCAACGCCGCTATTGTCCAGGCGGCAAGAGGTCGCGGAACAAGCGTTCGAAGGCGCCGCGGCTGATGTTGCCGACGAAGGAGTGGCGCAGGTGACCGTCGCGATCGTAGGAAAAAAAAGCCGGGATTTCGCCTTCCCAGCTCGGATCGAGATCGGCGACGAAATCTTCGGGGTGGTCGGCCTTCAAGATGGGGCTCCACTGCGAGTCGCCGGTCTTGGTGGCCAGGACGCGGCCCACCAGGGCCGCGTTCCGGTTGGTGGGGTCGTCCAGCGAAACGGGCAGAAGATCTACGCCCTGGCTGCTGGCTTCGCGCGCCAGCTTCGCGATCAAGGGAAGTTCCTTTAGACAAGGCCCGCACCAGGTGGCCCACAGGTGCAATACCACCACCCGGCCCTTGTGGCCTGCGAGAGTCGCCTTGAGCTGTGCTGGAGTAATAAATGGCGCGGATGGCGTTTGCGCAGGAGCCGGGTTTGCGCCGACGGGTAGGCTCGCCAGGAACGCGAGAAGACCGAGCCAGAACTTGCGCTTCATGGGGCGATGCGGGGCAGCGATTCCCCGATTCCCTCTGGAACGAAGTTGCCACCCGAAACGACACACTTGAGAGCCTCGCGCGTGGGCACGGTCAGGAAGCGACACTCGGCCTGCGGCACGAAGTACAGGCGGCCGCCGATGGGATTGGGCGCGTTGGGCACGAACACACAAAGAATGTTGGTGCTGCCTGGAACCGGCCGTCCCGAGGTGAACCCCAGCAAGCGCACGCGCCCCGATTCGTCGGGGATCAGCACCACGCGCGCGAACACGCCCGAGTCCACGTCCGGGGTCACCACCACCTGCTTCCACGTGCGATAGAAGTCGCGCAGGCCAGGCAGCCGACCCAGCACGCGGTCGAAGAGGCGCAGCACCTGGCGACCGACGAAGCTGGTGACGAAGATGCCGAGAAAATAGATGAGCACCAGCGCGGCCGCGATACCCACCAGCGGGTAACGCGTGGGAAAGATCCGCTGCGCGATCGCGTTGACGTACACGACCACGAAGATCGTGATGCCCAGGGGAATGGCGGCCAAGACGCCAGCAAAGAATTTGGAACGGAAGTGTGCAGTCAGACGATTCATCGGTGTCCCCAAAACACCAATCATACTACGCGGCTCGTGTGGCTGCGGGTTCGGCCTGGGGTTGGGCGATGCAGCCTGACGTCGTGGCGCGGGCCAAGGCAGCGCGCACCCGGCTGCACTGCCCGCGGCCACCCGGTACAAGTGAACTCGATCGCGGCCAGGTGCTGGGAGGCTTGCTGAGGAACGCAGGACTTGCGTCGCCGAGGTCGTGGCATGCCGCTCTTGCAGGCGCGATCTGCCGCCGGTACGAAAACGGCCCCGCGCTCGCGTCAGTGTGTCCCGGCGCGCGCCCTGTCCGCGAGACCAGCATCGAAGAGTTAGGGCACTCAGTGCGGGCCAGCCAGGTTGGGGCCATTTTCGTTTCGAGAGGAGGTATGGTTCATGAAGACGCGAATCGATGACAGCGCGTCGCCATATCGACGGTGGCGTGTTGCGGGCTCAATAGGGAGAGTCTCGGTGGCGGCGCTGGTAGCCGGTTCATGCGTGGGCGGTTCGCAGCCCGCTGCGTACGTCGCCCAATCGGATCTGCTCTCGGACCAGGCATCCCCGTCCGTGCCCCACGTGGACCCGAACCTCGTCAATCCTTGGGGGCTGGCCTACGGCCCGCAAACCTACTTCTGGGTCGCCAACAACGGCAGCGGGACGTCCACGGTCTATGACGGGAGTGGCGCTCCCATGCCGACGCCACCGCTCGTCGTGAGCGTTCCGCCAGCCACGGGCGGTGGCCAAGGCAGCCCCACCGGGGTGGTCTTCAACGGCACGGGAGATTTCGACGGCGACAGCTTCATCTTCGCGTCGCTGGATGGCACGATCTCAGGCTGGGCTGTCGGGGCCAGCGCCACGCTCAGAGCGGACAGCTCCGCCTCCGGCGCGGTCTATACCGGCCTGGCCATCGGCACCGTGGGTTCGGGCGATTACCTCTACGCGGCCAACTTCGCGGCGGGCACGGTGGATGTGTTGGACGCGAACTACGCGCCCGCGAACCTAGGATCCAATGCCTTCATGGATCCGACCTTGCCGGCGGGATACAGCCCCTTCGGCCTCCAGTCACTAGGGGGGCTTCTCTACGTAGCATACGCGCAGCACGTGTCGTCCTCCAAGCTGGGCACGGCCGGGAACGGGTTCGGCTACATAGACGCTTTCAACATGGATGGCAGTTTCGCCAAGCGCCTGGTGTCCCGGGGCTGGCTCAACGCCCCCTGGGGCATGGCCCTTTCTACTCCCGGGTCGGCGGGTTTCGGCAACGCCCTACTGGTGGGCAACTTCGGCGACGGCCACATCAGTTCCTACGACCCTGGCACCGGGGCCTCGTTCGGACAACTTGCGGATGCCAACGGCGCGCCCATCGCAATCGACGGTCTTTGGGGACTAGCGTTCGGCAATGGCGCCAACGCGGGCAGCGCGGCACTGCTCTATTTCACGGCTGGGCCGCAGGGAGGCACCCATGGCCTTTTCGGCGCCTTCTCAGTCACACAGCCCGTGGTCCCGGACGGTGGGACTCCTGGCTTGTTTGGCGTCCCCACGCCTGTGATTACGCCTCCGTATTGATCGTGCGTCCGTGTCGTCGGTGGCGCCGCGCCACATGCTGGTCAGGGGTGATCGTCCACCAATCCGGGCTGGTACAGATGCAAACCCGGCGCCCCGTTCATCTCCTTATGCCCCGACTCTCCCGGTGGCCCGGGCGGTCCCTGAGGACCTGGAGTGCCCTGGGCGCCCGGTATTCCTTGCACCCCCTGCGGCCCCTGTGGTCCTTGCATCCCCTGTGGCCCCTGCATCCCCTGTGGCCCCTGCGGCCCGATGCTTCCGTTGCACACCAGAACTGTGGACGACACTTCCGGGTCGTCGAGTGTGCCGTTGCGGTTCTGGTCAAGGCCGAACTCGATGTTGGACCCTCCCGTTTGGCACTGACTGCTCGCGCCCACCGCTGTCACGCGGGTGGCGGCGTGCAGGCCGTTCAGGTCGGTCTCAACCCAGGCGCTTGCGTCGCCGCGACAGACGTTGAATCTGGAATCGCTCCACCGATACAACACCTGGCCGTCTTGGGCTGGCCCACAGACCGGAGGCGTCGACCTAGGCAGGACCAACGGCGTTGTTCGTTGACCACCAGTCGAAGGCGTGGCCAGCTGGTCGTGGCCCGAACACGCCGTCGCGCCAGCCAGTAGCGCCGCCGCAATTGCGACTCGCAATTCCCGAATGAGTCGCGGTAGCCCTCTTGGAACTGACTCCGTCATGCCAACCTCCGTGGCCGCACCTCCAACCTAAAGCCCTACTTAATCGTACCGCCGATTCTTCGAGTAGCCAGTCGCGCAACCGCCGCCAGCATGCGGAAGAAGGTCAAGTACGCCCTGGCGCCTCTTCGCCACAACTCCGAATCCCAGCCACGGGAATTGGGTTTGACAGTCTGGCTGGCGGTTCCTACGCTGCTTGCGAAGTGACCCGAAAAGGCTTTGTTTTGGCCGCGTGGTGTCTGGGGGTGGGGACTGGCTCGCCCATGCTTGCGCGCTCCGCCTGGGCCAAGTCGCCGTCGTCCCAGGCGGTGTCCGCGCCCGCCATCCTGCCCTTGTCCCAGGTGCGGCCCGGCATGCTGGGCGAGGCGGTCACGGTCTTCGAAGGTGTCAAGCCCGAGCCTTTCAAGGTGCGCGTATTGTCGGTGGTGCCGAACTTCCTGCCCAAGCAAGACATCATCTTGATTCGGGCCGAGGATCCGCGCGTCGCGAGCTGCGGAATCGCGGCGGGCATGAGCGGCAGCCCGGTCTACGTCGACGGCAAGCTCATGGGCGCGATCGCATACGGTTGGAGTTTCGCCAAGGAAGCCCTGGCCGGCGTAACCCCCATCGAAAGTATGCTGGCCGGAAGGCAGCGACCACGCCGTCCGCCGGGCGATCCGTTCCTGGCTGACAACGGAACCGGCTTGCCGCCTGGGCGATCGGCTCAGCCCGCGTCTGCGCTCTCCGACGGTGAGCCGCGCTTGCAGCCCGCGTCGCTGCCCCTGGCGGTGTCAGGAATATCGGACGTGGCGCTGCGCGAATTGGGCGAAAGCTTGCGTCCCTTTGGATTGGTTCCGGTGCGCGCGGGCGGCGCTGGTGGAAAGCCGCCGACGGTCGCGGCGGCCGAGGCCCTACTACCAGGCGCAACGGTCGGCGTGGCGCTCATTCGCGGGGACATCAGCGCAGCGGCCATGGGCACCCTGACCCACGCCGAGGGTGGAACGGTCGTGGCCTTTGGGCACCCCTTGCTGGGATTGGGCGAAGTCGATCTGCCGCTGGTTTCCGGAGAGGTGCACGCCATCGTGGCCAGTCTGTCCAGCTCCATGAAACTGGCCTCGCCGCTCAACGAGATCGGTGCGGTGGTGCAGGATCTTCCCACCGGCATTGTGGCCGAGCTGGGCCGCCACGCTCCCTGGGTGGCCGTCGAGGTCGCGGTCTTCGCCCGTGGCGACAAGAAGACCAGCTTTCGTACTCAGGTGGCGTTGCATCGCCGACTGCTCCCGCTGCTTGCCGGAATCGTGATTGGCAGTGCGCTGGCCGAGGCTGAGCCGGACGTGACCGACATGGTGATCGCCATGACCACCCGTCTGGATGTCCGCGGCGCCGGCCGTGTCGAGGTTCGCGACCAGCTCTTCTCGAACGAGGGGCTGTCGAGCCGAGTGCAGTCGCAGGCCCGCGGGCTCAAGGCGCTGTCGGACCTGCTGGGCAATCCCTTTGAACCCGCGGTGATCGACCGAATCGATGTGGACATTCGGGTGGAGTACCGCAACGACGTGGCCGAGATCGTCGGCGCCTCGTTGCCCGACGAGCGGGTGCGGCCGGGCGAGACCATGCCTGTGCGCGTGGTGCTGCGCTCCTACGCGGGCAAGGAATTCGTCGAGGTCGTGCCGGTGTTGATTCCGCGCGCGCTGGCGGGCAAGACCATCAAGATCGACGTAGCGGCGGGCGGGCTGGTGCGGCCGGATATGCCCAAACCCGAAAGCCTGCGCGGCCTGATGGAAAACCTGGGCGTCTCCTACCCGGGCAAGTCCATCGTGGTCAGCGTGAGCACACCTGACAGCGGCGTTTCTCTGCGCGGCCGGCTGATTCCCAGCCTGCCCGACTCGGCGCTGGACACGCTTCGCTCTGCCAACCAAACCCGCCGCGCCGACGCCTACCGCGTGACCGAACGAACCCACCATCCCTGCGATCGACTGGTGATCGGACGACAGGAGCTGACCGCGCGGGTTCGCCCCATCGGCAGTCGCTAGATCGTCACCCTACTACTTCACCACGCGCAGCTGGGGACGCCGACGTCGGCGAGCCGGTGCCCGCATGAGCATACCGTCGCTTTCGATTTCTTCTTCGGTGTCCTCGGCCACCAGCGGGACAGAATGCAACCAGGGCTCGTCGACGGGCAGAGCCTGTGCCCCTTCATTCATCCGCGCCGCAAGTGGCGGCAAGCCCCCCTCATCCCCCTGGTGGAAAAAGCACAACTCCCGCGGAACATCCTCGCGGTAGAGCGCGCCGCAACCATTGGTGCAGGTGACCGCGAACACCGCCGACCAAGGCACGTAGGTCCGGTGAGGCACGCGCGAGAACGACAGGGTAGCGCTCACCCCGGCGGCCGTGACCTCCAGGTCAGGGATGGGAATGGGCATGTTGCGGCCGTACTGCAGAACCAGCTGCGCCTGCGAAGAGAAAGGGGCTGGCACCACCACGCCGGGACGACGGGCGTCCAAGTGCAAGGCCACCCAGCCTTCGCTCAGCAAGGACAGAAACGCTTCCTGTTTCGATGATCTCTCACTGCCATCCATGGCTGGCTCCCCCACGGGCCAAAGACTTGCCGAAGACTCAGATCTCTTACCTCCCGAAATCGGGCTGTGCCAGGCCCAGATTGACTTGGGAGAAAAACGATAGCCCTTGGACCCAGACGACCTTATGCGCTACTCTTCTATCCCTATATTGTCGGCAGGCTTGCGGCACATTCGTCTTCCCGCCGCCGGCCGAACGATTCGCTATAATGCAGCAACTTTGGCATTGGTTATGAATCGGTCGCGACTCTTCCCCTCATCGGTCCCCATCACATCGCCGCCCCGGGCACTCTCGGGGTGGCGCGCTCGGCTGGCCAGCGACCCTATTCCGCGCTTGTTGCGCGAGGGCACTCCCAGCGTACTGGCGCGTGTGCGGCGCGACCTCATCGACGACAGCGAGGCGCCCACAGCCCACGAGATTGCCAGCTACCGCGAGGTTCAAGCAGTGCTGCGCAAGATGGAGAAGGACGGCAGCTTCGCGCCGCGCGTGCCGGAAAAGGGGATGGGCAGCGGGAAGTTCGCGGCGTGCCTGGCCACCGTGCGCGCGCTCGACCGCTTGGCCGATCTGGGTCTGCGGGTCGAGGGCGACGGCAACGCCACGCCCCAGCTGCGCAAGATGGCGGATGTGATCCTGGCCTCGCAAGCCAGTGACGGCGGCATCGCGGATCTCGCGCTGGCCGAGACGCCCAAAGCTCGCGCCAAGGTCGTGGCCATCCACTTTCACGGCTGGGCCATTTCCGCCCTGTGCCGCGCAGGGTTCGAGTCAGACCCGAGGGTGGAGAAGGGTTTCCAGCTTCTCCTGTCGCTCCGTCAGGACGACGGGGGTTGGGCTTGGCGGGGCGTGCGCACGGACTCCGCTGCGCGACCGTCCAGCCATCTGGTGACCGGCATGGTCTTGCGCGCCTTCGCGTCGTCCAGCCAGCGCTGCACCTCACGCGAGGCGCGCCGAGCAGCGGAGCTGCTGGCCACGCGCTTTCTGCAGCCCGACCGCTACGAGGATCGCAAGGCGCCCGCTTTTTGGGAGATCCTGACTGAGCCGCGCTTCTACACCGACGCGCTCGACGCGCTCGACACCATAACCTGCATCGGCCTCGGCAAGGAAAACTCGGGTGTGCGCACGGCCGAGGCCTATCTGCGTTCACGCCAGGCGAGCGATGGACTATGGTACCCGGGCGCGCCGGTCAAGGGCGAAAGCTCGACCGCGCGATCTGCGAGCAAGGCAGCGGGCAAGGACAAGGATGTGGCTGAGGCCATTTGGCTGACTTTGCGGGTGCTGGTGGTCTTGCGCCGGATCAACTAGTAGATCCATTCGCATGACCGCTGAGCTGCGCCACGACTTTCGCGTCGAGGAGGTCCGGGCTATCCACGACTTAGCCCTGCCCGAGTTGCTTTTCCGCGCGCAAGGGGTGCACCGCCAGCATCATCGACCCGACGAGGTGCAGCTGTGCGCGCTGCTTTCGGTGAAGACCGGCGCGTGCCAGGAAGACTGCGCCTATTGCGCCCAATCGACACGCTATTCAACCGCGGTGCAGCCGGCTCGCATGCTAAGCCGCGAGGATGTGGTGCAAGCAGCGGAGCGGGCGCGGGCAGCGGGGGCCACGCGTTTTTGCATGGGCACTGCTTGGCGCGATGCCAAGGACGGACCCGCCTTCGATTCGGTGCTGGACATGGTGCGCGCCGTGCGCGGCGTGGGTCTGGAGGCGTGCCTGACCATGGGCATGCTCACCGACGAGCAGTGCCGCCGCCTGGTCGAGGCGGGCCTGACCATCTACAACCACAACATCGACACGTCACGGGCCTTCTACGGGTCGATCATCACGACCCACACGCAGGACGATCGGCTGGCCACGCTGGCGCGGGTTCGGCGCGCGGGCATGCGCATCTGCTCGGGCGGGATCATCGGCATGGGCGAATCCGTCGACGATCGCTGCGCCATGCTGGCCACGCTGGCCCGCCTGGACCCGCATCCGGAAAGCGTGCCCATCAACGCCCTGGTGCCCATCGCGGGCACGCCGCTGGCTGAGCGGCCGCCGGTGGACCCGCTGCAGCTGGTGCGTATGATCGCCACGGCTCGCATCATCATGCCTCGGTCGCAGGTGCGACTCTCGGCTGGTCGCGCGGCGCTGACCCGCGAGGCCCAGGTGATGTGCTTCGTGGCCGGCGCCAATTCCATCTTCTACGGCGAGAAGCTGCTCACCACCGGCAACCCCGACGTGGAAGCCGACCAGCAACTGCTGCGCGACGCGGGCCTGCGACCCGCGCCGCCGGGGCATTAGTTAGTTTAGAGCTCGTCGGGAAATTCCGGGCCGCCCGTGGGGCCGGCCCGCGTTCGCGGCTAGCGGGTCGCGTGGGCGAGGGCGTGAGCGAGTTCGTGTGGGGTGCGCGGGAGGCGAAAGGCGTGGGCGAGGGCGTGAGCGCTCCGGGTGCCGCGGGCCGCGGGTCGCTCACGCTCACCCAGGCCGCCCACGCAGGTCGCCATTCGCTGGTCGCGACCGCTCACGCGACCGCTCACGCTGGCCGATCTGCGCTGGACCGGAGGGTCGCTCACCCATGCGGGCCAGGCGTGTCAGGCAACGCATTGGATCGCGTTTTACGAGATCCTGGTCAGGCTCGTAGTTCTTCGCCGCGTACAAGGCGGCGGACGTTGTCCTTGTGGCGCCAGAAAACCAGGAGCGCTACCGCGGCCGCGAAGGTCAGGTTGGCAAAGCCGCCCGCGTGGAACAGCCAAAGCAAGGTAGGGAAGCTGGCCACGGCAGCCAGAGAGCCGATGGACGAAATACGAAAAGCGGCAAAGAGCGCGACCCAGACAACCACGCAGGCCAGCGCGGGCAGGGGAGCGAGGGCCAGGCCGGCGCCCAGCGAAGTGGCGACTCCCTTGCCACCGCGGCCCTTGAGAAAAATGGAGAAGACCTGCCCCAGCACCGCAACCATGCCCGCAGCGGCCGGGAGCCACCCGAGATCGAAGAACTGGGTCGCCAGCACAACCGGAAGCGCACCCTTGCCCGCGTCGACCAAGAGCACCAGCGCGGCCCAATGCCGGCCGAGAGCGCGGCCGACATTGGTCGTGCCGATGTTGCCGCTGCCCACCTTGCGCAGGTCGACGCCCTTGGCGCGCGCCACCACGACGCCGGTCGGGAACGAGCCGAGCAAGAAGGCGCTGACCAAGAAAAGGATATACATGCGCTGCGATTGTAGCCTCGACCTGGCCCAAAGTGGGCTTCGCTACCAGATGACCTTTGTTCGGTAGAGCCCGAACACGGGGTCGACGGTGACCAGCGGCAGGTCTTCCGCCTGTGACTGTGCGATGAGAACCCGGTCAAAGGGATCGCGGTGCGGGCCAGGCAGGCTGCCGGCGCGCTGGGCATGGTCGACCGTGATCGCGAGCGACACGAATCCCTGACTATCGAGGCATCCCTTCACATCGGCAGCGACGGCTGCGGCGCCCGGGAGCTTGCCCAGCCGGAACTTCGTGCATATCTCCCAAGCCGATGCGGAGCTGACCAGCACAACGGTCTCCTCGTTGTCGATCAGCCGTCGCGCACGCTGGGACAGGCGCCGGTCACCGTCGAGCCACCACAGCAGAGCGTGGGTGTCGAGCAGGATCCTCACCGGTCACTTCTCCCAGGCGTCGAGTTCACCGGGCGGAAGCGGCTCGAAGAAAGCCGCCGTGGTGCGCGCCTTGCCCTTGAGAGCGCCGAACATGCGTTTGCGCGGCGGTGTCGCCAAGGGAACCAGGCGGACCACGGGCGTGTCGCCGCGTGCAATCACGACCTCCTCACCGGCGCAGGCTTTCTTGATGAGTCGAGAAAGATCCGTCTTGGCCGCGTGGATGGTCGTGCGCATGATCCCAAGATTAGCTAACATAGCTTAGCTAAGCAAGCCCCTTCATCCCAATGCCCTCGCCCGGCGAGGCGAAGAATTTCCCCACATCTTCCAACTCCTCGGTGCGTGGGCATTCGGCGGGCAGGCTGGCCAGCAGCATGGGACCATAGCGACGGCGGGCGATGCGGCCGTCGAGGATGGCCACCACGCCGCGATCGCTGCGCGTGCGCACCAGGCGGCCGAAGCCCTGCTTGAGCGCCAGGGCCGCGCGCGGAAGCTGGAAACTGTTGAAGGGATCGCCACCGTCTTCGCGGATGCGTTCGATGCGTGCGGCGGTCAGCGGATCGTCGGGCACGGCAAAAGGCAAGCGATCGATCACCACCAGCGAGAGAGCTTCGCCCGGCACATCCACACCTTGCCAGAAGCTTTGCGTGGCCAGCAACACCGAGCCGACTTGCTGACGGAGCGCGGCGAGCAACACGTGGCGCGGGCGTTCGCCCTGCACCAGCAAAGGGAAGCCACCGTCGGCACGAAGAAGCTCCTCAGCCACGCGCAAATTGCGAAAGCTGGTGAACAGCAGCAGCGCCCGGCCGAGCGAAAGCCGACACAAGGCCAAAGCGCGCGCGGCGGCCGCTGCGGCAAAACCCTCGTGAGTTGGATCAGGAAGATCGACAGCCAGGTAGAGCAGAGCTTGCTCGCTGTAGCGGAAGGGTGAGGGAAAGCTCGATTCGCTGGCAGTGTCGGTCAGCCCTAGCCGGCCGCGGATGTAGTCGAAGCCTCCGCCAGCGCTCAACGTGGCCGAGGTGAAAACCAAGGGCCCCGGGTGGCGGTCAAAGCTCTCGCGCAGAAGGGGCGCGGCGTCCACGGGCGAGGCGCGCAGGGTGAGGTTGCGGCGCGACACCACCACCCAGCGGATCGAGTCTCGCCGAGCCGTGCCCACGATCTCGGCGAAATCGGTGCGCACGGCCTCCGCCCGTCGCGAGAGCCCAGCCAGCGCCGCTGCCTTTGTCTTCGAAGGCGGATGCGGCCGCTCGGCGTCGGTTCCGTCGTCTTCGCTCAAGCGCCGGCACAGGGAGACCGCTTCCTCGAGGACGTTGTCTAGCTCGTGGTAGCGCTGCAGCACCTCGGTGGCCCACAGGTCGTCGGGCATTTCCACGCGCACTTCTTCGCCGCTGCTGCGCAAAGCCGGCAAGCGGCCGCGCAGGGCTTCTGCCAGCACATGCGTCGCAGCTTCCATGCGGCGCGCGGCGGATTCCACCCGGCTGGCTTCCAGCAACGGCGCAGGCGCGCGCAGCAGGTCGCGCGCCAGTGCGAAGAGCCGGGCATTGGAAACCTGAATGCCGAAAACCTCGGTGGCCACATCTTCGATTTGGTGGGCTTCATCGAAGATCACCAGCTCGTAGGGCGGCAGCACCTGGGCATCGGGCCAGCGACTGCGCAGGGCCAGGTCGGCCAAGAACAGGTGGTGATTGACAACCACCACCTGGGCCCCCAGCGCGCGCCGCCGCATCTGGGTGATAAAGCAGCGCTCGACGAAGGGGCAGCGGTTGCCCAGCCGCATCTCCGGGCTGGAGGTGATCTCGCGCCAGATGGCCGCGCTGTCGGGCACGCCGTCGAGATCCGCCCGGTCGCCCGTTGTTGTGGTCGCGGCCCAGGCACGCACGCGTTCGGTCTCGTGCGACTTGGTGGCGGCAATTTCCAGCTGCTGGCTGTGCTCGTCGAAGCGGCGCAGGCACAGGTAGTTGGACAGCCCCTTCATCACGGCAAAGGTGAACGGCTCAGGCAGCACACGTTGCAGGCGCGGCAGGTCGACTTCGGCGATCTGGTCCTGCAAAGTGCGCGTGCCGGTGCTGACCACCACCTTGCGGCCCGAAAGAATCGCCGGCACAAGGTAGGCGATGGTCTTGCCTGTGCCGGTGCCTGCCTCGGCCAGCAGACGCTCGTCCATGTCGATCGCCTGCGCCACACGCTCGGCCATGGCAAGCTGGCCAGGGCGTGGCTCGAAGCCCGGCAGTTCGTCGGCCAGCAGGCCGCCGGGTCTCAAGATTCGGGCGACGGCTTTTTCGAGCGTCACGGCCTCCGTGTCGCTATTTCGCGGCCGCTGGCGCCGGGCCGTCGTCTGCGGCCAGGCCGTTGGCGGTCACGCTGCGGAAAAAGCAAGAGGTGGCGTTGGTGTGGCACGACGGCCCGTTGGCGTCGACGACGTAGAGGATGGCATCACCATCGCAGTCCAGGCGTACATCGTAAACGCGCATAGAATTTCCCGAGGTCTTGCCCTTTTCCCACAGTTCGTTGCGCGAACGGCTCCAGAAAGTGGCCAGGCCATTCTGTACGGTGGCCCGCAGCGCCTCGGCATTTGCCCAGGCCAGCATGCGCACCACACCGGTGGCACGGTCCTGGGCAATGACAGGCGCCAAGCCCTTCGAGTCGAATTTCACGGCTGACAGCAGCGCGTCGGCATTTCCAATCATGATGTCCAGGTCTACCCCATTTTCGCCGAACAGTTCCACACACGTGAGGTAGGGAAAAGTGCGCCAATCCTGACGCGATCCGATGATCCCACGGGTGGAGCGATGCGAGTAGCGATGCTATCCCCCGATCCGCGCTGGTCTGATTGGTGGGCAGGGGTGTACAATACTGGACAGTGTTGGGGCGACGTCATCGCTAGACGGCGTCCGCAACCAAGCACCGTTTTGTAGTTCACAACGTTCTAAAGTCGTGTGGCTGGCGGGTTCCCGGACGTTCAGAAGCAACAAAAGGAAGTACCATGCCTAGGGAATCACTCAAGATCACGTCTGCATTGCTGGCCGGAGCTGGCCTGATGTGCCTCATCTCCTCGATCGGCTGCGGCCAAGGATCATCGGCTCACGGCAGCGGCAGCTCGGGCGGTTCTGGCCTAGGCGGCAGCGCGAGCGCTGGAACCGTCGCGCCGCCAGTGGGCGGCTCTGCCGCCGTTGGCGGGAGTTTCAGCTCGGCTGGCCAGAGCGGTGGTCCAGCCGGCGCATCTGGAGCCGCTGGGGCGGGGCCTTCAGCGGGCACCAAGGTTTCCGGGGGCGGCGCAGGCGCATCTGGCAGCAGCGGCGTGGCCGGGAGTGTGGACTCTGGCGGAGGTATTGCGGGCGGAGCTGGCTCCGGTGGAATCTTGGCGAGCGGCGGCTTCGGGACCACGACGAATACAAGTGTCACCGGTGGGGTTGCAAATCCAGGCGGCACGGTTCGCACCGGCGGTGTGACCGCAACCGGCGGAGCAACGGTGGCCGGTGGAACCACGACAAGTGGCGGAGCGATTGTAGCCGGCGGAACGACGGCAATCGGTGGTACGAGCAAGGCAAGCGGCGGAGTCACCACGAGTGGCGGAGTCACCACGAGTGGCGGGGTCACCACATCCGGTGGTACCAAGGTGTCCGGCGGCACGACCTCAACGAGTGGCGGTTCTACGGCCAGCGGCATTCCCAAGCTGGTGAGCACCTTCAGCCTGAAGACGTCTGGCGGGTGTCCGGGTCTGCGGCTGGGCGACATCAACGGCGATGGCAAGATGGAGATCGTCGTGGCTCAGCCCACGGACCAGACCAAGCTCGGCGACTACGGTCCCCAGTTCGCGGTCTGCGTGACGGCGTACGACCTCAAGGGCAATCAACTCTGGCAACACGGCACGCCCGGCCCGACCCATACCGCCAGCTCCGACATTCCAATTCAAGTCTATGACATGGACGGGGACGGCAAGTCCGAAGTCTTCGTCAACATGAGCACCACGACGATGACGGTGCTCGATGGCACCACCGGAACGGTGGTGCGCACGATTCCCCTGCCCAAAGCGGGTGCTAACGACTCCATCGCTTTTGCCAATCTGCGAGGCAAGAAGTGGCCACAGGACATCATCGTCAAGACCCGCTACTCGCAAGCGTGGGCGATGGTCGGCATCGACGATACGACCACCACCCCCACCACGACAGCCGGCACCGTACTGTGGAATCACAAGAAGCTTCCCAGCGACACGTCGGGCTCCGACTTGGGCACAGGGCATTATCCCTTGGCCTACGATTGGAACAACGATGGCAAGGATGAAGTCATGCTTGGCTACGATTTCCTGGACAGCGGAGGTAACACGCAGTGGAGCACGACGGTTCTCAAGATGCACGCAGACTCCATCGCCACAGCCGACATTGACGCCGATCCAACAAACGGATACGAGATCGTCGTCAATGGGGACGTGGCGGCCGCGTTTGATTGGAAGACGGGCAAGCAGTTATGGAAGGACACCCACACGACCGAAGCTCAACAGATCGGAATCGGCGAGTACCGAACCGACAAGCCAGGCCTCGAAGTGGTTCTGCTCGACCGTTTGCGCACAGCCGCGGAAGGTTTCAAGTCCGACAACGTCCTCGTGACCTACGACGACGTCCTCTTGTGGAAAGAGAACCGGCCCACGAACTCGGGCTGGCTGACCGTCACGGAGAACATGAACAACTGGGACGGCAAGGGCACCGACGTGATCTTCTCCTATCGCCGCGACGGCGCGGCGGATGGCAGCGGAGGCACGGGGACTTACCTGTACGACGGCTATGACAATGTGGTCGCCAGCTTCCCCTATAGCGGCTCCAGTGTGCAGAGCTTCGCTGCGCACGCCGATCTTTGCGGCGACGGCAAAGAGGAAGTCATCACGTACGACGAGACGACTGTCTGGATTTACGCCAATGGTGGCTGCAATCTGGATGACCCGCCGGCCAGTCCCAGCATTCGCCAGCAGTACCACCTGTACAACTGGAGCATCTACACTGGGTGGATCAATCCCGACGTGAAGTTCTACACCACCGGGTCAGCGCACTAGCCTTCTGGCTCAACCCTTGGTGGTCCGTTGGCGGCCGCCTGCTTTACCATGGCGTGCAGTTCACCAGCTTCACCGAGCCGCAGGCCGGCCGGTCAAGTGCCCCGTTTCTCAGCACGGTATCCCTCGAAGCCAACGCTCAGGTCCATTTCTGACCCGCCCGGCGGACGGCGTCCGCGGTCTGTGGCGCAACTCGCGGGCCTGCCCGCAAGGAGGACCGGGTTGTGAATCAGCCTTCGCGGACCGGCACGCCGCGGGCGCGCAAGTAGTCGCGCGCTTGGCCCACCGTGAATTCGCCGAAGTGGAAGATCGAAGCGGCCAGAACCGCATCGGCGCCGCCAATGGCCACGCCCTCATAGAGATGTTCCAGCGTGCCCACACCGCCCGATGCGATGACGGGGATGGGCACGCGGTCTGCCACGGCGCGGGTCAGCTCCAGGTCGAAGCCGTCGCGCGTGCCGTCGCGATCCATGCTGGTGAGCAGGATTTCTCCTGCGCCCAGCTCGGCCATGCGCGCGCACCAAGCTACCGCGTCGATGTCAGTGGGCTTGCGGCCGCCGTGGGTGAAGACCTCCCAGTTGCCAGGGCGGTCGGGGCGGTGCCGAGCATCCACCGCGACCACGATGGCCTGGCTGCCAAAGGCGTCCGAGGCGCGGCGGACCAGCTCGGGGTCGGCGACGGCAGCGGTGTTGATGCCGGCCTTGTCAGCCCCGGCCAGCAGCAGCTTGCGCACATCTTCGACGCTGCGTACCCCGCCGCCCACGGTGAGCGGCAGGAAAACCTGCTCGGCAGTGATGCGAACCACTTCAAGCATGGTCGCGCGGTTGTCGGACGAAGCGGTTATATCCAGAAAGCAGATCTCATCGGCGCCTTGCTGGTCGTAAGCCGCCGCGACCTCCACCGGATCGCCGGCGTCGCGTAGTTGCTTGAAGCGAATTCCCTTCTTCACGCGGCCCGCGTCCACGTCGAGACAGGGAATGATCCGTCGCGCCAGCATCAGAGCTTCCCCTGGGCCGCGCGGGCCAGCGCCTGCACCACGGTGAACATGCCCTCGTAGATGGCCTTGCCGATCACGACGGCCTGGGCGCCCGTGGTTTTCACCTGATCGATGTCCTCCAGGCGCGCCATGCCGCCCGAGGCGATGACCGCGCAAGGCGCAATCTTGGCCGCGAGTCGCGCCGTGGCCTCCAGATTCGGTCCGCTGCGCATACCATCGCGGCCGATGTCGGTGTAAAGCACGGCGGCCGCGCCCGCCTCGGCCACGGCCAGACCGACGTCCAGTGCGTCGCTCTTGGTGTCCTCGGTCCATCCCTCGACCGCGACCTTGCCCTCGCGTGCGTCCACTGCGACCACGATGCGCTTGGGAAAACGACGGCAAGCCTCGGCCACCAATTCTGGCGTCTTGATGGCTGCGGTGCCCATGACCGCGAATCGCGCGCCCAGAGCGAACAGCCGCTCGCAGGACTCGACCGTGCGCACGCCGCCGCCGACCTCTACGTCCATGGTCGTCGCGGCCAGGAGGGCTTTGATGGTTTCGTGGTTGTTCTGCGTGCCGCCGGTGAAGGCGGCATCCAGATCCACGACGTGCAGACGGGGCGCGC
>Ga0265316_10002836_pt1 | contig 17735 bp, 15 predicted proteins | sample 4522metaG_FD_202092 | JGI IMG/M metagenome (GOLD analysis project Ga0265316, IMG submission 202092) | Rhizosphere microbial communities from Carex aquatilis grown in University of Washington, Seatle, WA, United States - 4-5-22 metaG | ecosystem: Host-associated > Plants > Roots > Rhizosphere >... | reverse complement strand
TGCGCACGGCCACCGGCGGCTTGGCCTACGCCATTGTTCAGGCGACCGGCGCGGGCACCATCACGGTCACCGCCAAGGCGACCGGACTCACGGATGGCACCGCGACCATCACGGCCACCGAAGGCACATGGGCGCCCTGCTCCGGAACCTGCGACTAGATCCCTTCCCAATCTAGCAATCAGCGCGGCGGCGAGTTGGCTTTGCACTTCGACAGAGCCAATTCGCCGTTTCCTTTTGGGTAATGACCAGACGAAAAATCGAGGCACCGGTCCCGGCCGAAACGGGATCGTCGTTCGCAAAGCACAGGCATCTGGCGGTCCTGTTCGCCGCCGCTGCGCTCTTCTACGTTGCCGCTGGCGTGCTGTCGGGCGAATTCAGTGTGGCAGACGACGCCGCCTACATTATCGAATATGGCCATTTCGACCGGCCCTTGAGTCTCGCCGGCCTGGCCCAGATCTTTAATGGCATCGCCAAGGAGGAGATGCTGCACGACTACTACCGGCCCCTCTACGTTCTTGTGCGAACGATTGACTATCGCCTTTATGGGACATCCCCGACGGGCTACCACGCGACTAGTCTGCTCTTCTACCTGCTGGCGGTCGGCGCCGCGTATTGGATTCTCCTCAAACTCTTGCCCTCGGCCCGCGCTGCGTTCGTCGGCGCCCTCGTCTTCGCCTTTCATCCCATCCACGTGGAGGCCGTGGCGTGGGTCATGGCGGGCGGCTACGCGATTGCCGGAGCCTTCGCCCTCGTCTCCTTCGCCTTCTATCTGTCGCGGCGAACCTGGGCGAGCACCTTGGCCTTCGCCGCGGCGGTCCTGACCAACCCGCCCGCCGCCATTGTGCCGGCCCTGGTGGCAGGCCACATGTGGATCTTGCCAGCCAAGGAGCGCGGAGAGCGGCGGCGCCGCAGGGTGAACCTGGGACTGCTGGCAATGGCGGCGGCAATCGTCGTGTACTTGAATTTTGTGGTCTTCCCGCAGCGCTATGCCCGGACATTCTTCGACTCCGGCGTCGCCGCCCGCAGTTGGCTGGCCAACTTCTTCACCACCCTGCGCCTCATGATCGTCCCTCTGGGGCTGCGAACCCCCTACGAGGGCTACGTCGAAAAGCTGAGCAATCCACTGTGGATGGCGGGAGCGGCAGCCCTGCTGTTGATGGGCGCAGGGGTCTTGGCCCTGAGGCGGCGCAGCCGTTTGGCGGCGCTGGGGCTGTTTTGGTTTCTGGTTGGAATTCTACCCACAGTCACAGTGTGGAAGAACGCAACCGGCATGGCCGACCGCTATGTGTTCATTGCGTCATTCGGATTGATTCTGGCCGCAATTGCGCTGCTATCATCGCAAAGCAACGGCGGTTTAATGGGCGACAGTCTCCGCGCAAGGACAGCGAAAGCCGCCGCCGTGGTGGGAATACTTTTCCTCGTCTTCTTTGCCGCGGTAACTGGGCAGCGCATTCGGGCCTGGCACGACACGGAGACACTCTTTGCCGACACGCTCCGCAAGGACCCGGCCAACATTTTCGCCGCCCGGACCCTGGCGCGCACCTACTCTGTGACGGCGGCGACGCCGGAGAAGGCCGTGCCCTTCCTCGAACGATCCATTCAACTCACCGAAACGCGCATCGCCCCGATCACCAATTCTTCCCTGCTGCACTTTGAACAATACAACCTGGCGGAACTGCGCAACGAACTGGGCATCGTCAATCGCGAACTGGGGCGGTTCGACAAGGCCGTCGCCCTTCACGAAGTCGCGATTGCCGGGATACCAAACACCGGCCGCGAGGCGTATCGAACCGCCGAATATTACTTCCAGATGGGGCTCGCCTACGACAAGCAAGCGGAAGCGCAGAAGAAGTCCGGGGCGCAGGGAGAATTCGTTGCGACCCTGGAAAAGGCCCTGGCGAGCTACCGACAGAGCTTCGAGCGCCTGCCCATCTCGTCCAAATCCTATCAGAACGCCGGATTGGCTCTGTTGCGGCTGGGCCGTCCGGCCGAGGCCGTGGGCCTCTTGGAGAAGGCAACGACACTCACGCCCAACAACGTCGAAGTGATTGCACTATTGGCGAATTGCTACCTTCAGTCCGGCAATCGCGAGAAGGCGGGGGTGCGGCTCGACCAGGCCTTCCAAAAGGCTGCGCGTCGGCGGGGAAGCGGATCCCTCATGAACGAACTGCAACGCCTGAAGGCCAAACTGGCGGGCGAGCCCGAGGCGCCGCCCGGCCCTTCATCTGAAGATGCTTCATTTGTCACCCTGCTCAGCCAACAAAAATACGATGAAGCCCTGCGCGTGGCCCTGGCGATGAAGAAGGAGCAGAACCCGCCTGACCCTCTTCTCTTGAACAACATCGGTCTGTGCTATTACAAATTGGCCCGCTATCCAGAGGCCGAGCGTTCCTACCTGGAGGCGATCAAGCTCCAGCCCGACTACTCCACGGCCATGGACAACCTCTCGCTGGTCTACGCCAAACAGAACCGCCTAGACCGGGCCATCTCCTATGCCGAGATGGCATTCAAGCTGAAGCCCGGCGATTCCGGCATCAGCCGCCACCTCGACGCCTATCGCCGGCAGCAACTGGCAACCAGCAACCCAGCCACGAGGTAGTCACGTGCAAGGTGGCGCCAGAAAGGAGATCGCGCCAGCACCGCACGCTACGGCTTCTTGGCTCCCGAGACGTCGGCGATGGGCGTCGCCTTGCCGTGATAGGTCCAGCGACTGGAACGCCAATCCGAGACTCTGCCGCCAGCGATCGTGCAGTCGGCCCAAAAAATTCCCGCGCCCCTGTCCCCCACCACCTCCAAAGTGAACCTCATTTCGTCCCCGTCCATGTCCCGGGCGAATCGATGCTGGTCCCCTGGTGTTGGGGCAACGCCTATCACGCGGCCGACGTCCTCGGTGACCGCTGGGATTTCGCTCACCGTGCGCACCAGACCGGCGTATTCGCGCACGTTCTTCCGCGCCCACCCGTCGCGCTCGGCCAGGGTTCCCCGCGCGGGAAAGGCACGAAAATGGGGGATCGAGGACCAGAACACCAACAGCACCAAGGCCGCCAGCCTTGCCCACGGAAATCGGCGCCCACGGGGATCGGGCATAGGGCGGGTCAAGCGCGTGTCCAGATGGCCATTTGTGATTTGAGGACACAAGTCTTCGAATCGGGTCACCCCTCGCCCTCCGGGAGAGGGGTTTGGGGGTGAGGGTGAAGCTTCCGCTGAGCCGGACGCTGAATTCACCAAGGTGCTGTGCCCGCGCCCGCGGCACGATTCGACGTGCAATGCAGTACCCTCACCCCGGCCCTCTCCCAAAGGGAGAGGGTGGTCTACCTGCCTCCGCTTAATACCCATGCGGGGATCGGGTTCCACCGCTTTGTGCAGAGCGAATCCACCGTACCATCCGCCGAGCAGCCCTCCCACGCAGATTGCGCCAAGGGACAAGGCCTTTGGCACGACCAACAATGCGACAATGACACCCGCCGCAACCCCGCCCACCATTCCAAGCAGGCATCCGGCGACGGTTCGAAAGACCGAATACCGGCGGCCGCGCGAAAGAAACGGACGGTACGCCTCGGCACCCCAAGCCGTTCCCACTAGGGCCGCCAGCACAACATGGCCAAAATCATCCACCGGCAGATAGGCATAGAAAACCACCCGAGCGGCCGGGCCAATTGATGTCGACACCTCGTAGACGATGGGCAGCGCCAGCATTCCCAGCATGGCGCCCAGCGAGGCCAGGGCCTTTTCTCGAAACCCGGGGCGGACCGCCACCGTCTCGTCTGGCATGCCTCCGATCATCGCCGATGAGCAGGTCCGTGTCTACGGCGTGGGCTTGCCATCCCGACGCGTTGGGACCGGAGAAGTAGACAAGGCCCAGCTTCTCGAAGCTGTGATGACCCCTCAGATGCGGCTGCGCATTCTCGTCAACCAGGTGCGACGCCGAGATGATGGCGGAGCGGATGCTCATGTCGACCGTGTGGTCAACGGAGCCGTGCAGCGAGTCCGGCGTGCCGCGGCCACTCGTTAGTGCGGTCGTTCCTATCGCCGCCTGCGATCGACGGCCAAGGATCCAAGCACCGCGAAGTAGATCCGGCCCGCGCCGACGCCGCCTGTATCAAGGCTCCGCCAGCCCTCGCACCCGCGCCGCGTGCGGATCGCCCGGATACTGCGAAAGAAACCGAGCGGCCCGGCGTGCAACCTCGGCGCGGTCATGCTTGGCCGCCACCGCCTCCAGCGCTACGACGTCGGCATCAGGCGCCAACGCGCCGTCGGGGAAGTCTAGGTGATAGCGCTCGATGAGACGGATCGCTTCGTCGTGCTTGCCGTTCGAGCTTGCGGTTCGAGCGGCGTCGATTCGAGCCACCTCGGCGGCCAGGACCGATGAAGGCGCAACGACGGCGTGAATGGGCGTCTCTTTCTCGCCTGTCAGCGACTCGCTCACGCGCCCCGCGTTTGGCGGGTGTGGTTGCGGGCGATCCCGTGCTGGGCCAGGACGTTTTGCCAACGGCGCCGAAGTTGCAATCCGCGGCTGCAAAATCGTGACCGGGTTACCAACTGGCGGGGGCACATGCGCCTCATCCGCCGTCCTTCGCGGGACTGCAGGCAGTCGCTCGACCGCTGGCGAATTCGGCGTTCCCTCTCGGTGTTGGACCACCACCGCAGTCACGGCACTTCCCCCGATCGCACCCAGGAAGAGCCATTTCATCGCGACCCCACGGACGGCTGCCTTCGCGACGCTGGTGGCACATGTCGCCTCTGCCGCCGCCCGGTGTCCGCCGCTGCCCGGCGATGGATTCGGGGCAATCAGGCTCAAACCATCGGCGAACCGCGCCCAGGCATCCTGCGCGCTGTGGGCCGGGCCATCCTTGCGCGCGGATTCCAACAGACGACGCTCGAATTCCGCATCGCTGCGATTTTCACGATCGAAAGACATTAGCGATCACCTCCACGTGCAACCAGCCCGCCACGGACCCGTCTCGCGACGGCCGAAAATTCCCCGCGTGCGCGGCGCAGGCGCGAGCTGGCCGTGCCCACCGGAATCCCCTCAATCTCGGCGATCTGTCGTACCTCCAACCCTTCCAGTTCGTGAAGGACGAAGACCGTGCGCAGATCGACCGGCAGCCGGTTGAGCACGTCATCCAGCACCTCGCGCGCCTGTCGTTCGGAGAGCTGTTCTTCGGGCGACGGACACTGATCCGCCAGCAAGGGAATCTGCTCAAGCCCGGCCAGTGGCATGGCCGCCTTCTGCCGTCGCAGCTCACTGGCGGCAATTCGCAATGCCACACCGTAGAGGAAGGAATGATCACGCCCCGGCTCGATGTCCGACAGACGCCGCGCGGCCACCCAGAACACTTCCTGGGTAGCATCGTCGACTTGATCGGAACGCACGCCCAGCCGGCGCAAAAGGCGCCACATCGAGGCATAGTGCTTTTCGAAAAGCGCGCGCAGGTCCATCGCCTCGGGCTGACCGACAACCGAACATTCAGGGCGAGCGCGCTCGATCAACTCATCAACCTTGACTGAGGCCGCGACGAACCGCAAATCGTCCTCGAAAGCACTAGAAATGCACACCCGCTCCCAGCAGGGCATAGGCAGACCACGACAACCCCACCGAGGAACCGAATATTCGGCTGCCGTCGGCGCGCTCGGCCGTGAGCTCACCGTACGTGAGCCCTCCGCCCACCTTGGCCCCGACTTGGAACACGGAAGCAAAATTGTACCGAACCTCGGCGCCGAGATTGAGCGCGCCGAAGCCGATGTTCTTCGACTGAATCTCTTTGCCGTCAGCTCCTTTGGTCCACAGATTCACATGTCCGCCGGCGATCTCGCCACACAACAGGACAACCCAGCCTCGCGTGTCGTAGATGGGAGATTGGCAGACGCCGATGCCAAAGGAGATTCCTCCGAAGTAGGTCGTGCTGTCTGACGACCGATAGGTTCCCGGGCCCAGGCCGCTCAGACGAGCCTGCAGGACAGGCCCCGCGATTCGCTGCGCCCCTGCTGGCGTTGTGATGAAATGAGCCGTGTCAACAGACAGGTCGTAGCGGGGCATGAACACCGACGGAATCATGCCCATCGTGCCGCCGGCATAGGCAGTGACGCTTCTCTGGAGATCGAAGCGCAGGGTTCCCGCGCCGACCTCAACGCTTTCGCTGCGCGGTGAAAAGAATCGGGTACTGGCACGCAGGCGCGGTTCAGGAGGTGCCGCCTCACTGACCTTGGAGGGATGTGCCTTGGCCATTGATGGCGGCGACGGCGGCGGTTCCGCGGGGTGAAGGGCGATGGCTGTGACCACCGCCAGGGCATCGACCACTTCGCCGCAGCTTGCGCCGTGGACCTCGCGCTTGTCCGTGGTGGACTGGCCGTCGCGCACCTGGAACCCGCCCGCGAAGCCGTCGTCCTGCTGACGAACGGCAACCACCATGGTGCGATCAGCTCTGCCCGCGCCGTCGAAGGCGGCGCCCCGTGCCGCCACTGCGGCCACGAATTCCTCTTGGGTGGGGCACCCCCCGGGCACGTCGTAGGCCAGAGCAACCGTAGCCGCCGCAGGGGCCGGGGAAACGAAAACCAAGAGCGAGGCAAGCGCGGTGTTCATGAAAAGCTAATGTCGGGACCCATCGGCCACGATCACAAAAAACGCCGCGGAGAAGAGAACCGCGCAAGTCCCAGACTACGGCTTCTTGGCATTGGGCAGCGCCAGCAACGTTCCCAGTGAGGCCACTGCCCTTTCCCGAAACCCAACCGCCGCCGACCGAGATCACGATCCCGACGGGTTGATGAACCCTGACTCGACCGGCGCGGGAGCCGCCAGGCGCGTGGCAATGCGCTGCTGGTAGCGGGTGACATAGAGCTGCGCCAGGGCCAGGAAAAGCGTCATGATGAGCGGGCCGTAGAGGATTCCGGGGGCGCCAAAGCCAAGAATTCCGCCGAGCAGGCTGAGGAACACGAGCAGGCTGTTCATCCGCATGGTCGATCCCATCAGACGGGGTTTGAGCCCGTATTCAAACAGGAACGACTGTCCCATACAGAAGATGAAGAACCCCACCGCCACCCCGTGCCGGCCGGCAAACCACAGATAGAAAGTCGCGGGCACCACCACGGCAGCCACACCCACCAAGGGAAGGAACGCGGCAACCGCCATGACCACGCCCCACAGTACCGGCGACGACAAGCCCACCACGGCCCAGGCCAGGCCAGCCACCAGCCCCTGCAGTGAGCTGCCGATGCCGTTGCCAATCAAGATGCCGCGGCCCACTTCGCCAAGCTTGTTGATGAAGAGTTGGTCTTCGTCGCCTGCCAAGGGCGACAGGCGAAACACAAAGGTGCGCAGTTTCTCGCCCTGCATGAGCAGGTAGAAGATCGAGAAGAGCGTGATGACCCCGTGAAGCGCGAACTGCAGCACGCCGGACACGAACGAGTTGGCGCGCTTGTATAGTCCCTGGCTCAAATTGCGGGCAGCGTCGACCACCGCATCCCCGACCGCATCGGGAGAAATCGGCAACCCCGTGCGCTGGGCGAAATTCGCAAGTGCATGCGCCACCGGGCCATTCTCGCTGGTCCAGTCGTTGAGTGTCGCATAGGCCTGGGGACCGCCCCAGGTCACGGCCGCCCGCCGGATGTCAGCCAGCAAAGCCGAGCCGATCAGGGCCACCGGAATGGCCACCACCACCACCAGCAACGCCACGGTAAGGCCCGAGGCCAGGACAGCCCTATTTCCAAGCGCACGGAGCAGCCGCTCGTAGTGCCGCGCGAGAAGCATCACGGCCACCAAGGCGATCACCATGTCGCCGAGAAAGGGCAGAAGGACGTAGCCCACCGCGATCATGGCGGCGCCAAAAAGGATCAGGAAGAAATACGGGGCAATCGCCTCGTTGCCGTAGCGGGGGCCACCGCGAGACGGCCGTTGCACGGGGCCGGAATCGAGCGGATTACTTGGGGGACCAGATTGGGATTCGGGTTCGTTCATTTCGCTATTCCAGGACAGCATAGCTCAGCACAATCCTTCTTGCCCAACGCGCCGAGATCGCGAGGCCGAAGGTCGAATAGCAATGACCGCAATCCCGATTGATATGCTATACAGCCGCCTCCTCATGAAGTGTCGACGTAGCAACTTGCATGCCGCCGTGCACGGCAAGGTTTCCACGTGTCAACCCAGTCGCCGGTCAGTCGCCCATCGGAAATTTGAGACGGGCCTGCCATTTCTGGCGTACTTGACCCCAAGGGGCTGGACCTATAGATAAGGCGCACCCGGGTCGCCGGATCACCAAGTGCCACCGCAAGAGGAATTCATGGGCTTCCAATTCGGCGCAGTGCTCACATTCGCAGTCGTCGCGGTGCTCTTTGCCCTGGTCGCGCTGCTGATCGGGGCCGTCATCCGACCGCGCTTTCCCAACGCGAACAAGGTTTCCATCTATGAATGTGGCGAGCGGCCCATCGGCGCCGCCTGGTACAACTTCAACCCGCGCTTCTATTTGATCGCCCTGGCCTTCGTCATCTTCGAGGTCGACATCGCGCTCACCTTCCCGGTGGTTGTGGTCTATGCGGAATGGACCAAGCGGGGCAATGGCTGGATTGCTTTGACGGAGCTGGTCCTGTTCACCGTGATCCTGCTCATCGGCCTGGTCTGGGCCTGGGCCCATGGCGATCTTGAATGGGTGAAGAAGTTGTCTGCGGCCGAAAAGGCAGCGGGGAATTCGACCGGCGCGGATCGCCCAACGGCAGGATAGGAACCAGATGGCAATCACACGCATCGTCGAATCAAGCCCGGGCACCGGCGTCCTGCTCACCAACACCAACCAATTCGACGACCTGGTCAACCTGGCGCGCAAGAATTCCATCCACTACCTGCTCTTCGGGCTCGCCTGCTGTGGCATCGAGCTGATGCAAACCGGGGGACCGCGCGCCGATCTCGACCGCTTTGCCGCGGTATTCAGGGCCAGCCCGCGCCAGGCAGATCTGATGATTGTCGCCGGGACGCTCAGCTACAAGATGGCCGAGCGGACCAAGCTGCTCTACGACCAGATGGCCGAGCCCAAGTACGTTCTGGCCATGGGATCTTGCGCGAACTGTGGCGGGCTTTTCCAATCGAGCTATGCGGTGGTCAAGGGCGTGGACAAGATCATCCCGGTCGATGTCTACGTGCCGGGCTGTCCGCCGCGGCCCGAGGCGCTGACCGAAGGCCTGATGCGCATCCAGGACATCATGATGAGCGAGCGCTGGTGGGCCGAGAAGCGCCGACCGAAGAGCGAGGCCAAGTAGCATGACCGAGCACGAGATCCACGCCAAGCTCAAGGCCCAGTTCGGCGACGCCGTGGGCGAGCTGACCGACGGCAAAGTCGATCCATTCGTGACCGTGAAGGCCGACAAGATCCTCGAGATCTGCCAGTTTGCCAAGACCACGGCGGGCTTGGAATTCGACTATTGCGAGGACGTCACGGGCATCGATTGGCCGGCGCGCAAAGTGATCGAAGTCGTGTATCACCTGTTCTCGCTGCAGCATCAGCACCAGATCGTCTTGAAGGTCGAGACCGATCGCGCCCAGCCTTCGGTGGCGTCGGTGCAAGGGGTGTGGAAGGCGGCCAACTGGCTGGAACGCGAGGTTTTCGACATGCTGGGCGTGGACTTCGTCGGCCACCCGGACATGCGACGGATCCTGCTGCCGGACGACTGGGCCGGCCATCCGTTGCGCAAGGACTACCAAGAGGCTGGCGGATACCACGGCGTCACAAACACGCGACCCGACCCGCTCGTGAGACTGGGGCAGAAAGTGGATGAGGAGCGCAAGGCGATTGCGGCCGCGGCGCCACCACCAGTTCCGGCGCCGGCCACGGCTCTAGCACCGGCGCCGGCCACGACTACGGCTCCAGCACCGGCCACGACCACCCCCTCCGGGGGCTCCGGGACGGACAGCCCACCCCGCCTGCCCCCGGGTGCTTCGCACCCGCCCGTCGCGGCCACCCCCTCCGGGGGCTCCGGGACGGACAGCCCACCCCGCCTGCCCCCGGGTGCTCCGCACCCGCCCGTCGCGGCCACGACATCACCTCCGGTTCCGGCGCCGGCACCGCCACCGATCCCGTCCAAGAAGGAGACGCCCAATGGCTGAGCCCGTTGAACGGCGAATCCTTCGCCGCATGAGCCCGTCTGACGAAGAGATCGTCATCAACTTCGGGCCGCAGCACCCGTCGACCCACGGGGTCATCGACTTCGTGACCCAAACCAACGGCGAGGTCATTCGCCGCTCGGTCCCGGACATCGGATACCTGCACCGCGGGCTCGAAAAGATCGGCGAAACCGTGGGCTATCCGGGTTTCATGCCCTTTACCGACCGCATCGACTACCTGGCGGCCATGCTGGCCAATGAAGGCTACGCCATGGCGGTCGAGCGCTTGCTCAAGATCGAGATTCCCCCGCGCGCAAAATACCTGCGCGCCATCGCGGGCGAGCTGTGCCGCATTTCCAATCACTGGGTGGCCGTCGGCACCATGGCGTCCGACATCGGTGCGTCCACGCCGCTCACCCACGCCCTGCGCGAGCGCGAGGCCCTCAACGATCTGCTGGAAGAACTGTGCGGCGCGCGCTTGACCTTCAACTACGCGCGCATCGGCGGCGTGTCGTTCGACGCGCCCGAGGGCTGGAAGGAAAAGATCCTGCGCTACCTGGAGCACCTGGAGAGCTACATCCAGGAATGGGACCGCCTGATCTCGCTCAACCAGATCTACGTCAAGCGACTGGCCAACGTGGCTGTCATCAGCCGCGCCCAGGCGATTGACTACGGCTTGTGCGGCCCTAACCTGCGCGGCTCGGGCGTTTCCTGGGACACGCGGCGCGACCTTCCCTACGGCGCCTATCCCGATTTCACGTTCGATGTGCCCGTCGGGCAGGGAAAAATGGGCACGGTCGGAGACTGTTGGGATCGCTACGCCGTGCGCGTGCTGGAAATACTGGAATCTGCGAAGATCATTCGCCAGGCGCTCGACAAGCTGCCCGAAGGCGACATCATGGCCAAGGTCGCGCGCAAGCCCAAGCCAGACGCGGGCGAGGCCATGGCGCGGGTGGAATCGGCGCGCGGTGAAATGTGCTACTACGCCGTGTCCGACGGCTCAGAGAAGGCCTACCGCCTGCGCGTGCGCACCGGCAGCTTCATGGCCATGGGAATCATCGAGGAAATGTCGCACGGATTGATGATTGCCGATTTGATTGCCTTGATCGCTTCACTGGACGTCGTCGCCCCGGAGATTGACCGGTGAGAATCACAACTGCTCTCGACTCGACATCGCTGACCACGCGATACCCGAAGACCGCGCTGGCGACCACGCTGTTCTTCATGCTGGCGCTGCCGTTCCTGTTGTACGCGGTGCTGCTCTTCACGCTGCCGTTCAACCGGCCGGAGTCGCTGGACGCCGTGGCCCAGAAATTCGGCTGGGATCTCGGCCGCAGCCTGTATCGCGATACCTTCTACGGGATCGTCTTCCTGGTCGAGGGCACTTTCGTCGCTCTGTACACCGCGGTGTTTGCCGGCGTCACCACCTGGGTCGAGCGTCGCATCGCGGGCCGCATGCAAAGCCGCATCGGTCCCAACCGGCCGGGCGTGTTCGGGTTCATCTCCTGGGTGGCCGATGCGGTCAAGATGCTCTTCAAAGAGGATCTGATTCCGGCCGAGGCGGATAACCTGCTTTTCCGGTCCGCGCCCTATTTCTCGATGGTGGGTCTGACCCTGCCTTTTGTCGTGCTGCCCTTTGGCGAAAGCGTGATCGTGGCCGATTTGAACGTCGGCGTGTTCTACCTGACCGCAACCAGCGCGGTCATCGTGTTGGGCATCCTGGTGTCGGGCTGGTCTTCCAATTCCAAGTGGGCGCTTTTCGGGGCCGTGCGCGGCGCTGCCCAGGTGGTTTCCTACGAAATTCCGGCGGGAATCGCCATCATGGTGCCGGTGATGATGGCCGGCACCCTGTCCATGCAGGGGATCATCCGCGCCCAGGGCGGTTGGCCCTGGCAATGGTTTGCCTGCCAGAATCCGGCGGCGTTTGTCGCGTTCTTCATTGCGGTGACCGCGTCGCTGGCGGAAGGCAACCGCACGCCCTTTGACTTGCCCGAGGCCGAATCGGAGCTGGTGGCGGGCTACCACGCCGAGTATTCCGGCTTCCGCATCGCGCTTTTCCTGATGGTCGAGTGGGCCAACATGTGGATCATGGGTGCCCTGGCGGTGACGCTGTTCCTGGGCGGCTGGCAGATTCCGGGCGTGTCGGTGGAGATGATCAGCCAGACGCGCGGCACCGATGTCTTCCCCTCCCTTATCTGGTTTGGCTGGCAATCCGCCTCCATGCTGGTGTTCGCGACCAAGACCTGGGCGCTGGTCGTCCTGTTCATCTGGCTGCGCTGGACCCTGCCGCGCGTGCGCGTGGACCAGATGATGTCCCTGTGCTGGAAGTACCTGGTGCCAGGCGCCTTCGCCTGCTTCATCTTCACGCTTTTCTGGGTGATGGTCCCCGCGTCCGTGCATCTGGCGTCCGGCATCGCGATCAGCCTGGGCGCGACGGCGTTGCTGGTGGCCTTCGCTCTGCGGACACGCAAGAACATCACGCAGGTCAAAGGCGCCAGCGTGGACCTTTCAAACTGGTGACGGTGACAATCGATGCCTGAAACGGTTCGCAACTACTTCGGTGCCATCTCGGACGTCGTGCAGACGTTCTGGCAGGGGCTGTCCGTCACCCTGTCGCACATGCTCCGCCGGCCCATCACCATCCAGTATCCGGATCGCACGGAAAAGCGCGTGGCTGATATGCTGCCATCGCGCTACCGCGGCTTTCTGGAAGTCGACCTGGCGGTGTGCACCGGCTGTCTGGCCTGCGCGCGCGCCTGCCCCATCGACGTCATCAAGATCTCGGTCGACAAGGATCCCGCCAATCCCAAGCAGCGGGTCGTCACCCAGTTCGACATCGACGAATCCAAGTGCATGTTCTGCGGCCTGTGCGTCGAGCCCTGCCCGACCGGCGCTATCGCCCACACGCGCGAGTTCGAGTCCACGGTGCGCGCCGTAGAAAATCTGATCTTCCGCTGGGTGCCGGATGCGGCCAAGCCGACGCCGTTCTACCGGCCGGTCAAGGGCCAGGACGCCCCCCGCGCGCCGGTCGGCTCGCTCATGCGGGCGTATCTGGCTGGCAAGGTGTGGGCTGCGCCGGCGCCGACTTGGGCCGCACCGACTCCTGACAAGGACAAGGGCTAGTCATGGACACAAACCTGCTGGTCTTCTTCCTGTTCGCCCTGGCCGCCGTGGTGGGCGCGGCGGGCGTGCCGATGTCGAAGAACATCTTCTGGAGCGCCATGGGCCTGCTGTCAGCGCTGATCGGCGTGGGCGGCCTCTACGTGCTGCTCTCGGCCGACTTCATCGCGGTCACGCAACTGCTGGTGTACATCGGCGGCGTGCTGGTGCTGATCATCTTCGCGGTCATGCTCACCAGTCAGATCAAGGAAATCGAGGTTTCCAACCAGAACGTGGGGTTGGTCTCGGGTGCCATTCTGTTTGTCGCGACCGGCACGACGCTGTCGTTTGTCGCCATCTGGGCGCCCTGGAAGATCGCCGAGCAACCGAGCCACGAGACCACGGCAGCCATCGGCAACGGCCTGCTGGGAACCTGGCTTCTGCCTTTCGAGGTCACCTCGGTGGTGCTGTTGGCCACCTTGATTGGCGCCATTGTGGTCGCACGCAAGGAAATCAAAGAGGACTGACATGATGGGGCACCTTTCACTCAGCCATTTCCTGGTCGTCGGCGGCCTACTCTTCTGTTTCGGTCTGATGACCGTGCTCACCCGCCGCAACGCCGTGGCCATGCTCATGGGCATCGAATTGATTCTCAATGGCGCCAACGTCAACCTGGTCGCATTCAATCACTATGTGGCGGGCGGTCTGTCTGGCCAGATCTTCGCCCTTTTCGTCATCGTGCTGGCCGCCGCCGAGGCTGCCGTGGGGCTGGCCATCATCCTGGCCATCTACCAGATGCTCCGAAGCATCGACACCGGCAACATCGCCTCGATGAAGCAGTAGCGGCTGGCGGAGATTTGCACATGGAACACGGTCTACAACACCTCGCCCCGCTTGCCGTCACCCACGTCGGCTTTCTGTGGCTGATTCCCCTTTTCCCGCTTCTGGGAGCGGTCATCAACACCACCTGTGGCTGGTGGCTGCAGCGCCGATTCGGCAAGGCGGTCAACCACAGCATCGCGGTGGGGGCCATGGCGCTGTCTTTTGCCGTGGCCTGTTTTGCCTTTGCCAAGCTGCTCGGCCTGCCGGAAGAGGAACGCTTCCTGCAGAACACGCTGTGGACCGTGCTGGCCGCCGGTCCAGTTCACGTGGACCTGGCCTTTGCCCTGGATCCGCTGGGCATGATGATGGTCATGGTTGTGACGGGCATCGGCACCCTGATCCACATCTTCTCCACCGGCTACATGGCGGACGAGCCCGCCTACTGGCGTTTCTTCGCCTATCTCAACCTGTTCATCTTCTCCATGTTGTTGCTCGTCATGGGCGACAACTTCGTCATTATGTTCTTTGGTTGGGAAGGCGTGGGTCTGTGCAGCTACCTGCTGATTGCCTTCTGGTACACCGATCCGGCCAAGGCCGCGGCCGGCATGAAGGCCTTCGTGGTCAACCGCTTCGGCGACTTCGGCTTCATTCTGGGGCTGTTTCTGCTCTTTTGGGGTCTGGGCGGCGTGTGGCAAGAACTGCCGAGCGGCAAGCTGCTCTACCAGCCGATGACCACCGGGCAGCAGCTGCGCATTTTCTCCGAAGGGGTCGTGGCGACCGGCACCCAGGCAGAGCATCAAGAGACGGTCGTTGAGATCGGCCCCACTCTGAACTTCCGGCAGTTGCGCGATCAAGTGGTGATCAAGGCCACCGGCGTGGCCGAGCGGCTTTCGCGCCAGAAGCTCTTTGGCTTTGGCTTGATGGCGCTGGTGGGCATCCTGTTGTTCGTCGGCGCCATGGGCAAGAGCGCCCAGATTCCTCTCTTTGTGTGGTTACCCGACGCCATGGCCGGTCCCACGCCGGTGTCGGCCTTGATCCACGCCGCCACCATGGTCACTGCCGGCGTGTACATGGTCGCCCGACTCAGTTTCATTTTTGCTCTCTCGCCCACCGCCATGGGCTGGGTTGCCTTCATCGGCGCGCTCACCGCCCTGTTCGCGGCGTCGATCGGCTTCTTCCAGCACGACATCAAGAAGGTGCTGGCCTATTCCACCGTGTCCCAGCTCGGCTTCATGTTCATCGGCGTGGGCGTGGGCGCCTACTGGGCCGGCGCGTACCACTTGCTCACCCATGCCTTTTTCAAGGCGGCCCTCTTCCTCGGGTCGGGTTCAGTGATCCTCGCCTGCCATCACGAGCAGGACATGCGCAAGATGGGCGGACTCGGCAAGTACATGCCCATCACCCAAAAAACCTACCTTTGGGCCTGCATCGCGATTGCCGGCTTCCCGATTGCCAGCGGCTTCTATTCCAAAGACGAGATCCTGTGGAAGGCCTTCAGCCAGAACCACATGTCCTTCCTGGGCATGCCGGCCGCTTGGCTGGGGCCTCTCATCTATTGCATGGGCATCATCGCCGCCACCGGCACGGCCTTCTACATGTTCCGCAGCTACTACATGACTTTCACGGGCGAGTACCGGGGCGGTCATGGGAACGGCGACGACCACGGCGACACGCATGGGCACGGACACACCCCGAAGGAATCGCCCCGCAGCATGACCAGCGTGCTCATCGTGCTGGCCAGCGGCGCGGTGCTGGCTTCGCTCATCGGACTGCCGGCCTCGTGGACGCACAAAGCGCCGATTCTGGAGCACTTCTTGGAGCCGTCGCTGCCCGCCACGGTTCACTTTGCCGAATACCCGCACTGGGTGGAATGGCTGTTCCAATTGATTGGCGTGTCGGCGGGTGCGGTGGGCTGGCTGTTTGCCCGCGCGCTTTACCGGAACGGAACCAGCACCGTGCCGGCGCAACTGCTGGCCCGCTGGCAGCGCATCTGGACCGTGGTCTACAACAAGTACTACGTCGACGAAATCTACGACGCCACCGTAGTGCACGGATCGCTGGTGTTTGCCCGCATCCTGTCCTACATCGACAGCCGCCTGATCGACGGCGCGGTCAATCTGGCAGGCACAATTACCCGCTTGTTTGCCAACCTGGACGGCGCCATCGACAAATACGTCGTCGACGGCGCGGTCAATCTGGTCGCCAGCTGCACCATCGGCGCCGGGCGAGGTTTGCGCCGCGTGCAGACCGGCCGCATACAAACCTATCTCTACGGCGCCCTGGCCGGTGCGCTTGTCATTGTTCTGCTCAACTTCCTCATCAGGTGATGGGAGCCAACGTCTATGATCAGTCAGCAAAACATACTTAGCTGGGCCACCTTCTTCCCGCTGCTCGGGGTGGGGCTCATCGTCCTGCTCGCCGCGATTCGCGGCCTGGCCGGACTGCCCAAATCGGCGCTCGACCAAGCGTCGCGCATCATCGCCATGATCGCCAGCGGCGCATCTATGGCCTGCGCGCTTTTGGCCTGGCACTGGTACGACCCGGCGGTGGCCGGGATGATGCTGAATGGGAAAGACACCGGCATACAGCTGGTGCAGCACTTCACCTGGATCAAGGCCTTCAATATCGAATACCTGATGGGGGTGGATGGCCTGTCCATCTCGATGGTGTTGTTGACCGGCCTGGTTTCGTTCGTCGCCACCATCGCTTCCATGCCCTGGTGGGGCACGGCCAGGTACACCGCCATGGCGGGTATGTCTGGGCACGACGACGGCCATCACCCCAGGCACTTCTCGGTGCGCATGGTGCCGGGCTACATGGCCATGCTGCTGCTTCTGCAGACGGGAATGATGGGCACATTCGTGTCGCTCGACATGTTCCTGTTCTACGTGTTCTGGGAGGTGATGCTGCTCCCGATGTACTTCCTCATCGGGATCTGGGGCGGGCCACGCAAGGAATACGCTGCCATCAAGTTCTTCCTGTACACCCTGGTCGGCTCGGTGCTGATGCTGCTGGCGATTATCGCGCTCTACTACAGCAGCCACGCCGCCCCGCTGGCCGATGGAACCATGTCGAGCGGCCACACCCTGAACCTACTGGCGCTGGCGCAACAAGGCCGCGACGGCGTGTTCACCCACGCGGCGCCCATTCTGGGCTTTGCCTTCACCAAGATTATCTTCGTGGGCCTGTTCATCGGGTTCGCCATCAAGATCCCGATGTTCCCTTTCCACACCTGGTTGCCCGATGCCCACGTCGAGGCGCCCACGCCCGTGTCTGTGATTCTGGCCGGCGTGCTCTTGAAAATGGGGCCTTACGGCATCCTGCGCTTCAACTACCCGCTTCTGCCTGATGCCACGGCCTGGGCCGCCACCGCCATCGCCGCCTTCGGCGTCATCAACATCATCTACGCCGCGTTCGTCTGCCTGGCGCAGACCGACCTCAAGAAACTCATCGCCTACTCTTCCGTCAGCCACATGGGCTTCACCCTGCTCGGCATGGCGGCCATGACCCCGGCCGGCATCTCGGGCGCGGTGTTCAACATGTTCTCGCACGGGATCATCTCTCCCATGCTGTTCCTTGTGGCCGGCGTGATCTACGACCGCGCCCACCACCGCGAGATTGCGCGGTTCGGCGGATTGGCCAGCGTCATGCCGGAATACTCGGCCATCACTGGCCTGGCGTTCTTTGCATCATTGGGCCTGCCCGGCATGTGCGGCTTCATTTCGGAATT
>Ga0265316_10002835_pt1 | contig 17736 bp, 14 predicted proteins | sample 4522metaG_FD_202092 | JGI IMG/M metagenome (GOLD analysis project Ga0265316, IMG submission 202092) | Rhizosphere microbial communities from Carex aquatilis grown in University of Washington, Seatle, WA, United States - 4-5-22 metaG | ecosystem: Host-associated > Plants > Roots > Rhizosphere >... | reverse complement strand
GCATCGACGGGCCGAGCCAAGGCCATTTCTACGTCGATCCGGCGAGCGCCCGGCTGACCAAATCCAATTCCGCCTACGAGCATCCCCAGCCGCACGCCTGCTTCATCCAGTCCGTCGCCGACGATCTGGTCAACGAAGGCGGCATCATGGATTTGTGGACGCGCGAGGCGCGCCTCTTCAAATACGGCTCGGGCACCGGCACGAATTTCTCGGCGCTGCGCGGCGAGAGCGAGAAGCTTTCGGGCGGCGGCAAGTCCAGCGGCCTGATGAGCTTCCTCAAGATCGGCGATCGCGCGGCGGGCGCCATCAAGTCGGGCGGCACCACGCGGCGCGCCGCCAAGATGGTGATCGTCGACATCGACCATCCCGACATCGAAGCGTTCATCGATTGGAAGGTGATCGAGGAACAGAAGGTCGCCGCCATGGTGGCCGGCTCCAAGCTCGCCGAACGGCATCTGAAGGCGGTGCTGAAAGCGTGCGTCAATTGCGCGGGCTCGGGCGACGACTGCTTCGATCCGAAAAAGAATCCAGCGCTGCGCCGCGAGGTCAAGGCCGCGCGCAAGTCGATGATCCCCGACAATCTGATCGAGCGGGTGATCTCCTTCGCCAGGCAAGGCTACAAGGACATCGACTTTCGCACCTACGACACCGATTGGGATTCCGAAGCGTATCTGTCGGTTTCGGGCCAGAATTCCAACAATACCGTGCGGGTGACCGACGAGTTCCTTCAGGCGGTGCTCGACGACGGCGATTGGAGCCTCACGGCGCGCAAGGGCGGCAAGATCGTCAAGACCATGAAGGCGCGCGAATTGTGGGAGAAGATTTCCACCGCCGCCTGGTCCTGCGCCGATCCGGGCATCCAATTCCACACCACGATCAACGACTGGCACACCTGCCCGCAAGGCGGCGAAATCCGCGCTTCCAATCCGTGCTCGGAATACATGTTCCTCGACGACACGGCGTGCAACCTCGCCTCGCTGAACCTGATGGCGTTCCGCAAGGACGTCGAGGGCGTGAAAGTATTCGACACTGACGCTTTCCGCCATGCCGTCAGGCTGTGGACCGTGGTGCTCGAAATCTCGGTGATGATGGCGCAGTTCCCGTCGAAGGAAATCGCGCAGCTTTCCTATAACTACCGCACACTCGGGCTCGGCTACGCCAATATCGGCGGGCTGTTGATGGCGGCGGGCACGCCCTATGACAGCCGCGAGGCGCGCGCCATCGCCGGCGCCATTGCCGCTCTGATGACCGGCGTCTCCTATGCCACCAGCGCGGAGATGGCGAGCGAACTGGGCGCATTCCCCGAATTCGCGGCCAACCGCGAACCCATGCTGCGCGTCATGCGTAACCACCGCCGCGCGGCCTATGGCGAGGCCGGCGGCTATGAGGGGCTTTCCGCCCTGCCCGTTCCGCTCGACCTCGCGGCTATCCATCAGCCCGAACTGGCGCGCGCCGCCAAGACGGCGTGGGACGACGCACTGGTGATCGGCGAGGAATTCGGCTACCGCAATGCCCAATCCACCGTCATCGCGCCCACCGGCACCATCGGGCTGGTGATGGATTGCGACACCACCGGCGTCGAACCCGATTTCGCGCTGGTCAAGTTCAAGAAGCTCGCCGGCGGCGGCTATTTCAAGATCATCAACCGCTGCGTGCCCGAGGCGCTGGCGACGCTCGGTTACGACCCCAAGCAGATCGACGACATCGTCGCCTATGCGGTCGGCCATGGCACGCTCGACGCCCATTTTGGCGCGCTCAATACCGAGGCATTGCGGGTAAAGGGATTCGGCGAAGAGGAACTCGGTAAGATCGAGGCGGCGCTGGAATCGGCGTTCGACATCCGCTTCGTCTTCAACAAATGGACGCTGGGAGAGAGTTTCTGCACCGACGCGCTGAAGCTCGACGCGGCGACGATCGACGCGCCCGATTTCGACATGCTGAAGACGCTGGGCTTCGCCAAGGCCGACGTCGAGGCGGCGAACCTCTACGTCTGCGGGGCGATGACGCTGGAAGGCGCCCCGCACCTCAAGGCCGAGCATCTGCCGGTGTTCGATTGCGCCAATCCGTGCGGGCGCATCGGCACGCGTTCGCTGTCGGTGGAAAGCCATATCCGCATGATGGCGGCAGTGCAGCCCTTCATTTCGGGCGCCATCTCCAAGACCATCAACATGCCGAACGCCGCAACCGTCAAGCAATGCGGCGAGAGCTATCTGCTGTCCTGGAAACTCGGGCTCAAGGCCAATGCGCTCTACCGCGACGGTTCGAAGCTGTCGCAGCCGCTGGCAAGCCAAATATTCGCCTTCGACGACGACGAGGACGAGCTGGAAGAAACGCTGGCCGCTCCCGCCGCGGTGCGCACCGCGGTGGTCGCCGAACGCGTGGTCGAGAAAATCATCGAGCGCGTGTCGCGCGAGCGCGAGAAGCTGCCGCAGCGCCGCAAGGGCTATACTCAGAAGGCCATCGTCGGCGATCACAAGGTCTATCTGCGCACCGGCGAGTACGAGGACGGCCGCCCCGGCGAAATCTTCATCGACATGCACAAGGAAGGCGCCGCCTTCCGCTCGCTGATGAACAATTTCGCGATCTCGATCTCGATCGGCCTGCAATACGGCGTGCCACTGGAGGAGTTCGTCGACGCCTTCACCTTCACGCGCTTCGAACCGGCGGGCATGGTGATCGGCAACGATTCGATCAAGAACGCCACCAGCGTGCTCGATTACATCTTCCGCGAACTGGCGGTTTCCTATCTCGGGCGCAACGACCTGGCTCATGTCGTGCCCTCGCACGACGAGGACCTGGGCGGCGGCGTGGGCGAAGGCCAGCGCGCGACGAAGGGCGAGCTGCAAGTCGTCAATCGCACCACGTCGGTCGGTTATGTGCGCGGCAATTTCCATCGCATCGCCGTGGTGCGCGGCAGCGCGGCGCCCAAGATGATGGAGCTGCAGGAACACGACATCGGCCACGACCACACGCACGACTTTCACGACGACCACCGCGATTTCCTCGACCATGGCGACGCGGTGGATTTGAGCGACATCGCCTCCAGCGTCGAAGCGACGCTTGCCGCCGCCGCGGTTCCATCGGCCAACCCGGTGGGCGCGCAGAGGGCCGCCATCGAGACGCGGTTGGCGTCCGGCACGCACGACCACCGCGCCCGGCGCATCGCCGAAGCGCGGATGAAGGGCTATGAAGGCGATGCCTGCGGCGCCTGCGGGAACTTCACGCTGGTGCGCAACGGCACCTGCATGAAATGCGAAACCTGCGGGAGCACAAGCGGCTGCAGTTGAGAGGTGGCGGCATGGATCACGTCTTCGATCGCCAGGACGGCCTGCACGAATGCGCGAGGTTTCGCCGGATCGACACCATCGTGACGGCGCAACAGGTCGAGAAGCGCGTCGGGCGCGACGGCATCAGCGAATTCGTCAAAGGCCCGGAGATCATGGCAGGGAAGATATTGCCGCTGATCGTCGGCTTCGCCGCGCATCTGTGGGCGGGCAGCGGCTTCGTCAAGATCGGCGCGTATGAGAGCGAAGACGAGGCCTTCGACGCGATCACCGAGCGGTTCGAGTTCACCAACAGCCGCAGCCACATCCTGCGCAGCGCCTAACGCGCCAGCTGGACGCTGCAGGAATAACAGCCGCGCTTGGCGTTATGAATATGGACGACGGTGGCGCCCTCCCGCGCGAACAGGCGGGTCAGCGCGCCCTCGACCTCGTCGCCTTGCACGACATCCGCCTCGACCATCATGCCATCCGCGTCATAAGCCCTGAGCGACAGCAGCCGTCCCGCCAGCACCGGCGGCACGTCCATGCCGTCATAGGCTCCAGCGGCGCTCTCGCGCACGAAGATCGGCCCGATGGAGCGATAGGGCGTATGCGCCGGCTGATGCTCGTAATTCACCAGCAGGACGCGCTCGCCGGGCTGCGCATCCTCTAGCGTGACGCGGCAGGGAAAGCCGGGCTTGGCGTCGGCGATCATCCGTCGCATGCCGCGCGCCGCAAGCTCCTCGTCGCTCAACGCGAACAGCGGGCGGAACGGTTCAACCGAAAGCCCTTGGAACCGGAATTTCATGGTCATCTCCTCTGGAAGGAGGCTTTTGGCACGCGCGCGGGCCCGTCTCGACCCGTTTCTTGCGGCCCGGTCCTTGCGACGATGGGGGCACGCGTATCAGAACGAGACAGCGCCCTATGCTTCGTTTGGCCTTTGCCGTTCTTGCCCTTTCGACGTTCGCCGCCCAGGCCGGGCCGACGGCCGATCCCATGGCGGTAGCCTCCATTATGGCCGGCAAGCACGATTGCCCGCACTGCATGTTGGCCGGTGCGGACCTCACCAATCAGTGCGTCAAGCAGGGCAACCTCGAGGGCGCCGATTTCGACGGCACGCGTGCCGTTCTGATGTGCATGAGCTTCGCCGATTTCCGCGGCGCGACGTTTCGCGGAACGGACCTGGCGGGCGCCAATCTCGCCCATGCCATCCTCGACGGCGCGGACCTGACCGGCGCCAACCTCACCATCACCTCGATCAAGGGAACCGACTTAACGCACGCTATCGGCCTCACCCAGCGCCAGCTCGACGAAGCCTGCGGCGATGCCGACACCAAACCGCCCGCCGGTTTGCAGGTGAAAACCTGCTCGTAACAAATTTGCTTTAGCCTCCGTAGGACAGTTACCTTGGCCCCGGCTCGAGTTTAGCCGGGGCTTTTTCTTTGCGGTCATTCCCTCCCCCGAAAGGGGAGGGCAAGGGAGGGGTCATGCCCTGACCCCCACCGGCGCTTCGCGCCGCCTCCCCCTTTCAGGGGGAGGAAAATCACTCCGCGGCCTTGGGCAGCTCCTTCGGCGTCCATCGCAGCACGGGCTTGCGCGATGCGGCGGTTTCGTCGAGGCGGCGGCGCGGTGCGAGCCGCGGCGCGCCCTCGAAGCGTTCGCGTCTGCCCGCCTTGACCTCCCCGGCCAGCGTCTTCAGCACATGGATGAAGCGGTCGAGGCTTTCCTTGGATTCGGATTCCGTCGGCTCGATCAGCATCGCGCCATGCACGACCAGCGGGAAATACACCGTCATCGGGTGATAGCCCTCGTCGATCAGCGCCTTGGCGACATCGAGCGTCGAGACGCCCGTATCATGCAGGAAATGATCGTCGAACAGCGCCTCGTGCATGCAAGGCCCTTCGAACGGCGCGCTCATCACATCCTTCAGCGAGGCGAGCACGTAATTGGCCGAGAGCACCGCGTCCTCGCTCGCCTGGCGCACGCCGTCGCGGCCATGACTCAGCATGTAGGCGAGCGCGCGCACGAACATGCCCATCTGGCCGTGGAAGGCGCACATCCGGCCGAACGGTTGTGCGCCGGCGGGAACCGCGCCGCGGTCCTCGATCAGGCGGAAACCGCTCGCGTCATGCACCAGCAGCGGCAGCGGCGCGAACGGCGCGAGCCTTTCCGACAGCACGACGGGCCCGGCGCCCGGCCCGCCGCCGCCATGCGGCGTCGAGAAGGTTTTATGCAGGTTGATGTGCATGGCGTCGATGCCGAGATCGCCGGGCCGCACGCGCCCCGCGATGGCGTTGAAGTTCGCCCCGTCGCAATAGAAATATGCGCCCACCTTATGCACCAGGTCGGCGATTTCGAGCATGTCGCGCTCGAACAGCCCGCAGGTGTTGGGATTGGTCAGCATGAACGCGGCGGTATCGGGGCCGAGCTTGGACTTCAGGGAATCCATGTCGACGCGCCCATCGGCGGTCGCCTTCACTTCCTCCACCTGAAAACCTGCGAAGGCGGCGGTGGCGGGGTTCGTGCCGTGCGCGGATTCGGGAACCAGCACATGCGTGCGCTTCTCGCCGCGCGCGATCAGCGCCGCGCGGATGGTGAGAATGCCGCACAGCTCGCCATGGGCGCCTGCTTTTGGCGACATCGCGACCGCGGGCATTCCGGTCAGCGTGGTGAGCCAGCGCATCAGCTCCGCGATCAACGCCAGCGCGCCCTGGGCGGCCGATTGCGGCGCCAAGGGATGCAGATCGGCGAAACCCGGCAGCCGCGCCAGCTTTTCGTTGAGGCGCGGATTGTGTTTCATGGTGCAGGAGCCGAGCGGATAAAGCCCGGCGTCGATGGCGTAGTTCATCCGCGACAGCCGCACGTAATGGCGCACGACTTCCGGCTCGGACAGCCCCGGCAGGCCGACAGGCGCACGGCGGCGCTGCCCCGCGAGGCGGGAGTCGCCGACTTTCATATCGGGCAGGTCCACGCCGGAAACGCCCGCGCGGCCGAGTTCGAAGATCGGCTGTTCCTCGTGGTCGAGACCGCGATCGCCGGAGATGGTGGGAAGGCCGGTCATTGCAAGACCTCCGTCAGAGCTTTGACGAAAGCGTCGGCATCGTCATCGGTGTTGGTTTCGGTGGCGGCAACGATCAACAGATCGCGCGCGGCAGCGTCGTGCGGCAGGAGACGCGAGGCGGGTACGCCTGCGAGAATTCCTTTCGCCGCAAGCCGCTCCACCACTTCTGCGGCCGGCTTGGGCAGGCGGAGTGTGAACTCGTTGAAGAATGACGGCGTGACCAGCGACACGCCCTTCACCTTTGCCAGTTGATCGGCGAGCGCCGAGGCCTTGGCGTGATTGATCCGCGCCAATCGTGCAAAACCTTCCTCACCGAGCAGCGACAGATGGATGGTGAAGGCCAGCGCGCACAGCCCGGAATTGGTGCAGATGTTACTGGTCGCCTTCTCGCGGCGGATATGCTGTTCGCGGGTGGAAAGCGTCAGCACATAGCCGCGGCGGCCTTCCGCATCGACCGTTTCGCCCGACAGGCGCCCCGGCATCTGGCGGAGGAATTTCTCGCGCGTCGCGAACAGCCCGACATAGGGCCCGCCGAAATTGAGGCCGTTGCCGATCGATTGTCCTTCGGCGGCGACGATGTCGGCGCCTTGTGCTCCCGGCGGCTCGATCAGGCCGAGCGCGACGATCTCGGTGACGACTGCGATCAATAGCGCGCCCTTGGCGTGGGCGGCTTCGGCTACGGGCTTTAAGTCGCGGATCATGCCGAACACGTCCGGGCTTTGCACCACGACGCAGGCGGTATCCTCGTCGATTAGCGAGATCAAGTCGGCGACTTTTCCCGGCACGACCGGCGCGCGCACGACATGGCCCGACAGATTGGCGAGAGTCTCGACCGTCTCGGCATAATGGGGATGCAGCCCGCCGGAGAGAACCGCCTTGCTGCGCTTGGTCAGGCGCTGGGCCATCAGCACGGCTTCGGCCGTGGCGGTCGAGCCGTCGTAGAGCGAGGCGTTGGCGACCTCCATGCCGGTGAGCAGCGCCACCTGGGTCTGGAACTCGAAGAGATATTGCAGCGTGCCCTGCGCAATCTCGGGCTGATAGGGCGTGTAGGAGGTGAGGAACTCCGAACGCTGGATCAGATGATCCACGGCCGCCGGAACGTGATGGCGATAAGCGCCTGCGCCGCAGAAGGACGGCCCCGCCCCCGCCGCGATGTTTCGCTTTGCCAGTTTCTCCAGCGCGCGCTCGACCTCCAGCTCGCCTTGATGATCGGGCAGATCAAAATTCGACAGCGGCACGACCGCCGCTTTGGGCACGTCGCGGAACAGCGCATCGATGTCGCGCGCGCCGATCTTGGTCAGCATCGCCGCGCGGTCGGTCGGGGTCAGAGGAAGGTAACGCATGGTCTAAAGGCCTTTCACATACGCCTCATATTTGTCGGGGGTCATCAGGGCGGAGAGTTCGCCAGGATCGCTCAGCTTCAGCTTGAAGAACCAACCCTCGCCTTCGGGATCGCCATTGACCTTGGCGGGATCCTCGTTCAGCGCTTCGTTCACCGCCGTGACGGCGCCGCCGACCGGCGCATAAACCTCGCTCGCCGCTTTGACGCTTTCCACCACTGCGGCCTCGGCGCCCTTGGCGAGCGCGTGGCCGAGCTTGGGCAGATCGACGAATACTACGTCGCCCAATTGCTCGGCGGCATAGCGCGTGATGCCGACGGTCGCCTCGCCGCCGTCCACGCGAACCCATTCATGCTGGTCGGTGTATCGTGTCTCGCTCATTGTCTCAGCTCCCAGGAGTTGAATTCGCGCGTTTGTACTTGTGCGCCACGAACGGCATCGGCGCGACCCGCGCCGGTACCGCTTTGCCGCGTACCATCAGATCGATTTGCGTTCCGTCGGCGGCGAACGCCTTCTCGACATAGCCCATGGCGACGGGCGCACTCAGGGACGGCCCGAAACCGCCCGACGTAATGCGCCCGACGACGCGGCCGGATTTGTCGGCGATCTCGCAGCCGTCGCGCGCCGGAACGCGCCCTTCCGGAAGAATGCCCACGCGCTTCCGCGCCGTGCCGCCCAGAATCTCGTCCACGATCCTTTCGGCGGCGGGGAAGTCCTTATCCATCCGGCGTCGCTTGCCGACCGACCAGACCAGATCGGCCTCCACCGGGTCGGTGGTCTCGTCGATGTCGTGGCCGTAAAGGCAGAGCCCGGCCTCCAGACGCAGCGAATCGCGTGCGCCCAATCCGATCGGCAAAACCTCAGGCTCTTTCAGCAAAGCGCGCGCGATCGCTTCGGCATGTTTGCAGGCGACGGAAATCTCGAAGCCGTCCTCGCCGGTATAGCCGGTGCGGCTGACAATGGCGGGCACGCCGTCGATCTCGCCGCGCGCCGCCTTCATGAACGTCATCGCGTCGATGCCCGGCGCGTGGCGCGCCAGAGCGGCGGCGGCGGCGGGGCCCTGCAGCGCCATCAGTGCGCGTTCTGGCTGCGGCGCGAGCACGGCCAGGCCCTTCAGCCGCTCGGCGATATAGGCGAAATCGCCTTCCTTGGTCGCCGCATTAACGACCAGATACAGCGACGCCTCACCCTTGAGCCGCGTCGTCATGAAATCGTCCAAGATGCCGCCCGCATCGTTGAGCAGCAACCCGTAGCGCTGCATACCTTCTTTGATGCCCACGATGTCCGCGGGCGTGACGCGCTCCAGCGCATGCGCCGGATCGGCGCCGGACAGGAACGCCTGGCCCATATGCGCGGTATCGAACAGACCGGCCTTGGCGCGGGTGTGCAGATGTTCCTTGAGAATGCCGGTGGGATACTGAACGGGCATGTCATAGCCCGCGAACGGCACCATCTTGGCGCCGAGTTCGATGTGCAGCGCGTGCAGCGGCGTCGTGCGGAGAGTTTCGGTCGTGTCGGTCATGACGGCCCTGCGAAAGAGATTGAGTTGGCGCGCTCCGCCATTGGCTGGAACTCGCGCCCCTCTGTCGCTTGACCTGAGAGATTTCCCCCGGGATCAGACCCGAGATTACCCCTTCGGTGAGGGCGGCATTCGCCACCCTGCTTTCCAGAAGTTCATCACCTTCGCGGTCCTTTTGCCTGAGAGTTTCCGGGGCGGTTGCTCCTTCGGCCTTCGCCTCCGGCTTCCGCCGACACGTCGGCTTTGGACGAAGGAAAACGTCTCCCGCGAGGGATCGTTTGGTAGCCGCACGGGCGCGCCTCACGGCGGGCGGGTGCGTTATCGCCATCATAAAGGGGCGGCAATGGGAGTCAACGCGGTGCCCGGAAGTGCCAATATCTCCGTGCAATCTCCTATGCCGGGCGCGCGGGGCGCACGTGTGCTAGATTTGCCCTTACAATACGTGGGGGCGGCGGTGTTTCCCGTGAGCATCAGTGGTTCCATCCATCTGAAACTGGATGCAGCTCCGTCCGAGATGACGGCCAAGGTAGCCGTCGATCGAATCGTCGACATGCTCGATCTCGCAGGGGCAGCTGGCGTTCGGACCGAAGGGAACAGAGTTCTCTTTTGGGTCGGTTGGTTCAGGCCGGTATGGAACTGGAATATCCTTGTGCCGTTCAATTCTGGGCACATCGAAGTGTGGTCGCGCGGCAAAGCGCTCTCAGTCAGCTACACGTTGAGCGTGCTTAGGATGTTTCTGGTCGTCACGCTGCTCCTAGCAGCGCTTATGACTTTTGTAGTCCTGGGCAAGGCCGATCCGATGGCGCAGGTTCAAGCGACTCTTCCGTGGGTTGGTGTGGCGTGGTTGTGGCTGTTCGGTTTGAACTATCTAATCGCCACGATCCGTTTTCCTCTCTGGCTCAGAAGGGGAATGCGCAAAAGCCCGCAGCTCGAACGGCGGCAATCCGCCTGAGACGGTTCACATTCTCTGCGGGATTTCGATGCCCAGAATGTCTAGCACCTTGGTGAGCACCGCCAGCGTCAGCCCGGCGAGGCCAAGCCGCGTCGCGCGCAGGACATCGTCCTTTTCCGACAGGATGTGATGCTCGGCATAGAAGCGGCTGAAAATCTGGGCGAGCGTAAAGGCGTAATCGCACAGGATGTTCGGCGCGCGCTTGTCCTCCGCCGCTTCCATCGCGCCGGGCAGCGCCAGCAGTTGCAGGATCAGCGCCCGCTCCTCCGCCGTGCGCAGCACGACGCGCTCGGCGGGGTGAAGATCGCCCGGCTCGGCCTTGGCGAGGATCGACTGGATGCGCACCGCCGCATATTGCAGATAAGGCCCGGTCTTGCCTTCGAAACGCGTGAAACGCTCGAGATCGAAGATGTAATCGGTGAGCCGGTAATTCGACAGATCGGCGAATTTGAGCGCGGCGATCCCCACCTTGCGGGCGATCTCGTCCTGCTCTTCCGCCGGATATTCCTTCGCCAGCCCGGCTTCGGCGAGGCGCTTGCCCGCCTCGTCGGTCGTCATGGCGATGAGGTCGTAGAGTTTCATCACGCCGCCTGCCCGCGTCTTGAACGGCTTGCCGTCCGCCCCGTTCATCGTGCCGAAGCCGGCATGTTCGAGCACCGCCTTGCCGCCCAGCCCCGCCTTCTTCGCGGCGCGGAACACCTGTTCGAAATGGCCGTGCTGGCGCTGATCGACGATGTAGAGGATGAGATCGGGATTGTAGGCCTTCACCCGGTCGACGATGGTCGCCAGGTCGGTCGTCCCGTAAAGTACCGCCCCGTCGGATTTCTGCAGAATGAGCGGCGGCATCTCCTTTTTGTCGCCCGGCTCGGCGACACGCACAACCAGCGCGCCTTCGCTTTCTTCCGCCAAGTGGCGTGCTTTCAAATCCTCGATCATCGGCGCGATCAAGGGATCGACGCTCGCCTCGCCGTTCCACAGATCGAAATTGACGCCGAGGCTGCCATATTCTCGCCGAAGGCCACGTTCGGAGACCTTCACGAAATGGCGCCACAGCGCGACATAGCCGGGCCGGCCCGATTGCAGATCGAAAGTGGCGCGGCGCGCCTCCTCCAACCGCTCGGGATCGGCTTTGCAGGCGGCGGCGGCGGCGGGATAAATCTCTTCCAGATCTTCCATCGTCACCGGCGATTCATCCGGGTACGGACCTTCGAAATCCGCCTTGAAATACTCCGGGGCAAGGCCGCGCCGGCCGATCTCGCCGATCAGCTGGCCCATCTGCAGCCCCCAGTCGCCCAGATGCACGTCGCTGACGACCTTCCAGGCATCCGCGCGAAACAATCGTTGCAGGCAGTCGCCGATGATCGCCGAGCGCAAATGGCCGACATGCATCGGCTTGGCGACGTTTGGCCCGCCGAAATCGATCACCAGCGTTTTGCCTAGGCCGGTTTCGGGAGCGCCCAGCCGCGCGTCCTTCGCCATCGCGCCCATGCGTTCCGCGAGCGCCTCGTCGGTCAGATCGAGATTGATGAAGCCGGGTCCCGCGATCTCGACCTTGGCTAAGATCGGCTCCCCCTTGAGGCGCGCCGCGATCTTGCCCGCGATCTCGCGCGGATTGGCTCTTATTTCCTTGGCTGCGGCGAGCGCACCGTTGCATTGGAATTGGGCGAGATCAGGCCGGTCGGAGGCCTGCACCTGTCCAAACTTCGCCGGCAGTCCTTCAGCCGCGAACGCGCGCGCCGCGATCGCGGCGAGCTCCGCAACCAGGGCTGTCATGGCTCGTAGGGCCCGATCTTGGCGTTGTAGTCGACCTGCGTCTTGGTCAGCTGGAAGCCAACGATATAGTGGTAATCGTAAGCCGTCTTGCCCTTCTCGAATTTCACCGCCACGGAGTCGACTTCCGCAGTGACATCCTTGGCCACGGCGCCCTGCGCAAACGTGAACTCAAGCCAGAGGATCTGTTTGTTGAAAATCACCCCGTTCGAGGTCAAGGCAACATAGTAGGGAACGCGATAATTCACCTCGCCGCCGCCCGGCGGGCGTTGGGCATGGAAGAAAATCTTGAGACTGGAGTCCGCCGTCTTCTCACTCTTGTTGATGTCGCAGCGGGTCGTCACGTTGGTCATGGCCATCGAATAGATCACGCCCGAGGGATCGCCCCCCTGCTTGGGATCGAACGCGGGAAGACTCGATGTGCCCGCTAGGATCATCGCATCTGGGCACAGTTCGGGCTTATCGGCACTCACGGAGCCCGTAATCGATCGCCAGGTCGAGCAATCGGCCAGCAGAAGGGTGAGCATCGATGCCGTTGCAACACGGATAATTCGATATTTCATGGCTCGATCATAATGCCTTGTTGGGCGGCGACAGCACCTTCGCAACGTCGCCTTTTGCTTGACTTTTCATATGCCTCGGCCGACTTCTGGGAAAGCGCCGAAAGGCGGCGGACTGTAGCCAAGCAGGCTCTCCATGGGAAGCACAGAGCGAATAGGGCCTCAAAGAGCGCCTCTCAAGCTATTGCTCGCCGCGCCGCGCGGCTTTTGCGCCGGAGTGGAGCGAGCGATTCGCATCGTCGAGCTGGCGCTCGGCAAGTTCGGCGCGCCAATCTATGTCCGCCACGAGATCGTCCATAACCGCGCCGTGGTCGAGCGGCTGGAGGGGATGGGGGCCGTCTTCATCGACGAGCTGGATCAGGCGCCCGACGGCGCGCATGTGATCTTTTCCGCCCACGGCGTTCCAAAAACGGTGCCCGCGGAAGCCAAGCGGCGGCGGCTTTTCTATCTAAACGCGACCTGCCCGCTGGTCTCGAAAGTGCATGTCGAAGCCGAGCGCCACCACGCCGCCGGACGCCATGTGATCCTGATCGGCCACGCCGGCCATCCCGAGGTGGAAGGCACGATGGGCCAGTTGCCCGAGGGCGCCATCACGCTGGTCGAAACGCTCGGCGATGTCGCCGCGCTCAAACCCGCCGATCCCGCGCGCCTTGCCTTCATCACCCAAACCACCTTGTCGGTCGACGACACGCAGGAATTGGTCGTGGCGCTGCGCCGCCGTTTTCCTCAGATCGCCGGGCCCCGCAAGGAAGACATCTGCTACGCCACCACCAACCGCCAGCAGGCGATCAAGAAGATCGCGCCCGAGGCCGACCTGGTGCTGATTATCGGCGCGCGCAATTCGTCCAATTCGGTCAGGCTGGTCGAGGTCGCCGAGCGCAGCGGCGCCAAACGCGCCGTCCTGATCGAAAATGCCGGCCGGATCGACTGGAGTCTGTTCGAGGGCGCGGCAACCGTCGCACTTTCGGCCGGCGCCTCGGCGCCCGAGACGCTGGTGCGCGAAGTGATCGAGGCCATCCGCGCGCGCTATGACGTGACCGTAGAGGAAACCACGGTCATCCGAGAACATGTCGAATTCAACCTGCCGCGCGCGCTGGCGTCCTGAGAGATTGAGCGATGGCCGTGTATACTGAGGTATCCTTCGAAGACCTGGAAATCTTTCTGGCGGATTACGACCTTGGCGCGCCGCTGAGCTTCAAAGGCATTGCCGAGGGCGTCGAAAATTCAAATTATTTCCTGCAGACTGAGCGCGGCGCGTTCATCCTTACCCTCTACGAAAAGCGCGTGCATGAAGGCGACCTGCCGTTCTTCCTGGGCTTGATGGAGCATCTGGCGGCGCGCGGCATTGCCTGCCCGTTGCCGGTGCGCAGCAGGAGCAGCGCGCAGTCCGCCAGTCTCAACGGCCGCCCCGCCGCGCTGCTGACGTTCCTGAACGGAGTGTCGTTGCGCCGGCCCGAGGCCTCCCATTGCGCGGCGGCAGGTGCCGCGCTCGCGGCGCTGCACGAAGCGGGCAAAGGTTTTGCGCTGACCCGCCCCAATGCGCTCGGCGCGGACGGCTGGCGGGAGTTGGCCGAAGCTTGCATCCCGCGCGCCGATTTCGTGCAGGAGGGTTTGGGCGCCCTGATCGAGACGGCTCATGACGAACTTGTCGCGCGCTGGCCGCGCGACCTGCCGGCCGGCATCATCCATGCCGATTTGTTTCCCGACAATGTTCTGTTCATGAATGCCGAGGTTTCCGGGCTGATCGATTTTTATTTCGCGTGCAACGACGCCTACGCCTACGACCTCGCGGTGATGCTGAATGCCTGGTGCTTCGAGACCGACGGCGCCTACAACCTCACCAAAGGCAAGAGCCTGATCGCCGCCTACCGCCGCGACCGCGGCCTCAGCGAGGCCGAGATCGAAGCGCTGCCGGTGTTGACGGGCGGCGCGGCGCTGCGTTTTCTCCTGACGCGGCTGTTCGACTGGCTGAACCACGATCCTTCCGCGCTGGTGCGCCCCAAGGACCCGCGCGATTATGCCAAACGTTTGCGCTTCCATCAAAAGGTCAAGAGCGCGGCGGAGTACGGCTTGTGACCAAGCCGCGCGTCGAGATCTTCACCGACGGGGCATGCTCGGGAAATCCAGGGCCGGGCGGCTGGGCGGCGATCCTGCGCGCGGGCGGCCACGAAAAGGAACTGTCCGGCGGCGACGCGGCCACCACCAACAACCGCATGGAACTGATGGCCGTCATCAAGGCGCTGGAGGCGCTGAAGCAGCCCTCCGCCGTCATCGTCCACACTGACTCCCGCTATGTCATGGACGGCGCCACCAAGTGGATGAAGAACTGGAAAAGGAACGGCTGGAAAACCGCCGACAAGAAACCGGTCAAAAACGAGGAGCTATGGCGAGCGCTGGAAGATGCCGCCGCGCGCCACGCGGTTTCCTGGCGCTGGGTCGAAGGCCATTCCGGCCACGCCGAGAATGAGCGCGCCGACGCGCTGGCGCGCGCCGCGATCCCGAACTAACGTCCAGCAGGACATCGAGTCATTCCGGACTGTAAATCCGCAAACGGGGGCATATTCGATGCATCGCTTCACTCTTGCCGTCTCGGCCATCGCGCTGATTGTCGCCACCGGTTTCGCCGCTCAGGCGGACAAGCCGGTCTTGGCCTCCGTCGAGAACAGCTTCGACGCATCGATCTCCCCAAACGATCTGCGCGACTGGATGAAGCTGTTGGCGTCCCAGCCCAATCTTGTCGGCTCGCCGCACGACAAGACGAACGCCGAATGGATCCTCGCCCGGTTCAAGGAATGGGGCTGGGATGCCCATATAGAGACCTTCGAGGTGCTCTACCCGACGCCGATCCGCGAAGCGGTGGAACTTCTCGGCCGCAAACCCTTCAAAGCCACGCTGCAGGAGCCGCCGATTAAAGGCGATTCGAGTGCCACCGCGACCCAGAAGGCGCTGCCCGCCTATCTTGCCTTTCAAGGCGACGGCGATGTCACCGCCGATCTCGTCTATGTCAATTACGGGATGAAGGACGATTACGACGCGCTCGAAACGACGGGCGTGAGCGTCAAAGGCAAGATCGTCATTGCCCGCTACGGTTCTGGCTGGCGCGGGCTGAAGCCCAAGCTGGCGGCCGAGCACGGCGCCATCGGCTGCATCATCTATTCCGATCCGCGCGACGACGGCTATTCCGTCGAAGCGGCCTATCCGAATGGAGCCATGCGCCCGCCGCACGGCATCCAGCGCGGCTCGGTGGCGGACATGACGCTCTATCCCGGCGACCCTCTGACACCGGGCATCGGCGCCACCAAGGATGCGAAGAGGCTGAGCGTCGCCGAGGCGCCGACCATTCTTCGGATTCCGGCGCTGCCGATCTCCTATGCCGATGCGCAAGTGCTGCTTCAATCGCTCGGCGGGCAGGCGGCGCCGGCTTCGTGGCGCGGCTCGCTGCCGATCACCTATCGCGTAGGCCCCGGCAAGGCCAAGGTCCATCTCCTGGTCAAATCGGATTGGAGCCTCAAGACCATCTACGACGTCATCGCAGTGATGAAGGGCTCCACCTGGCCCGACCAATGGGTGATCCGCGGCAACCATCACGACGGCTGGGTATTCGGCGCCAGCGATCCGCTTTCGGGCCAGGTGGCCCTGCTCGAGGAAGCCAAGGCCATCGGCAAACTCGCGGCGACGGGCTGGCGGCCCAAGCGCACCATCGTCTACACGAGCTGGGACGCCGAAGAGCCCGGATTGATCGGTTCGACCGAGTGGGCCGAAACCCACGCCGACGAGCTAAAGCGCAAGGCCGTGCTTTACGTCAATTCGGACAACAACACGCGCGGTTTCCTGCGTGTCGAGGGCAGCCAGGACTTTGAGCATCTCGTCACCGGCGTCGCCGCGGAGCTGACCGATCCCGAGACCGGCGTTTCCGTCGGCGAGCGCGCCCGGGCCAAGCTGCGCAGCGACGCGCTCGATTCCGATGCCAAGGACAAGGATCATCTCAAGGCGGTCGCCAAGATGGCGGCCGATCCGAACCGCGACATGCCCATCGGCGCGCTCGGCTCGGGCTCCGACTATTCGACCTTCCTGCAGCACTTGGGCGTGCCCGCGCTCGACGTGGCCTATGACGACGAAGGCCAATCGGGCGGCGTCTACCATTCGCGCTACGACACCTTCGAGCATCACAGCCGCTTCGTCGATCCCGGCTTCGTCTATGACGCGCTGCTGGCCAAGACGGTCGGGCACCTGGTGCTGCGTGCGGCCGGCGCCGACTTGCCGCTGCAGCGCGCGGGCGATTTTGCCGAAGAAGTTTCGCTTTATCGCAGCGAAATCGAGAAACTCGCCAGAGAGAAACGCGACGCGGCCGAACTTCAAGCAGGCCTGCTGCACGACCGCGTCTTTGCGCTCACCGCCGACCCGACCAAGTCGAACGGTACGCCGACCGCGCTGCTTGCCGTGCCGGCGTTCGATTTTTCCGCGCTGGACAAAGCGGCAGACCGTCTCAAGGCGAGCGCCAAGGCCTATGACGACGCCCTGACAAAGAACGGCACAGGCTTGTCGGCGGAGCGCCTCGCGCGGCTGCAGGCGCTGATGGACGACATCGACCAGACGCTGATGTCGGACGTGGGTCTGCCGGGACGCGGCTGGTATAAGAATCTCATCTACGCGCCGGGAACATTGACGGGCTATGGCGCAAAGACGCTGCCCGGCGTGCGCGAGGCGATCGAGCAACAGCACTGGGCCGACGCCGACCGCTATATCAAGCTGACGGCAACCGCGCTCGATGCCTATAGCGACCGGCTCGATCAGGCCACTGCCGTACTGAACGTTCCGGGCGTTTCTTCAACGTCGGACCAGAAACCGGAGCCGTGACAGGTTATCGGTCGAGGTAGTAGGTCAGCGTGACGACGACGCGCGCCTTCTTGTCGATCGTGCTCGTTTGGGGGCTGTAATCGACCGTGCTGGTGTCCGGGTTCAGAGCGGCCGCACTATCGCGCGACTGGATCGAGAAGGGCTCCTGGGTGGCCGATTGGATCGCCCCCACCCTGACGCCCGAATCGTTGGCGAACTGCTGAGCCGCGTCGCGGGCGTTCTGCGTGGCCTCGCGCAGCATGGGCGCTTTAATGTCGTTCAGCCTGGTGAATTGGAAATCGACGGTGTTGGTGGTGACGACGATGCCCTGCTTGATGAGATCGCCGAGCGCGTGCGTTGTCGCGTCCACCACCGCGACATCTTTGGTTCGCACGGTGATGGTGTTGGCGAGAGTGTAACGCTGACCCTCGGCGA
>Ga0265316_10002831_pt1 | contig 17753 bp, 17 predicted proteins | sample 4522metaG_FD_202092 | JGI IMG/M metagenome (GOLD analysis project Ga0265316, IMG submission 202092) | Rhizosphere microbial communities from Carex aquatilis grown in University of Washington, Seatle, WA, United States - 4-5-22 metaG | ecosystem: Host-associated > Plants > Roots > Rhizosphere >... | reverse complement strand
AAACTGCAAATTATCAAGTTAAAACAAATGTAGTTAATAACGCTGAACTCCGCAACTCACTTAACCCCCAATTGGGTTTGAGCCTTTGTTACCTGCTGGCCTTTTTATTTTTTTTACATAATATTCGTTCAGTAACTTTATAATCAGTTTGTGAATCCTGAGTGTAATATAGTTTATCTACTTGACAAGTGCAACTATCATTCTCTAAAGTCAATGAAATAATCCGTGGACCAAACATCCAATTTCCTCTGCCCCAATTTGCAACTTTAAATCCTTTCTTTTTTAAGAACTCAGAAATCTTTAAAGTATCTATCTCAGGAATTTGTTCATTAGTCTTATCCAAATAGAAATCTATAATCTCATAACCTTGATTATATTTTAAAGTCCTAAAATTATCATAGAATTTATCTTGAGTGATAGACTTATAATCATTTATAGAATCGCTAATTTTTGCTTGTTGCCAAACATTATTAAAAAAGTCTTTATCTAAGATATTATAACAATAATCATTATTTTCCTTAATCTTTTCAGTATTAATCCTAAAGTTTCGTAATAATCCATTTTTAAAATGAACAGTCAAATCGTACTCTGCAATATACTTATACAATCCGACAGATGATGAATTATTCCATTTATCTATAAAGTCATTGATTTGTTTGTTATTTAATCTAAACGCAGATGAATCTTTATGCCATTGTTCAATCACAATATAATCAACCGAATCCTTATCAATAGATTTCTTACCAAATGATTGGCTTTTTTGAAATCCACATGAAGAAACAACTAAAGTAAATATTATCAAAATATGTCTCATGTCTTTTGTTTTAGGCTTGCAGGTAACGGTGAGGCTATTTACAGTGCGGGATTTAATCGCACTACATTATCAATATACAATTAAAATAATTTAAAGCACCACTCTAAGCAACCTTCTAAAACCCGCATTGTATATAGCCTGTGTTGGGGCCAGTTTATTTTTTATTATATATATACATTTCACAATATTTTATACTTTTTAAACTATCAATCCTATCTATCCATTTAGTTTCACTAATCAAAATTAATCTATTTCTGTCGAAACTTTTTATATCCATAATCATATATGAAGGACGAATTGTGTCAGAACCAGAGACTTCAATATCTGGAATCATTGTCAATGTTACCAATCCACGTTTAGGGTTGTCTAGAATAAAATATTTACCAGTCAATCTATTGCCAACATCTCCACTCATCCATTCAAACACATAATCAGTTTTATTTAAAAATATTATTGTATTGTAGTTTTTAAAATCATGAGTTTTATTGTTCGGCTCAGAAACACTATCAAGAGTCCATTTGCCTATTAAATCATTATTAATTTGTTTGTATTTTGAATCTACGCATGATAAAACAATCAAGGTCAATAATAGAAAGATGAGTCGAGTAATAATTTTGTTTTTCATTTTATCTAAAATAGATTATTATTTCCTAAATCATTTCAAAACCATTTAAGAAAAGCTCTTATATATCCAATTAAAAACAAATTCATATCAAATTTAATTATTTTCTCAATGTTAAGAAGTTTTCCTAAATTGGCCCCCAACATTTGTATAAACGTTATTGTCTTTATTTCTATTATATGTGATTGGGTTTGCATTGGTAAACCCCCGAAATAACTGAAAAATCAAAAAAAACTATATTTTTGGTTATCATAATTTCATTGTCTTTGATTCAACGTTTTGTCTAATAATTTATATGTATTGTTGTATTTTCAAATATATAAAAATTTATTCACAACGGTTATTTCAATATAAATATTCTTTTCGCATGCTTTAAATAATTTATTTTTTTTGTTATGACAATAGCCACCACACTTCCTGCATGTTTTTTACACAGGAATTAATATACTGCCTTTGTATTTTAATTTTTGTCTCTATTTTTATTTGATATGGCTTACCTGGAAGGGCTCCTGCTTTTCGCGTCTACATGAAACCCCTGCAAATTGTCCAATGGATTTTTAATTAAATTTAGCGCGTTATTAGTTACATGCGTGTACCTTTCTGTAGTTTTCAGATTATTATGCCCCAATAGCTCCTGCACATAACGTATATCTGTCCCGCCTTCTATCAGATGGGTGGCAAATGAATGCCTGAGCATGTGCAAATGCACTCTTTTTCTTATTCCCGCAGCTTTCGCGGCATGCTTTAGTACCAGGGACATGCTCGTGAAACTGTATTTTTCTCCAGCCATGTCACCTTCAAATAAATATTTTTTAGGTTTATAATATTCCAGATATTTTTCTAATAGTCCTGCTATCATTGAGGATATAATCGAATACCTGTCTTTTTTACCTTTTCCATTTTTAATAAATATCATCCTTCGCTTTACATCAACATCATCTGCCGTGAGGTTTTGAACTTCTTTCCTTCTTAGTCCGGCTGAATAGGTCAGCATTAGCAACAATTTGTGCTTAATGTTTTCAATATTGTTAAAAATACTTATTATTTCATCGGATGTAAAGGTTTCGGGTAAACCATAAGCTTTTTTAGGTCTTACAGCATAACGTATAGGTATCTCATGATTATAAACTTTTTCAAAGAAAAAATTTAATGCGTTAATGATACTGTTCTGAAATGCCGGTGATTTATTTACTTTTTGTACCAGGAAATCGCGTATCTCTTCATTACTAATAAATACCGGATGCTTATAATTTGTCCATTCTAAAAAATTAAGAAACATGCACACATAGGTTTCTTTTGTTGTTTCTGTAAAATCTGTATTGCTGAAATAAAGTTTTGCCTGCTCTTTATAAATTTCTCTTAACCTATAATAAGAGAGAAGCCTGTACAGCCTGCACCGCAATCGATCAGGAGTGAACGGTTTGTTGTTCTGTTCAAAAAGAAACGTTTTATTATTTACCTTAATTTGATGTTCCTTAACAAGAATGGCCAGGAGCGCAGCTGCATTTTTGCTATTTTCAACCAGTACATGGTTGAATAATTGCTGAAAATCATTTTTTTTAAGCTCACAAATAACTTTTGGAGTCAGGTTCAGGTGGTAAACCATAAAGAGCAATAGTTTGTCCGAACCCGGTTTAATTTTCTCTGTTGTGCTGACAAACCTGTTTAACGGTAAATGCAAAGTTTCGCGATATATCTTGCTCTCCTTTCCAAGGTTAAAATACATTTTGTCTCGTCCTAATATTTTTTCATAGTAAAATTTTATTGCTGCCATAAGTTGTTTGCGCCTGGTATGGCCCAATGGCATGCAATGTTTTTTAATATAAGCATATACATCTCTGTAAGTAAGCTCTTCTGTTTTAACATCCGCGTTTGCCTTTAAAAACTTTGCAAAAAATTCACTATATACCTGCTGCGTTAATGGACTCAAGCGCTTTAATTTCATTGTTTCTAAATAAATCCGATAGCAGGTTTTTCCTGGTTCAGTATTTACTTGTATTTCTTTTGGCTTGTTATTATTTTGTATAAAAGGACGCGATATCTGATCATAGTAGTTTTGAGGCAGATAATTTTCTTTCAAATCATATCCTTTTTCATTTTTATAACATTCCCCGGTTAAATTTTTATTTCTATTTTCTAAATAACTGTTGTGTTTTAAAGAATTGTCTTCATCAAATTGCACAACAGCGCATATTCCTTTGAAATATGTTTTCAGTTCGTTCAGATAATCGCTGCTAAAAGGAACGTGCCAGCTACGCATTGTCTGGCTCCAGCGTATACCTGGAATTTTTTTGGCATGTTCAATGATTTTCACATCATATTTAAATTCCAGTTTTATCCTGTTTTCATCATTATGAATTACAGGTTCAACAGCAACCATAGCGGTTTTACCGTTAAGCAAATAATTATTCATTTGATAAGATTTAAATCAGCAAAGAGGGGGTCAATTTAGTAAAAAATTCTAAAATCACAAAGAAAATTAGAATCAAGAATCAAGAATCAAGAATCAAGAATCAAGAATCAAGAATCAAGAATCAAGAATCAATATATTCTACAATTAATTACCATTAACACCACCATCGACTATCAACTATTGATTGTTGTCTATTTCAAATATATTCTGCTGTCCTTCGTCCACTATTGTCTGTCATTTGCGACATCAATTTACAATTTCATGACAATTCATTACCAGGCTTTACCTGGCAATGACATAGTATTTATACTCACGCTGTAGTTTTGCATCGTAATAATTCAACAACAGGTTCTAAAAATTTAAAAAATAAAGATATGATGACAATAACTCTAATTCTGGTAGCAATAACGATTGGTTATTTTTGTCTCAATTTAATATTTCCGGGTTCAAACCAGGAAGTTGACTTTGCAAAGTCGCAGTTGTCTGAAATTCTCGACAAACTATTTTTCACAATACCTCTGCATAATTTAATGGATGATGAAAAAGAATGTCTGCTTTCAGTTAGGTTCACAGTTAATGAATATTATGAATTGACCAACCTTAAGATTAAAGGTGAAAATGAGAAACTCGTGAATTACGCGCACATAAAATTGTCAGAAGAAATAACTAAATATGTCGACAACATTGAACCAAGCAAATACAATGTAAAATTACGGTTCGTCTTAAATTAAACCCAAATTACGCAATAGAAGCGAATGAAATGAGCGAACTACTTGCGTTAGTTGGGTTAACCCCGTTTTAGAAATTGTTTCAATCTAATATTTTTAGATTGATTTACAATTTCTTAATCGATTGCCAATTTCTAATGAGCAATTTGGGTTAAAATAGTGATTGGGTTTGAGGTGCATGGTCAGGGGTCAATAACCAACAGGGGAAGATAAGGAGGGATTGAAGTTGGTTTCTGGCCCCGCCTGCATTTAGCAGCCATAGTTTAATACATTCATTTTACCTTTCCGCTTTAACCCTTTAACCTTTTCCCCTCAACCTTATCAGGATAATTCAAAAAAAATCTTAAAAAGCTTGTTTCATTTTAACGTACGTGGCTAAATATATTGCAGGATTTGTCAGCAGGAGGAATCCTGCTATACAAGTATAACAAAAACTTTATAACTTTTTGAAATGCATTGAAACCCATATTGGATTAGTGCCAATTCTGGCAGTTGGCAATTTTTAATCTGTCAGTTTCGAAATTATTGTCTTAACTTGATTTTTTAATGCATCATCAATCTCTCCCATAACAATCTCAACCATATTTTTCTCTAAAGTGGCCATTTTATGTAAACGAATTACAGAAGGTAGTTTCAGTCCAGCTTTATCCCAATGCTTAATATAAATATCATTTTTAGTTTTGTAAATCTGACTGGTTATCCGACTAACGAGAATGTCTCCATCGTTAAAATCATTAATAATAAGAGCAGGTCTCTTTTTAAAAGTCTTCCCGTCAGTAAATGGAAATCTTAATAGGACGATTGCTCCAAAGCTCAATTTATCCATAATTAATTATTGTCATAAATTGAATCTGAATCAGCGTAACCTTTTAAAAATTGAGCTTTTGTAGTTTGCTGAAAAATCAAGTCATCATAAATTTCAGAATCATCAATTAAAACAATCACTCTAATATCTTTATCCTGATTCGTTTTTAATTCTGACTGGATTCTTGTCGGAATATGAATCTGATTATTTTTTATTTTCGATTTAAATTCTAATGCTTTCATCGTTTTAGACTTTATACAAAAATAATCATTTTATCCAAAATTTTGTAGTTTATGTTTCATTTGCTTGCTGCCGAACTTTCAAATATATTTGTGCTTAATTAATCTTTGGCGAATATGTCTGTAAAAGCAGAAAATGTAACCAAGCTTTACGGCAAACAGGCCGCGCTTAAAAAAGTCTCTTTTGAAATAAATTCAGGAGAAATTGTTGGATTCATAGGTCCTAATGGTGCAGGTAAATCAACCATGATGAAAATTATTACTGGTTATATGCCGCAAACCGAAGGTTCGGTATCGGTAAATAACATAGATGTAATTGAAAATCCGCTTGAAATAAAACGCAACATTGGATATCTGCCCGAGAACAACCCGCTATATCCAAACATGTTTGTAAAAGAATATCTTGGCTTTGTTGCGGGACTATATAAACTAGGTAAGAAAACCAATGATCGGGTAAATGAAATGGTTCATCTTACCGGCCTCGAAACTGAAAAACATAAACAAATTGGTTCTTTGTCCAAAGGTTACCGACAACGTGTTGGGCTTGCACAGGCTCTTATTCATGATCCCTCGGTTCTTATTCTCGATGAGCCAACTTCTGGTTTGGATCCCAACCAGATTGTTGAAATACGAGATTTAATTAAACAGGCAGGACAGGATAAAACGGTTCTGCTTTCTACCCACATAATGCAGGAAGTTGAAGCAATCTGCGGGCGCATTATAATTATAAATAACGGCGAAATTGTAGCGGATGATAAAACATCAAATATATACTCTCATGTTCAACAGGCTTCTACTATTGTAGTTGAATTTAATGGAGATACCGATGAGAACCAGTTGCACGAAATCAAAGGTATCACGAATATTGCTAAACTTGAGAAACGGTGGTGGTTAATTGAAACTCCTGTAAAGCTGGATATAAGAGAAAAAGTTTTTGAATTTGCCGTAAAGAAAAACCTGGTTGTTTTATCAATGCAAAAAAAAGAAAAACGCCTCGAGGAAGTTTTCAGGGAATTAACAAAAAAATAGAATAGCGATACCTTTAAACTTATATTGGCAATTAAAGCTATTTGGTATTAAATTAAAGTGCAATAATAAATCAAAGAATCGCGAAGCGTAAAAAGAAATTCCATTTTGACTGTGTGCTGTCTGAGTGAAGTCGAGGTACGAGACGGAGCGAGTTCACACAGTCAGGTCTTTTTTAGTCACTTTTTGTGACGACAAAAAGTGATATAGAAATTAATAAATGATAATTTAATTATCTTGATATTAGAAAATATTTAATAGATAATAATTTATTTATGCCTTTAGTTGGGAGATTGCATTTTTTAAGGGGTTTAGATTTTATAGCACTTACATTAGTAAAAAGAATGATGAACAAGGAACATCGAATTTCGAAGTAATCAATTATTGCATACTAACTTTAATAAAGAATTTTTACATTTAAATTAATTTTCCAAAGCTTCCGACTATGGCCGTTACTTTAAAAGTTGTTGAGTCCAGGAAAGAGTTCAAGGATTTTATTTACCTGCCTGAGAAAATTCATAGGGACCATAAAAATTGGATGCCACCAATTTATTTAGATGAAAAGAAATTTTTCAATTCTGAAAAAAATTTGTCTTTTCGCGGATGCGACTTTCGTCGTGTGGTTGCTTATAAAGAAGGTAAGCCGGTTGGCCGAATCATGGGAATCATTAACAATTATCACAACAAAGTTTTTAAGCTCTGGAATGTACGTTTTGGATATATGGATTGCTTTAATGATCCTGAAATTGCCCATGCCCTTCTTACAGATATTGAAAATTGGGGCAGGCAAAAAGGTATGAATAAAATAATCGGTCCGTTTGGTTTTACTGACAGGGATGTGGAAGGTTTTCAAATTAAAGGTTTTGAATATGAGCCGGTAATTCTAAGTGCAGGCAATTTGGAATATATGCCTGAATTTATGGTTAAGGAAGGGTATGACAAGGAACTTGATGCCTCCATCACCCGCTTGCCATTAAATTTTGAACTTCCTGAAGTTTATAACCGCATATATCAGCGGGTCACTTCCAGGAAAGATCTCGAATTTCTTGAGTTTACTTCAATCAAACAATTGAAAAAATATGTTATCCCGGTGCTTAAGCTTACCAACGAAGCTTATAGTGAAATATATGGTTTTATGCCTTTGGATGAAAAAGAAATGAACAATTTCTCAAAACAGTATTTGCCTCTCCTTGATCCCAGGTTTGTGAAAATTGTAGCTAAGGGTGAAGAAGTTATTGGATATATAGTTTGTTTGCCAAATTTTTATAAAGGTGTGCAGAAATCAAAAGGAAGATTATTTCCTTTTGGAATTTTTCAAATATTGTACGCGATGAAACATGCAAAAAGATTGAATCCTATGCTGGGTGGCATAAAACCCGCTTATCAAAAACAGGGACTGGATGTATTCCTGGCAATGAAAATATTTGAATCGGCAAAAAAAGCCGGAATGACGGATATTGATACACACCTGGTTAATGAACAAAACAAGGAAATGCTTGCCGAGTTTACCCGCTATGGTGCTTATGAAATAAAACGTTTCAGGGTTTATTTTAAAATGCTTTGAAAATAATGGCCACGAATGCATGAATAAAATTATTTGTATGCTCATGCTGTATTAAATGGTAAATCATCTTAGGTTTAATAAAATAACAAATAATGATTAAATAGAAAGTTTTCCATTTTTATCATTTTACATTAATGCATTCGTGGCTATAAAAGTTATATATCAAATGTCTAAGCTCTGTGATGCAAAGAAATTTAAAAATGAAATATATTCTTAGCGGCTTTGCGGCTTTGCGACTTTGCGTTAAATTTTTTCTTCACATTGCAAAATCTAAAAAATTAAACTATTTTTGGCATCCGAAATTGTGGAAAGATTTGCGTCTGCTTGCAACCACCGAAAAAAATGCTAAACTGACAGCCGTATTTGACAAAATCGTCTGCCTTTTATTTTCAGCGCAAATTTTCCCGGGATATCTTAAAATGGACTTTACAATAAAATATTGTATTTTCTGTTTTAAAAGTTGTATTTAAAAACGAAAATGTTTAACTAAATAATAATAAAAATGGCTTATTTATTCACATCCGAATCAGTATCCGAAGGCCACCCGGACAAAGTGGCCGACCAGATTTCAGACGCTCTCTTAGATGAGTTTTTACGTTCTGATCCCAATTCAAAAGTAGCATGCGAAACTTTATGTACAACAGGATTGGTTGTGCTAAGTGGCGAAGTTAAAACCGAAGGATATGTTGACGTGCAGCAGGTTGCACGTAAAGTTATTGAACGCATTGGTTACACGAAAGGTGAATATATGTTTGAAAGTTCATCCTGCGGTGTAATATCAAGCATTCATGAACAATCACCCGATATTAATATGGGGGTTGTCCGCATGAGTGAAGAAGATCAGGGTGCAGGTGATCAGGGTATGATGTTTGGTTTTGCTACAAATGAAACTGAAAATTACATGCCTCTCTCACTCGATTTGGCGCATCTTCTTTTAAAGGAATTGGCTAGAATCCGCCGCGAAGGAAAGGTAATGACTTATCTTCGTCCCGATGCAAAATCGCAGGTTACCATCGAGTACGATGATAATAATAAACCTATAAGGGTTCATACAATGGTTGTATCAACCCAGCATGACGAATTCGTGCTGCCTACAAACAATCATCCTGAAGCGAAAAGTGAAGCCGAGAAAAAAATGCAGGATAAAATAAAAGCTGATGTAAAAGCTATTTTAATTCCGCGCTTATTGTCTCAGTTGCCAGATTCAATTCAAAAACTTTTTAAATCCGATTACGTGTTGCATGTTAATCCTACCGGTAAATTCGTAATTGGCGGTCCACACGGCGATACCGGTTTGACAGGCCGTAAAATAATTGTTGATACTTACGGTGGCAGAGGTGCTCATGGCGGTGGCGCTTTTTCAGGTAAAGATTCTTCAAAAGTTGACAGGTCAGCTGCCTACGCTGCACGGCATATCGCCAAGAATATGGTAGCTGCCGGGATATCTGATGAAGTATTGGTTCAGGTTGCGTATGCCATTGGAGTAGCTCATCCGGTAAGTGTTTTTGTTAATACTTATGGAAAATCCAAAGTGAAACTGAGCGACAATCAGATTGCTGAGAAAATTGCCAGGATATTTGATATGCGTCCTTTTGCCATTGTAAAAAGATATGGTTTGAAAAATCCTGTATTCCTCGAAACAGCTTCGTATGGTCATTTTGGCCGCGATTGTGTTGAAAAAGAAATTGAAGTTTTTTACAAGGATAAAGATACTTACACCAGGCAGTCAAACGGAAATGAAAGAATTTTTAAAAAGGTCAAATTCTTTGCCTGGGAAGAGTTGAATTATGTTGATGTTTTGAAGAAGGAGTTTGGATTGAAATGAGAAAATAAGAATAAAGAACCAAGATACAAGAACCAGAAAACATATTTTAATTAACAATTAATGTATATACTTGGCAAGAGATTGCTTCTCCGCTGCGGCTGAGAAGCAATCTTTGTAACAAAATAGGTTTGATAAAAATTCTTAAATTAAATATTCTCTTCAATATAATGAATTAAACTGTGTATAACTTTGATATGAATCTCCTGTATTCTATCTGAGTATTTTGAATGAGGGGCACGGATTTCAACATCAGCAATGGCTGCAAGCTTGCCTCCATCTTTGCCGGTTAATGCAATTACTTTCATTTTCTTTTCTTTTGCTTTCAACGCGGCCTTAATAACATTTGCTGAATTTCCACTGGTACTGATTGCAAAAAGCACATCGCCCTCAAATCCTATTCCTTCAACAAATCTTGAAAAAATAGCATCAAATCCATAATCGTTAGCAGTGCACGTTATATGCGGAGCATCGGATATGGCAATTGCAGGCAACGCGGGCCTGTCGTCCCTGAAACGACCGCTTAACTCTTCGGCAAAGTGAGTGGCATCGCACATACTGCCGCCATTTCCGCAGGATATTATTTTATTGCCTGATTTTATTGCATTTACCAATATTATTCCAGCTTTTTCAAGCTTTTCAAAATTTGGAACTGTATTTATAAATGCTTCAAGAATATTTTGGGCTTCTGCAAAATCGTTTTTAAATATTTCGGCCATGGTTATTGTTTTTCATTTTGACAAAAATCGTAAAGAATACCGGAAAATGGAAATTTAATTCTATTTTATTATATCTCGCATCATATGTTAAAATAATTTAAATAATTAATTCATTTATTGCTAACGTACTGAACATTATTTAAGTTTATTGGTTTATAAGGAAGTTAATCATAAGAAGGTATCATAAAATCGATATTATTTCTAAAAAATAGTTTATTTCATTTGAATTTATATTTATCGAAAATTTATTAAACATAGTTCATTCATTTAAAAATTATATTATGAAAAAAAATTTTACCCTTTGCCTGTCAGTTTTGTTATTCACATTTGGACATTTATCAGCTACCAGCGATACAATTAAAGCAGTAGGTTTTGCATTTGTTCCACCGGTATTATACGCCAATATTGGCGATACAGTAGTATTTAGCCTGATGTCTCCACATAATGCAGTTCAGGTAGATCCAACTACCTGGGCTCTTAACGGAACCACATCAAATGGTGGCTTTAATATTTCTTCGAGTGGAGGTAAGTATATTATTACAACTGCTGGAATATATTATTACGTATGCCAGCCTCATGTGGCAAGTCACGGTATGAAAGGTATGATTATAGTACTTGGTGCAGTTGATATTGCAAGTACTAAAATGGAACCTGGCGATATTTTGAAAGTATTTCCGAATCCGGCAAACCAGTTTATTAACGCCAATTTTAATGTTCCGGAAAACACGAGAATAAAATTTGCTTTGATTGATATGACAGGCAAGAATGTAGGTAATCTTCTGAATGCCGATTATCCGCAGGGTAATTTTAACGCTACTTTTTCTCTTGCAAATTATCCTGGTGGAAGATATTTCATACGTTATACGTTTGGAAATAACTTTTCTGTCAAACCTATAATTATTAATAGGTAACGACAATTTTATTATAAAGAAAAAATTAGTTTATCATAGGTGGTCAAATTAATAGTTTAATTTTTTTATTAGTTAGTTAGTGTTTTTGCAAGGACGGATTAATTCCGTCTTTGTTTTTATTATTTAAAAAATATGGATCAATAAATGTTGCTATTTTTACATTAAAATCAGAATTTAAGATTAATGATAGATACAGCGCCAAAAATTGAAACTGCTATATTGGTAGGTGTAATAAACAAGGATCAGAACGAGAACCAGGTAACTGAATATCTTGATGAGCTCGCGTTTCTTACAGATACTGCCGGGGCAAATGTCAAAAAAAAATTTACCCAAAAGCTGGAATATCCTAATCCGCGTACATTTATTGGTGAAGGCAAATTGGCTGAAATAGCTGCATATATCAAAGAAAATAATATTGATTTTGTTGTTTTCGATGATGAATTGAGTCCAAGCCAGCTCAGGAATATTGAACGCGAATTTGAATGCAAGATATTAGATCGCACAAATCTGATTCTTGATATTTTTGCAAAAAGGGCGCAGACTTCTTATGCAAAAACCCAGGTTGAACTGGCTCAATGTCAATATTTGCTTCCCAGATTAACAGGTATGTGGCAACATCTTGAACGGCAACGTGGCGGCATTGGACTACGTGGCCCAGGTGAAACAGAAATTGAAACCGACCGCCGGGTAATACGCGACAAAATATCTAAGCTGAAAGTACAGTTAAAAAAAATTGATAAACAAATGATCACGCAGCGCAAAAACCGTGGTCAAATGGTAAGGGTTAGTCTTATTGGTTACACGAATGTTGGTAAGTCAACCATAATGAATTTGCTTAGTAAAAGCGATATTTTTGCAGAAGACAAGCTTTTTGCCACTCTTGACATTACGGTTCGCAAAGTCGTTATCGGCAATTTACCATTTTTACTATCCGATACTGTTGGCTTTATCAGGAAACTTCCGCATCATTTGGTTGAATCATTCAAATCAACCCTTGATGAAGTCAGAGAAGCTGATATTCTTTTGCATGTAGTAGATATTTCTCATCCCTCTTTTGAAGACCAGATTAATGTAGTAAACGAAACATTAAGGGACATAAAAGCCGCCGACAAACCGGTTTTCATACTTTTCAACAAAATAGATATTTATAAATTCAAGCCTAAAGAAGTTGACGATCTTAATCCGGTAACCCGTGAAAACTGGACGCTGGAAGAAATGCAAAAAAGCTGGATAGCTAAATCAAATTCACCTTGTATTTTTATTTCGGCTACCCACAAAACCAACCTGGAATTTCTTCGGGAAACAATATATCAAAAGGTCAAGGAAATCCACATCACAAAATATCCTTACGATAGCTTTCTTTATTAGTACCTGATATTGAAGTCAGAAGTCAGAAGACAGATATTTGTATACAGAGGAGGAGATAGAAATTGGTTACGGAAATTGATTTGTTCTTGGTTCTTGTCTCTTGATTCTTGAATCTTAATAATTTAAACAATGCAACACAACTGGCCCATAATTAATTTAAAAAGAGTTGATTCAACTAATAATTATGCCCGTTTGCTGATCGATAATAATGAGTTGACTGATGAAAAAGTAATAAATGCTAATTTCCAGCAACAGGGCAGGGGGCAGCAGAATAATTCATGGGTAAGCGACTCCGGAAAAAATCTGACATTTACATTGGTTTTGTTCACTAAATATTTAAAAACAGAAAATCAATTTTATTTGGCACAGGCTATTTCAATAGGCATAGTGAATTTCCTTAAGTTGCATAAAATCATTGCACGGATAAAATGGCCGAATGATATTTATTCAGGAGAAAAGAAAATAGCAGGTATTCTTATTGAAAATTCTGTTTTGAACGACACTTTAATTTATTCTTTAATTGGAATTGGGTTAAATGTAAATCAGCAATCCTTCGGAAACAATTTGCCGAATGCTCAGTCTATGAAAGGTATATCTTTCAAAGAATTCGACCTTTGCAAATTGCTGAACCAGCTTTTATCAAAATTGGATAAACAAATTAAAAGGTTAATAAAAAATGAATTCACGGAATTAAAGAAAGATTATTTAAAGTTGCTTTTTAAATTTGAAAAAAGAAGCCAATTCTCCGCGAATGGAAAATTGTTCTATGGTAAAATAATTGATGTGGACGAAAGCGGCCAGCTGATAATTTTAACTGACAAAGGGAAAAAGCTTGAATTCTTATTTAAAGAAGTACAATTTGTGGATTGAATGGTTTCGATCAGATTCTATAAATTTTATCCATGATTAGATTCAATTTATTCAATATAAGGAATTCATTTGTTAAATATTTTAAAAGTTTCACGTTAAGTACAGGAAGCAAATGCAAAGGAATATGAAGAATTGTTTTTTCTTTGCGGACTCTGCGAAAATTCTTTGCGAACTTTGCATGAAATATTTTATTTTGAAATGCAAAAATTGTGGTACTAAAAAATTAAATTCAAAACAATGCCTCACAATTTCGATGAAATAATTCCTCGTGACAACACCAACAGCCTTAAATACGATGACAAACTGAACAGGTTTGGTACACTTGATGTGCAGCCAATGTGGGTTGCCGATATGGATTTCCGCGTTCCTGAATGCATAACAACTGCATTCACTGAACTTGTTAGTCACGGTATTTATGGCTATCACATTAAAACCGACAGGTACTACCAGGCAATTATAAGTTGGTTCCAACAAAGGCACAGTTATTTAATTGACCAAAAGGGCATATTTTTCACACCGGGTGTTGTTCCTGCTGTAAACTATCTGGTGCAGGCTTTTACAGAAAAAGGAGATAAAATAATTGTTCAACCCCCTGTTTATTATCCTTTCTTTTTTGTCGTTCAATTAAATAACCGGCATATTTTATACAATCAATTACTTGAAAGGAACAATGAATACTCTATTGATTTTGATGATTTTGAAAACAAAGCAAGAGAAGCCAGGATGTTCATTTTTTGTCATCCACATAACCCCGTTGGCAGGGCATGGAGAAGAAATGAACTGGAAAAGATTGCCGATATCTGTTTGCGTCATAAAGTAATTATTGTTTCAGACGAAATACACAACGATCTCGTGTTCGCTCCAAACAGGCACATTCCAATTGCTTCCTTGTCTCCTGAAATTGACAATATTACCATAACCTGCCATTCCGCGAGCAAAACATTTAACCTTGCAGGTTTGTCCACAGCTTATGCGATGATGAATAACAATGAAATGCAAAAAATATTTAATAGGTTTTTATCTTTACTGCATGTTGAAGCACTTAATACATTTGGCCTGACCGCAATGGCAACTGCTTTTGAAAAGGGAGGTTCCTGGCTCGATGAGTTGCATCAGTATCTTTGGGGTAACTACGAATATGTAAAGGATTACCTGGAAAACAACCTTCCGGCATTAAGAGCAAGTCCGCTGGAAGCAACTTATATGTTATGGCTTGACTTCAGGAAATTGCAAATGTCAGACAAGGAACTAAAAGAATTTATTATCAAAAAGGCTCGGCTGGGTTTAAATGACGGACCTACATTTGGAATAGGTGGGCAGGGTTTTCAAAGGATAAATATTGCCTGCCCAAGACAACGGGTTGTTGAGGCTCTTGAAAAACTTAAAATAGCGGTATCCAGATAAGCGGAAATAATTTAACCGAAGTTACCAGAAATCATAAAGTTGTTATATACTGAATCAATCTTGTTTAATTAAGGAATTTTTACTATAGGTCATACTTCGACAGGCTAAGCATGACCTAATTACTTAGTCACCCTGAGCTTGTCGAAGGGTGTCTTAATGCTTAATTAAACGACATTATGTACTGAATACACTTCATTCTTAATAAAGTAGTTTCCCTATAATTTTTTATTTTTATCTTTGGTATAAATTGATTCAGATTATTAATTTAAGTAAATGAATTTACGACTAAAAATTTCTGGTAAATTAGGTTTGGGTTTTGGCTTGTTAACAGTTGTTTATTTGTTAATTGCCTTGTTTATCTTTAAAAAACTCGAAAACAGCCAGGAAAAGAACAATGAAATTAAAAGCATTTTTGAACCCTCAGTAAATCATTTGTTGAAAATGCAAAATATGATTTCTGACTCCAGGATGCTTTTAAAAAATTGGGTTTTCATTGAAAAGGAATATAGTACTCCTGATAAACTTAATCTTCTTGAAATTCTTGAACTTCAATTCCCTTTTATTCAGAATAATGTCTTGAAACTTTATCATCAATGGCCGTCGGGAGAACAACAAAAGTTTGATGATATAAGAAGCCTGATTAATGACAGCCTTATAGTATTGCATAAACGGATCACGGGTTTTCTTAATAAACCTGAGGCTTATAATGACAAAGCGCAGTTGACTGAATTTGAAGCTATGCTTGCCCCGGAAGGCAGCATAACAACATTAACTTACAAAATTCAATCGAAGATGACGTTGCTGCTTGAAGATCAGCAGAGTATTGTTAGCATTGCTGCTCAAAACCTGGATACTTCTTTTAAAGAACTTAAAGGCTTTATTTTGGGAACGTCCCTTATTTTGATTGTCCTTGCAATTATCATTTCCTATATAACAATTCACGCACAGATAGGGCCAATAAATTATATTAAAAATATTCTTATTTCGATGGGGAAAGGGATATTACCAAAGGAAAGAATAAAAGTCAGTAAAGACGAAATAGGTGAAATTTCAGCTGCACTTAATTCACTGGTAAATGGATTAAAAGAAATATCCAACTTCTCAATTGAAATAGGAAAGGGGAATTTTAACAGCGATTTCAGACCCTTGAGTAACGATGATATTTTAGGAAATTCGCTGATTAAAATGCGTGAAGAATTAAGATATGCTACCAGGGAAGATGAGAAAAGGAAAAAGGAAGATGATCAGCGTAACTGGGCCACACAAGGGATAGCCAAATTTTCTGAAATTCTCAGGCAAAATAATAACAATCTGAACGATTTGGCATACAGCATTGTAAGCAACCTGGTAAATTACCTGAATGCCAATCAGGGTGGGTTCTTTATTGTTAATAGCGATTCAAAAGATGATATAAAACTGGAACTTTCAGGTTGTTATGCCTACAACAGGCAAAAATTTCTTCAAAAATCATTTATTCCAGGCGAAGGACTCATCGGCAGGTGCTATCTTGAACGTGCTATGATATATCTGACAGACATTCCAAAGGATTATATAAAAATAACCTCGGGACTTGGAGAAGACAATCCAACAAGCTTGTTGATAGTTCCTTTATTGTACAACGACCAGGTATTTGGGGTTATAGAAATAGCTTCCTTTTTTGGAATTGAGCCTTTTCAAATTGAATTTGTTGAAAAATTAGCTTCAAGTATAGCATCTACAATATCAGCAGTTAAAATAAATATACAAACAACCAAACTTCTTGAACAGTCGCGTCAGCAAGCTGAAGAAATGGCGTCGCAGGAAGAAGAAATGCGCCAGAACATGGAGGAACTGAGAGCTACACAAGAAGAATCAGCTCGTAAAGAAACTTCCATGCAGAAGGAACTTAAAGAATTAAAGAAGAGACTCGGCAAATACGAATTATAAAGAAATCATTCTCTTAATATCCTGTATCCGGTATCCAGCATCTACATTACTCTTTTCTCAATGTTACACTTACACTTTTTATCTTTCCACCCAAAGATGGATTCAATTTTGAAATTTTTATCCCGGCCTTATTTATTGATGGAAACTTAATACATATTTTTTCTAATATACGACTGGCAACATGTTCCAGCAAGTGAGAAGGCTTTGCCATTTCTTCTTTAATTATGCTATAAACAGTTTGATAATTCAATGTATCATCTAAATTATCTGAATTCTCTGCATTTCTAGTATCTGTTTCATAAGAAAAATTAACGGTAAATGAATTTCCTACAATTCTCTCCTCTTTAAAGCACCCGTGGTGGGCGTGGAATTCCATTTCTTCAAGTTCGATAAGAGCCATTTCTTCTATTTTTATAAGCTGATAAATATCAATTAAAACATTAACAAAGTTATTTAAATTTGAAATAAAATATTTTTTACTTGCTTTAAGTGAGAAGCCAATTATAAATCCTTTAAATTTGC
>Ga0265316_10002830_pt1 | contig 17754 bp, 16 predicted proteins | sample 4522metaG_FD_202092 | JGI IMG/M metagenome (GOLD analysis project Ga0265316, IMG submission 202092) | Rhizosphere microbial communities from Carex aquatilis grown in University of Washington, Seatle, WA, United States - 4-5-22 metaG | ecosystem: Host-associated > Plants > Roots > Rhizosphere >... | reverse complement strand
ACACCGGTAAGCCGGAAGAGAAATCATTAAACCATAATTGTACCGCCTGATGAAATTCCCGGATATCGATTGCCGTATCTTCAGCCTGCAGGATATGCAAATATTCGTGAGTCAGCAACTCAGTCTGGAAGTCGGTTGAATAGTTGGAAAACGCCGGATTAACCAGGATATCGACATCTTTTAAAGGTACATCCTGTATCGTTTGCGCCATCGCAGATGCAACCTTGGCGGTTTTAATGGGGACATTATTCAGTGCCAGCTGCATTGCAGGGTTGAATTCGGCAATGATTGACGGAAACGGCGTAATATTTGTGTGTGCGGCTAACAGAGGTGAGATATAAGCAGGAAGTAAAATACCTAAGAGCAGCCCGATTGTCAGGGTGATCATCGGGATACGGGATTTCTTTAATAGTATCAGCAGGTCCTTCCCGGTTTGAGCGGCTCCCCATCTGACTGATATTTGCTTCCTGCCATAATATATAAGGGTTGAAAGCATATTGTTAGTGTAGTTTTTCTGGTCTGTTGTCACTTTCATATAATAATCATTCCTTTTTGATTTACACTTTAACTTTATCTTGAAAAATTCCTTCGTTAAATGGCCTAATCGTACTAATGCTAAAGTAACATTAGTCATTGTTCTAAAGTAACCAAAAACGGAATGTGAGCCTGCTGTTATTATTTATGGATACTGTCGATACGGAACGAGTATAATAAACCAGTCTCGGTTATCTGCAGGCTTTTAAGGGAGTAACATGCCCGATTATCTTCCTGTCATTGCCAACATTCACCGGAGATGCCCGGTAAATTGTAAAAAAATGCAGATGCGGTTGGTTTTGAATTGAAACAAAAAAGTGAGCCCCTCAATTCAGAGGGGCTCACTATAAAATTATTCGAATTGCCGCCGGGTCTGCGATGTTTAGAACGTGATGTTAACGTAGGTAGTTTGCAGGGTTTCGATCAGCTTCGTGCGGTAGGCGATGTAAATATCGGTGATACCCTTGGATTTCATCCAGGCATCGAGAGCCTCGCTCTTTGTACCGGTGGCATAACCGGCGTGCAGACCCTTATGCAGTAATGCCTCAAAGCCTTTTTCAAATAACTCGCCGCTAAGGTCTTTGCCGGCAGAATACATCGCCGCGGTAAGGCCTTTACGGTGTTGTCCGCCATCGTCCATATCCTTATACCAGTGGTACATCGTGCGCCAGACCGTATATTGGGCGACCCATTTCAGGCAGACTGTCGGTTTGCCCCACATTTCTTCCATGACATTTTTGCCGCCCTCTTTCACCGTTTCCCCGATAATGATTCCGATATTGGTCTTAACCAGCTCTTCAGCAATGCCGGACCAGTCTTCACTCCATTTTTCACCGATGGTTTTAACCGATTCGGTTACGCACTTATAAACTTCTTTACTGACTAACGCGCCAACCGGACCGAATGCCACATCGGAAGCTGCCGACCACGCTTTTTCCGCCAGCATTTCGACCAACTCAGCCCCGGCTAAGGCCGTCTCCCACCGTTCGGCGCTTTCAATTGCTTCCTTGTATTCCTCCATGATTGCTTCATAGGCAATATCCCATGTCTTCCGCCGGAATTCCTTTAGGTCTTCGACACCTAAAGCATTTTTTTGGTTTTCCAGGTGTTCCAGCCTTGCCTTTTTCATGGCCTCCGGCATATATTTGTTGATGATGTACACACAGTCCGCGTATGCCTTATCCCAATCGGGATTGCCGGGCAGGATTTGAGGCTTAATAGCCAGGGGAATATCGATATCGTAATGGTCTTTACCGATATCGAGAGAAACCGGCAGCGTCGCCTCAAATAAATCCCCTTCTTTTCCGGGAATGGATTTATCCACCGATACCCGGTACATCGCGGTCGATAAGTTCGATTGCCGGATGCCGCCCTCATAAGTAGTATCCTTCTCGAACTTGAAATTACCGTACTTAAATACGTGTTCGGCCTTGTCATCGCCGTCAAAATCCAGCGCACCGACAACCAGCTTGTCCTGCAGGGCCTTGGGGTCAGCTTTGACTTCTTTATTAACGTCATCCCAGATCAACAGGCACAAATCCACGATTTTGAAAGGATTTACCTTTGTTTCTTCGGTTTTGGAGGCATCGATAACGATATCTTTATCCTCCCGGGGATTGGTCGTATCGTCGATAAACAGACCTTCCCGGAAGACTGTGACCTTGATGGTGTCGTTCAAAGGCGGGTCGACACAGGATACCGTGACATTAATGAGGCCGCGGGAATAATAATCGGTAAAAGTGGCCGGTCCGCTGTAGCCGCTATCGGCTTCCGTTACCGTTATTTTGCCGGCCGTCGGGTCGTCAGCATCAGCATCCACTTTAACGGTGCAGATTTTGGCGGCATCGGTATCGTTATCTGCCGAGGGAGGCGCCCATTTGGTATCGGCTGGCCCGCCCTTCATTTTGTACTTAACTTCAACGCTTTTCCCGGTCTTGGATAATAAACTGACGGCATTAGGTTCAAATGTTATCGAAGGCGGACCTTCAAATTTCAGCGTGACATTTTTAGAAGCCGGTTTGCCGTTATAGGTGCCGCTAACTCTGACGACAATCTGGTCCGGAACAACTACGGACGGATCTGAAACAGGTGTGGCAGTCACAAATGTGCCCTTCCAGTCACCGGAGAGCTGATCGTCGCTTGTTTTCGCCCAGCTTCCTCCTTCCGCGATATTAAATGTGATTGAATTCGTTGCTTCGGCGTTTGGCTTTTGTTGGCCCTGGTCGTCAATATCGACAAACTGCCCATAGACATTGACCGAAGTGTTATCGCATTTTAGCGTCATCACCCCTTCCGGCATGGTTGTTGTGAGGAGGTTCGCGGAGTCGTCTTTATTCGGGTCGTCCTTTTTAGGGGAGCATAGTGACAGCAATGTGGCGATTAAAGCCAGGGCTGCGCCGATACCGGCGGCCGCAAAGCTGGTACTGCTGGAATTAGTGACAAAACCTGTTCTGTATTTCATGACATTCCTCCGCTTAAAATTAGTTGCCGGTTCTGGCAAAGCACAATTTCCGGTGTAATCGGACAGCCGCCAAAACAGATATCTTTATGCCCGCAGTCCGGACATGCATTCCTTAATATATCCCTGAATTGATTAAATTCCGCGCTCTCCCAGACCTGCGCGATACTTGAATTACGCAGGCTCACCGAGTATATTTCTTTCCGGTCGAAACTGCATGTGGTCATTTTCATATCGGCGGAAATATATGCTGAGAATCTCGCCCCTTCACATGAGTCGTAACTTTGCGGGTCGATTCCTTTGTTATTATTCACCAGCGCCGGTACGCAGCAACTGTCATAACCCACGATTTTCGTGACTTCCGGGTTATCCATCAATGAAAACAGTGTCTCAATCCGCCGGTCCCCGGCCGGGATAACATGGGCATAATCACCCTGCCCGACCGGTTTGAATAACAGAAAGATCATTCTGCCGACGCCTTCAGGCAATTTCCCCGACTGTAAGATTTCGATAGCTTCGTCGATGGAATCATTGCCTAAAACATAATGCACGTTGACAGTCACTCCGGCCGCAACCAGCATTTCGATTGCTTTGTAAGTATAATCATTGCGGTACCAGCTCACTGCTGCCGCCCCGCAGTATTTGGCGATTATTTTTGCGTTTTCTCCGGTTAATCCATAGCCTGAAGTAGTCATATTCGGGACAATGTTTTTACTCCGGGAATAGGCAAGGATTTCCTCGAAATTCTCATGCATATCCGGGTCGCCACGCCCGCCCAATGCAAACTGGTGGACTTTTCCCTCGCACTGGTCTGCAATCGTTTTAAAATCTGCCAAAGTCATATTCGCTCTATCCAGGCTCCCGCCGCTCTGATAGCATTGAATGCCTGCCAGGACGCATCTGCCCGACAGGCCGTGTTCGCAATGCCCCATGATTCCCACATCCAGCAGGTGTGGAAATGAAGCCATAAACGGGTCGACCCCCGTGTCACTGCCGTCTTTATCCAGGATGCCGCTGCGAACATAATTGCCATTGCTGCTATCGAACAGCGTCCTGAAGTGATACTTTTCGTCAAGAAGGCTGTGTAGTTTTGGCGGGTTGGGCTTGTTGTTGATTTTTTCTCGCTCCTACAAAATACCATACCAGGCCGGCAACAATTAATACTCCCCCGACAATGTAGCCGGTGGGGTCAATAAAATTATTGGTAAAACGCACGAAAGCAAAAATAATTGAGAGTATCATCCCTAAAGCAAATGAAGCCATCGCAATGAACAGGTTGGCGACGGTTAATTTACTATTATCTTTCTTAAAGAGGTGCAGAACATCGCGCCAACCGGCCCTTACCAGTTTGATAATAGGTTCGTTCAGCCCGCGTGAAAGGGCAAAAGATAAACCCAGCGCAGTCAAGAAAACCACCATGTATTTATCGATGTGGTTATTTCTGCTGATTGCGTTAGCCAGCATCATACCGGCGCCGCCAAAGCAAAGCATGATAATAAATGCATCCTTGCCTTTTTTGACAAAGGCGTTGATGGCGACCGTATAGGTTCTGGTCAAGCGGCCGGCGCGGGCTTTTACCGCCTTCATAAAACCGCTCTTTTTAACTTCTCTGATAAACGGTACAATTTCCCGGCCAATAAAACCGGCGAAAAACGCTTTGCCAATCCATGTATTCCACGTTGCGGTAATGAAGATGGCAAACTTTATTATGGGGTTGCTCATGAGCCCGGAAATCATTGGGATTGATTCCAGCCAAACCCATAGAACTGCCAGTGGAACCAGCCACATATAATGCTGTTTTATCAGGTTTACAGCATTTTTCAGATTGTCAGTAATGATTTGTAACAATACTTTGAAAAACGGCGTATCATCCTTTTCTTCTTCGGTAGTCAGAATGCCGATTACCCCGCTTAATGCGTCCGGTGGCACGGGTAGAACCCGCATGCTTACGCTTCCTGATTGCTGTTTCATTACATACCATCCTTTATCAGAGAGTTATATTGTACATATCCGAAATATATAACGAATGCAGTGCTGAGATTACGGTCCGATTTGTTTATCCATTTTAAAATATAATTGTCAATATTTTGCCATTTCAGGATGACAAAGTCAATAGTTTTTTTGTTATTATGAAAATATTTTCGCAAACAGAAAACGCAAACCCCGTGGAATCAACTTTGATTCAATACAGGGCCTGCGTTATCCGGATTAAACTTTGTTATAAAACGGTATGGTTTTATTCTACGGGCGATACAGACGCCACCGCCGGCAGTGTCCCCTCAAATTTCACCTGACCGTTAACGAAACCGGCATTGTTAATCGAGAGTCCCGGAATTTTATCTATCATATTCTGCATGAAAGAAATCAAACTCCCTTCGTTGTCCTGAATAATGCTAGCCGGAACGGATAGGTTGCCGACTTTCATTTGCTGTACGTCCAGGTTGATCTGGCCGTTAACTTCGGAACCTGTCCCTTTGATATAAACTGCGGGATTTCCTTTTATAAATCTCACATACTTGTTTATGACGCTCATGTCAGTGACAGGTATCCCCAATGCTTCTTCGAAGGCCTGAATATGGTCGGTATGCAACACTCCCGAAAATTCTGCAGTGCCGTCGGAATTTATCCTCAATTGGCAGCCCAGCAGCGCATCGTCCCAACTATTGTTCATCCAGGCATTAAATTCACCCTCGGTGAAAGTTGTATTGACATTTTTTTGTCCGGTGAAAGAAATACTCTGAGAAGGCGGTAAATTAGGCGCCAGTGTGACAATTTGAGTGCCTGCTTTAGCTTCTGCGTTGGTTAAATCCTGCGATGTGAAAGTAACTCCCAGGTTTTTCGGTTTGTTGGCGCCGAAAAGACTGGATACACCCGGTACTATACCGAGATACCCTCCAACCCCCACTGCCACGACTAAAATGACCACGATAAAGATCAATAACCCCAGCAGGAATTTCTTCATGTCTGAGCCTCCATATATTTTATTAGATACAGTATAATAATTCCGATTCAATGATGCAAGTGATTATCAGGCTCAGAACAAAAATAAACAGATATTTGTTTTTATGGAAATAGTGGAATAATTAACTTATTCCGGGTTAAAATGTTTTGATAATTTGCCGGGTTGAGGTTTATGTATAATGATTTCCAAAATCCGAAACTGAATTTACTTGAAATTCATTCAGCCTCAAGACACATCCGAATTTCCTGTTGTAATTAACCAGGCAGTTATCTATAATACCTATATATCCATACTTCATATTTTAAAATCCGGTAAGGTCTATTATTGAATAAATCATCACTAGCTCTATAATTCTTGACGCTGGGGTTACTTTCAGATATAGTACTCAGTAATCGGCTTAACTGTATTGGCAACGGTAATGTAAAAAACATCTTCCTCATCAGGGGTTTAGGTAAACATACAAGGAGATAACGTATGGGAAATGGTAACCTGATTCTGGCCAAGAAAATGGCTCAATCAATTATCAAAGACGGTGTCATTGGTGATATGGGCTTATTTAACGATATCTCGACTGTACTAAAACAGGCAAGCGACCAGGACCCGGAAGCAAAAGCTTTACTGAATAGAATCAATCTTATCAAGATCAGCACAATGAGTCAGCCTAAGGCGAGTACCCCGCCGCCACCTCAATATACAGCACCGGTTGAGGAAAAAATCAGTCCGCCGGTTCAACCGCCGGCGCAACCTAAGATTACACCGCCCGTACAGGAAAGAATCTATCCGCCGGCACAACCGCCGGTTCAACCCAGGAACGTTCCTCCGGTTCAGTTTAAAAATACCCCGGTTCAACCTAAGATCGTAGTTCCGGCCCAACACAAGAGCCCGCCGGTTCAAAATAAAACCGCCGCCCCAGTTCAACCGAAGCCCGCTCAGCCTGTTCCGCCCAAAGTTAACCCCGTAAAACAGGAGAAGAAAGCAGATTTGGCCGAGGACAGCGCTGCCGGTAAGAAAATCCCCGTAGGGCTTTGGCTGCTGGCGATAATCCTGGTATTACCGGGCGGCATTATTGCCTCCATGATGGCGAAGAAAATAAATCCGGCAAAATCCAGGTCGCTTTTAATCGTCGGGATTCTCACCACCATACTGGCAGCAATGCTGATATTTGTTTCCATGAAATACACGATTTAATTCTAGCTGCGGCACCGGTCCGGACTGGAAAAACTTTTCAACCGTGATAATGGTAACTGGAAGGGAGTAAAGACAATTTTTTACTCCCTTTTCTTTGTGATAATTAATTTCCACTTTTGACCTCATATTTTGCTGACCGGATAGTCTGCCGAAACCGCGTCCGTGTTCATATTTTACTCATCATGTTTCGAGAGAGTACAATGATAACATAGTATCCGATTACCCGCTTTTACAACGATACCGTTTGTACTGCTTTGAGATTCAAATAATAAGCTCTCCGGCAAAGGCCGTTGGGTTAGGTATAATCGTAAGTCACTCCCTGAACCAAGAAAAACGCCATCTGCGGCTGTCAGCAGGTACTCTCAATTGGAATTGGTTTAGCCATGATTTTTCTTGCAGAAGCTGGGGGAACGTTGATTTTCGATACTGAGTAACATCGGGAAAATTACAATACCGGCAAAAATTACCGAAGAAGGCTTAAACTCTTTGAATAAACAAAATGTTCCGACACCCGGCACTAAGAACAAATCCCGGATATATTACGGGTACGGCGTCCTTCTGGCCTGTTTCTTTATCATCATGCTCGTTTACGGTGCGCAAGCCAGCTTCGGGGTATTTTTCAAGCCGATGCTCGATGAGTTTCACTGGACACGCACGGCGACCTCCATTCCATTTTCGCTTAATTTAATCCTATGCGGTGTTTTCGGCATATTCGCGGGCAGAATTAGCGACCGGATCGGCCCGAAGGCCGTCGTTGCGATTGGCGGTATTATCCTCGGCGCAGGCTACATGCTGATGTCCCGGATTACGAATCTGCTTGGCCTTTATGTGTCATACGGCCTGATTGTCGCGGTGGGTTCGAGCGCGATGTACGTCCCGCTGGTGGCGTTGATCACCCGCTGGTTCCCCGAAAAACGGGGTCTGATGGTCGGCATCAGTGTCTCCGGCATCGGCTTCGGAATCGGCGTGGTGCCTATAATTGCCAGCCGGTTGATGGTCAGCTTCGATTGGCGCACTGCTTTATTCGTTGTCGGTACTTCCAGCCTGGTACTGATTGCCGGACTGGCGCAATTGCTTAAAACCAATCCCGCAGCCACGGTTCCCGTTCCTTCCGGAGAGCGGAAGCACAAAACGACGGTGCCGGCGGCCGCATTATCCTTCAACGATGCGCTGAAAACAAGCCAATTCTGGCTGATTTTTGTTGCCTGGCTGTTGTACGGCTTTTTCTATCAGGTCAGTTCTGTGCACCTGATTCCGTATGCGACCGACCGCGGAATGTCGGAATTGGCCGCCGCAACCCTGTTGATGGTGATCGGCCTCATCGGGATTATCGGCCGGGCAGGACTGGGATTTATCGGCGATAAAATCAATAACAATGTCACTCTGGCCGTCGGTTTTGTTTCGGTGGCAGCGGTCTTTTTTATTATCGCCGTCAGCGCCACGGTTCCGGCGCTTTACGTTTATGCCGTAGTTTACGGCTTTTTCTCCGGTGTCGGCGTGCTGCTGGCATCAATTAACGCCGAGCATTTCGGGTTGCAATCACTGGGCGCGATAACCGGCGCGGTGATTCTGGGCAATAACATCGGCGGCGCCGCCGGCCCGATTCTGGCCGGGCATATTTTCGATGTCACCGGCAATTATCGTCCGGCATTTTTATTGTGCGGGGTCACCGGCATCGCCGCCGCTATCGTTATTTGGCTGGTAAAACCCGCCGCAAAACAAAGACTTTAATAGGTATTTTTTTGGTTAGGGCTTCGCCTGCGTCGCCACGTTATACATATACAGACGGATACCGCCGGGGGTATTCACGTCACCGGCATATTTTATTTTTGCATTGACGACGTCATTCGCCTGAAATACGCTCATATCCTGGTCAGTAACTACGCTCACGACGTCGCCCACGTTCAATGCAACCGGATTGAATAATGTGCCGACGCTGCCGGTCGAGTCAATAACTACGTCCAGCTGCCACGGATAGCCGGTTGATTGCGCATTGATATCAACTATCTGCACAGTATCGATGCTGTCGCTGTTGATGACCGCACCATTGCCCGGCGAAATTACAGGGGATGTAGCGGTTGTGGTCGTGCTGCTGATCTTACAGGCAGCAGCAGACAACATGAGCATCAAAATAGTTACGGCGGCTGCCGTCAAAAATACGTTTTTCATTAATTCCTCACTTCCGGTTTTGTCTGATTTGTTTTACCGGCAATTGACCCTGTTTATTTAATCTATCATCTTGGACATAACGAAATAATAAAATTGAGCACGCCCCTGTTACAATAATATGTCATTTCCCAGCAAAAGTCCCTTTAATTCGGGTTGTTGCATTTATTGCGTATTCATTATCCGCATAATATAATCTGAATATCATGATGTTCAGGATTAATGGATGAAAAAACTCAATAAAGGCATCAAAGAAATCATTGTGGGCTTGGTGGGAGGATTGATATTTAGCGCCGTCTTAAATTTTTTCAAACAAAGCGGCGTGATTCCTTCAAATCTGGTGATATGGTTTACAGTAATCGGCCTGGTCAGCTCGATTATCACGATATATTCCTTTCAGACTGCCGGGATTATTTTCACACTTGGTTGGATATTGGGTGCATGGCTATTGAAAAACTTTATGAGCAATACCGATTTTCTGGTCTATTTTTGGGCACCTGTAGCGACACTGGCTTTCAGAGCATATGTGGTTATCAGAAAAACGCTGTTTAGAGCCAGGTATTGAGCGCTGTTTTGACAGACAGCCGTTGCTCTATTATAATTGGAGCAACACTACTTCAATGGAGATTAACGCGTGGTTTTAAGAAGAAGACCGGAACAGCCCGCAGATGATGGAAAAGGCACCGGCAGCAAAGACGCCGAGTTTATGCAGCTTGAAGATCGGATCGATGCACTTGACCGCCGTCTCGATAATATCGATTCCATGGTTACTGCCGTCGCCGAACGCGTAATGAACCGCCCGTTGGTCATCGTTGCCACCTGTCCACATTGCGGCAAGAACATGGAAATTGCACTGATGGGCACCCAGAAACCGTCCAAATAACCGGATACCACCACAATCCTTTTTCAAATTTCCTGCGCTCCCGGTTCGATTATTCCCTTTTTTGTGTCACAATCTCAGGGATAACAATTCTGTATTATTACGCCGCATGCCCTATCTTTTTAGTCTTTTTTTCGTTTATATTAATATCATATCGGATAAATGCAATGTTTTATCCGGTTTTCCGTATATTTATATGGGGCATTAAAAAGGCTGGGGGATACAACAATGAAAATAAAATTATTAAGAACATTCACAGTGTTAACCGCGGCCGCAATTCTGCTTGCCGGCTGTAAATCCGCGGTGACCACCGCACAGGCTAATACAACATCACCAACAGGGACTACCACCTCGACAACTCAGCAGCCAAGCTCAATTGTGGGCACTCCTTTTATCCCCGGCGAGGTTATGGCTGCGCTGCCGGTTTACCCCGGCGCATCGCCTACCACCTATTTAAATCCCGGATTCGGACCTCCTTCGTTTCCTTCGGAACAAACGATTTACGGTATCAACGCGCCCGGTTATCAATCGGCATCCGCCCAATATACGGCGCCCGTAGGTGTCGCCGATATTCTGAACTGGTATCTGGCTGAACTGGGGGCTATCGGTTATACGCAACAGGGCGAAGACGATGCGGGCAATGGCACAGTTGCCGAGCGCAGCGTTGCGTTCGTCATGCCTTCCCAGCCGGCTGTCAGCGTCCAGGTCCACATCTACACCGGCTCCGATTCATCAATGGCGTCGGTTTTCGAGCTGCTGGTTATCTACACCGTGCCGCTACCGAAACCGTCCAACGAGAGCCTTCCCGGCGATATTCAAAGCGTGAAAATAGATTACTACCCGGGTGCGGCCAACGAAGCAGTTAAAACTTTCACCGATGCAAAATCCATTAATACCCTTGTGAATATGGTCAATACGTTGCCTGTGTCACCGGATTATATTCGGACTGGTCCGGTTGGAATTTCGCCGCAAACGCTTTTCACTCTGACCTTTCATTCAATCTCGCAAGGCGATATCGTGATCACTGACGTGAGCTATGACGGCATCCATTTCGGTGACTATCCGCTCTTGTCTGACCCGAATAATTTTTTCCAGCAGGCTGTGGCCAAAATGGCCGGCATCCAGACCAATTGACAATATAATTGCAGGTATTATAATGATTCCAAACTCAACCTATGAGGGAGGACAATAATGCTGATGCGGCCACCCCGCTCGAATTAGTACAGCATGAACTGGCTGATGAGCAGAAATATTTGATTGCGACCGGTGAACATATGAGACCCAATCATAAATCCGGCGGTGCTTCCTTCTTTCTCACTCAAACAGTATATTGATACAGCCGCAATAAAGTAAACTGTTCGCTATTTTGTTCAGAAATATCGGCAGATGAAAATAATTCAGAAAGCCCCGTAAAGACGCCGGAAATGTTTTTTTGCTTATTTCTTCCGGTTTTAGTATTGTAAATTAATAAGCCCTTAGATTAATTCTGATTTTTTCAGACATTCGATATCATTTTCAGCATTACTTTATGTAAAGGAGATTCCATTGCTGCCACTGATAATCGTTATCGTTTACTTTATCGCCATGATTGCACTGGGACTTACCACGCGTAAGCAGGCCCGAAGCACCGGCAGCTTTTTTGTCGCAGGGAGAAGTGGTTCAACGCTTTTCATTACCGGTTCTCTGCTGGCGACCATTATCGGGGCTTCGGCTACCATCGGTATGGCGGGACTGGGCTTTGCCCGCGGCCTGACCGGAGCGTGGTGGATATTATCCGGTAGTGTCGGATTAGTGGTGCTCGGTTTTCTTTTTGCGCGTAAAGTCAGAGAAACCGGCTTCTACACATTACCGGCCCTGATTGAAAAACAATACGGCCGCATACCGGCGATGGCTGGTTCAATATTAATCGTGGTAGCCTGGATGGCGGTGATTGCCGGACAGATTATTGCCGCCGGTACAATCATGAGTGTGCTCGGTTATGGCAGTGCAACCCTCTGGATAATAATTTCCACAGCTGTTTTCATCTGTTATACCGTCCTGGGTGGTCAGCGCGCCGTGCTGAAAACCGACCTGTGGCAGACAATCATCATCTTTTTCGGGATATTTGCCGGACTGGGTTTCGTTTTATGGAAAATCGGCGGTTTCAACGCACTTAAGAGCGGCCTTCCGTCCGGCTACTTTTCTTTTCCGGTCAGTCAGAAATTTGGTCCTATCGAACTGATTAATTATCTGCTGCTGGTGGGGCTGACTTATGTGGTGGGGCCGGATATGTACTCCCGAATTTTTTCTGCTAAAGACGGCCGGGTAGCTAGAAAATCCGTCTTATGGACGGCCGGACTGCTGATACCCCTCGCTATCGGTATCACTTTGATCGGAATGGCCTCCGCTGTATTGTACCCAAATATTGCCTCAGGCCAGGCCTTCCCCACGGTCGTCAAAGGGGTGATGCCGCCGGTGCTGGTGGGATTGGTTTTAGCGGCGTTATTAAGCGCGGTGATGTCTTCCGCCGTGACCTGTCTGCTCAGCGTCAGCACAATATTAACCACAGATGTTATTCACAAATTTAAGCCCGCCCTTACAGAAGATAAATTACTGGTCATCTCCAAATGGGGAATCGTGATACTGGGCCTGCTGGCATTAGCCGTCGCGCTGCAGCTCAAAGGCATCATCACCTCATTAATGTACGCTTACACTATTTTTACCGCCGGCATTATCCCGATTGTGATTGCCGGTTTTTGGAAAGAAAAACTTAAAGTGACAAATACCGGCGCGCTAACGGCAATTATTGTAGGCGGCACAACCGGTTTAATCATGAAAATTTACACCGGCGGCTTGAAGAATGCCGATACCGCCGCCGCCTTGAATCTCCTGCCGCTCGCCGTCAGCACCTTCTTACTTTTTGCGGTCAGCTGGGGCGAAAGAGCATTCAGAAAGCAAAAGGCGCCGGTAAAATAAAGGTATCAAGCACTAAATCCGAAGTTCTAAACCCTAAACAATATCGAAATACAAAATTCGAATTTCGCTATTTGTGTTTGTTTCGTATTTAGAGATTAGATATTCGAATTTCTTTGGTATTTGGTTTTTAGGATTTTTCCCATCTCCATTTGCACCTTTTTTAATGAGATGCTAGAATGCAGACAATATGGATTACATGGAACGGGCAATTTCACTGGCCAAGCTGGCGTTGGGGCAGGTCAGTCCTAATCCGGCCGTCGGGGCTGTAATCGTCAAGGACGACGATATTATCGGGCAGGGCTATACACAGCCGCCCGGCTCGTCCCATGCCGAAATCATGGCGCTGAAAGAGGCCGGAATGCGTGCCAGCGGCGGGGTGATGTATGTTACCCTCGAACCCTGCTGCCATTTCGGGCGGACGCCGCCCTGCACTAAGGCGATAATCGCCGCCGGCATAAAAGAAGTTCACGCCGCTATTATCGACCCGAATCCCCTGGTTAGCGGCAAAGGGCTGAAAGAGCTGGAAAACGCAGGGATTAAAACAATTGTCGGAGAACATGCCGATGATGCTTCGGAAATCGTCGAGTCTTATTCAAAATTCATCACCACCGGACGGCCTTTTGTTACCATCAAATACGCAATGAGCATCGACGGTAAAATCGCGGCCCGCACGGGTGATTCCAAATGGATCAGCAGCGATGAATCCCGCCGTTACGTTCATTTCCTGCGCTATACTACCGACGCCGTAATGGCGGGGGTAAATACCGTATTAATTGACGACCCGCAGCTTACATCGCGCGCCAGTTTCCGCGGCGGCGTGACCAAGAAGCAGCCGCTCAGGGTCATTGTCGATGCAAGCGGACGCACGCCGGTGACCGCGAAAATATTCAACGCTCCCGGGCAGGTTTTAATGGTACTGGGTGAAAAAGTCAGCTTAGCTCAAAAGAAAGCTTATAAAGAACTCGGCGCTGAGATTCTGGAAATACCGGCAAAAAAAGGACTGATCGACCTTGATAAACTGATGATTGCGCTCGGTGAAAAACAGATTACCGGCGTACTGGTCGAAGGCGGCGCCGCGCTGCTGGGGTCTTTATGCGACAAAAATCTGGTGGATAAAGCGATCGTTTTCGTGGCGCCGGTTATCATCGGCGGCGAGAAAGCCCGTACGGCAATCGGTGGTAAAGGCGCCGATAAAGTAGTAAACTCATTAAAGCTGGAACGAGTCAAAACCAGACGTTCTGACAGTGACATGATGATTACCGGCTATATCGGGAGAAGATAATTGTTCACCGGCATTGTTGAAGAGCTGGGCAAAGTTAGACTGATCCGCCCGGATAGACTGACGGTCAAAGCTGCCAAAGTCCTTGCAGATATTGAATTGGGCGCGAGCATCGCCGTCAACGGCACATGTCTGACGGTGACCGATTTTACCGCCGATTCCTTCTCAGTCGGCATTCAACCGGAAACTTTACGCCGCACCAACCTCGGTTTTTTAAAGGTTGATGATGAAGTCAACCTGGAACGTGCGGTAGCGCTGGGGGGGAGACTGGGAGGGCACCTGGTGCAGGGACATATCGACGATACGGGAAAAATCGTTTCTATCCGGCAGGAACAGAAATCAAAATTAATGACAGTTGCCGCTCCCCATCCGCTGATGCGGTATATGGCGGTTAAGGGATTTGTTGCCGTAGACGGACTCAGTCTGACCATTGCCGAACTAGGCGCCGATTCTTTCACCGTTTCACTGGTTGAGTTTTCCCAAAATAAAACCACTATCGGCCGGAAAAAAGTCGGCGATGTCGTTAATCTGGAAGTCGATATCATCGCGAAATACGTCGAATCGCTGGCAAAACATTCCGGCGAAGGCATAACGTTTGATTTTTTGCAGGAGCACGGTTTCGTTCAGCATTAACCCTTTGGCTCTGTATTTAATCTGGAGAAAATAATGACATTATCAACTATTCCCGAAATTATCAAAGATGTAAAAGCCGGCAAGTTTATCATTCTGGTAGACGATGAGGACCGCGAGAATGAGGGCGACCTGATTATGGCGGCGGAGAAAATCACTCCGGAAGCGGTCAACTTTATGGCCAAAAATGCCCGCGGGTTGATTTGTATGCCGATCACCGGACAACGTCTGAATGAACTGAATATTCCGATGATGGTGGGAGACAATACCGCCCGGCACGGCACCGCTTTTACAGTATCCGTCGATGCAAAAATCCGCGGTGTCACGACCGGCATCTCGGCTCACGACCGGTCAGAGACAATTAAGGCCGTCATTGACCCGGCTACCAGGCCGATTGACCTGGGCAGACCCGGACACATCTTTCCGATTCGCGCCCGTGAAGGCGGCGTATTGGTGAGGGCCGGCCACACCGAAGCCACCGTTGACCTCGCCCGTCTGGCCGGGTTGTACCCCTCAGGAGCCCTTTGTGAAATTATGAACGAAGACGGCACGATGGCCCGACTCCCCCAACTGGAAATTATGGCGGAGAAGCTCAATCTGAAAATTGCCAGCATCGCCGACCTGATCGAGTACCGCCGGCACCACGATAAATTAGTCCAGAAGGTAGCTGAAGCTGTACTGCCTACCAAATACGGCGAATTTAAAATGTTTGCCTACAAGAGTGAAGTTGATACCGACGAGCACGTGGCGCTGGTGATGGGCGATATTTCCGGGGAAATGCCGGTGTTGGTGCGCGTGCACAGCGAATGCCTTACGGGAGATGCGTTCGGCAGCCTGCGCTGCGACTGCGGGGAGCAATTGAGCAAAGCAATGCAAATGATTGCCGCCGAAGGCCGGGGGGTTTTGCTTTATATGCGCCAGGAAGGGCGCGGCATCGGCTTGCATAACAAAATCCGCGCTTACGCCCTGCAGGATAAAGGCATGGATACGGTAGAAGCTAATATTTCTTTAGGATTTCCGGCTGATATGCGTGATTACGGTATCGGTGTGCAAATACTGGCAGACCTCGGTTTGCATAAAGTCCGTTTACTGAGCAATAACCCTAAAAAAGTCCTCGGCTTGAAGAGCTACGGACTCGAAGTAACTGAAACTGTGCCGATTATCTGCGAGCCAAACCGGTATAATCTTCATTATCTGGAAACCAAAGAGAATAAAATGGGCCATACCCTGGGCATCGCGCATAATCACCCCGAAACCAAGAAAGATAAGAAATAGGGTTAAGCCATTCCGAAGCTACGCAGTAACTGAAGAATCTCCATCGCTACTCATTAGGCAGGGAGATCCTTCACTTCTCTCAGGATGGCGCGCAGCGCCACTTGACATATCATTATGGAAACTTGATACTTATATATAAGCAGGAGGGATAAAATGAGCAAAATTTATGAAGGGATGTTACAGGGCAAAGGACTTAAATTTGCGATTGTCATCGCCCGTTTTAACGAGTTTATCACCGGTAAATTACTGGACGGCGCACAGGATGCCATGAAACGACACGGCGTGAATGATATTGATGTAGACGTCGCCTGGGCACCCGGCTCGTTCGAGATTCCTCTAGTGGCTAAAAAACTGGCAGAAACTAAAAAATACGATGCTATCATCTGCCTCGGGGCAGTAATCCGCGGCGCAACGCCGCATTTTGAATATGTCGCCAGCGAAGTTTCCAAGGGTATTGCCAAAGTCGGGCTGGATTCAGGTATACCCATCGCTTACGGCATTATCACCGCCGACAACCTGGAACAAGCTATCGAACGCGCCGGTACAAAAGCCGGCAACCGCGGTTTCGATGCTGCGACCAATGCCATCGAAATGGCTAACCTGCTGAAAAACATTAAATAACAGATTAAGCAGTTACAATAAAAACAATGTCGCCTTTTCTGGCGCGGTCCGGTAATTTGATACCCACCGCAACGCCGTCGTTAGCTTCGGTAACGTTTAAATTGTCTATTTGCATCGAGTCTACTGTCATCATGATATCGGTGGTATGCCCCTTGACATGAATCGTATCCCCCACTTTCAAAGGGGCTGACAGTTCGATACCGGCGACCATCGGCCGGGCAAAGAAATCACTGACGGTGCCAATCTCTATTTCAGCCATCGGAACACCTCCCGTCTCTTTGTCCCACAAGTATAGGTCAACTTTTTTTGCGAATCAAGAACACTCTCTTTTATCGTTATGTTGTGTCAAATTTCGCAGTGCTTTATAATAGGCTATTCACTCATATCAGGGAAAACAAAAGGAAAGACCGATGACAAACGCAATTACCGAACTGAAATCCAAAGGCAAAGCAGCCAAAGAAGCCAGCCGCCCTTTGGCATATCTTTCCACCGATATCAAAAACAATGCCCTGCGCAATATTGCCGAAGACCTGCGCGGTAAAACCAAAGAAATCATCGCCGCCAATAAACTCGACCTGAAACAGGCCTCGGCCAACGGCATCAACGAAACCATGCAGGACCGGCTGCTGTTGAATGCAGCCCGCCTCGAAGGTATGGCCAAAGATGTGCTGGTGGTGGCCGGACTGCCCGACCCCGTCGGTGAGGTCTTTGACATGCGCACCATGCCCAATGACCTGCTTATCGGCAAGAAACGGGTACCGCTCGGAGTCATCGGCGCAATCTATGAGAGCCGCCCCAACGTTACC
>Ga0265316_10002829_pt1 | contig 17755 bp, 13 predicted proteins | sample 4522metaG_FD_202092 | JGI IMG/M metagenome (GOLD analysis project Ga0265316, IMG submission 202092) | Rhizosphere microbial communities from Carex aquatilis grown in University of Washington, Seatle, WA, United States - 4-5-22 metaG | ecosystem: Host-associated > Plants > Roots > Rhizosphere >... | reverse complement strand
CAACCAAATTGTGATGCCGATCCACCGATCCGGATTCGTCGCCGTGCAGGCGCGCGCCGTAGCAGGCGAAGGTGACAAGATACCTCAAACACCGCTCCCTTGCGGTCGCGGCTCGGCCGGGCGTACCACTACGCTCGGATTCCCTCGATTTGACTGCATTCCCAGGAATCTATCACTTTCGTGTCGCGCAGCCCCCGTAAACGGTTTTTCGCACCCCCCGCCGCCGTTTCGAAGTACAATGTTTTCAACGGCGACGTGAGGGCTGATGCTGGGACGTTCGTTCTCTCACTACCGCATTCTGGACAAACTCGGGGAGGGCGGCATGGGCGTCGTCTACCTCGCCGAAGATACCCTTCTGGGCCGGCGCATTGCCATCAAGTTTCCCAATGCCGACCCCCGCTTCAGCGACCGCCTTCTGGCTGAGGCCCGGACCGCTTCCTCCCTGAACCACCCCGCCATTGCCGCCATCCACGACTGCGGGATCTACGAAGGTCATCCCTACGTGGTCATGGAGTTCGTCGAAGGTGAGAACCTGAGCGACCGCCTCAAGCGCGGCCCGCTCCTTCCCCAGCGCGCCGTCGAGATCGCCCTCCAGACCGCCGCCGCTCTGTCCGAGGCGCACCGCCACAACATCGTTCACCGCGACATCAAACCCTCCAACATCCGGCTCGGTCCCCGCGGGGCCGTCAAAGTCCTGGATTTCGGGATCGCCAAGAATCTGGTGGCTACGCACGTCTCCGCCGCCGGCGCCGGCGCCTCGACCGAGACCGCCGAACACACCTTCGCCGGCACTCCCCGCTACATGTCGCCCGAGCAGGCCCGCGCCGATCCCGTGGACGCCCGCAGCGATCTGTTCTCCCTGGGTGCCGTTCTCTGGGAGTGCCTGACCGGCCAGGCCGCCTTTGCCGGCCGCACCCAACTGGACGTTCTCTCTCGTGTGCTGCACGACGACCTCCCGCCGCCCTCCTCGCTGAACGCGGCGGTGCCGCCCGTCCTGGACGCCATCTGTTCGCGCGCCCTCGCCAAGGATCCGGGACAGCGTTACCAGTCCGCCGAGGCTTTCCTGCGCGACCTCGAGTCCGCCCAGCCCGCCCCCGCCCCATCCGCCCCCCCCAGTGCCCCGCCCAGGCGGCGCCGCGCCCTCATCCTCGCCGCCGCCGGTCTGCTGGCCGCGCTGGCCGTCCTCGCCGTTCTCTGGCTGCGCCGCGGCCGCGAACCCGACCCGCAAGCACTGCGCTGGTATCAGGAAGGCGCCAACGCGATCCACGACGGAACCTACTTCAAGGCCGCCAAGGCCCTGGAGCGCGCCGTTTCCCTGGACTCCGGCTTCGCCCTCGCCCACGCCCGCCTCGCCGAAGCCAGCGACCAGCTCGATGATGCCACCCGCGCCGGCGAGGAGATGCTGAAGGCCGTCGCTCCCAATGCCTTCCGCTCAAGGCTTTCGGGCCTCGACGACATGGTCGTCGAGGCGATCCGCCGCTCGCTCGCCAACGATACTGCCGGCGCGGCAGCCCTCTACCGGCAACTCCTCCAACGCGCTCCGGAGAGCGACAAGGCCGCAGCCTGGCTGGATCTCGGTCGGGCGTGCGAGAAGGCGGGTCAGCCCAAAGAGGCCTTCGCCAGCTATCGCGAGGCGGCCAGGCGCTCCCCGCAATACGCCGCGGCTTTCCTTCACCTTGGCGTACTCGACCGCCGCGCTCAACGCTTCGCCGATGCCGAAGCCGATTTCGCCCGGGCCGAGTCGCTGTACCAGGCTCTCAGCAACACCGAAGGCATCGTCGCGGTTTTGTACCAGCGCGGCGTGATGGCCAACAAGCGCGGGGATCTCCAGCAGGCTGGCGCGCTTCTCGACAAGGCCCTCGCAATGGCCCGCGCCGCCGGCAGCCCACAGCAACAGATCGAGACCCTCCTCCAGATCAGCAACGTCGAGTACCAAGATGGCAGTACCGCCGCCGCCGCCCGCGAGGCCGCCGAGGCCACGGAACTCGCGCGCCGCAACGGCCTTCAGCTCCTCACCGCTGGCGCCCTGCTCGACCTGGGCAATACCTATTTCGTGCGCGGCGATCTGCCGCAAGCTCAGAACTGCTTCCAGCAGTCCCTCGACTACGCCCGCAAATTCCATTCCGCCCGCACCGAAGCCCTGGCCCTCCTCTCTTTGGGCAGCCTGCACATTCAGCAGGAGGACCTCGCTCGCGGTGTCCAGGAGGTCGAGCAGGCCCTTCGCTTCTACGACCGGGGCGGAGACGCCAGGGAACGGTCCATGGCCCTCCTGCTACTCGGACGCGCATCCTGCGATCAGGGCGAGTACGCCGCCGCGCTGCACGCTTTTCAAGAGCAGCTCGATCTGGCGAACAAGACCGGCGACCAGGCCCAACTCGCCGTGGCCCGCGAGGGTGTCGCGAGCGTTCTAGACTCCCAGGAGCGCTATCCCGAAGCGCTGGCAGCCTACCGTCAGGTCTACGCGGACAGCCAGGCGCGCGGCGATCGCCTCCGCGCCGCATACGCGCTGGCCAATTCCGCCGCCGTTCTCGGCCGGCTGGGCCGTTATCGCGAGGCCCGCGAGGCCCTCGCCCAAGCCGCCATCTCCGGCGGATATGCGGAGATCGCCCTCATCGTGGAGCAGTACCGGGCGGAGATCGCTCTGAGCGAGGGCCGTTTCGCCGCAGCCCGTACCGGAGCGCGCAAGTTACTGGCCGCCCCCGGCGAACTGGCAACCGCCGACCTCATCGGCATCCATGGCATCGATTGCGCCGCCGGCCTTTTCTCCGGCCTTCGCCGCCAAGGGCTGTCCGCCTGCGATACCGCACTCGCGTTGGCCCGCAAGTCGGGCCGACCCAATCTGGTATCCGCCGCGCTCCTCGGCTGGGCGGAGGCTCAGCTCGAAAACGGAAATCCGTCCGTGGCAGGCGACGCCGCTCTCTCAACCCGCGCCCAGTTCGCGCGCGGCGGCCAGCATGAATCGGAGGCGCGCGCGCTGCTCGTCGCGGCCCGTACCGCGCAAGCATTGCGGGACGCCGCCGGCGCTCGGTCGCTCGCCGCCGAAGCCGGCCGTTCTTTCGACGCTTTGTTGCAGTCCTGGAGTACCGATGACCGCGCCGCCTACGGGTCCCGGCCGGACGTCCGGCGCTGGCGAAACCAGTTGGCCGGAATATTAACCAGATAGATCAAGCACAGCAGGAGGTTGATCCAATGCAGACCGATACACACGACGGTGTCTTTGCCCCGCACAACAGCCCCATCACCATCAGCAGCGGCTCACCGCTGAGAATCCAGACCGATGACGGGTGGACGCAAATCGATGCCCGCACCATCGTTACCCAGTCCCCCGAAGGCCAGGTGAGCAAGGTCACTGTGGTTGACCCTGGCGGCACTCATCCGCTTGTCGGCAGCTCAACCGGCAGCCAATACGACATCACGTTCGAATTCCCACCCGCCACGGGCAGCCTCCACCTTAAACTAGGTGTCCAGACAAACCCGGAGGGCCGCAACGTGCGCGTCGTCACTCGTTGCGACGCATCCTTCGGGAAACACTTTTTTCACAACGACACGACCTACCAAAGCCTGGACGATACGGCCATCACGAACCTCGAGGTTCGGATAGACGGAGCCCTGAAGTATGCCACCGCACGTGCCAGCTTGATCACGATCGACTACTCGGCGCCCGCAGTCGCGCTCCTGCGCCGGAGGCCTCGAGAGGACTGGTAGACGGTCCTCATCGAGGGGTGACGCAGGGTGGACGTCCGAGGTTTGCCGCAACGTTCCAGCGCTCCCTCCGTCCGTCCGCGTTATAATACAGACAAAGCCATACATCTATCTGAGGGGCGATGCTGGGGAAATCGTTCTCCCACTACCGCGTGCTTGATACGCTCGGCCAGGGCGGTATGGGAGTGGTCTATCTTGCCGAAGATACCCTGCTCGGCCGCCGCGTCGCCATCAAGTTCCCTCACGCCGGCGGCCATAACCAGCGCCTGCTCGCCGAGGCTCGTACCGCTTCCTCGCTCAACCACCCCGCCATCGCCGCCGTCTACGATTGCGGCATCTTCGAAAACCATCCATACGTGGTCATGGAGTTCGTCGAAGGCGAAAACCTGGGCGTCATCCTCGCCCGCGGCCCCCTCCCGCACAAACGCGCCCTCGAGATCGCCGCGCAGGCTGCCGCCGCGCTCTCCGAAGCGCACAGCCGCGGCATCGTCCACCGCGACATCAAGCCCTCCAATATCCAGATCGATCGCCGCGGAGCCGTCAAGGTCCTGGATTTTGGCATCGCCACCAGCGTGGGCGAAGTCCGCGTCGCGGCCGCCGGCGACGACTTCCTCGCCGCCACGCGCACCCTCGACGGCGCGATCACCGGCACGCCCCGCTACATGTCGCCCGAGCAGGCCCGCGGCGGCCGCGCCGACGCCCGCACCGATGTGTTCGCTCTCGGCCTCGTTTTCTGGGAGTGCCTCACGGGCAAGCCCGCGTTCGCCGGCCCGACCGCCATCGACACCCTCGCCCAGGTAATTCAGGCCGATCCTGCACCTCCCTCCCAGGTCAACCCGGCGGTCCCTCCGGTCCTCGATCGCATCTGCGCCACCGCCCTGGCCAAAGATCCCGCGGCTCGCTACCAATCCGCCGCTGCCATGCTCGCGGACCTGGAATCGGCCCGGCACACGTTGGCGGATCCCGCCCCGCCTCCCGCGCCTCTCCCCGCCCCCGCCCGCCGCCTCGCGCGCCGCTACGTGGTCGCGGCTTCGGCTGCTTGCCTCCTGGCCGCCGTGGTCCTCGCGGGCGTCCTCTGGGTCCGCCGCGGCCGTGAGCCCGATCCGCAGGCTCTGCGCTGGTACCAGGAAGGCGCCAACGCCATTCGCGACGCAACCTATTTCAAAGCCGCCAAGGCCCTCGATCGCGCCGTCGCCATCGACCCTTCCTTCGCCCTCGCCCACGCCCGCCTCGCCGACGCCAGCGATGAACTCGACGACGCCACCCGCGCCCGGGAGGAGGTCCTGAAGGCCGTCGCGCCCGATTCCCCGCGCTCGCGCCTCTCCCGCCTCGACGATCTCGCCGTCGAAGCCATTCGCCGCACCCTCACCAACGACGCCGCCGGCGCCGCGGTCGTCTACGCCGAACTGCTCTCCCGCTCCGCCGATGGCGACAAGGCCGCCGTCCTCCTCGACCTGGGCCGCGCCTACGAAAAGGCCGGCCAGCCCGATAAGGCCCGCGCCAGTTTCCTCGAAGCGGCCCGCCGCTCCCCTCAATACGCCGCGGCTTTCCTCCGCCTGGGGGTGCTCGATCGCCGCGCCCAGCGCGTCGCCGACGCCGAAAAGGATCTCGCCCAGGCTGAATCGCTCTACCGCTCGCTGAGCAACTCCGAGGGCCTCACCGAGGTCCTCTACCAGCGCGGCGTGATGGCCACCAAGCGCGGTGAGATCCAGCAGGCCGCCTCGCTCCTCGACCAGTCTCTCCAACTGGCCCGCACCACCGGCAACTATCAGCAGCAGATCGCGTGTCTGTTGCAGTTGAGCAACGTCGAGTCGCACCAGGGCGATGCTTCCGCCGCCACGCGGCACGCCAGTGAGGCCACCGACCTCGCCCACGCCCGCGGTCTCGAACCCCTCGCCGCCGCCGGCCTCCTCGACGTCGGAAATGCCCACTTCATCCATGGCGACCTCTCCGACGCCGAGGACTGCTTCCTGCGCTGCCTGGAAATGGCCCGCCACTCCCACGCCCCGCGCGCCGAAGCCCGCGCCCTGATCTCTTTGGGAAGTCTCCACATCCAGCAGGCCAAACTGACCGAGGGCGTCCAGAACGTCGAGCAGGCCCTCCGCTTCTATGAGCAGGGAGGCGACGCTAAGGAGAAATCCGTAGCCCTGGTGCTCCTCGGCCGCGCCCGCCGCGATCAGGGCGATTACGCGGGCGCCCTCCGGGCCTTCGGCGAGCAACTCGACCTGGCCACTAAATCCGGCGATCCGGCCCAGCTCGAAAATGCGCGCGAGGGCATGGCCACCGTCCTCGAGTCCCAGGAGCGCTATCCCGAAGCGCTCGCGTCGTATCAGGAAGCCGCCTCCACCGCCCAGGCCCAGGGCGACCGGCTGGCCGCCGGTTACGCCCTCGCCAGTTCCGCCCGCGTCCTGGCTCGCCTGGGCCGCTACCCGGAGGCGCGCGAGTCGCTCTCACAAGCCTCCGCCATCGCACACGGCCCCGGCGGCTACGACGATCTCGCGCGCCTCGTCGATCAGTACCAATCGGAAATCGCCCTCAGCGAAAGGCAGCTCTCCGCCGCTCGCGAGGGAGCGCACAAGTTGATGGTTTCTTCCGGCAAACTCGGCAGCTCCGGGGTGGTGGAAACCGGCGGTATCTACTGCTCGGCCGAAGTTCTTTCGGGCGCGCGCCAGGCTGGCTTGGCCGCCTGTCAATCCGCGCTCGAAGAAGCCCGCAAGTCCGGCGTCCCACGCATGGTCTCGGGCGCGCAGCTCGCCGTAGCCGAAGCGCAGCTCGAGAACGGCGACCCGGCGCGCGCCCGGGAAACCGCGCTCGCCGCCCGCAGCCAGTTCTCCACCGGCGGCCAGGCCGAATCGGAGGCCCGCGCTTCTCTTGTGGCTGCCCGTGCCGCCCGCGCCTCCGGCGACGCCGCCGCCGCGCGCGAACTTGCCGCCGCGGCTGTTCATTCGTTCGCGTCGCTCTATCAGACCTGGACTCCGGAGGCCCGCGCTTCCTACGATGCCCGTCCGGACGTCCGCTCCTGGCGCAGCCAGCTCGACCGGCTTATGGCCGACGCTTCCGCACCGAACCGCAACCGTCAGGGAGCCGCAACCCACTGACCAAAGGAGATTCCCATGGCCGACCACCCCATCACCATCAGTAACGGATCGCCTCTCATTCTCGAACACGATAGCTGGGATTGGGATCCACAACGCCATCGCCGCGTCGGTACCGCCGTCCACGACGCCGTGACTAGCGTCAGCGTAACTTCGAACGGGCGGGATTTCGGCTCCATCCCCTTCACCAATGAGCCACTGAGTATCCACTTAACCTACGTCAAGACCTCCGGCGGCACGATCGGTCTCAGTCTTGTCACCCTCCCGAACGGCACGCACCCGGTCCTGACCGTCGATGACAAATCGTCTCTGGCGGGCGACTTTGGCCGCAACGGCCACCAGTTCGTGAGCAACGAGCACGTTGCCATCACGGGCCTGACGATCAGGAAGGGCGCAGTCGACGTGACTCCTCACGGGCCCTTTCTCGATGCCACCAGAATCGCCATCAACTATGAGTAACCCTGCCGCAGTCACGACCGAACCGCGACCGTCACGGTTCGGCTACCGAATAACCCCCAAAGGAGACTCCTTATGCACACGCTCAAGTTCCTGACCTTGTCGATGCTCACCCTGGCAGTAGGCCTGGCAGCCGACCACCCCATCACCGTCAGCGGCGGATCGCCTCTTCGCATCGAGCACGATAGCTGGAAACACAAGGACGATCACACCCTCGCCACCTCCATCCACGGCAACACCGTGACGCGCGTCGAGGTCACCTCGGCCAGCGGCACTCTCCCTCCCATCGTCTTCAACGGCGAGATGCTCGAGCTCCACCTGACCTATGGCGCCATCCACCTCACCGTCATGACGGACGCGCAAGGCCACGACCCCGTCGTGAAAGTCGATAGTAAGACGTCGCTGAAGAAGCACTTCCGCAAGAAGGACGCCGCCGCCTTCGAAAGCGTGGAGAATGCCGCCTCCGTCCAGGAGCTAACCCTCCAGAAGGCGGGCACGGCCCAGGACCTCGGCTCCGTCTCCGGCCACACCGTGATCGTCATCCACTACGAGTAGCGGACAGTCCTCGGGCGGGTCTCCGGACCCGCCCGAGGCATGGCCGCTACCCACCCCAGGCCCCCGGATTCTTCCGCGCCGCCGTGGTCTTCTCCACAAACAGCAGCACGTCGAAACACTGCGGCGCCACCAGATCGTACAGGTACGAATCCCCCGCACCCTCGGAATACACCGCGCCGATGCTGCGCGTTTTGTGCGGCTCCGCCAGCCACTGGGCCACCGGCCCCGCCTTGGGCGCCCGCCTCAAGTCCAGCGCGAACAGCGGGATCCCGGCCGCGGCCAAGGTAGAGTCCAGGCTCCCGCCTGGCGCCGGCGGCACCGTGAAATCCCGCAGCCCCTTCGATTTATCCACCGACTGAAACGACCCCTGGTCGAACGCGAACCCGAACACCGCCATCTGGTCCCCATACACCTTGCGCAGGAAGCCGCCCATGGGTGCATATCCGCCCGGGCCCGAGGCCGCCACATGCCCGTTGTGCGCCCACAGCACGATCTTCGCCCCCGGCGACTGCTCCAGAATCCACTGAACGTTCGCAGCCATGCTGGCGTCGCGGCTCACCTCCCCGCTGCGCATCTCCATCGACTGCAGCACGACGCGCGCGTTCTGGATCGCCCACGCCGCCTCTCTCCGCGTCGCCCCCTTCGCCTCGTACGCCCCGCGCGACGCCTCCATGTGCCGCACCACCTCTCGCCAGCTCACGGCCGCCGCTTTGGGGTCCGCGCCGCCGGCGTCGCCCGCAAACCGCATTCCCAGGCTCTCGTTGCCGCTGCGGAACACCGAGGAATCCGGCCCCACTACGTATCCCTTCCCTCCGGTGAAGAGCCAGGTGGGCAGAGGGTGCGCGTACGGCTTGCCATCCACCTCGATCGCCAGCCCGTCGAACCACGCCCTTCCGTCCCCGCCAAGGATGGCCCCGAAGTTGATGTTCGTCGCCTCGGCAGCCACCGGCAGCTCGACCTCGTACCGTTTCCAGTCCGTCGTCCCGGCCGCACCGCGCTTCTGCATGTTGTCGAATGCCAGCATGCCCTTCGCCCCGTCCACCCGCCACCACAGCCCCGCCCATCCCCGCGTGATGCCTTCCGTTTTGATGTAGCCGCTGAACCGCACGCGCTTGCCCGCCGCGTCCTGGACCGGAAACTTAGCCGTCGCCACGCCGAAGTTCTGTCCCGGCCCGGTCTCCAGTGGCGCCTCCTTCACCTTGGCCACGTATTCCGGATCGTTCCTGGCGACGAAATCGCGCACGATCTCCGCCGCCACCGTGGGCGCCTGCATGTCGAACCCCGTGAATTCCAAGTGGCCCTTGCCGGACTTGTTGAACTCCCGCATCCACAGGATCATGTCCAGCACTTCCTCGGTGTTCCACGTCCAGAAATACATCCCTTTCAGCAATTGTCTGGGATCGCCCTTGCCCGTCAGCACATACTCGTTCACGCGGTACGCCTCCGGCATGTTGGCTTCGATCGAGAAGATGGTGAACCCCATCTCCGTCGCCAGAAACTCCAGCATGCGGTGCTTAAGCTGGAAGAACTCGCGCGTGCCGTGCGTCGCTTCGCCCAGCGCCACGATGCGCGCGTCGCCCACCACCTTCTTCAAGGGCTGCATGTCCGCGAACCCGTGCCCCGCCTCGACCGTGTCGAGCCGGATGGCATTCCCCCGAATCCATTCCTCGACCGGCCCCGTCCCCGCCAGCGCCAGCAGCGCTACCGCCGTTCCAAGTAGCTTCATGGCCAGCAGTATACTCAATCACATGCGGCCACGCCCGCTCCCGACCCTGATTGCCGCCCTCGCGCTCGCGCTTCCCGCCCTCGCCCAGGCGCCGGTAGTCACCGACGACAAGTGGGTCGAGTACCACAAAAGCAAGATCCTCCTGCGCCAGATCAACGGCCGCTGGTGGACTCCGGATAACCGCCAGGTTTATCCGCCGGGCAAGGACGGCTTCTGGTGGGAGATCGACTCCAAGCTGGGCGTGTGCACGTTCCACCACCACCGCCCCTTCGACGTGACGCGCGGCGAATCGCTCCACCTGTGGATGACGCCCGACCAGGTCGAGGGCATGTTCGGCCAGCCCAATCGTGAATTTGGCGAACGCGGGCAGGGCTTCTGGTATTACTACGGCGTTGACGGCACCGCCCTCGAGCTCCGCTTCATGGAGGGCGAACTGGGCGAAGCCTGGTACGAGAAGCACACCTCCAAGCGGTCTGTGGAATCGATCGCGCACGAACTCGGCGGGCGCAGCATCTACAAGGTCAAGGCCGAGCGCGCAACCGAGAAGAGCAAGGAGTCACTCCGTCAAAGGATCGAGGCGCAGCACGCCGCCCATGCCCGGCCTTCCCGCGGCCCGCAACCCACCATCACCGTGGTCCACACCGCGGAGGCGTCGCCGCCCGCTAATTCCGAGCCGACTCCCGCCCCCATCACCGCCGAGGCGCTCGCGAGCGTCAAGATCGGCGCCGCGCGTGACGACGTTCTGCGCGCCCTCGGCAAACCGGCCTCGCGCATGGCCATTGCCAGCGCCGACGGAGAGACCGAGGACTTCGAATACCAGCTCAAGGATGGCCGCAAGGTCGTCATCACCCTGCTCGACGGCAAAGTCATGCGACTCCCCTAATGCCCTTCAACCTGCTCGACCGACTGGACGCCTGGAAGCGCCGCTTCGAACTCGGGGACGACGCGCAGCTCGAAAAACTGCTTCCGCAAATCGCGGCCCACCGCTTCAAGGACTCCGCCTCCCTCATCCGCCTGCACGAGACGTTGCTCTTTCTCCGTGCCTATCCGCGCACTTCCGCCGTAGCCCGCCTGGCCGACGAAATCCTCTTCTCCTTCGCCCCCCGCATCGCCCCCCTGAAGGACGACCTAGCCCCCTTCGAAGAGCCCGAGGTCTCAGGCATCGCCGGAACTTCCTTCGCCGCCGTCTTCAGCTACGAAGTCGCGCGCCGCCTCGCCGCCCTCCACCCGCGTAACATCGAGATCGCCTGGGATCGCCACGACCAGGCCGACAAACTCGGCCCCGCGCTCGCCCGCCTCCTGCCCCTCCTCGAAGAGGATTGGCCTGTCGAAGCGCACGTCCCCTACCGGCAATGGATGGCCGCCGCCCATCCCCGCGGCATCACCGATCTGGCCTGGCTCCTCGAAAGGCTGGCCGGCCGCGCCGACGTCTACAACGCGCTCGACCTGCCGCTCCTCTGGGACATCGGCAACGCGCGCACGTCCCGCTCGCGCCTTCGCCTGCCCGTACGCAAGCTCTTCTGCCACCGGGAGCCGCTCCTGCGCCGCGGCGACATCTCCCTCCCCAAAGAGCTCGAAGCCCCGCCGCTTCCCATCCGCCGCCTGCCCCGCCCCGAGGCCCGCCGCATCCTCGACCTCATCCTCGACACCTCCGCCCAGCGTTACCGCGAACTCTACGGCTTCAGCCACCCCGACGAGGCCGCGGTTTTCCACGCCCGCGCCGGCCGCGGCGTCGACGTGTTCTTCTTCGGCGTCCCGCCCGCCTGGCGCCTCCCCCTGCGCGCCTACCACGCCGGAATGTTCTTCAAGAACGGAGTGCCCGCCGGCTACGTCGAGCTGCTCTCCCTGTTCGAGCGCGCCGAAATCGGCTTCAACCTCTACTACACCTTCCGCGAAGGCGAATCCGCCTGGCTCTACGCGCGGCTCCTGCGCCTCTTCCGCCAGGTTCTGGGCGTCACCTGTTTCTCGGTCGACCCCTATCAAATCGGATTCGAGAACTCAGAAGCCATCGACTCCGGCGCCTTCTGGTTCTACCGCAAGCTCGGCTTCCGCCCCGTCGAGCCCGCCGTCGCCGCCCTCGTGGCTCGCGAAGAGCGCCGCATGGCCCAGACCCCCGGATACCGCAGCTCCAGGCGCACCCTCGGGAAGCTGGCCGCCAGTTACCTCATCTTCGAAGGCCCCGGAACCGAGCCCGGCGCCTGGGACGCCTTCCGCGTGCGCAACCTGGGCCTCGCCGCCTCGCGCACCATGGCCGACCGCTTCGGCGGAGACATCGAACGCTTCCGCCGCGCCGCCGGCTCCAGCGGCCTGGCGCAAGTCATGAGCCTCATCCCGGACCTGCCGCTCTGGCGCCGAGAAGACAAGGCAGCCCTGGCCAACATCCTGGCCGCCAAACGAGGACCCAGCGAAGCCCTCTACCTCCGCCTGATGCAGCGCCACCCTCGCCTCCGCGCGGCCTTCCTCGCTCTCGGCGCCTGTTAGCATATGCCCATGATCCACCGCCTCGAAACGCCTCGCCTCGAACTCCGCCCCCTGGAACTCTCCGATGCCGGCCAGACGCAGGTGTTGTTCCCCCAGTGGGAAATAGTGCGGTTCCTGGCTGGCCACCTCCCATGGCCCTATCCCGCGGATGGCGCCCTGACCCACTACCGTGACCACGCCCTCCCCGCCATGGAGCGCGGTGACGAATGGCATTGGTCGCTCCGGCTCAAGAGCGCCCCCGGCCAACTCATTGGCTGCATTTCTCTCCTGAAGACGGAGAACGGCAACCGAGGCTTCTGGCTGGGCCTGCCATGGCAGCGCCAAGGCTTGATGAGCGAAGCCGTCGAAGTTGCGACCGGCTATTGGTTCAACCAGCTAGGCTTCCCCGTGCTGCGGGCGCCCAAGGCGGTGGCCAACGTCGCTTCCAGAAGGATCTCGGAGAAAAGCGGTATGCGCGTCGTTGCCATAGAAGACCGGGATTACGTGGGCGGCCGCTTCCCGACCGAAATATGGGAAATCACCGCCGACGAGTGGCACCGGCGTCATTCCCCGGGCGCTCCCGGACCGCAACCGTGAGGGGAGCCACCCGTCGTACAATCGCCTAATGGAGACCGCCACCTCCGATTCCCTCTACCGCCGCCTCCAGCAGCACCTGGACCGCGCCCCCGTCGCCTTTCCCGCCACCGCCTCCGGCATTGAACTTCGCATCCTTCGCCGCCTGTTCACTCCCGAAGAGGCCGAAGTCGCGCTCGAATTGAGCTCCATTCCCGAGCCCGCCGCCACCATCCACAACCGCTTGAAGTCGCGCTTCGCTTTGCGCGACCTCATCGCCGGGCTCGACAATATGGCCGCCAAGGGCATCGTCCTCGCTCACCCCATCAAGGGCGAGGTCTGTTACGCCAAGCTGATCTACGTCATCGGCATGTACGAACGCCAGATCAAAACCCTGACGCCCGAGTTCGAACGCGAGCACCGCCAGTACGTCGACGAGGCCTTCGGCGCCGCCCTCCACACCGGCAAGACGCCGCAACTGCGCGTCGTGCCCGTCAACAAGCAGATCGCCATCGAGCGCGGGGTCACCACCTACGACCAGATCCGCGCCCACGTCGAGTCCTCGCCCGGGCCGTTCGGCACTCTCACCTGCATCTGCCGCCACGGCAGAGACCTGCTTGGCGAGAAGTGCCACCAGACCGACCTGCGCGACAACTGCCTGATGATCGGGCCGGCCGCGAGTTGGGCCGCCAATTCCGGCAACGGCCGCGCCGTCACCCGCGACGAGATCCTCGCCCTCCTCGATCGCGCCGACCAGGACGGCCTCGTGCTCCAGCCCGAGAACACCAAGTCCCCCATGTTCGTCTGCTGCTGTTGCGGCTGCTGCTGCGGCGTCCTCACCTCAGCCAAACGCATGCCCTCTCCCGGCACTTACTTCAGCTCCAATTTCTACGCCGCCTCCGACCCGGATGCCTGCTCCTCCTGCGGCGCCTGCGAAACCCGCTGCCAGATGGAAGCGATCTCGATCCCCGACGGCAAGGCCGTGGTCGACCGCAAGCGCTGCATCGGCTGCGCCCTCTGTGTGAGCACCTGCCCCTCCGGCGCCATGCGCCTCGTGCCCAACGACCAGCCCAAGGTCCCGCCCGACAACGTCCAGGCCCTCTACCTGCGTATGCTTCGGGACCGCTACGGCCCCGCAGGCATGGCCAAACTCGGCGCCCGCAAACTGCTCGGCCTCAAGATCTGAACCATGACGAAAACTACGGCATTCTCGCTCTTGTGCGTGGTCGGCTCGCTTTGGAGTCAACAGGCCGCGACGCCTGTCCCCCCGCGTCCTCCCACCCTGCCCTTCTCAGCCGCCGAACTGAACGCGATCCCCCTGGTCCCGCCGCGAACCGGCGCGAGCGTGACCAAAACGCTCTTCGACGGCAAGACTCTGAACGGCTGGCAGGGCAATCTCGAATGGTGGTCCGTGGAGAATGGCGCCATCGCCGGAAAGTCCAGCGGCAAAGTGCCCACCAGCTTCCTGTTCACCAGCGATAACTACTCCGACTTCCGGCTCACCCTGTCGTCACGAGTGGTGGAATCGGAGAACCACGCCGGCGTCTGCTTCTGGGGCGAAATCGCGGAACAGGGCGCCAACAAGTGGTTCACGCGCGGCCCGCTCGTGGTCTTCCCCAGCCCCGGTATGTGGGACTATATCGAGTCCAAAGGCCTTCGCGTGTACAAGACGACCGCGGAGAAAGTCTCCAGCCAGCACGAATGGGTCCAGGTGGAAATCCTGGCGCAGGGCAACCGCGTTCGCGCGGCGTTCAACGGCGTCCAGGTAATGGAATGGCGAGAGCCCGACCCCAACCGCATCAAAACTGGCCCCATCGGCATCCAACTCCACGGCTTCGACGGGCCACAGGAAGTCCTCTACAAGGATATTCTGGTGGAGACGTTCCCACGAGAAGACAGACTGCTCACACTGAAGAAGTGACGGTCCGCCTGGAGGTTCGATGAAGGTTTCGCGACGCATGTTCTCGGGCGCAGTGCTCTCGGCATCCGTGCTGGCGGCACAGGATCGCGCCGATCCCGCGGCTCCCGCCAAAGTGGACCTGCCCCCCTGGAAGCGCTCGCAAACCGGTGGCGACCCCTTCCAGTTTCCCGGCCCGCCCTCGCCCCGCACCAAGTGGACCGTGCCCGGACCGCCCCGCAAGTACTTCCCCGAATGGCTCCCCGCACTCTTCGAACGCACCATCGAGATTGACGACTGGAGCGGCGCCAAGTCCCAACTGCGCTGGATTTTCACCGGGCCGTCCGGAGGCTTCACCGTGGAAGTGGGCGGCGGCCAGGCGCGTCTGGCGGTGCGCTATAACGACTCGCCAGGCCTGAGCAAGGTCCCTCCCGTGCAACCGCGCCCCCGCCATCCCGAAGGCCTCTGGGAAGAGAGCCGTGTCGAGTATGCCGGAGACCTGAAAGCCATCACCGTAGTGGCCGACCACCGGCTGACCGTGCGCGTCCTGCTGAACGGGAAAGAGGCGCTCTCCTCCCAAGCGGCTCTGGACGTGAACCGTCACCAACTGGCCTTCGCCGGTGAGGACGGAGCCGTCCGCGGGCGGCTGCTTCCGCCGATCGTGGAAGCGGCCACGGTTGACGTCGACGACGCGGTGCGCTTCCAGAAGATGCTCGGCTGGGGCGGCACCACCACGCCTCCCGCCTTCGCCGAGTTGAGCCCGCAGGGCGCCCGCGAATGGTGGCGTATTCTCGCCGCCTACAACCTGCTCCTGCATCGCGAGTACCCGACCGGCGCCGTCCTGAACCAGGAGATGACCAACTGGGACCGGCCACAGGACGCCGCGCCGCACTACTACGGCGACAACTTCCCCAACTGCGAGACCAGCGATTTCGAATACATGCGGCGCGTGCGCCAGCTTGGCGGAAAGGTGATCTTCGAGTTCTGGGAACTGCCGCCGTGGGCCAGAACACGCGATGCTTCCGGCAAACTGACCGACGCTCCCGAGATCGAGCCTTACGTGAAGGCCATGGTGCGCTATTGCCAGGTTTTGCGGGACAAGATCGGGCGCCCCCCAGAGATCGTCGGCATTCAGAACGAAGTGACGCAATCGCCCGAGAGCTGGCAGCATATGGCACTCGCCCTTCGCCGCGGCCTGGACGCCGCCGGATTCGCGGCCACCCAGATCCACATGCACAACGCCCCGTTCTCCGTCGCCGGCGTCAAGGCCGCCAATGCGTTCCGGCAAGACCCGGCCGTGTGGAAGACCATCGATTACTCCGCATCGAACCTCTACGACTTTCAGGACTACTTCCACGATCCCGACGGCTTCGACAGCCGCCTGGCTGCGTTGCGGGAAGCGATCGGCGACAAGCCGTTCTTCGCCGTCGAGCTGTGCGTCAACAACGGCGCGTTTCAGACCCGCGCCTACCGGGTCGCGCTGGCGATGGGCCAGCTTTATCACAAGGTGTTGACGCAGTTGGACGCCTGCGGTGTGATGTACTGCTGGACCCTGCTCAACGTCGTTCAGCCCTCCTATGGGTGGACCCGTACCCTGCTGGTCCCCGATCCGGAGCATGGGCTGATGCCGGTGGCGTCCAGTCACCAACTGCGGGTCTTCGGGGCTTACTCGCGTCGCGTGCGCGAAGGCATGCAACGCGCGAAAGCAGCGAGTTCGAACCCGCACCTGCTGGCGACTGCGTTCCGCGGCGCGGCTGGCGAGCGCACGCTGATCTTGCTCAATCGCTCGACGGCCGTGCAGAAGGTTGCGGTGAAGTGGCCGGGAGCGGAGTTCCGGTATCTCGAGACCTCCAGCCCTCAGGAAGAGAACTCCGTAAAAGCCGCAGGCGCCAGCGCGGAAGTCCTGGTCGCTCCCGGAGCCATTGTTACCCTCACCAACGTGGAGTTGGGACAGCCGGCATGAAGTCCTTCCTGCTCGGCTTGGCGGCGATTTCCGCGCTCGCCGCCCAGCACCCGCCCTTCATCTGCACCGACTACACCCAAGGCAAGGTCTTCATCGTTGACGCCGCCGGCAAGGTCGAATGGACTTATGACGCCCCCACCGCCAACGACGTCTGGGCGCTTCCCAACGGCAACCTCCTCTTCAACACGGGCCACGGCGTCCGCGAGGTCACCCGCGACAAGCAGGTGGTCTTCGACTACCAATCCAGCAGCGAGATCTACGCCTGCCAGCGCCTGCCCAACGGCAACACGTTCATCGGCGAGTGCAATGCCGGGCGCCTGCTGGAGGTGAATCCGGCCGGGAAGATCGTAAAGCAGATCCGCCTCCTCCCCGAAGGCACGGATGGCGGCCACGCCTACATGCGCAACGCGCGGCGCCTCGAAAACGGCCACTACCTGGTCTGTCACTACGGCGGGCAGGTGGTGAAAGAGTACGACGCCGACGGCAACCTTGTGCGGACGATCCCGGCTCCCGGCGGTCCCCATAGCGTCATACGCCTCCCCGGCGGAAACACGCTCATTTCCACGGCGGACATGAACGGAGCGGTTCCCGCCGTCTTCGAGATCACGCCCGCCGGCGAGACCGTCTGGTCCGTGCGCGGAGACGAATTGCCCGGGATCAGCCTGAAGTTCATGGCCGGATTGGAGCGCCTCCCCAACGGCAACACGATCATGTGCAACTGGCTCGGTCACGGCAACTTCGGCAAAGCGCCCCACATCATCGAAGTCACCCGCGACAAGAAAGTGGTCTGGACCTTCGCCGATCACCAAGCGATGAGGACCGTCTCCAGCGTCCAGATCCTGGACCTCCAGGGCCCGCTGCTGCACTGACCGCCGCTCAGCGCTTCTTCAGCTTCTCGAGTGCAGGCTTCTCCATGATGGCCGTAGCCCACAGGAAGCCGCCTACCGCTTCCTTGGCATTCGGCGCCCTGCGCTGGTGGATGTAGTGCGCATAGTCCGGCATGATGCACACGCCGTCGGCTCCGCCCTCGATGTCCACCAGTCCTCGCTGGTTCACCCTGGCGAACGTCAGGAGCGCTCCATAGCCGCGGGATGCGACCTGCCCGTACTCCTTTGCATCGAGCAACCCCAACTCGATTCCGCGCTGGAGCGAATACACGAACATGGCCGAGCCAGAGGGATCGATCCAGTTGCCCGGCCGGTCGCCCTTGTCCACCACCATGAACCACCCGCCGGTTTTCGGATCCTGCGTGCGTCTGAGCCCGGCCGCCAGGCGGAGGTAGATGTCCTCCACCTCGGCGCGCTTGGGATGGGACTTGGGCAGGACCG
>Ga0265316_10002828_pt1 | contig 17759 bp, 18 predicted proteins | sample 4522metaG_FD_202092 | JGI IMG/M metagenome (GOLD analysis project Ga0265316, IMG submission 202092) | Rhizosphere microbial communities from Carex aquatilis grown in University of Washington, Seatle, WA, United States - 4-5-22 metaG | ecosystem: Host-associated > Plants > Roots > Rhizosphere >... | reverse complement strand
GGGTCGCCGTTCGGCAACGTGACGATCTCGACGAGCCTCTTCGACCGCATCTACCAGTCGCCGCAGAACGTCTTCGCCTTCGTCGACATGGCCGGCGGCGTCTCGACTGCGAACACGAGCGCCCTCAACACGGCTCTGAAGGAGTTCCCCGACGCGAAGATCCAGACCGAGTCGGCATTCAAGAAGTCGCAGGAGGCCGGCATCAACGTCTTCCTGAACCTGCTCTATGTGCTGCTCTCCCTGTCGATCCTCGTCAGCCTGTTCGGGATCGTGAACACGCTCGTCCTTTCCGTGTTCGAGCGCACGCGTGAGCTTGGGATGCTGCGCGCCGTTGGGATGACGCGCCGCCAGACGAGGCGCATGATCCGGAACGAGAGCGTCGTCACTGCGCTGATCGGCGCGACGCTCGGCATCCCGCTCGGCGTCGGGCTCGCACTGCTCATCGGCGAGGCGCTCGGTGGCTTCACGATCGCGATCCCCGTCGGCACGCTCGTCGTGTTCGTGTTCGCGGCGATCATCGCCGGGCTCCTGGCCGCGATCTTCCCGGCCAGGCGCGCCGCGCGGCTGAACGTCCTCGCGGCCCTCCAGTACGAGTGACCGAGCGCGCAGCGCTCGTGCGGCTGCTGCAGCTACACGTCGCCGGCGATGTGCGCGAAGAGGCCGACCGCTGCGCGATGCTGCAGCTCGCGCAGGAGCTCGCCGAGCCGCTCTCTCGCACCGAGCCGTCCGCGCACTTCACCGCGTCCGCGTACGTGATCGACGAGGCCCATACCCGCACGTGCCTCGTGGAGCACGCGAAGCTCGGCCGGTTGCTGCAGCCGGGCGGCCACGTCGAGCCGGGCGATCCCTCGCTCGAAGCCGCCGCCCTGCGCGAGGCGCGCGAGGAGACGGCGCTCGAGGTCGAGCTGCATCCGACGGCGCCGCGGCCGTTCGACCTCGACATCCATGAGATCCCGGAGCGGCCGGACGAGCCGGCGCACTTCCACCTCGACGTGCGTTACCTGCTGATCGGCCGCGGCGAGCCGTGCGCGGGCGCGGCGTGGCACGAGATCGGCGTGAGCGGCGACGGCTCCGTCGACCGGCTCGCGGCCAAGGCGCTCGCGCTGCGCTAGGCCAGGAGGCCGAAGTCGCGTCCGACCGCCACGAAGGCGGCGAGCGCGCGTTCGAGGTGCTCGGGCTCGAGCGCCGCCGACATCTGGACGCGCACCCGCGCCGTCCCTTCCGGCACGACGGGGAAGCCGAAGCCGGTCACGAAGACACCGTGCTCGAGCAGCTGCTCGGAGAAGCGAATCGCGACGGCCGTCTCGCCGAGCACGATCGGGATGATCGCCGAGTCGCCCGGGATCGGCGCGAAGCCCGCGTCGACCAGCATCGCGCGGAACCGGCGAGTGTTCGCGCGCAGGCGCACAACGAGTGACGTGTCCTCACGGAGCGCGTTGACCGCGGCGAGCGCGCTGCACGCGACCGTCGGCGGCAGCGCGTTGGAGAAGAGCTGTGGCCGCGACCGCTGGGCGAGCAGGTCGCAGATGTCCGCGCTCGCGGCGACGTAGCCGCCGGCCGCCCCGCCGAGCGCCTTGCCGAGCGTGCCGGTGACGATGTCGACCTCGCCGCGCAGGCCGAAGTGCTCAGGCGTTCCGTAGCCGTGCTCGCCGAGCACGCCGACGCCGTGCGAGTCGTCGACGATCACGATCGCGTCGTGTGCGTGCGCGAGGCCGACGAGCTCGGGCAGCCGCGCGAGGTCGCCTTCCATCGAGAAGACGCCGTCGGTGATCACGAGCTTGCGCTGCCCCGGCTCGCACGCCGTGAGCTCCCGCTCGAGCGCGTCGAGGTCCGAGTGCGGATAGATCGCCTTGCGTGCCGGCTTCGCGAGCCGGACCGCGTCGACGATCGACGCGTGGTTCAGCGCGTCGGAGAGGATCACCGTGTGCTCGTCGGTGAGTGTGGGCATGAGCGCTTCGTTCGCGTTCCAGCAGGAGACGAAGCTGAGCGCCGCTTCGCTGCCGGAGAGGTCAGCGAGCGCGCGCTCGAGCTCGATGTGTGGCTCGAACGTGCCGCAGATGAAGCGCACCGACGCGGTGCCGGCGCCGTAGCGCCGCAGCCCGTCGATCCCGGCTTCGACGACGCGCGGGTCGTTCGCAAGGCCGAGGTAGTTGTTCGAGGAGAGCACGATCACCTGGCCGCGGCCGGCCATCTCGACCACCGGTCCTTGCGGCGAGAGCAGCGTGTTGAAGTGCTTCAGCGTGCCGGCCGCGCGCAGCGCGTCCAGTTCGGCGCCGAACGCCGAGGTGGTGGTGGTCACCGGTGCACCCAGCTCCCGAGACCCGTGAGGATCGGCTGCGGGTCGGCGACCTGCGTCGGAGTGGCGTGGACGAGTGGCATCGCCGGCTGGCCGCCTGGGCGAAGGACGATCTTGCATGCGTTGCCCGACTCTAGCTCGGCAAATGCGACCTCGAACTCGGTCAGCGGGTACTGGTGCGTGATCAGAGGGCGCAGATCGACGACGCCGTGCTCGAGCAGCCAGCGGGTCCGGTACCACGTGGCGAACACCTCGCGACCGTTCACGGCTGTGACGTGCAGGTTCTTGAAGATCAGCGACTCGGCGATGTCGAGCTCGACCGGCGAGCTCGGGATGCCGAACAGGACGACGTCGCCGCCGTTGCGGACGATGCGGAACGCGTCGCGGACTGCGCCGGGTGCGCCCGACATCTCGAACACGACGTCGAGGCCCGCGCCTTCGTTCGCGTCGTGGAACCAGCCGGAGACGTCCGCGACGGTGTTGACGTTCGCAATCTGCGCACCGAGCGTCTCGGCCAGCTCGAGGCGGAAGGGGACGTGATCCGACGCAAGCACGCGGCCCGCGCCGGACGCGCGCGCGATCGCGATCGTGAACAGCCCGACCGGCCCGCAGCCGAGCACGGCGACCGTGCGTCCCGGCAGGTCCTGCGTCGACGTTGCAAACACCGCATTGCCGAAGGGCTCCTGCAACGTCGCGATCTCGGGCGGCAGCTTCTGGCGGTCGTTCTGCCAGATCACCGACTCCGGCACGACGACGAACTCGGCGAACGCACCGTCACGATCGACGCCGAGGATCTGCGTGTGCTCGCACATGTGGGCGCGGCCGGTGCGGCACTGGAAGCACATGCCGCACGTCACGTGGCTCTCGGCCGAGACGTAGTCGCCGCGAACGACGGTGCGCACGTCTTCGCCCATCTCGACGACGGTGCCTGCAAACTCGTGACCGAGCGTCAGCGGCGGGTTGATTCGCGCCTTCGCCCAGTCGTCCCACTTGAAGATATGGAGGTCGGTGCCGCAGACGCTGGCCGCTTCGACCTGTACGAGCACGTCGTGCGGCCCGGGCTCGGGAATCGGCACGCGGTCGAGCACGAGCCCCGGCTCGCGGCTCAACTTGCGGATTGCCCACATGGTCTCCACGTGTGGAGACTCGCGCGGTCCCACGACTCGGCCATCAGACCCCACGCTGATCGCGTCTAGGTGGTTTCCCCGATGATCGGAGACCGCGCCGCCCGCACGATCCGTTACGTGGTCCTGCCTCCGTACAAGTACAAGGTCGTCGAGCCGATCCGCCTGCCTGACGCAGCCGACCGGCGCAACGCGATCATCGCGGCCGGCTTCAACACGTTCCTGCTGCGCGCGGACGACGTCTACATCGACCTGCTCACCGACAGCGGCACATCCGCCGTCTCGCAGGAGCAGCGCGCGGCGATGGAGCTCGGTGACGAGTCGTACGCCGGTTCGCGCAGCTTCTACCGGCTCGAAGAGGCGATGCGCGACGTGTACGGCTGGCGTCACCTCATTCCGACGCATCAGGGCCGCGGCGCCGAGCACCTGCTCTCGCGCGTCCTCGTGCAGCCGGGCCAGCTCGTGCTCTCGAACCTTTACTTCACCACGTCGCGCGTGCACGCAGAGCTCGCCGGCGGCGTGTGGACGGACGTCTCGATCAAGGAGGCGGCCGACCCGCTCTCGCAGCATCCGTTCAAGGGGAACATCGACCTCGCCAAGCTGCGCGAGCTGATCGTGCGCGAAGGGCCCGAGCGGATTGCGTTCGTGCGGCAGGAGGCCTGCCTGAACATGGCCGGCGGCCAGCCGTTCTCACTCGAGAATCTGCGCGCGGTCCGCGCGCTGACGCGCGAGTTCGACATCCCGTTCTATCTCGACGCAACGCGCTCGTCCGAGAACGCGATCTTCATCAAGGAGCGCGAGCCGGGCCACGCAGAACGGTCGATGGCGGAGATCCTGCGTGAGATCGCCTCCCTCGCCGACGGTGCGGTGTTCTCGTCGAAGAAGGATCACTTCGTGCCGATCGGCGGCTTCCTCGCAACGAACGACGACGACGTCGCGCGCAAGGCGCGGGAGCTCGTCGTGGTCTATGAAGGCTTTCCGCACTACGGCGGGCTCGCCGGCCACGACATGGAAGCGCTCGCGCAGGGCATTCGCGAAGCGGCCGACGAGCGGGTCGTCTCCCACTACGTCGGCCAGGTGCGGTACCTCGCCGAGCGGCTTCAGGAGGCCGGCGTGCCGATCGTCGTGCCCGTTGGCGCGCATGCGGTCTTCCTCGATGCGAAGCGGTTCCTGCCGAAGGTGCCGCAGGAGCAGTTCCCGGCACAGATGCTCGCGGCGGCGATCTACGTCGCCGGCGGCGTCCGCTCGATGGAGCGCGGCATCGTCTCGGGCCAGCACGGCGACGAGCCGTACCACGGGCTCGAGCTCGTGCGCCTCACGATCCCGCGGCGCGCGTACGGCCGTGAGCACCTCGACTACGTCGCCGAGACGATCAGGCGCGTCTTCGCGGCGCGCGACGAGATTCCCGGGCTCGAGCTCGTCTACGAGCCGCCGACCCTCCGCTTCTTCCAGGCCCGCTTCGAGCCGCTCGAGCCGCTGCCGCTGCTGGACGGCGAGAGCGTCAAGCGCGAAAGCCCGCTGCGGGCTCGATTCGGAGCGGGGCCTCGGGCAAGCCGGAGACCGGCTCGCTCACGTTGAAGCCGTCCGGCGCGACGTCGTTCGGCGCGTCGGGGTGGAAGAGCGAAGCGAGCAGCTGAATCTGCGTGCGGCCCGGGCCGAGCTCGTACTGCCCGCCGCCGTACAGCGCGATCCCGCGGGCCTCGCACTCGTCGTAGAAGTCGAAGAGCCGCTTGACCGAGCCGAACCGTGAGGGCTTGCAGTTCAACGCCCGCGGCTCGAACGGCAGCGCTTCGACGTCCGTCCATTCGTGGATGCCCGCGTCCCAGGTGATGCGCTTGCGCTGGTCGGCGAGCACCGGCGACGTCTCAGCCGTCAGCGCGGGGTCTTCGATCCACGCGTCGGGGAAGGCCTCGACGATGCGCCGGTAGAGCGCCGCATCCGGCGGGGCGCCGAACTCCCCGCGGAAGATCCCCTTGAAGTCGACCGTGTCGACGCGGCCGCTTGCGGCGAGCGACGCTACGAGTTCGTCCGTCCAGTCGGCTCCCGGGTCGAGCTTGAAGCGAAGGTCGGGATAGAGCTCGCGCCAGCGCGCCACGTTCGTGACGCGCGTCGAGACGACGAAGTTGAGCGGTTGCAGCGTGCGCCCGACGGCCTCGCCGAGCGAAAGGCCCGCCTGCCGCAGCGCCAGGTCGAGCGCCGCCGACTCGAAGCCCCAGCGCCGGTACTCGGTCTGGCCCGACTGGAGCAGCGAGAACGACTCGACCGTGTGCTGTCCCGCGAGCGGCAGCTGGCCACCGTGCTCCTGGAAGCGCAACTGCGCGTCCGCGTCGTAGTCGACCTCCTCGCCGCGCCCCTCCTCGCCGCGGCCGTGCAGCACGATCACGGTGCGGCGAAGCGTGAACCCGCGCGCGACCTCGCGCTCGAGCGGCTCGAGGTAGTAGCCGTCGACGTGCAGCGGCAGGGTCCGGAGGCTGTCGTACGTCGACACGACTACGAGCCTAGTCACCCGAATCTCCTGCGCGCCGGCGCATCCCACTGAACCTGGTTCGGCGGAGCCGAACCAGGTTCACGAGTTTCGAGCCGCCACGGCCTCCGAGAAACTCGCGAATCAGATTCAAAGAGCGAATCTGGTTCGGGCCAAGTCCTCTATCTGCGCTTCTGGAGATGCTGCTTGAGCGCGTCGAGGCGATCGTCCCAGTCCGCGCCCGCACTCGTCAGCCGGTAGCGGGTCTCGCGGCCCTGACGCTCGGCTTCGACGAGGCCCGCGTCGGCGAGTGTCGTTAGGTGCTTCGACACCGCCTGTCGCGTCATCGGCAGCTCGCCGGTCAGCTCGGTGGCCGTTGCCGTGCCGCGTTCGGAGAGGTAGCCGATCACCTGCCGCCGGCTCGGGTCGGCCAGCGCGCCGAAGACCAGGTTGAGCGGATCAGGCACAGACGAGCGCCGAGGCCTGCAGGTCGAGCGCAGTGCTCCACGCGGGCGACGACTCGACCACGGTCAGCCTCGTTCCGTCGACGTCGTCGTCGAGCGTGAACTCGACCTCACCCTCGTCGTCCCATTCGAAGGCGAGGCGGCGTTCCGGATCGATCTCCGTCACCGTGGCGTGCCGCTCCTCGCCGTTCGACCAGCGGAAGCTGGCGCCGCCGCCGGGCCGCAGGTCGAGATCGACGTCGTTCGCGAACCAGTCCTCGAGCCGCTCGGGGTCCGTCAACGCCTCCCAGACGTCTTCGCGCGGCGCGGGGAGCACGATTTCCTTCCGGATCATCTGCAACCTCCTGGTTGCGCTAGAGTGCAACCGACGAGTTGCACATTACCTCAGGAGGTCAGGGTGCTGGTGGGATCGGTCGTACCGATGGTCGTGGAGCAGGACGGGCGCTGGGAGCGGTCGTTCGACATCTACTCGCGGCTGCTGCGTGAGCGCATCGTCTTTCTCGGTCAGGAGGTGGACGACCAGATCGCGAACCTGATCGCCGCACAGCTCCTGCACCTCGACGCGCAGGATCCAGGCAAGGACATCTACCTCTACGTCAACTCGCCGGGCGGCTCGGCGTATGCCGGCATGGCGATTTACGACGCGATGCAGTACGTGAAGTCCGACGTGTCGACCGTGTGCCTCGGGATGGGGATGAGCGCGGCGGCGATGATCCTCAGCGGCGGCGCCGCCGGCAAGCGGTTCGCCCTGCCGAACGCGAAGATCATGATCCACCAGGGCTCCGGCGGGTTCCGCGGCACGCCTGCGGACATCCAGATCGCCGCGCGCGAGATCCTCGACATGACGCGGCGGATGGCCGAGATCATCTCGCGGCACTCGGGCCAGGACGTCGACCAGGTGCTGCGGGACATCGACCGCGACCGCTTCATGTCACCCGAGGAGGCGGTGGAGTACGGCCTCGTCGACGCCGTGATGGAGCCGCGGTAAGAGCTAGAACCAGCTCGTCGGCGGCCAGTACGTGAACAGCACCGGCCCGACGAGGCGCGATCTCGGCACCGATCCCCACACGCGGGAGTCGCACGAGTGCTCACGGTCGTCGCCCATGAAGAAGTAGTGGCCCTTCGGCACGTGCCACGTGCCCGATTCGTTGTCGCGGAAGAGCGGATTGACGTACGGCTCGTGCAGCGGCTTGCCGTTCACCGATACGAAGCCGGTCGACTCGCTCACCGTGTCGCCGGGCAGTCCGATCAGGCGCTTGACGAACGTGCCGCCGATCCCGCACGCGTCAGCCGGCGCCTGGAAGACGACGATCTGCCCGCGCTTCGGGTTCTCGAAGCGGTAGGCGAGCCGGTTCGCAATCACCCGGTCGTTGAAGCGGCCTTCGCACCACGCGCCGGGCTTCGCGCAGTGCAGCGTCGGTTCCATCGACGAGGACGGGATGCGATACGGCTTGGCGACCTCGGCTTCGAAGATGAGCACGAAGACCAGCGCGACGGCGATCGTCACGACCCAATCGACCAACCTGCGCACCCTCGGATTGCGCAACTTCAGACCCAGCACCGGCACCCGGTGCATGGTACTCAGCGCACGCTCATGCTCCGCGGGTCGTTCGGGGCGCATGCCGGGCGGCCGCGACGACCCGCTCCACCGCCTGCTTGAGCGGGGCCGGAACCTCGCCGTTGCCGGCCTGAAAGAGCTTCCAGGCCGCAGCGGGCTTGCCGCGGCGGGCGCGCAGGCCGGTGATGCCTTCGAAGTCCGGGACCAGCATCACCGTACGGCGCTTCCCGGCCACGCGGAGGATCGTGTCGTTTGCCACCCGTTCGGCTTCGACGGGCGAGGAGCCGCGCGGGGCGTCGCGGTCGTGGACGACGACGTAGGGGATCTCGCAGGCGTTGCAGATCTCCGCGAACAGCGGAATGTTTCCCTTGCCCGCGCAGTCGATCACCGAGATCGCCTCCTGGTCGGCATCGAGGTCGAGCGCGCGGAAGACGAACGGGAACACGAGCTTCTCCGTCCGTCCCTCGACGAGCAGGACCGCGCGCGAGAGGAAGATCTCGGCCCGCTCGGCGTCGAGCTCGCTGACGAGCCGGAACGTCCGCCGCTCCGACAGAGCCTGCGGCTGGAGTAGCGTCGTGCCGGTCCGCTCGTCGTGACGGACGAGGACGAGCTCCTCGAGCCGGTCGACGCCGAGGAAGACGGGCGCGTGCGTCGAGTACATCACCTGGTTGCGGCGGCGCGCCGCGAGTTGCCGGAGCAGCCGGTGCAGGTGGCGCTGCGCCGGCGGGCTCAGGTACAGCTCGGGCTCCTCGATCAGGATCAGCAGGCCGCGGACGCGTTCCCGGATCAAGCCCGCGATCGAGCGGACGAGCGACAGCCCGCCGTCGGTGGTCGTCTCGTCGCGCACGACTTCGACGGCGCGCTTGGCGGGCGAGTCCGTGCGAGCGAGCAGCGTCGACGGCCGGAGGTGCGCGGGGAAGAAGAGCGTGTGGGGTGCGCCCTCGCGGTTCAGGTTCAGTGTGGCCGGCGGCCGCGCGTCGAGGAAGAGCGTCCGCCCGCCGATCACCGCCTCGACGTGGACGCGGGAATAGCCGTGCGAGACGTCGTCGCCCGTCGGCATCGGCGCCGCCGCCTCGAGCAGCGTCCAGATCGCCGAGAGGACGGTCGACTTGCCCGAGGAGGACTCGCCGACGAGCACGCACGTCCGGCCGGGCTCGAGGACGACGTCGCGCGCGCCGCGGTAGCCCTGAATCGTGACGCGGCTGATCAACGCCATCCGCCGCTACCCGCGCAGCGCGCTCTTCACGAAGAACAGGAGGTTCGCGGGTCGCTCGCCCAGGCGGCGCATCAGGTACGGGTACCACTCGGGACCGTACGGCGTCGCGACGAGCACCTTGTACCCGCGTCGCACGAGGTCGAGCTGCAGGTTGGGACGGACGCCGTAGAGCATCTGGAACTCGAAGCAGCTGCGCTCGACGTCGTGCGCGGCGGCGTAGCGAATCGCACGGTCGATCAGCGACTCGTCGTGCGTCGCGATCGCCGTGTGGCCGTTGCCGGCCAGCATGCGCTCCATCAGCCGTCCGTAGACGGCATCGACGTCCGGCTTGCGCGGATACGCGACCGACTCCGGCTCGAGGTACGCGCCTTTGACGAGCCGCAGGTTCGGGGCGAGATCGAGCAGCGACTCGAGATCCGCGGGCGTGCGGTACAGGTACGCCTGCAACACCGTGCCGACGTTGTCGAAGCCCGCTTCGCGCAGCCGCCGGTAGATGCGCAGCGTCGCGTCGACGAACTGCGACTGCTCCATGTCGATGCGGATGAACGAGCCCTGCTCGAGCAGCGCGCGGAGGTTCTCGAAGGCGAGCTCCTCGTCGATCTCCAGTCCGAGGTGCGTGAGCTTCAACGCGACGTTCGCCTGCAGCTGCTCGGCGGCGATGCGTTCGATCACCCCGCGGTAGGCGGCGACCACCGCCTCCGTCTGCGTTGGCTCGAGCACGCCTTCGCCGAGCAGCGTCGTGTTCGCGGCGAGGCCCTGCTCGTTCAGCCGGCGGAGAACGACGATGCACTCGTCGAGCGTCTCGCCCGCGACGAACCGCGCTGCTCCGAGCCGCATCCCGTGGCGGCGGACGAGGCCCTGAACGCGGCCGCTGTCGGCCGCGGCCAGGATGCCCTTGCGGAGCGTCGCGTTGAGAGCCGTGCTCAGCTGTGCGACAGCAGCCATTCGTGCACTTCGCCGACGCGGTTCTGGAGCAGCGTGAGGTGGCCGTTCTCGTCGTCGATCCAGGCCTCCGAGCCGGGCATGTGCGCGCTGAGCCACCTGCCGTGCGAGACGGGGACGAAGCGGTCGTCGGCGCCGTGCACGATCAAGGCCGGCCGCGCGATGTCGGCAACGTCGAAGCCCCACGGCTGGACGAACGCGAGGTCGTCGTCGATCCAACCGTCTGCGCCGGGCGCCAGCCCGTGGCCGGAGCTCGCATGGAGCCATTCGGCGAGCGGCCCGGTGAGCGCCGCGCGATCGGCGTCGCCGAGGAGTGTCTCGAACATCTTGCGCACGTCCTCGGCGCTCAGCGAGAGCATGTGGAGGCGATCGCGTTCGGTCGCGGGGCGGAGCGCCTCCTCGCCGGCGAGCACGAGGTCGAACTCCTGGATGTTCTCCTCGCCCATGCCTGCGTGCCAGTCGAGACCTTCGGCGTCCCACGGCGCGACGCCTGCGAGCGAGGCCGCCGCGGTCAGCCGGTCGCCGCAGAGCGCAGCGCAGGCGAGCGCGTGCGGGCCGCCGCCCGAGATGCCCCAGGTCGCGTAGCGGTCGAGGCCGAGCTCGTCGGCGATCGTCTCGACGTCGGCGACGACCGCGGCGATGTTGCGACCCGGGTTGCGCGTCGAGTCGCCGTAGCCGGCGCGGTCGTAGGCGATCAGCCGGATGCCCGGCGTGGTCCAGTGGTCGTAGAGGACGCCGGAGGCCGGCGTGCCGTGGTGGACGATCACGGGCAGGCCGTCAGGTTCGCCTGCTTCGTGCAGGTGGAGCGAGCGCCCGTCGGATGTGGTGACGAGGTGTGTCATACCGCCAGCTTTTCAGGTTTCGTCAGGGGCTGGAGTACGTCGCGACGTACGCCGCGACGTTGCGAATCTGCGTTACGGGGACGAGGATCCAGCGAGCCGGGCGCGTCTGTGCCATTCGGCGCAATCAGACACCGTCGGCCCGCTTGGATCAAGTGGGAGGGCTACGGCGAGACGTTCGGTTGCCACGAGACGCTGAACGAGCGCCCGTCGGCAGAAAGGTCGCTCGGCACCGCCCCGACGCCCGCTCCGAGCGGGTCGCCGCCGCCGAAGAAGCGGCCGGTGTTGCCGTCGCTGATCAGCTCGACCGCCGTCGGGATCCAGACGGGGCTGGCCGCGGCGAGAGGATCCGAGATCGTGCCCGGATGCGAGTTGCCGGTCGCCGCGGCGTTCGTAAACGTGACGTTGCCGAACTGCGTCAGCGGGACGGCCCGGCAGCGCCCGCTGAGCGAGCAGTCCGAGGGCGCCTCGGCGATCCACTCGGCCGAAGAGACGTCGAGCGGCTGCGTGAGCGTCATCGTCTTCGAGAAGCGCGTGTGCCGCGTCAGGTTCTTCAGGCTCATCGTGACCGTCTGGCCGTTGACGAGCACCGCCGCGTTGACGCGGTCGCCCGGGTGGATCTTCAGCGGGATCGGGACGGAGGCTGCGGGGACGATCTCCCACCAGGCCGCGTAGGTCGGTGTGCCGCTGTTGCCGTCGCACGACAGGCTCGTGCCGAGCTGCTCGAGGGCCGGTGAGGCCTCGCTGTTGCCGCCGAGCCCGACCCAGAACGCTGCGGCGTCGGTGCGGCCGGTGCTGCATTTCGCCGTCGGCTCGACCCACGTCCCGGTGACGTCGCTGAACGCGGCCGTGGCGCCGTCAGGCGCGACGGCGACGTATCCCGACCAGTTCGAGCTCACTTGCGGCGTGTCGGCGAGCGCCCCGCTCGCGAGGAGCAGCGAGGCCAGGAGCGCGGCGGTGACCGCCAGGGAAGCTTTCAGCATTGCCACAAGGTACGCGGGATGCCGAAGAACGGATTAAGAGCTCGGTTACGAAACGGTTAGCGTCTGCGGGAGGCCGCGTCGTCCAGATGCGGTGGCCGCCAGCCCGCATCGACCGGGTTCAGGTTCGTTCCCGGCGGGACGATCGCATCGATCGCGTCGAGCACATCGTCGGAGAGCTGCACGTCGGCGGCGCCGAGCTGGCCCTCGAGCTGCTCGAGCGTGCGGGGCCCGATGATCGCGGCCGTCACGGCGGGGTGGCGGATCACGAATGCGAGCGCCAGGTGGATCAGGCTGAGCCCCGCCTGCTCGGCGAGCAGCGCGAGCTGCTCGGCCGCTTCGAGCTTCTGCTGGTTGCCCGGGAGCGAGAGGTCGTAGCGCTCCGGGATCCGCTCCGCGCGACGGCTCGTCGCGTCGCTGCCCTTGCGGAACTTGCCCGAGAGCCAGCCGCCCGCGAGTGGGCTCCACGGAATGACGCCCATGCCGTAGCGCTCGCAGGTCGGGAGCACCTCGGTCTCGATGCCGCGCACGAGGATCGAGTACGGCGGCTGTTCGCAGACGTAGCGCGCGAGGCCGTGCTGCTCGGCGACCCACTGCGCCTCGACGATCGCCGACGGCGGGTAGGTCGAGGAGCCGAGGTAGCGGATCTTCCCGGCGCGCTGCAGGTCGGTGAGCGCACCGAGCGTTTCCTCGTGGTCCGTCGCCGGATCCCAGCGGTGGATCTGGTAGAGGTCGATCCAGTCGGTCTGCAGGCGGCGCAGGCTCGCCTCGACCTCCTGCACGATCCACCGGCGCGAGTTGCCGCGCATGTTCGGATCGGTGTCGTGCATCTCCCCGTGCACCTTGGTCGCGAGGACGACGGAGTCGCGGCGGCCCTTCAGCGCCTTGCCGACGATCTCTTCCGACTCGCCGCGCGCGTAGACGTCTGCGGTGTCGACGAAGTTGATCCCCGCGTCGAGCGCGTGGTGGATGACGCGGATCGACTCGTCGTGGTCGGGGTTGCCCCAGGCGCCGAACATCATCGCGCCGAGGCAGAGGGGACTGACGCTGACCCCTGTGCGGCCTAGCTCACGCTGCTCCATGAACCTGGTGATACCAGAGACGCTACTGCAGGGAGACGGCGAACCGTTGCGCGGCGTAGGCGTGCGCGAAGCGCTCCCCCTCGTAGATTTCCGACCGAAACCGTACAGACCACGTACAACCCTGCAGTAAGGTCAGCGCGTGGCCGCGATCGAGGTGAGCGACCTCTGCCGGACGTATCGCACGCATGTCGGGATCGTTCGGCGGCGGCGCACCGACGTGCGGGCGCTCGACGGAATCAGCTTCGAGGTCGAGCAGGGCGAGCTCTTCGGCCTGCTGGGACCGAACGGCGCCGGCAAGACGACGACGATCAAGATCCTGACGACGCTCTTGCTGCCGACCTCCGGCTCCGTTCGCGTGCTCGGCTTCGATCCGGCGCGGGAGGCCGGCGAGGTGCGCCGCAGGGTCGGCCACGTGTTCGGCGGCGACCGTGGGCTGTACGACCGTCTCTCGGCGCTCGACAATCTTCGCTACTTCGCGGACCTCTACCGCGTGCCGGTGCGCGAGAAGCGCGCTCGCATCGAGTACCTGCTCGAGCTCGTCGGGCTGAAGGGTCGCGAGCGGCAGCGCGTCGAGACGTACTCACGCGGCATGCGCCAGCGGCTGCACATCGCGCGCGGACTGCTGCACGATCCCGAAGTCCTGTTCCTCGACGAGCCGACGATCGGGCTCGACCCCGTCGGCGCGCGCGAAGTGCGGGAGACGATCGCCGGCCTGCGCGATCAGGGCAAGACGATCTTGCTGACGACGCACTACATGTACGAGGCCGACGAGCTCTGCCAGCGTCTCGCCGTGATCTCGGGCGGTCGGTTCGCAGCTGCCGGCACGCCGGCCGAGCTGAAGGCGCGCGTCGTCGACCGGACGATCATCGAGATCGAGTCGTTCGGCGCCCTGGACGGCGTGCTCGACCGCCTGCGCGCGCTTCCCGGCGTCATCTCAGTCTCGACCGAGCAGCGCGAACAGGCGGAGGTGATCCTCGTCCAGTCGGGCGTCGGGTCGGAGCTCACGCACTCGCTCCTGCGGGAGCTCGATGGCATCGCGCTCGGCAAGGTGATCGCTCGCGAGCCCACCCTGGAGGACGCCTACGTCGAGCTGGTGCAGACCGCGTGACACGCGCATTCCTGAGCGGCATGTGGCTGCACGTCGTGCAGTTCTCGCGCAACCCGTTCGACCTCAGCGGGGTCTTCGTGTGGCCGATCCTCTACGCGTCGATCGCCTACTACCTGCTCGATGCGAAGAACGACCCCAAGCTTCTCCTCAGCGCCTCGCTCGGCGCGGCGGTGATGCTGATGTGGTCGCTCGTCGTGATCGGCTCGTCCAACGCGCTGGAGAATCAACGCTGGCTCGGCACGCTGGAGTTGCTCGTCGCCGCGCCGGTTCCCTTCGCCGTGGTGATTGCGCCGATCTGCGTCGCGAGCGGCGTCGTCGGCGGCTACGGGATCGCGGCGACGCTTCTCTGGGGCAGGTTGCTGTACGGCGTCCCGCTCACGATCGCCCACCCATTCGCGTTTGCAGTCGCGGTGCCGGCCTGCATGCTCGCGATCGGGATGCTCGGGCTCGTGATGGCGTCGACGTTCGTCCTCTATCGCGCGGCGTTCAGCCTCGGCATCGCGCTCCAGTACCCGGTGTGGATCGCGACCGGGCTGCTCGTGCCGCTCTCGACCCTGCCGGCCTTCGTCCACCAGATCGGGTGGTTCCTCGGGCCGTACTGGGGCTTCCGCGCGATCCGCGCGGCAACGCTCGGATCGGCGCCGTGGCAGTACATCGGCATGTGCGTCGTCGTCAGCGCGGGGTATCTCGTCGTCGGCGCCGCCTGCCTGCGCGCCTTCGTGCACGTTGCCCGCGCGCGCGGGTCGCTGAAGCTGACATGAACTCGCTTCGTGTGTTCTTCGTCGGCGGCCTGGTGAGCTACCGCGCGCTCTTCAACTGGATCAACCCGTGGGTGTTCGTGCCGCAGACGCTGGGCTATCCGATCTTCGAGATCCTCTTCTTCGCCTACCTGGGCCGGTTCGCCGACGTCCAGTCGGACAAGTTCTTCCTGATCGGGAACGCGTTCATGGCGATCGCGATGACCGGGTTCTTCGGGATGGGGAACGCAATCGGCGGCGAGCGCCGCTCGCAGACGCTCGCGACGCTGCTCGCGTCGCCCGCGAACCGCTTCGCGCTCTTCCTCGGGCGCGCGGTCCCGTCGATCCTCACTGGTCTCGTCGTCTCGGCGACCGCGTTCACGGTCTGCAGCGTGATCCTGCGCGTTCACTTCCACGCCAGCGAACTCGCCGGACTCGTCGTCGCCGCGCTCTTCTCGTCGTTCGCCTGCACGTCGTTCGGGCTCTGCCTCGGTGCGCTCGGCCTGCGCGGCCGTAGCGTGTCGCTGTTCGCCGACACGATCGGCGGCTCGATGCTGCTGGTCTCTGGCGCGAACGTGCCGTTCGACCGGCTGCCGGGCGCCGTGCAGGCGGTCGGGCGGCTGCTGCCGTTGACGCATGGGATCGCAGCCGGGCGCAAGCTCGGCGCCGGCGCGTCGCTCGGCTCGGTCTCGGGCCTGCTCGGGACCGAGGCACTCGTCGGCGCGACGTATCTGGTGCTCGGCGTCGTGATGCTGCGCGTGCTCGAGTATCAAGGCCGGCGCGCGGCGACGCTCGAGACGTTCTAGGGACTGCGCAGCCGTGGGTCGAGCAGCACCTGCGCGGAGTCGGCGAGCACGTTGACGACGACGACGGAGACCGCGAACGCGACGACGAGCGCCTGCACGAGCGCCAGGTTGCCGCTCATCGCCGCCTGCTGCAGTGCGAAGCCTCCGCCGGAATAGCTGAAGACCTCCTCCAGGGCGGGCACGCCGCCGATCGCGAGGCTGAAGGCGACGGCGAGGCCGGTCAAGGCGGGCAGCAATGCGTTTCGGCCCGCGTACCGGAACATGATCCGCGGCTCCGAGAGGCCCTTGGCGCGGGCGAAATGCACGTAGTCGTCGTTGGCGACGCCGAGCGTGATCGTGCGCATGCTGAGCACCCACAGCCCGATGCTCGCGATCACGAGGACGAGCAGCGGCAGCTGGGCGTGCCGGAACGCGCTCGCGACGAAGCGCCAGGTCCACGCAGGCTCGAGGTCGAGGTCGTACGCCCATTGCACCGGGAAGAGATGCCACTGCACGCTGAAGAACTCGAGGGCGAGCCCGGCGAGCGCGAACGTCGGGACCGTCCAGAGCACGGCGGTGGCGGTCGTCACGGGACCGTCGAAATGGCCGCCGCGGCGCCATGCGGCGACGAGCCCGAGCAGCCCGCCGACCGCGAACGCGATCAGCGTGGCGGTGCCGACCAGCACGAGCGAGAACGGCAGCGTGTTCTCGACCGTGGTTGCGACGCCGGCAACGCCGAGGCCGAGGTGGCCGGTGCCGACGTCGCGAAGGAAGCGGCCGTAGCCGCCCCAGAAGGAGCCCGTGGGGGGCGGCGCCTGCAGGCTGCCGCGCCAGGCGAGCCGCGGTAGCGCGTAGGCGACGGTGACGGAGGTCCAGAGCGCAAGCGCGTAGATCGGCAGGCGGCGCACCAGGTGGCGCACGACGTAGGGGAGCGCCACGGCGAACGCGCCGAGAGCCGGCAGCGGCGAGCGAAGCTCGGGCCGCGGGAGGCGCAGGCGCAACTGCAGGGCAAAGCGGCGGCGGCGGCGGACAGGCCCGCCGGCGAGGCGCGGGTCGGCCCATTGCTCGATCCCGATCATCGTCAGCACGAGCCCCGCTGCGGTCACGAGCAGCGCGAGCGCGGGGAACGTGAACGCCCACCACGAGCCGGTGAGCAGCGCCTGCTCGACCTGCGCGACCGCGAGCAGCGAGCCCCACGTCGAACCGTTGGTATCGCCGAGCGCGAAGCGCCCGCGCGAGAGAGATGCGAGGAAGTCGAGGGTCGCGAGCGCCACCATCGCCTGGATCGCAATGAAGAACGCACCCGCGGCGATGCGGCTCGCCATGTTCGGGATGAACTCGCTGACCACGATTCGCACGCGGCTCTCGCCGATCGCCGTCGCGGACGCGACGAAGTCCGTGCTGCGCAGCGCAAGCGCCTGGGCGCGCAGCACCCGCGCCTCCGCAGCCCAGCTGCCGAGCCCGATCATCAGCATCGTCGCGAGCGCCGTGTGTCGTCCCTTCGGCACGACGCCTGCGACGACGATCGCGAGCGGCAGCATGGGAATCGCCAGGAAGACGCCGGTGACCGCGCTCAGCACCGAGTCGGCGCGGCCGGGAAAGGCCCCGGCGGCGCAGCCGCAGGCCACGGCGAGTGCGAGCGCGATCGTCGTCGCGCCGGCGATCAGCTCGAGGGTCAGCGGCGCGGCGGTCAACACCTGGGAGAGGACGTCGTAGCCCTCCCGCGTCGTGCCGAACGGGTGCGCCCACGACGGCGACGAGTCGCGCGCCGAGAGCATCGACATGAGCGACCCGTTGCCGTGCGCGACGAACGGCCCGACGATCGCCGTCGCGAGCAGGACCAAGAGCAGGACGACGCCGACGCGTGCGGTTCTGTTCTGAACGAGCGGTGCGAGCCGCTGTCTCATGGCATGTCGAAGGGGCCCGGCCCGGTGGAGAACACGGAGGGAGACACTATCCGCCGTCCGGTCCACTCCCGATGATGCCCCGGGAGTGGATCGCTGGCTCCTGAACAACGTCCCCCAGTGGGGGCTCGTCCTGCTGCTCATCGGCGGCGCGGTCGTCATCGGCGTCGGCGGGTTCCTGCTCATGCGGCGGTTCGTTCCGAGTCTGAGCAAGAATGCCGACAGCCGGAGCCTTTCCAGTGCGTTCGGGATCTCGTCGG
>Ga0265316_10002823_pt1 | contig 17777 bp, 14 predicted proteins | sample 4522metaG_FD_202092 | JGI IMG/M metagenome (GOLD analysis project Ga0265316, IMG submission 202092) | Rhizosphere microbial communities from Carex aquatilis grown in University of Washington, Seatle, WA, United States - 4-5-22 metaG | ecosystem: Host-associated > Plants > Roots > Rhizosphere >... | reverse complement strand
GTCGAACTTTACAGAGCTGGCCTGCTATCCGTACCGCGAACCTTTTCTCTCCATCAACGAGGCGATCAAACAGATGCCCATGATTCTGGATTCCAGCCGTTACTGGGAGGTCTTCGACGCCTATCGGCAGAAATTCGACGAATCGCGGATCAAAATTGTCTGGTTTGAAGAGTATATTGCCAATACGACCGCCGTGTTTCAGGAGGTCTGCCGTTTCTTGAAAATTGACGCCACGGTGCTTCCCGACCTGGAGCGCGAGCGCATCAACAGCCGGGAGAATGCGGCGAAACGCATGGCTGCGGTCGGGCGGAGCAACGCTCAAGTGAACACCACCTGGGATGAAGAAACCCGGCAATGGGTGATCAACCAGCTTCGCGACGATAATTGCCGCTTCCTGGATCACTTCGGCAAGCCGCGAAATTACTGGGGAGATCTCTTTTGACAAATCGGGGTGTTTCCATCGGTAATGTCCAAATTTATGGAGCGCGATTTGTTTCAAACCGCAGTACGCCAAAATGCGAAACAACCGGCCCAAGTTTTCCAATGGTTATACCCGTCACACCCGCTGCGAGTTGGAACAACTCGCGCTCCGGACTTCGAATGCACACGGATCCCGCAAGGCGGGGGATTTTTTAACGCAAAGGCGCGGAGAACGCAAAGGAGCGCCATGAAGTCTTTCTGTTGGGATTCAGAATAAGAGTGAAATGCATGCAGGACTGGATTTTCCTGTCACTTGTCACCGTTTGTGGTTTACTTCGCGGAAGTTTTGGCCGCTTCGATCAATTCCCAAAACTTGGGATTTTCCTGAAGGGCTTCATCCTCGGCGGTTTTGAGGCCGGACCGGAAGAAGAAGTCCTTGAGCGTGTGCCGGCTGAGGATCCGGTGCACGAGCACGCCCAGGTCGTGGCGTTCAAAATAAATGCGGTAATCGCCGATGCGAAACCGGTGCAGGACGCGTCCGCTCCGCTCCAGTTTGCCAAATTCGTCCAGCTCGGTGCCGCGCACCTGTTGCGGCAGGCCGCGAAAGTCGCCGAGGATCTGCAACTGGAGTTCCTTGGGCATCCGCGCCAGTTCGGCGGCGCTCGTTGGCGAAAAGATGATCTGGAACGTGTTCATGTGGGTCGAGGGTCGAGGGTCGAGGGTTGAGAGTCAAGTCTTGGTTGAAGGCTGAGGGTTGAGAACTCGGGAATGTTTGAGCAGCGATTTTCTCAATCCACTCAACATCTTGCTTTGCTTCTCGCAGGCGTAAGATAGCCGGTCGAAATCAGTCTTTGCCAAAAATCCTTGCTGGCGCGAGATGGTCGCTTGTGAAATCACCTCGAATAATGATCCGGTCGCAATTTCGACAAAGCGCGCAAAATCCGGTCGGGACGATCGGGAGCTTCCTTCGGCGAGATTTGATGAGATGGAAACAGCGGCCCGCCGCATTTGATTCGAGAGTCCGAATCGTTCTGTCTCGGGAAAGGTTTTGGTAATGCCATAAACCAAATCCGCAAAATTGATTGCTTCCCGCCAGATTTCCAGTTTCTCGAAGTTGAACATGGTTTAATTAAGGATTGATGGTTGAAGGTTGGCTGACGGGAATTTTCTAACCCCGCAACGCCAAACTGGCAACTTTCATCTTTCTGAAACCCTCAACTTTCAACCCTCAACTCTCAACCACTGAAAGTGGTAGCGCGTACGGGAATCGAACCCGTCTTTCCGGATTGAGAATCCAGCGTCCTAACCGATAGACGAACACGCCAGCTTCGCCAGAATACAGAATACAGAAGTCTGAAGCCAGAAAGCTCAGTTGTCACGCGAGAATATTTCAGGCATGGACATTACTCGACGTCTTCACCCAATTCGACGTTCCAATAGGCGAGGTCAATGAAGTGTTTCCAACTGTCGTGCCGGTGCAGGCTGAAGTTGATCTGCACAAATGGCCGCCATTTCGGGCGCTTGGGTTTGCGGATGAGATGCAGCGCGGCTTCCTGCGGCGTGCGGTTGGCCTTCTGCGTGTTGCACTCGATGCAGGAACAGACGATGTTTTCCCACGTGGTCGGGCCGCCACGGTCGCGCGGGATGACGTGGTCCAGGTTCAAATCCTTCCGGTCGCACACCCGGCCGCAGTATTGGCAGGTGTTCTTGTCGCGCTCGAAAATGTTGTGCCGCGTGAACTTGACCTCCTTTTTCGGCAGCCGGTCGTAGATAAGCAACAGGATGATGCGTGGCACACGGATGCGGAAGGAAATGGCGTGGACCGATTCCTCGTGCGACGCGTTTTCCGAGAGATCGCGCCATTCATCGAAATCAAACGTATGGAAGGAACCGTCGTCTCCGTCGAGGACCACCTGGGCGTGGCCCTGAAACAACAGCGCAAGGGCGCGCCGGGCGGTGCAGACGTTGACCGCCTGCCACAACCGGTTCAACACAAGCACATGCTGGTTTAGCGCGGTATTCATAGGGCGCAAGACAGTGACTGGACAATAGCAGAGCCGGCGGAACAGGTCAACGGGCGAGTCGGGGACAAGGGAGCAGGCTGGCTTGGTGGGGCGAGGCTACCGACGAGCCGCCATGCGAAGTCACTTTCCGCTCCAAATCAAATCGAACACTCGACCCTTGTATGGCCAGTCCTCAATTCGCTTGATCAATCCTTTACGAACCGGATTTTCCTGCACGTAAATCCACTTCTCCGTATAATTTTCACCATCGCGCAGCCGATGATGCCAACCGCGTGACTGAAATTTCCATTTCGGTGGGGCGAGCGTCCCCGCGAACCGCTTTTGCTTCAGCGCGAATTCGCGTTTCCAATAGGAAATCCACGTTTCAATGGTGAAGTAAAAATCTCTCGGTGCACAAAACAGGTGAAGGTGATCCGGCATCAGCAAGTAATCGCCAACCAACCAAGCAGTCGCCTCTGACCAGGTCTGGCGAAGAAGCTGATGTGCTCCTTCATCCGCCAACCAAGTTTCGCGCTTTTCGGTATTAATGGTCAGCAAAACAATGTTGGTTTGGCCCAATTGAATATGGACACTTGGTGAAGGATTTTGGCGTTGAGGAAATTGATTGTCCTGATGAAGGTTCACGTTTCTGAAATTATTGATTGAGCAAGGCGTTTAAAAGTTTGAATTTCCCCTTTGCCCGGCTCGCGGGGACGCTCGCCCCACCAGAGAACCCCGCGCTTTGGTGGGGGGAGGCTACCAACAAGCCGCCACCGTTGTACTCCGGCGTGGTCGGGTCCGGCTCGTGAGGACGCTCGCCCCACCAGAATGGCAACCGACCGACCACCGCCGGCGTTGCCAAATCATGTTCGCTTGGAGTATTTTGCCAGCATGAAACGCCTTGCGGTATTTGTGGTTTTGGTTTTGTCGCTGTTGCCGCTGGCGCACGCGCAACAGAATCCCGACGAACAATATCTTGTCATTTACGCCCTCATGCAGCAGGCGGACACGTTCGATAAATCGGGGGAACCGCGCCGGGCGTTGGACGTCTATATCGAGGCACAAAACAGTCTGCAAAAGTTTCACAAGGTTTTCCCGGATTGGAGCCCCAAGATTGTCAATTTCCGACTGGATTATCTGGCGGAAAAAATCGCCGAAGCGACCGCCAAACTTCCGTCGGCCAATCCACCTCCGCCGGCGACAGCGGCGCCTGCGGCATCCACAGCACCCGCGGCACCCGTCGCGGCGGCGGCCAACACCGAATTGGAATCGCAGCTCAGTGCCTTGCACGACCAGGTCAGGCGGTTGCAGACCGATAACGAGACCTTGCAGTCCAAGCTCAAGGAGGCACTGGCGGCACAGCCGGCGGCGGTGTCGCCGGACCAATTCGCCCAGGTCCAGGAGCAACTCCGGTTTTTGATGAAGGAAAATGATTTGCTGAAGGTGAGCCTGGCGCAGGGGCACGGCAACGCGGCGGAGGGTGTGGATGCAAAATCCTTCGAACTGTTGAAACAGGCGCTGGCCGAGGCCAACCAGAAACTGGCCGTCCAGGCGGCGCGTGCCGACCAGTTGACGTTGGAAAATCAGGCGCTGCAAACCCGCCTGCAGTCGTTGCTGGCCAGCGCGGACGCCGCCGAAGCCCTGCGGCAGGAAAACGAATTGCTCAAGAAACAGGTGGCCAGCCTCCGGTCCGCACCGGCGACCGCGATGGAAACCGGCAACGCGGATGCTGAACTGACCACGGCGCGGATGCAGATTGCCACCCTGCAATCGGCGGCGGAGGTGACCTGGCTTGAGAAAATGGCGCTGGAAAATCGCGTAAAACAGTTGCAACGCGTCACCGTGAATTCAGCGTCGGTGGCGGCCGGACCGGGTCAGGCTGAAAATGAGGCGCGCATCCGCGAATTGGAGCAGGAACGCAATGAACTGCTGGCGCGGCTGGGCGAAGCGAACCAAAAGCTTTACGGCCGCAAAGGCCAGGACGCGGCGGCGCAGATTGACGCGCTGGCGCAGCAGGTGGACACCTTGCGCGCGCGGGTGGCGGTGGATGAGGCGCAGACGATTCCCTACACGCCGGAGGAACTGGCTTTGTTCAAGCAATCGGCCCCCCAACTGACCGCGAATCCCAACGCCGAGAAGAAATCCGTCCGCGAATTGCCCACGGGCGCGGCTTCGCTGGTGGCCGAGGCGCAGAATTATTTTTCCGCCCGGCAATACGGCAAGGCCGAGGCCGATTATCAGGAAATTTTGCAGCACGACGAAAACAACGGGCTGGCCCTGGCCAATCTCGCCGCGATTGAGCTGGAGGAAACCAAGCTGGACGACGCGGACAAGCATATCCTGGCCGCGCTCGCGCAGAGTCCGAACGACGCCTACAACCTGACGGTTTTGGGCCGCATCCGGTTCAGCGAGGCCAAATATGACGACGCGCTCGACGCGCTGAGCCGAGCGGCAAAGCTCGACCCGCAAAATCCGGACATTGAAAATTACCTGGGGGTGACGCTGGCTCAGAAAGGGTTGCGCGCGCAGGCGGAGACGGCGTTGCGCCGGGCGGTGCAGCTCGATTCCAATTACGGCGCGGCGCACAACAATCTGGCGGTGATTTACCTCACCCAGCAGCCGCCACTGGTCGAACTGGCGCGCTGGCATTATCAAAAGGCGCTCGCCACCGGCCAGCCGCGCAACCCGGCCCTGGAAAAGGTGCTGGCCGAAAAGGGCGCGCCGGTGAATCCGTAACGCGGCCCCGTACGATTTGTGGATTTATTTTTATGGTTCTCCGATACTTTGAATGGATTGGACAGCAAAAAGGATGCGCCTTTTTCTTGAAGCCACTGAACGCGCTGGCCGTCTTGGCGGCAGTTTTGATGGTCCAGGGAAAGAGACGCAACTGATTTTTAAAATGCTCCGCCAGCTTTCCCACGAACTGAACATCACCACGCGCGGCCGTGGCCTGCATGAGTTTACCCGCGAGGTGGAGGCCTGGGCGGGCCGGAATCAATTCAAGGAGGGATTGCTGACGATTCATCTGCAACACACCTCGGCTTCGCTATTGATCCAGGAAAACGCCAGCCCCGATGTGCAACGTGATCTGGAGGCATTTTTCAAACGGCTCGTGCCCGACGGCGACCCGCTGTTCGTTCACACCCTGGAGGGAGACGACGACATGCCGGCGCATATCCGCACGGCGCTCACGACGGTGAATCTGAACCTGCCGGTTCGCCAGGGACGGCTGGCGCTGGGCACGTGGCAGGGGATTTACCTGTGGGAACACCGCGTCCACGGCCACGCGCGCCGCGCCGTGTTGCATTTCATCGGCGAATAAACTGGCCAAACGCGGCGGTGGATGGCAGGTTGCGCCGCATGAAATTTTCATGGTCTGCCATTCTGGCGGCGCTGGTTTTCAGTTTCGTTTTTGACAGTCATGGCGAAACAAAAGCGAAGGGCTTTGAGTTTTCCGGCCCGGAAATCTTTCCGATTAACCAGCAAATCAGCCTGTTGCACGCGGCGGATTTGGATGGCGATGGGTTGAACGATCTGATTGTGGTCGACAACCCGCACTCAAAAATCAATTTGCTTTACAATCTGACGGGCAAAACCAACCTCACCGCCGCCGCGAATCCGCCGCCACTGCTGGACATCAACCAATTGCCGCCCGGCTCGCGTTTTCGCATTGATTCCATTCCGGTGGACGAACACATCAGCGCGATGGTCGTGACCGACCTCAACGGGGACGGCCGGCCCGACATCGCCTTTTACGGCGATGGCAAGGATCTCGAGGTGATTTACAACCAGGGCACCAATGGCTGGAACGACCCGGAGCGCTGGCACATTGAGAACGGGCGGATGGACGCCAACGCGCTGGCCGAGGGTGATTTGAACGGCGACGGGCGCACGGATCTTGTTTTGCTGGGCGACAACGGCGCGTTGTATTTTTTGCCGCAATTGCCGGATCATACCCTGGGTGAGCCGCAAAAAATTCCGCATTCGGGCGCGCCGAACGCCGTGCAAATCGTGGACGTGAACGGCGACGGGCGGAAAGATTTGCTGTTGGTGGATTGGGACAGCCCGACGCCGTTTCGTTTCCGGTTGCAAAATGCCACCGGCCAGTTGGGCCCGGAAATCTACTCCAAATCACCGCCGCTCCGCTCGTATTGCGCGGACAACCTGGAGGGCAACGCCGAAACCTACGTGGTGACCATTGCGCAAAATTCCGGGCGGGCGGAGGTTTCGCAATTCATTCGCAAGCCGGCCGAGCCGTTGTCCGGCGCCTTTCACCAGGGGCAATTTCAAATCCTGCCGTTAACCAAGACCGATGCGGCGCAGCGCGGCATGGTTTGGGCCGATGTCAACGGCGATGGCCGGCTGGATTTGCTCGTGGCCCAGCCGGACAGCGGACAAATTTCCGTGTATTTGCAACAGGCGGATGGCTCGCTGGCCGAGCCGGAGACATTTCCGACCCTGGCCGGGGTAAGCCAGATAGCGGTGGCGGATTGGGATGCCGACGGCAAACCGGATATTTTTGTATTGAGCCAGAGTGAAGGCGCGGTGGGCGTGACGCACTTTGATAAGAACGGCCGGCTGCCGTTTCCCACACTCCTGCCGATTGATGGCAAACCGCTGATGATGGCGGTGGGCGCGCTGCGTTCCGGCGCCAAGCCGGCCCTCGCGATGATTGTGGACCAGAATGGGCAGCGTTTTCTGGCGACCCGCACGGCGGACGGCAAAGTCCGGACGCAAAAGCTGAGTGAAAAATTCACGTCCAACCCGGTTACGATGGCCGTTCAAGATCTGAATCAGGATGGATTGCCGGATTTGGTGGTGCTGATTCCCTATGAAAAAATCAAGGTCCTGCTGCAAAAACCCGGCGGAGATTTTGACGAGGAGGACATTGACCCGCCCGGGGGCGCGATCGACCGGCCCTGGCTGGCGTCGGTGGACGTGGATGGCGACGGCAAACCGGAATTGCTGCTGCCGCAAAAAAATTTCGTGCGCGCGGTGGTGCTCGAAAAGAAAATGGCAACGCTGGGTTCCACCAACCAGCCGGAGTGGGTGTTCCGCGTAAAGGATCAAATCAACGGTTCCTGGAGCGATTCGCGCATTGTGGGCGCGGCGGCGCTGCCCAACGGCACCAACGCGGCCCCTTCCATTTTTCTGCTTGATGCGGAACACGGACGTTTGACGTTGTGTGAACGCAACGCGGCGGGGGTCTGGCAGGTGAAGCGCAACGTGGAACTGCCGGTTTCCGATTTCAACGGTTTGCAACCGGTCTCCCTCGGCGGCACGAACCTGAACAGCATTGTGTTTCTCGGTCAAAACGCCGTTGCCTGGCTGCCGCTCGGGGGCGAAGTGTGGCATCTGGACGCGCTGGATGGTTATGACACGCCCATCAAAGACGGTTACCTGAATGACGTGACGGCGGGTGATTTGATCAACGACGGCCGCAAGGAACTGGTGTTTTTGGAGACGGTGAAAAATTACCTCGATATCGTCAGTTTTAATTCACACCACAAGCTGGTGCCGGCCATTCGCTGGCAGGTTTTTGAGCAACACACCTTCCGGGGCGCGACGGACGCCCTGCCGGAGCCGCGCGAAGCGCTGGTGACCGACGTGACCGGCGACAAGAAAAATGATCTGGTTGTGGTGGTGCACGACCGGATTCTGGTTTATCTGCAGGAATGATTTACTGCCTTAACTGCGGCGGGCAGGGCGTAAAAAATTTGAAGGTCAGGCCGTCCATGTTGGCGCTGCCGCTGTACACGGTGAAGAAAAAGTATTTGGCGACCTGGTCATAGTCGGGCAGCAGCGAGAAATCCAGCCAGTCGCCCAGGTTCTTTCCCCACAACCCCCTCAGCAGATTGCCGCCGCCGGGCGCGGAATGGGGATCGTTTTTCAGGGCGGCAAAAAACGCGCGCATCAGTTCGCGCTGGTTGTCATATCCGAACAAGCCGGTGCCGGTGCCGCCGACGTGCCGGGCGGCTTCGGCCAGACCGTCCGTTTCGCGCAGGGGTTTGGCGTGGCTGTCGGCGCTTCGCAAGTAATCCTCAATCATGGAAACGTTTCCGGAGATGGCGACATAACCGCCGCTGGCCGTGCAATAAAGTGAACGCGGCGTGGCGGTGGTTGCTCCCGCGGCGCGCCGGGCGGGCAGGGGAATGGTGTAAATTTTCCGGCCCAGAAAATCACGTGTCGCCGGCGCATTTTCGTGGGAAACGCCAAACCCCAGCACTCGCTTCAACGCCAGGGCGGCCTGATCGGGATGGGCCGTGCCGAAGATGAAAATGGACGGCGCCTGGTTCAAATCGGCCGAGGTCGCGCCCGCGGATTTTTTTTGGTAACTGATCCAGTCATCGCCGAGATTTCCAATAAGATTTTTCCGGATGTCAAAATCCGGGTCCTGTTGCTGCCCGCTGGAATTGGCAATGTCGAGAAATGAATTGAGACTGTTCAGTGCCAGCGGGGAAATGTCACCCAGCATTTTCTGAAGCGTGGCCCACGATTGCTGTCCGTCCACGCGCCAGCGCCAGAATTTCACGGCGTCAGCGGGCACAAAGGGCGGCGGGTTCGCGTCCTTTTGGTTCGCACTGATCATTTTGATGAGTCCCTGCCGGGCCGTTTCCGGCGCGGAAATGAAGAAGTCAGCCTGCGCCCCCTCACGCGACTGGCGGCAGGTAAAACTGATGCTTTTCATGCCGGTAAGTCCCGACGCGCTGAGGATTTTTTTCCACGGGACGGCTGGCATGGGACTGGGAGCTTCGGGGTTCGGCTCTGCTTCCGGAATGTGAACCAGCGCGTCAAAAAAGGTTCTGGCGTTGAACCAGCCGTAATACAGCGGCGAGCCGTGAAATTGCGAAACCCGGTCCGCGGCGAAGAGCGGATTATCGTTCAAGCAGGGGTTGGAACCGCCGGTCAACCGTGCCGCCACGGTGTCCATGGCGGTTGGTGAATTGCCGGCGATCAGCAGCGATTCAAACTGGCCGACAAACAGTTTGCCAGGTGGGGCAGGCTTGTTTTCCCTGCCGAGTTCCTGCACGGGCTGGCTCGTGGGAAAAATGCTGGCGAGCACCCCGGGCACATCGTTGCTGGAAAGCGTCACGACCGAAAATTGAATGCCATGCAAGGTTTTTGTCTGGAGCGATTTGCCGGCGGCCACCCACTTTTTGCGGAGGCTGGCCAGGTTGGTGGCGAGCAGGTCGCTTTTGTTTTTAGTGTCGAGCAACAGCAGCAAACCGGGATTGACATTGTTGGTGCCGTTCCATCCGTTTTGCGTGATGGCGAGTGCGAACTGTCCCTGCGGCAGGTCGGCAAAATCACCCAGTTTCACACCCAGATCACGTTCCAAAGGGGCGGCGAATTCCGCCTCCCATTTCGCAATAAATTTGTCGTGAAACGGCTTCATCGCCGGGTCATTCCAAAAAAGCCATTGGGGCGATTGATGGCTGGCGGTGCGCAACGCCGCGCAATCCGGCGCCTCGAGCAGAAACAGGGTGTCCGCCGGCAGCAGGTTTTCAACCGGTGGCATCGTGGCCTGCGCCGTGGTTGCAGCCGCCAAAATCAGGAGCGCGGCCAGAAACAGTCTGGTAAGGTTGGGTCTCATTTACTCTCGGCCGGCTGGTGGCCGGCCGGGCTGGGCGGTTCCAGGTAACGATAGGGGGTGTTGGGATTGTCGGTGGAATACGCAAAGGCGTCACGATGATCGAGAAAGTTTTTCACCAGCTCGACCGGAATCGCAAAGCCCAGTCCCTCGCCGAACATGATTTTCATGTTCGTCACGCCAATGACTTCACCGGCCATGTCAAACAGCGGGCCGCCGCTGTTGCCGGGGTTGATTTGCGCGGTCGTTTGCAGGTAAAGCTGGCCCTCCAGTTCGCGCGTTTTGGTGCTCAGAATGCCCTCGGTCACCGTGCGTTCCAGTCCCATCGGACTGCCGATGGCGAAGACCGGATCGCCAACGCTTAACGCATCCGAATTGCCGAGCGTGACGAATTTGAACCTGGGTGCGTTCTTGTCTTCGATTTTCAACAGCGCGAGGTCTTGAAATTTGTTGATGGCCACAATGCGCACCTTTTTATAAGTCTCGCGATTGAGCTGGCCGTCCACCTGCCGGTAAACCTCGACGGTGATTTCCGTCTCGCCCTCGATGACGTGAAAATTGGTAATCAGGTAGCCGTCCGCATTGATGAAAAATCCCGAACCCAGACCGCCGGGCGTGCGGACCTGGACCACGGCTTCGCCGATTTGTTTGACGAGGTCGCGCACGTCGCCCGCCGCCGCCAGTCCCCCGGCGCGGTAGAATTGCCCCGGCGCGTTGATGTTGAGCAGCGGGGTGGTGGCGGTCAGCCGCGTCAGCGGGTTGTTGGCCTGGGAAATTTTGACAATGGCGCTGCGCGGCACCACCAGCACCGTGTAACCCACGTCCACCACCACGGCGTCCGGCTTTTCCATGAGGATTTTGCCGGTGACGGCGTCATTGCCCTTGAGTTGAAGGGTATCGGCAAATGCGGCGTTCAGGCTGCAGAAAACCAGGGCCAGCAATGCAAGATGTTTATTCAACGACATTTTGGGACAATAATGCAACGATGGGGTTTTGACAAGCGAACGAGCCAAATTTCAACTAAAATAACCATTGCCGCCATCAGCGGTTTTGCTATCCTTACGCGCTTTTTCGCCGGAATCGGCCAGAGGCAAACGGCCCTGAATTTCCGCCTTCGAGTGAAGGGGGAGGCCGCAACAACATCAAACTTAATCCCGTGTTCCGCGGGATGCCTTGAAATGTGGCGGCGGTCTGTGACCGCCGAAAAACGGTGCTCATGGAGCGCCGCTGCAAAGTTCGGGGTTACAACCAAAGGAAACCTGTGCTCAGCATTGGCATCAAAGAATTATTGGAATCCGGTGTCCACTTTGGACATCAAACGCGGCGTTGGAACCCCAAGATGAAGCCGTTCATCTTCGACGCGCGCAATGGCATTCACATCATTGACCTCAGCAAGACGCTCACCCAACTCGAAGCCGCGTGCGACTTTTTGTCCGGAACGGTTCGCAAGGGCGGGAAGGTGATTTTTGTTGGCACCAAAAAACAGGCGCAGCAATGCGTCAAGGAGATCGCCAAGGAATGCGGACAGTTTTACGTCACCGAGCGCTGGCTCGGCGGCACGTTGACAAATTTCAATACCATCAAACGCTCCATCGGGCGCCTCAAGGAAATCGAAAAAATGGACGCCGACGGCTCGCTGGCCAATTATGGCAAGCAGGAACAGGCCGTCATCCGCCGCGAGGCCAGCCGGTTGCACAAGTACTTTGACGGCATCCGCGCGATGGACCGGATTCCCGCGGCGATGTTCGTCGTGGACATCAAACGCGAACACAACGCCGTCGCCGAGGCGCGCAAGCTCAAGGTGCCGATCATCGCGCTGGTGGATACGAATTGTGATCCCGACCTGGTGGATTTTCCCGTTGCCGCGAACGACGACGCCATCCGCTCTGTGCGCATGATTCTGGCCACCATTGGCCAGATCATCACCCAGGCGTGCGCCGAATTTGAGGCCAAACACGCGCGTCGGCCCGCGCCGGAAGAAACCGCGCCGGGCGCAGCGCAAGCCGCCGCTGGTGCGCCCGCCGAAACCACTCCCATTGTCGCCGAAGCCGTGCCGCCGCCGGCTTAGCCGTTTGCGATTTTTTGGGGAAGCGCCAATGACCTTTGCCTTCAACTTTTAACGAACAACGATTTTACTATGGCTGAAATCAACTCTGCTGACGTTGCCAAACTCCGGGAAATGACCGGGGCCGGCATGATGGATTGCAAACGGGCGCTCGTCGAAGCCAAGGGCGGCCTCGAGGCGGCCGTGGAAATTCTGCGAAAAAAGGGCCAGGCGACCGCCGCCGTGAAATCGGCCCGCGACGCAAAAGAGGGCGCCATTGCCCAATACATTGCACCGGGCGGACAACTGGGCGTGCTCGTGGAAGTGAACAGCGAGACGGATTTTGTGGCGCGCAACGAAACCTTCCGCGCGTTTTGCGACGAGGTGGCGAAACGTTATGCGACAACGGCCAGCCCGAATCTCGAAGTCGAACGGGAGGCGATGGTCGCAAAAATCCGCGAGAACATCAAAATCGCCCGGCACGCGAAAATGGAGGTCAATGGCAACGGGCTGATTGCCGCTTACATTCACACCGGCGCGAAAGTCGGCGTGCTGGTGGAAGTCGGCGCGGGCAAGGCCGAAACCGTCGCGAAGGACGAATTCAAACAGCTCGTCAAGGACATCACGCTGCAAATTGCGGCGGGACATCCGCACGCCGTTTCCCGCGAACAGGTTCCGGCAAACGTCATTGCCAAGGAACGCGAAATCGCCTCGCAATCCGACCGTCTGAAAGGCAAGCCGGCGCAGGCGATGGAGAAAATTTTGCAGGGCGTTTTGGAAAAGTTTTATCAGATCTATTGCCTGGTGGATCAAGGATTCGTGAAGCGGAATTCCGAGGTAAGTGTGAAGGAACACGTTGCGCAAATCGCCAAGCAGCTCGGCGATGAAATCACCATCCGCCGGTTCGTGCGGTTTCAAGTAGGTGAGAGTCCGGCAAGCTGAAGGTTTCCCAACGAAGGGACATCCCTCGTGGCTTTGGTTTGACGATTCGCTGACGGGCTGTTAAAAGTTCCGTGTGATGCTTCACGCACTCCAATCCAGATGACGACCGCCAAACGCCCGTACTATTCCCGCATCCTCCTCAAGCTCAGCGGCGAGGCGCTCGGCGGCAAAAGTGGCGTCGGCATTTGCGCCGAGGGGGTGCATCACATGGCGGAGCAAATCCGCGAGGTGCGCGATCTCGGCGTGCAGGTGGTGGTGGTCGTCGGCGGCGGGAACATTTTTCGCGGGCTGCCGGGCAGCGAACGCGGCATCGAGCGCGCCACGGGCGATTACATGGGGATGCTGGCGACGGTCATCAACGCGCTGGCGTTGCAGGACGCGTTGGAGAAACTTGGTGCGCCCACGCGCGTGCAAAGCGCCATCGCCATGTCGCAGGTCGCCGAGCCGTTCATCCGCCGCCGCGCGGTGCGGCACCTGGAAAAAGGCCGGGTGGTCATCTTCGGCGGCGGCACGGGCAACCCCTATTTTTCGACGGATACCGCCGCCGCGTTGCGCGCCAACGAAATCGGCGCGGAGGTGGTTTTGAAGGCGACCAAGGTGGACGGGATTTTTGACAGCGACCCCAAGAAAAATTCCAAGGCCAAACGTTTCGCGCAAATCACATATCTGGAGGCGTTGCAACAGCGGCTCAAGGTGATGGACTCGACGGCGTTCTCGCTCTGCATGGACAATAAAATGCCCATCATTGTTTTCAATTTTTTCCAGCCGCATAATCTTCGCCGCGTGGTCATGGGCGAAAAGGTGGGCACGCTGGTGACGGGGTGATCCGGCGGCCGGCCGGCCGAAACCTGAAGGTGCGGGCATTTCCCGGATTGCAATTTCAATTAAATAGGCGGATGGATGTCTTATGAGATTTGCATCCCGGCAGGATGCGGGCCGTCAGTTGGGACAACAGCTGCACCAACAGGGCGCGGAAGTTGATTGGGTGCTGGGGTTGCCGCGCGGCGGTGTGGTGGTCGCCGTCGAGGTGGCGCGCCGGTTGCAACGGCCGCTTGATGTGCTGGTGGTCCGCAAGATTGGGCATCCTTGGCATCGCGAATTCGCCGTCGGGGCGCTGGCGGAGCCGGATGTCGTCATTATTGACGAGGCGACCCTGGTGGAAGTTCCCGTGCCGCGCGGGCAACTGGACAAGGTGGTCGCGGAGGAAATGGCCCGCTTGCGCGAGTATTGTTCGCAGTTTCACCGTTCCGCTTCGCCGGCGCTCCAGAACCAAAGTGTGTTGCTCGTTGACGACGGCCTGGCCACGGGCGCGACCGCCGAGGCGGCGGTGCTTTCCGCCAAACGGCAGGGGGCGCGCCGGGTGACAATGGCCGCGCCGGTGACCTCGACGAGCGCGGTCGAACGATTGCGGCGCGTGGCGGATGAGGTGGTGGTGTTGGTCGTGGACCCTGGTTTTGAAGCAGTCGGCCAATATTATGATGAATTTTTCCAAACCAGCGATGAAGAGGTCATCGCCCTGTTGCACGCCGCCGCGCTGCGTCGTGAATGAACCTGCCCGCCGGCGCTTTGTAAAACCAACATGCCTGAACTTCCCGAAGTTGAAGTGCTCGCGCGCCATCTGCGTCCGTTGCTGTGCGGCAAAATTGTCCGCGGCGTGAACGTGAGACGCGCGAAGGTTCTGGCGCCGACTTCACCGCGAAAAATCCGCCGTACCCTGCTGGGCGCGAAATTCACCGGTTTGTCGCGTCGCGGCAAGTATCTGCTGTTCCAACTCGATGGCAAAAACACCGGCAAACCGGTGACGTTGCTCGGCCACCTGGGCATGACGGGACGGATGTTTCTCGCCGGCAAGCACGAGCGTCTGCCGGCCCATGCAGCCGTGGTTTTCGATTTGGGCGGAGAAAATTTTATCTATGAAGACACGCGCTATTTTGGCCGTCTGACACTGGATGTTTCGGCGGTGGAAAAATTGGGGCCGGAACCTTTGAGCAAGGATTTTCAACCGGCGACCTTCGCGCAGGCGTTGAAACGTTCCCGGCAGGCGGTCAAAGTCAAATTGCTGGATCAAACGCTGGTGGCCGGCATCGGGAACATCTACGCCAGTGAAGCGCTGTTTCGCGCGCGGCTTTCACCGAAGCTGGTGGCGAACCGGTTGAAGTCGGGACAAATCAAACGGCTTTGGCGCGCGATGCGTGAGGTTTTAAGGGAGGCCATCCGCTGTGGCAGCACCGTGCCGTTGAATTTTGGCGGGGGCAAATCGGACGGTTTTTTTTATTTTGGCCAAGCGCCGGGCGCGCCGGATTTTTACGAGGATCGGTTGCGGGTTTATGGCCGGGAAGGGCAGCCCTGTCCGAATTGCCGCCGTCCGATCAAGCGCCTGACGCAGGGGGCGCGAAGCACATTTTATTGTCCGCATTGCCAGAGGGCCGGCTGAATGTCCGGTGAATCCGTTTGACGGGACGGATGCTGATTTGTAAAGTGTTTGGCCATTTACGTTCCAGAGCAGCTCAATGGTAGAGTCCCGACAGGTCGGGATTAACCGGTGGTTGCAGGCTTGAGTTTTGCCACGATGCAATGGAATGTGGATGGATATTCGGATTCCAGAGTAGCTCAATGGTAGAGCAATCGGCTGTTAACCGATGGGTTGCAGGTTCGAGCCCTGCCTCTGGAGCCATCTTCATAAGTCGTTTGTGGGCAATAGCAGCTTCAGGCAAAAGGGCTTTAAAATTGCCCAAATGCGGTCAAAATTGACCAACTGTCAGAAGAAATTCTCCAGTGCGACGTGCCGGTCACATTTTCTACGATTTCTTCCACGTGTCTGCGAGAGGCCATTAACCGGGCAAGGTGCGCGTCGGTTATTTAATCGATTCCAGGTTTAAGGCAGCGTGGTTGTCCGGGCTGCGTCAAACCCGTTTATCGCTTCCCGTTTAGAACCTCATGCAATGTATTGAGCATGGTTGCGGCAGTATAGGGTTTGGGGATGAAATGCGAGACGCCGGCGTCCATGGCCTTGGCTATGCCGCCTTGAGAGGCCAGCCCGCTGGAGCCGACAATTTTGACCTCCGGATTGATGGTTTTGAGAGCAACAATGGTGGCCGGGCCATCCATGATCGGCATCACCATGTCGGTAATGACCGCGCTGATTTCCTGCTGCCGGGGCCCATAAAGGAAAACCGCTTCTGCACCATCTGCGGCGAGCAGGACGCGATAGCCGAATAGTTCCAATGTTTTCCGCGCGATATTTCGGATGGGTTCCTCGTCATCCACCACCAGCACCAGTTCATTGTGACCGCGCGGCAGCCGGGGTTCCTGTGCGGTGGCGTTTTTCTCGACCACCCGGCTGGGGTTGGCCAGAAAATAGACTTCGAACCGGCTGCCCTTGCCCGGCTCGCTATGGCAGTGGATGAACCCACCGTGGTTTTTGACAATGGCCAGGGTCGTGGACAAACCCAGTCCTGTACCCTTGCCGGGTTCCTTGGTCGTAAAGAACGGATCGAAAATCTTGTCTTGAATCTCCTTGGGAATTCCCGTGCCGGTGTCCGTCACCGTGATGCACACATACGGGCCGGCGTGGGCCTCCGGATTCATCCCGGCATAGGTTTCGTCGAACATCGTGTTTTCCATCTGGATGGACAGTTGGCCGCCTTTGGGCATGGCGTCGCGCGCATTGACACAGAGGTTTAGCAGGACTTGGTGCAGTTGTGTCGGGTCGCCGGTAATGGTCCACAGGTCGGCAGCCGTATGGCATGCAAACTCCACCGATTTGGGGAAGGTTTCGAGAACGATCTGTTTGATTTCATGGGCAAGATGTTTGGGATTGATCGCAATCCGTTCGCCGTTGGCTCCACGGCCGAACGTCAGCACTTGTTTGACAAGGCGCGCGCCGCGCTCGACGTTGGCTTCCAGGGCCTGCAGCAGTTTCTGCCCGTCTTCATCAGTCACTTTGTCCTTCAACACCTGGACCGCGACGAGCAGAGGGGTCAGAACATTATTCAGGTCGTGGGCGATGCCGCCCGCCAGCGCGCCGATTCCTTCCATGCGTTGGGAACGAAGATACTGGATTTCGAAGTTTTTCCGTTCGGTGATGTCGGTGTTGATGATGAGCCGGGACTTCGGACAACCCTGCTCGTCACAAATGACATTGCATCGTCCCTGAACCGTGATGGCTTTGCCGTCCTTGGTGGTTTGATGCAATTCACTGACCCACTCGCCGCGTTTATTCACGGTTTTGATGGTATTCGCCAGTTGCGGCGTAATCACTCCCCGGCAAAGCAATTCAATCACCGATTTGCCGATGGCTTCGGCGGCCGTCCAGCCGTAAATCCGCTCAGCGCTCTTGTTCCAATAGATGATGCGGTCGTTCAAATCCATGACAAAAATGGCATCCTGCGCCTTGTCCAACAACGCGGCCTGTTCCTGGATATGATCCTCCGCCTTCTTGCGCTCGGTGAGGTCGTTGAACAGCATCAACAGGTGGGGTTCGTCACCCCGGACGAAGGGATTGTAATTGCACACCAGCCATACTTCCTTGCCAAACGTGCTGATAAAATGGAACTCGCTTTGCTGCGGCTTTCCCGTGGTCAACGCTTCTTCCGCGAGCTTGAGCAGGCCGGAAACCTGCCAGGTTTCGTTCTGCCGGAAATCCTGCTTCAGGAGTTGTGGCACGGTGGCGTTGAGTGTCCGGGCGGCGAACTCATTGGCCAACACGCATTGGCCGGAGGCCTTGTAAACGATGATTCCTGTCGGGGCGTCCGTGATGATTTTTTGATTAAAATCG
>Ga0265316_10002821_pt1 | contig 17779 bp, 19 predicted proteins | sample 4522metaG_FD_202092 | JGI IMG/M metagenome (GOLD analysis project Ga0265316, IMG submission 202092) | Rhizosphere microbial communities from Carex aquatilis grown in University of Washington, Seatle, WA, United States - 4-5-22 metaG | ecosystem: Host-associated > Plants > Roots > Rhizosphere >... | reverse complement strand
TCGAGGCTGCTGCAGCTCCCTTGAAGGCTGAAGACCATCGCGCTGCTCCATGCCGGGCTGTCGGAATTCGCCTGCGCCAGGCTGGGAGAAAGATTGCTGCCCGCCTCCCCTCCTCGAATACGCGGGACTCACAACACTGACTGGTGAGCGAACCGGGGGAGCGCCTTGTCTCATCCGTGACATTGTCTCTGGGTCAAGAGGCTGACCGGGACGAGATGCCATTTCCTGTTGACGGACCGCGAAGGGAACTGCCTGCGGCGGCGGGGTCAAGCGGGCCATTACCGGCCGAGACATCACGGAGGCCGGCGGACGGGCAACCGCACCATGAGAGGCAAATGAGCCGCCAAGGAAGCTTTCTTTCTGGGGAGCGATCGGCGCAACAGCCCCGCGCACCGGAGCCCTCATGAGCTCGTCGTTGGGCACCCGAAGCGCGGCGCCTCCGGCCGGCTGGCCGCGCACAAAAGTGTCGTTTGGAATAAAAGTCACCGCGCCTGGTACGCTGCGATTCGCATAGGGAATGTGCTCGACATCAACATTGTGCAGCCGCGTACGGTCCGTGCGGTAAGGCGCGACGAAGGGCTCATGCGGGCCCAGAGGAAACCAGCCGACGCTGTCGCCGGGGGCCTGGCTGGGGCGCCACCCGCCACCGCCTACGAAAGCCACCAGCGCAGGCGCATAGACTGCGCGGCTTATGTGAGCCCCGGGTACCCACCCCCACCGGTTGCCGCGAAAAGCCCATCGGCCATAGTGAAAGGGCGCGAATCCCCAGGGAGCATCATCAATCCACGTCCAACCCCAGGGATCAACCCACGCCCAGTGACCGAAATGGTAGGGCGCCCATCCCACGACTACAACGGTCGGAGTCCACACCGGCCCGAAGTCCGGGTCACTGCTCCAGCTTCCATACTGGTCGAGGTCTTCGACTCCGCTCATCTCATCACGAGGCACATATTGCGCTGATGCCACCTGGTCCTCTTTCTGGTCTCGCGCCTGGCACCACCTGTCCCAGTCATCCAGAGGAGGAGCGGTCGTGACATCGTATGCAGGGGTATCAAGACCAGTGACCGCGGTCGTTTGCCTCAGGCGCAGAGGAAACACCGCACTGCCTGCAGTTATTTCAGCCTCACCCACGCGCACCGTGACCGTCGTGTCTCCGCTCTGCTGGACATCTATCCTGTAGGTTCCCGCGCGAAGAAGAGTGAGGCTCGCATTGGGCGTATCCACCTCGATCTCCTCGGTGGAGCCCAGGTGACGAAGACGCACGTTCAGCGATCCCGTGGAGAGGCGAATCTGCATTGTCTGGTCGTTCAGGTTCAGAAAGGAAATCTCCGTGCGGGAGGCAAGGCGGATGGCGGTTGAGCCGACATGAACCTCGGCTTGCCCGTCCTGGTCCGTCCACAGGTGGTCCCCGATGGTCAAAGGATAATTGAGCGTCGCCGGGGCCCACTCCTCGACGCTTTCCGGGTGGAACGAAACGGTCCCATTGAGGAGATTCAAACGGCCGACTCGATCGGGGGGATCTCCCCAAAGTGCGGTGACGCTTGCGAGCGTCCATATGCAGAGGGCGATAAGCAGATATCTGGTCGAAGCGGACCTCATGGCATACCTCCGGCCGCCCTCAAACAGTCTCAAACCAAATTTCCCTGTCGAGGAGAGAGGGGGCACGAGTCCTACTCGGAGGGATACCTTCCATCTTCAATGATACGCTTCGAGATGACGGCCGTCAACGACATGCGCCCGGCGGAATGCCTTGAATGCAAACGTGGCCAAAGTTGCGCTCCTGATAGATACTGCGGCCGGTGCGGAAGTTGAGAATGTGCCGGCCGCCGCGCAGGCAGCGGTGACAGGTATCGCCGTGACGGACGCCTTTGAGATCGTCTCGACACCATTGACACAACCCCGAAGGCTGCGAACCTTCTCAAGAATCCGAGGATCGCCTTTGTGTCAGGCGGGTGGACGCCTGGAGACGAGAGAACAGTTCACTATGAGGGAATTGTCGACCGGCCGCAGGGCCGAGCTGGACCCCCCGCTGATCCTGGAGCTTGTCCCCGACCAGTTGGAGACGCTGAGGTAAGAGAGAGCTCAACAGGGCTGGAGAACCCTGTCCGCCGTGGCCATTATCTGCACGGTCATTTCCATGGCACCCACCTCTCCGATCTTGAGCGAGTCTCGAAGACCCAGGTGATCCAGGCACGTTCCGCAGCTTGCAATATGCGCACCCCGGCCCTGCAGGAGACGGAGGCTCTCCAGGGCGGGCCCCTCGCAGGTAGTGAGAAAGACTCCCCCGTTCAGGCACCCGATCATGTCCACGGTCACCTTCGAAGCCGCAAGCTTTTCCAGGAACAGGACGAGGAGTTTCTGTCCGAGCTCCTTGTCCTGTCCATTTCCCATCGTGTCAGAGTTGAGATAGAGAAAAGTCATTTCTTCGACCTCCGTGTGCTCAATCCAGCAGCCGTTTCTCGCCCTTCAGCTCCATGATCTCCTGCACATCCTGGGTGCACTCCATGCAGCCAAGGTATGCGCCGGAAGGTTCACGCAAGGCGTAGAACTCGATCAGGATCCTGTGCTTCCTGTCGTCGCCCTCCACGGCAAGGTTGAGCCAGAAACGAGCCTCGTCCCGTTTGCCCTCCCGCATCTCGTTGACTATCTGCTCGACCCGCACGAGGCTCTCCTGCGGGTGACACTCCCGGAAATTGAGGCCCATGGAAGACATTGGCCGATGGAATAACCTCGTCTCGTGCTTGTTCCAGCCGATCACTTCGTCATTCGCGTCGATGACGGTGGTTTCCACGGGCAGTGCCTCGATCATCGCCCGGATTACCGCCTCGCTCATCCTGTCGATCATGCCCGGCCTCCTGCGAGTCTTTTTCGCGCCGCCCTTCCGATCAACCAGCTCCCGCGCCCGGACCGCGATATGCTCCGCAGTCAATCCGAACCTGATCATGAGCTCGCGTGGTCTTCCCGATTCTCCGAACCGATCCTCGATGCCCATCATTGCGAACACAAAGGGATCATCCATTTGTTTCAACGTGCACACAGTGCCGGCGATGATATTTCCAAAGCCGCCTTTCTGGTGCTCTTCACAGGTCAGGATGGCCGCGGTCTCCCGGCACGCGCGGCCCAGCGCGTCTCCGTCCAGCGGCTTCACGGTGTGCATATTCAGTATCCGGCTTTCGAGCCCGAACTCTTCCTTGAGGATGAGAGCCGCGCGCATTGCCTCGCAGACGATCGGACCACAGGCCACGATGGATATGTCCTCGTGCTCGTCCGGATATTCCGAGGATGGCGTGACATCGAAGCCGCGGATAAATGTACCCCGATTGCCACGGTAGCGGATGATATTGGCCTCCCCGAATCTCAACGGGGTGTTTTCGGTGGTGACCACCGGGGTGGCTTCCCTCGCATAGCGCATGTACACCGGGCCGGTGAGATCGAGGATGGAAATCCGACAGAGCCGCTCGGTTTCAAGAGCGTCACAGGGCACCACGACCCTCATATTGGGAAGAACGCTCATGAGGCTGATCTCCTCGAGGGCCTGGTGGGTTGCCCCGTCCTGCCCTACTGAAATCCCACCGTGCGCTCCGGCGATTTTCACATTGAGGTTGTCATAGCAGATGGTCGTGCGGATCTGGTCCCATGGTCTGCCCGCGGCGAACACCCCGTAGGTTCCTGCCACAGGTATCCTGCCTTCGAGTGCCAGGCCCGCGGCCACACTCATCATGTTCTGCTCGGCAATGCCCACGCTGACCACCCTGGATTTCCTCTCGGGATGGCCTTTCTCGAAGTCCGCGATGGAGATCGAAGCAGAGATATCCGCGTGAACGGTCACGATCCGGGGATCATCCCCGATCTTGGACAGGCACGTCCCGAACCCCGTTCTTGTAGGGAGCATCTCGACCTTCAGCTCATCTCGTGCGTTCCACCCGTATGCTCTTGAAAACCTGGGCAGCTCATCTCCCAACTCGGCGTCGACTCTTTTCTGGTAAGCCTCCGCTGCATCGAGCAGGTGCCGCACATGCTCTCCGGTGTACGCGGCGCACCCGATGTCGGATAGAGCCTTTTCGAGCTGCTCCTGGCCGGACGTGGGAACTCCGTGCCAGCCTGCCTGGTTTTCCATGAAGGAAACGCCCTTCCCTTTCACGGTGTCCGCCAGGATGACGGTGGGCTTCCCCTTCGATGCCCTCGCGGCGGCAAAGGCTTTCTGCAGCTTGTCGATGTCGTGTCCATCCACCTCGAGGACGTTCCAGCCAAAGGAGCGGTACTTGTCCGCAAGGGGCTCGACGCTCATGACCGTGCTCACGGGCCCGTCGATCTGGAGCCGGTTCCTGTCCACGATGGCGCAGAGCGTATCCAGCCGGTGGTGGCCCGCAGCCATGACTGCCTCCCAGACGCTTCCCTCCTGCTGTTCGCCGTCTCCCAGCACGCAGTAGACCCGGAAGTCTGCGCCGCTCATACAGCCGGCAAGTGCACAACCCACGGCAATTCCCAGCCCCTGTCCAAGGGATCCGCTGGAGACTTCGAGGCCCCGAAGATTGGGCGCGTGGGGGTGGCCTTGAAACGGGCTTCCCAGCTTGCGCAGGGTGACAGCCTCTTCTTCGCTGTAAAGGCCCGCCTGTACGAGTGAGACGTAGATTGCGGGGGCCTTGTGCCCCGCGGAAAAAAAGATCCTGTCCCTGCCCTGCCATCCCGGGTCGCGCGGATCATAGCGCGCTTCATCCAGGAAGAGAACAGCCGCGATATCCATGACGGAGAGGGTCCCTCCCGGGTGGCCGGATCCGGCAGCATGGATGCTGACGACATCCAGCGCGCGCATCCGACAGGCCAGCTCTTTCAGCTCTTCCGCAGAGAGGTGCGATTCCTTTCCCGTAGCGCGCTCTACCTTACCCATGGCGCCAGCGTAGCATATAATCGGCACACCATGGAAACAATAGGGTTTCCAAGAGGATTCCTGTGGGGCGCGGCCAGCGCCGCGTACCAGATCGAGGGCTCTCCCCTGGCTGACGGGGCGGGGCCGACGAACTGGCACGAGTTCACCCACCGCCGGGGCACGATCAAGGACGGGACAACGGGAGACCTCGCCTGCGACCACTATCACAGGTACGAAGAGGACATCCGGCACCTGCGCGATCTCGGAGTCCACGCATATCGCTTTTCGGTCGGGTGGGGCCGGGTATTCCCTCGGCCCGGAAACATCAACCAGGCAGGAATCGACTTCTACAATCGGCTTGTCGATTGCGTGTGTGGCGCAGGCATCGAGCCCTGGCTCACGATTTTCCATCTCGAGGAGCCGCTGTGGCTGTCCCGCCTGGGAGGCTTCACGAATCGGGCGGCAGTCGACCACCTGGCAGAGCTCGGCGAGACGCTGTTCAAAGTGCTCGGAGACCGGGTGCGCAACTGGATTACGATCAACGAGCCGACTGTCTATGCCTACCTGGGGTACGGCACGGGGGAGTTTCCCCCGGGGCGCAAGCTTGCCTTGCGAGGAATGCTGCACGCCTCCCATCACCTCCTGCTGGGTCATGCGCGCCTGGTTGATGCATGGTCTGCCACAGGCAGGCCGGGCAGGATCGGCCTCGCGCACCACGCCGTATGGGTGTCCCCGGCGGATGAGAACCGGGCCAGGGACGTGGAAGCAGCGGCCTTCATGGACGACGCTGCAAACCGGTCCGTGCTGGATCCCCTGCTTCGCGGCAGCTACCCGGAGAGGATGCTGAAGAGGCTGCACCGATTCCTTCCCCGTACGCTGGAGGCCGACCTGCCGGGGATCAAAAAGCCGGGCACCTACATCGGAATCAACTATTATGCAAGGAATCTCTACCGCTGGGCGCGTTTTGTGCCTTTCCTTCACGCACGCGAGCATGTCAAACCGGACTCCCCCCGCAGTGCGATGTGGGAGATCTACCCGCAGGGCCTGCGCGCCACACTGCTGCGGCTGAAAGAGCAATATGGAAACTTTCCCTGCGTGGTGACCGAGAACGGGTTCCCGATTGTTGAATCTTCAGGAAAGGATCCACTGCAGGACGATGAGCGCATTGCATACCTCGCGGATCACGTTGCAATGGTCGGCAGGGCCATTGCCGAAGGGGCGGACTGTCGCGGCTACTTCCACTGGAGCCTGATGGACAATTTCGAGTGGAACTGGGGCCTGTCAATGCGTTTCGGCCTGGTGCGGATCGATTTCACGACGCAGCAGCGCCAGTGGAAGAAAAGCGCTTTCTGGTACCGTGATGTGATCCGGGCAAACGGTCTACGGTGAGCGAAGGACGGGCACGCTTCGATGGGGACGCAACGGATGTCGACGTGGCGTTCAAATTCAGCCGGAACATGGGAGTATTCCATCTCAACGCAGGTATACTTTTCGAGTTCTGATTCACGATTCCGCTGATATTCCTTTCGTGAAAAAAAACGCAGAATTGATATTGCATATTTTGGATATCGTGATATAGTCATATCGCTACAATCAGACAGACAGTGAAGGAGAATAAATGGGAAGCCTGGCGGAAGAACGGCCGCTGGCTGCGCGCCTGGCGGAGGTGCTCAAGGCCCTGGCGCACCCTGCCCGGTTGCGCATCGTGGCCATACTATGCGAGGGCGAAGAGAGCGTCATCGGGCTTGCGGAGAAATTGGATCTCAAGCAGGCAATCGTGTCGCAGCAGCTTCGCATCCTGCGGATGAGCCGCCTTGTTTCCGCCACCCGTCAGGACGGGTTCTCCCGATATGCCCTCGCCGAGCCGCGGCTGCGGGATCTCGTTACCTGCCTCGAGGGATGTCACCGGGAAGCGCCGGCCGTGCCAGTTTCGAAACGGGGGCGCCGAGGGCGCCCGCAAATCAGCAAATGACGCCAGGGGCGTCGTGCAAATGACGCCAAGGGCGTCCAGGAAGGAGTGACGATATGACTTTGAACGTCGAGAAGGAGATCGCCGACCTCAAGGCGAAGGTCGGGGACATGCCGGGCGCGGAGAACAAGCTGACGATGATCGTGTTTTCGGGAGACCTGGATAAGCAGCTCGCAGCCATGATCATCGCCACTGGAGCGGCCGCCATGGGGATGCAGGTGGTCCTTTTCTTCACATTCTGGGGACTCCCCGCGCTGAGGGCGCCTCAGAAAAAGGTGGGCGGGAAGAGCTTCATGGGCAAGATGTTCGGCATGATGCTGCCAAAGGGCCGCAACAAGCTCATCCTCTCCCAGATGCACATGGCGGGCATGGGCACCGCGATGATGAAGGGCCTCATGAAGAAGAAGAACGTGGCCGGTCTGGACGAGATGTACGACCTGGCGGCACAGCTCGCGGTGAAGATCTATGCCTGCCAGATGTCCATGGATCTCATGGGCTTCAAGAAGGAAGAGATGATCGACTACCCCGGGCTGGAAGTGTGCGGCGTCGCCACAATGCTCTCCCACGCGAAGGAATCCTCGATCCAGTTTTTTATCTAGCCTTGGAATAAGGAAGGAAAGACAACATGGCAGATTACACGATCGCAAAGACCCTCGATTACAAGGGGCTCGCGTGCCCGATGCCCATCGTCAAGATCAGCCAGGTGATCGGCTCGGTCGCCATAGGCGATGTTCTCGAGGTGCATACGACCGATCCCGGCTCCCTTGCGGACTTTCCCGCCTGGGCAAAAACGACCGGGCATGCAATCCTGGAGACAAAGCAGGAGCCGGGCGTCATCAAGATCTTCGTCAAACGCCAGAAATAAGAGAAGACCGACATGGCAGTACAGGCAGCCGTGGATGCGTTGACCGCCGCTTCCAAAGCGGCGGCCGGCGCCCCGGGAGCCGTCGACGCTACCAGCACGGCGTCTGTCGCCGCGGCTCCCGCAGCGCTGGCCCTGGCGGTCAGCTGGATCGATTACGTCATCATGGTGCCCCTGGTCTATTTCTCCATCCTGGTGCTCGTGCTGGGGGCGGCCTGGCGCATCGTGACGATCATGCGCGCCCCCGCACAGGCGTACTCCCTGCGCGTGTACCCCGCCGCAAAACGGCCCGGTTTTGCCACGCTGGTGGACACTTTCACCATGCCCCAGGTGAGAGCGCACAAGCCTCTCTTCTGGGTATTCCTCATGGTCTACCATGTCGCGTTTGTACTTCTGATCCTCGGTCACCTCGATATTCTCCCGCAGATCGCCATTGTCGCGCCGGGGTCACGCCACATGCTTGGCGCCGGCGCGGTCGGGGTGGCCGTCACGCTGCCGATTTTCTATTTCATTATGAGACGATTCAGGAGCCCGGTCAGGGAGATCTCGGTCCCCGCGGACTATCTGCTTCTGCTCCTTCTCCTCTTTCTCTTCCTGTTCGGTGACCTCATGAGCTGGGGCAACTCGTGGTCGGCGCAAGGGTTTGTCATGACCAAGCAGGATTTTGCGAAGTACTTCGACGGGCTTGTCCGCTTCTCCTTTGCCGATCCCCGTGCGGTCCTGCCCGGCGCGCACTACCACTTTGCCGTCATCCATGTGCTCCTTGCTGACCTGTTCTTCATGCTCCTGCCGTTCACCAAGATCATTCACACGTTCTTCAGCGTGCCCATCAACATGCTGAGGAGGAGGTAACGGCATGGATGCGTCGACCAGCAGCAGGCTCAAGGACCTTTTCGAAACAAAGCTCAACGGGGCAATGCGTCTTTACCTGGACACCTGCGCGCGGTGCGGAGTCTGCGTGGAGGCCTGTCACGCGTACGCCTCCATGCCCCAGACCAGGTATACGGCGGTCGGCCGTGCCGAGGTGATCCGCAAGATCTTCAAGCGCTATTTCAAGCTTGAGGGAAAGTTCTCCCCGTGGCTCGGTGAAGTCCTTCCCCTCGACGACGTCACTCTTGACCTGGTGTCCGATGCCGCCTGGTCGTGCACCGGATGCCGGCGCTGCATGACATTCTGCCCGTTTGGAATCGACACGCAGATGATCATGTCCATCGCGAAGCTTCTTCTCATAGGAGCCGACAAGGAGCCAAAGCTCCTCACCATGCTTTCAGATATGTCGATCGCAAAAGCAGACGGCATCGAGGAAACCCGCCCGGGGTTCGAGAAGGCGATACGCAATCTGGAGCCGGACATCCGCGCCCTCTGGGCCGGGTCCCCCGGACAGAGCGCCGTCACCGTGGACGCTGAAGGCACCGACGTCCTTTACGTGGGACTTGCCGGAGCCCATTCAATCGTGCCTGCCGCGGCGATCATGAACGCCGCGGGAGAGAAATGGACCCTGAGCGTGTTCGAGGCCGTGAACTTCGCCGCATTTCTCGGAGACCCGAAGAAGATGCAGATCATCGCGCGGCGCATCCATGACGAGGCAGCCCGTCTGAAGGTGAAAGAGGTGGCAATCGTGGAATGCGGGACGGCGTTCAGGGTCATGAAGTACATGACCGGTGTGCATCCGTTCAAGGTCGTGGCTTTCGTGGAGCTCATTGCACGCTACCTGAAAGAGGGAAGAATCCGGCTTGACGGGACGAAGCTCAAGGGCCGGCTCACCTATCACGACCCCTGCCAGATCGCGCGCAACGGGGGCGTGATGGAGGAGCCGCGGTACGTCATCAAGAACCTGACCCGGGACTTCGTCGAGCTCCTGCCCAATCGGGCCGAGAACTGGTGCTGCGGAGGCGGAGGGGGGCTTGTTGCCCTTGGGGAGCAGGATTTCAGGATGAAGTCGGCCAAAGTCAAGGCCGACCAGATGAAAGGCTCCGGCGCCGAGATTATCTGCACGGCCTGCGAGAACTGCCACACCCAGCTCACCGACATCAACACGCACTACGGCATCGGCATGCGCGTGGAGTTCCTGTCAAAGCTGGTCGCCGACGCCTTGATCAACAAGGCCGCCCCCGGCGGTCATGAAGACTCGAGCCGGCGCGGCGCCCTATGCGCCGGCCCGGAATGAGTTCACCATATCTGCCATTTCGGCGATGGCATTTGTATCGAGAAGTGACCCACCACGCGGAGGCCGTGGAAGACCCCGCACCAGCAGCCTGTCCAGGAGCGTGAGCCTGTCGTAATGAAGGTCCCCCCCGAAAAGGCTGCGTGCGAACGCATGCGCGGCAAGCCATTGCGGAAAGGCTGCCTGGAGTTGCTCCTTTGCATGCTCCCCCTGAGAGAGACAACAGAGAAAGAGCCCTGTTTTTCGCTTCAGGAGGAGATCCCCTCTGCCCTCGCAGAACGAAGTCACGTCTCTCTGGATCCTGCCGCCGTAGATGGAGCCCCCGACCAGCACGACGTCGAACCCGCGTACATCCGGCACGTGACCCGCACGGAGATCCGCAAGCGTCGTCTCCGCCTTGATCCTCCCCGCGAGTGCCTGGGCGCACGATTCCGTGGTTCCGTATTTCGACCGGTACGCAATAAGGACTTTCACGTCAGCCCCCCTTCGTCTTTTCCCCGGCTTCCAGGATGCTGCGGCGCACGTGGTAGAGCCTGTTCCGGAGATAGAGAAAGATGTCGAACGCCACCATGAGGGCGTTGAGGAGGTACAGGTAGATGACCCCGTCGAAGTGGTACAGGAGCTTGTGGAGAACGCCCGCGCCGTATCCGACAAGAACAATCACAAGGAAGAACAGGCTCTTTCCGGCCACCTGGCGTGACTTCAGGGACTTGTAGATGGAAACCGGCCATGCCGCCCCAAAGCACACGAGCATGGCAATTTCGAATATGCTCATCCTTTTCCCCCGCGCCGCGTTACTCCGCGGATTCTGGCCGCTTTCGGCGAAAACTGGACTGTCTCCAGCGCAACAAGGAGCGCGGCGGCCGCCCTCGTACGGCCAAGCATGACGGGCGCGCCGATAGCGCTCTCGATGCCCGGCTCATACCGCACCTCCCCTGCGAAAGTCACGCCGCAACGCCGGGCAAGATCCTTCACAGACTCCGCGCTGTCCCGAACCATATTGGCAATCACCCCCGGCACGGCGATGTGCATCTCTCCGAGCACGGCCAGCAGCCTCTCGACCACTGCCACTGAAACCGGTGACGGCGTGGAAACGACGATCGCCTCCATTCGGGGGATCAATCGAGCCAGGTCCAGAACCTCGTCCCCGATGCCGGGCGGCATATCAATGAACAGATAGTCCAGCATGCCCCATTGGGTGACGGCCAGAAGCTCGCGCAGCGCCTCTGACACCTCGGCGCCCCGCAATGCAAGCGGCAGCTCTCCTGTGAATGCCGCCACGCTCATAAGGCACAGATTGTCCAGGACGGAAACAGGGAGTATCCCCTTGTCTTCCTTTGGCAATCCCGGGTGCACGCCGAGAAAGACATGGGTCGAGGCGCCCTGCAGGTCCAGGTCAAGGATTCCGACCCTATTACCCTGACCGGCAAGAGCGATTCCGGCTACCGCCGTGCACATCGTTTTTCCTACGCCGCCTTTTGCCGAACAAAAGGCGGCTATGCGACCGATGCCGGAAAGCCGCTTCTCTACAACGGCTCCACGGGGATCCGTCACCTGCAGGCTTCCTCGACAGACAGCTCAAGGCTGGAGATGCTCACCCCCCTGCCTTTTTGCACGCGAAAGTCCGGGCTGCCGCATGAAGGGCATCGCACAAACGCATGAGCTGCCTCGGGAAGAAAATGAATGGCCTCGCGCGTCTCCACGGTCAGGCTGGCCGTTTCCTTCAGGCTCCACTCCCTGCCGCATGCCGCACAGAGGAAAGCAGCGGGTTCGGTTTCAAGCTTGTAGCGGGCGTTGCGAAATGGCTTTTCCTCGCGCAGAGTGGTGAGGGCGAAATCGAAAATCTCGCGGTCGATCGCCTGCAGCTCGCCGATCAGGACATTGACCGCGCGCAGGCAGGCTGGATCCCGCCCTTCCAGAGCGGCTGCAGTTGCCTCTATCACCGCGTCCGCCAAAGCCCATTCGTGCATGCGTGGAAGGGTACCTGTGCGCCCGCCGATGCACAAGCCGCATCCGGGCTGGGCGGCAGGAATGCGGCGCCTGGAATCCGCGGCGTACCGCGGCGCTAGGGCATCTTGCTGATGAGGTCTTTCACCAGCGGGTCTGTGACGGAGTAGATTCTCCGATTGCCTTCCACGCGGGAGCTCACGATGCCTTCCCGCTTGAGCACCGCGAGGTGCTGCGACACGACCGGCTGAGATTCCTCCACGCAGTGCCAGAGATCTGACACGCATGGCTCGCTGGCCTCGATTGCACGCAGCAGCTTCAGCCGCATGGGATGGCCGCATACCTTGAGTATGCGCGCAAACTGCGTGATACTTCCTCGGGCGCTCTTTCTGTCCACAACCTTGTTTTTTTCCATGGTCTTCTGTATTTTCCAGTCTATTCTACCGAGAGGAGTCGATTGTATCAAGGATGGGCGGACAGGAAACAACCTACCTGGACTGGGCCGCGTCTGCCCCGCCGGAACCGGACGCAGTCGACGAAGCAAGGGAAGTTTCCCTTCGCCTGTTCGCTAACCCTTCCTCTCCCCACGCGCCGGGCAGGGAGGCCGGGGAGAAGCTGGAGCAGATGCGCTCCCGTTTTGCCGGCGTGCTCGGGGTAGAGGCGAGGGAGATCGTTTTCACTTCCGGAGGAACCGAGTCAAACGGAGCCATCCTCCTCTCCCTGCTCCACCGCCACAGGCTCGGCGGGGTCCAGCGGCAGAAAACCCGCGTCGTCAGCACTGCCATCGAGCACTCTTCGGTTTATGAGCAGCTGCACAGCCTCCAGGGGCATGGCATCACGAGCGCCTTTGTCGCGCCGCGACCGAACGGCGCCGTGGATCCACAGGCGCTCGCCGACGCACTGGATGAGGACACCGTCATGGTCTCGGTCATGATGGTCAACAATGAAACAGGAGCCGTGCAGGACCTTGAAGGGGTCGCGCGCGTGGTGAGGGATTTTTCCGCCCGGCGAGGGCGGAAGATCATCGTGCACACGGATGCAGTCCAGGCGCTGGGCAAGATTCCATTCTCGCTGCGCCAGCTGGACGTGGATGCCGCCTCGTTCAGCGGGCACAAGATCGGCGGACTCCGGGGCGTCGGTGCTCTTTTCCTGAGGGAAAACACCGCGCCCGGTTTCCTTTCCATGGGCGGGGGACAGGAACGCGGGCGCAGGCCCGGCACGGAGAACCTGCCGGGGATCTGCGCAATGACGGTGGCCGCGGAAAAACGGCTTCTCCATCTGGAGCAGGATCGTGCAGCCGCGCGCGAAAACGCGCGCCTGCTCATCCACGGGCTGCGGGAGATCAAGGGCGCCTGGATCTTTCCTTCGGCGCGCGAAGAGGATGATGCAGCCCGCTACTCGCCCTATATCGTTTCGGCGGGCTTTCCGCCCCTCCCTGCGGAGGTGGTGGTGCGGATGGCGGACAGCCGGGGCTATTGCATTTCGACCGGCTCTGCCTGCTCGTCGAAGAAGAAAGATCGCACGCGCGTGCCGGAAAGCATGGGGCTTTCTCATGAGACCGCGCTCTCTGCAATCCGCGTTTCCATCGGTCCCTCCACAACGGCGGCCCAGATCGACGGCCTGCTTGCTGCGCTTCGCCAGGACATCCCGCCCCTGCTCTCCATTGCCCAGGGGCGCGGCGCATGACGGAGCTCCTCTTCCTGGTAAAGTACGGTGAAATTGCGCTGAAAAAACGGAATCGGGGCGCATTCGTGAAGAGCCTCAAGGACTCGATACGGGCCAAGCTCCCCGGGCTGCAGTTCTCCGTTTACGAAACATTTCACAGGGTATTCGTTCGATTCCCGCCTGAGCAGGAGAAGGCCATTTCGGCAGCCCTGACCCGCACGTTCGGCGTCGTCTCCTTCTGCAAGGCGCTCCAGATCGAAAGGGATATTTCGGCAATCGAGTCCGCCGCGGTTGGTCTTGCGGAAGGATTCATCGCCGCGGGCATGGGAAAGAAGTTCAAGGTGGAGACGCGGCGGGCAGACAAGAGTTTCCCGCTCTCCTCCTACGAGATCTCCTGCCGTGTCGGAGAGCTTCTGCTGGAGAGATTCCCCGGGCTGGGCGTGGACGTACATACCCCCGACTGGGTCATGAACATCGAGATCCGAGAGCACGCATATCTTTACGGGCCCTCAATCGACGGTCCCTACGGTCTGCCGAACGGGAGCTCGGGCAAGGGTCTGCTCCTTCTTTCAGGAGGCATCGATTCACCGGTAGCCGGCTGGATGATGGCAAAGCGGGGCATGACAATCGAGTCGGTCTACTTTCACTCCGCTCCTTTCACCTCTGAGAAGGCGCGGGAAAAGGTGGAAACCCTGGCACGGACGCTTTCCGGGTGGGCGCCGGGAATCGTGCTTTTCGTGGTGCCGTTCACACCGGTGCTGGCGCGCATCAAGGAGAAAGCCATGGACGAGGAGGTGACACTTCTGCTGCGGGCCTGCATGACGAGCTTTGCGACCCTCCTGGCTGAGCGGTCAGGGGCAATGTGCCTGATAACGGGGGAAAGCCTCGGCCAGGTGGCCAGCCAGACGGTGGAAAGCATGGCCTTCACTGGCTCGTTTACCGAGCTTCCGGTGTTCCGGCCCCTTGTGGGGATGAACAAAGAAGAGATCATCACCATCGCGAGAAAGATCGATACGTTCGAGACTTCCAATCTCCCTTACGCAGACTGCTGCGTCCTCTTCTCCCCTGCACACCCGCTGATTCGTCCCAATCAACGCAAAATGAAACTGTCTTTTGGGCATCTTCACGTGGAAACTCTTCTGCGGGAGGCACTGGAGAAGACGGAAAAAGTGACGTTCTGAGCGGAGTCCCCTTCCGCGGTATTCCGCGGAGTTGGGCGGCTGCGCGGTCGCTCCTGGCGGAGCCGGCGGAGTTGGCTGTGGCGACATTCCGTTGGAGGGCCGAAACTGCGCGAGGTACCATGCACGGGCGCGAAACGACGGGAGCCTCAGGAAGCCGGAGCCTTTTCCTTGGAGCTCTTTTCCGACGAGCTTTTTTCCGAAGACGTCTTGTCAGCGCTGGATTTTTCGGTCGAGGATTTTTCAGGGGAGCCTTCCTTCGGCTTTTCCGAAGACTTGTCCCTGTCCTTGGAGCCGCCGTTGCCGCCGGTGAGGGCGGAGCTCTTCTTGTTGTCTGTGGAGTAGAACCCGCTTCCCTTGAAGATCACGCCGATCCCGCCATTGATGACACGGCGAATGGCGCTCTTGCACACGGGGCAGCGAGAGAGCGGCTTCTCCGTCATGCTCTGAATGGCTTCAAATCTATGGCCGCACTTGGTGCACACATACTCATATGTGGGCATGCCTTTAACTCCTGACTCGCGAGAAAAAGAATATTCGCATCTATTTTCTCAAATATAGCTTCTCTACCGTGTTGTGGCAACAGGCCGGACAGCCGTACGCGCGCCCAATCAGGGCAGACACCGCATTCGGTGTCATTTGGGCAGACACCGTACTCGGTGTCATTTCGTTTTTCGGACCGGAATGCCGTTTTCCTCCAGGTAAGCCTTGATGCGGGGAACGCTCCAGGCGCCGGAATGCACGATGGATGCTACCAGGGCGGCATCAGCGGCCGCGTCCCGGAACACGGTGAGCACGTGCGCGGCTGATCCGGCACCGCCCGAGGCCACGACAGGTATTCCCACTCCCCGCGAGATGAGCCCGGTCACCGTCAGCTCGTAGCCGTCCTGAGTCCCGTCCGCGTCTATGGAGTTGAGCACGATTTCCCCGGCGCCCAGCCTCTCCGCCTTCTGCGCCCACTGCAGCGCATCAAGACCGGTCCGTGTCCTTCCGCCGTCTATCACCACGCCGTAGCCGCACGGCATGCCGCTATCCTTTGCCACATCCATGCCCAGTACAATGCACTGGGTGCCGTACAGCGACGCGCCGCCAGTGATGATGTCAGGGTTGCGGACTGCCGCGGAGTTCACGCTCACCTTCTCCGCGCCGGCCAGGAGCACCTCCCTCATTTCGGCAACGGTAGAAATGCCTCCGCCCACCGAGAAGGGAATGAAGACCTGCTCCGCCACCCTGCGGACAGTGTCGATCCGGATCTTCCGTCTCTCCGAAGACGCGGTGATGTCATAGAAAACCAGCTCGTCCACGCCATCTTCATAGTATTTTCGCGCCATATCGACGGGGTCCCCCACATCGACATTGTCTTTGAAGCGGATTCCCTTTGTCGTGCGGCCGTCCCTTACGTCGAGACAAACGATGAGGCGTTTGCTAAGCAAAGGCGGCCCCCTGCGCCTCGATTCCTTCCACGCGTCCATCCCAGGCAAGGAAATTGGAAAGAAGCTTCACTCCGAGAGCACCGGACTTCTCGAGGTGGAATTGAAACGCCACCAGGTTCCCCCGGGCTATGCAGGAGGCAAAGCGCAGTCCGTATTCAGTCTCACCCGCAACGATGCTGGCGTCCGCGGGCTCAGGGTAATACGAGTGCACGAAATAAAACGAGGAATCCTGCGGGATTCCCTGGAAAACCGGGTGTGCTCTCGTGAAATGCACCGTGTTCCAGCCCATGTGCGGAACTTTGAGCCCGGATGCTCCGGGAAAACGCCGCACCGAACCCTTGAGAAGACCGAGGCATTCCGTGTCCCGCTCCTCGGACCTCTCGAAGATCACCTGGCAGCCGATGCAGATGCCGAGGATCTTCCGCCCAGCTTTCAGGTAGTCGCAGAGCGCGCGGTCGAGTCCCGTCCTCTTCAGCTCGCTCATCGATGCCGCCGCCTCCCCGACCCCGGGGAAAATGAGACCGTCGGCCCCGGCAAGGTCCTCCGGCCGGGAGGTCACGAGGTACCGGGCACCGAGGTAGCGCAGACTGTTTTCTACACTCTTGAGGTTGCCGGCTCCATAGTCTACAACGACCGTGGTCCCTGCGCTCATTGGGGACGCTCCCCATCCGACGCGTCCGCGGGAGGTGACATACCCTTCAGCAGAGAGAGAAGAAACGGAAACATCTCGTCGTCAGAGAAACGGAGGCCCGCAAGCTTGACCTGGCTCCCGCTGACGGACACCGAGGTTGTCTTGAGCCTCTCTGCGCTATCCGGCAGGTTCTCCGAGCGCATCCACCCGACAAGACCCAGCCTCAGGATGAGGGTGAGAAGGTCCGCCTCCTGGCCCGAGCTTGTATTCGCCGTGCCGGAGATGACGTATCCCCCTTTGACCTTCACCGCGTTCAGCCAGACTTCATTGAGGGGGATATGCACACCGTTCTGCGCCGCGCTCTGCTGCAGGCCTCCCGGCAGCTGCGGCATATAGAGAACGAGGTCCGTCCTTTCCATGTCACGTGCCACTTCAGGGGGCAGGACAACAGGAAGCGGGGCCGCCCAGTGCGCAAGGAGCGAATCGATGTCGCCGTTGGACGCAAGGAGTATGCCGTTGTTGGGGATGCTCATCTGGATGCCCGGCTTTGTCCATTCCCAGTGGGGGCCTGCGGGCCCTGTCTTCTGCGTCCACGCCTTGTTGCCCGAAAGCCGCATCCCGATCAAGCCGCCCGGGTACCCCCCAAGGGCAACCACGGAAAATCCGGCAGGCGTCCCTTTGGCCAGCGTCACGGAGCAGACAAGGCGCTTGGTCATGCCAAGCAGAGTGTTGACATCCTGGAGACCTGGCCCCGAAGCATTCAGGGCTTTTCTTATCAGGTCCCCCGATCCGCTCACGGAGAGCGAGACGTACATCGTTGCGTCGGCGGGGAGCACGCCGAGCCATACGGCGGAAGGGCGCTGGGGAACTGTCGCGCAGGAGGCGAGCGTCAGGAGCACGGCGCAGCATGCGGTCAGAAGCGCAGCCGCAGTGAATCCCCGCCGCATCAGCGCGCAGCCTTCTTCAGGGACACGAGGCAGGTTTCTCCCCCGCAGTCGATCCCCGTGCCTTCGCGAGGCTTCTCCCATATCCACGACACGGCCAGGGTTTCGGAAAGCAGGTG
>Ga0265316_10002820_pt1 | contig 17780 bp, 4 predicted proteins | sample 4522metaG_FD_202092 | JGI IMG/M metagenome (GOLD analysis project Ga0265316, IMG submission 202092) | Rhizosphere microbial communities from Carex aquatilis grown in University of Washington, Seatle, WA, United States - 4-5-22 metaG | ecosystem: Host-associated > Plants > Roots > Rhizosphere >... | reverse complement strand
CAGGCCGTGTCTGAGTTCAAGAAGGCGCTCGACGTGGACAACGGACTTTTCGATGCGCTGTACAACTGCGGGATGACCTACGCCGAATGGTACGAGGAATCGCACGCCAACGATCAGAAGCAGCTGGCGCGGGACTACTTGCAGAAGTTCGTGGCCACGGGTGGGGGCAAGGACGGATCGGCGTCCGGCTTCCTGAGAGCGGCCAGCGACAAACTCTATGCTCTGAGCGGCCCGTAGATTCGACCGGACCTTACGAAAGCCGCAAGACGTCGGACCCGCGGCCGTGGCCGAATCGTGCCCTGTCGGGCGGACTCACGGCCACCGAGGCGAGCTGGACCACGTCACCAACCACCACCGATTGCTCAGATTGGGTGCGCGGTCTGAGCAGCGCGGGAGCCGTTCCTCCGAATGACTGCGCGGCTCCATCTGCCGCGGACCCACCGTGCGGGCAGAGGTGTGGCGGTGGGTACGAGGGCGGCGCGGGGGCATCGGGTAGCCAGAGCGGTGGAAAAGGCCGGCAGCGACGGAGAAATGGGCCTCATTCCCGTTGTATGCGCAGCGGCCATCATGGTATAAAATGCTCCATTTTCCGCGGTCTTAGCCTGTCCACCCCGACAGGCCGAGAGCATGCGGTCGCGACCCTGCGGTTGCCTTTTTCATCCCGGAGGACCAAGTGGGCAAGGAACCAACCTCGAACGCTGTGCTTGAGGACTTTCCAGCGGAGCTGCAAGACCAGGCGGCTGCCGCGCTGGAGACCGAACGTCTGTCGGTAGAGAAAGGCATCGATGCTTGGAAGAAGATCGCGGCTGCCGCTCCTTCGGCCTGGGCGCCCAGGCGTGAGTTGGCCCGTGTCTATCGGCGTGCGGAACGCTGGAAGGCCTGCGTCGAGATCCTGAAGGAGGCTGTCGAGAAGGCGACTTGGCCCACGCCCGAGGCGAAGGTCCCGGTATTGTTGGAAATGGTCGAGCTGTACCGGGATCGGCTCAAGCTCGACGTGATGGTGGTCGAGTCCTACAACCGAATCCTCACCCTGCAGCCCAACAACGTCGGCGTGATGGACGCGCTGGCTGCCCAGTACGAGGTCATCCCGCGCTGGCCGGAGTTGATCGCAGTCTTGCGCAAGAAGGCGGCCATCGTTGCCTCGGCCGAGGAGAAGATCGCGCTGCACCTCAAGGTGGCCAACCTGTACCTGGAGAAGTTCTCCAACCAGGCCGAGGCCATCAAGACCTTTGAAGCGATCCTCGAGATCGATCCGGGGAACGCCGAGGCGCTGACCTTCCTCAAGCAGATGTACGAGAAGCGGCGCGACTGGGATCGATTGGTCGCGGTGCTGCGGCAGGAAATCGCACGCGTGACCGATCCGGCCGAGCAAGGCCGACGCTGGGCCGAAGTCGCCAAGCTCGCCACCGAAAAACTCAAGAAGGCGGCGGTATCGATCGAATTGTGGGGCAAAGTTCTCGGGGTCAACGACAGCGACGCGGAGGCGCTGACTGAACTGGAGAAGCTGTACGAGCGTGAGAAGCGGTGGGAGGAGCTGGCGGCGGTCCTCGATAAGCAAGCGATGCTGAGCGACGACCCGGCCAAACGTGGAGTCATCCTGCCCAAGCTGGCCACGGTGTACACCGAGAAATTGCAGAAGCTCGAGCTGGCGGTGGCCGCGTGGAAGACCTTGCTGGATGCGGAGCCCGAGAACCGGCGCGCCCAGGATGCGCTTCGCAAGCTGTATTTGCAGAACAAGGATTGGGATGCGCTCGAGGGTTTCTATTCAGTGCAGGGCAAGTGGGACGAATTCGCTCGCGTGCTGGAGCGGCAAGCTGAGACGGAAACCGGCGCGGCCCGCGTCGGGCTGTGGAACAAGATCGCGGTGCTCTACCGCGACCGGCTGAGCAAGCCAGACAAGGCGCAGAAGGCATTCGAGAAAACGCTTTCCCTCGATGGCCACAACTTGGGGGCAGCCGAGGCGCTCATTCCGATGTACGAGAAGGACCAGAACGCCAAGCGCCTCGCCGAGGTGCTGCAGGTGCAACTGGAGCACACCAAGGACGCGGCCGAGCGCCAGGAGCGCATGTTGCGGGTGGCGCAAATTCTCGAAGGTGACGCCAACGACAAACCCCTGGCGCTCACGGTGGCGCTGCAGGCGCTGTCGGAGAATCCGCGCGAAGAATGGGCGCGCGAATATGGCGAGCGGCTGGCCGGCGAGACGGGCAACTGGGCCCTGCTGGTGGAGGCCTACGAGGCGGTTTTGCCCCGCCTGCAGGGACAGAATGCTCTTCCCGTTTTGGCCACGGTGGCGCGGGCCTACGAGAAGGAACTGGCCAACACTGAGGCGGCCATCGCGCGCAACCGAGAGATCCTGGAGATAGCAGAAAGCGACGAGCAGGCCGTGCTGGCTCTCGAACGCCTGTACATTGCTACCGACCAGCACGACCAACTGTTGGCCATCTACGACAAGAAGCTCGCGCTGGCCGGTTCGGAGGACGAGAAGCGCGAGGTTCGCCTACAGCTCGCCGCGCTCTACGAAGAACAGGTGCATGACTCCGACAAGGCGATCGAGCTGTACAAAGACATCCTCAAGACGGCCAAGGAAGACGTGCAGGCGCTGCGCGCCCTGGACCGCCTGTACCGGGCCACCGAGCGCTGGAAGGATCTGTCCAAGATCATCATACGCCAGCTCAAGTTGCCCAACGACGATCCCGCTGCGGCCGAGTTGAAATTCCGGCTGGGCGAGGTCTCCGAGAAGTACCTCAAGAGCCCTGGCGTGGCGGTGCAGTCGTATCAGGAGGCTCTGGCGCTGGACGCGACCCATGCAGGGGCGCGCGCGGCGCTCGAGGTCTATCTCAAAGACGGTCAGCACCAGATGAGCGCGGTGGCGGCGCTCGAACCTATCTACGAGGCGGGACACGAGGTCGAGCGCTTGCTGCAGATTCAGCGCATCAAGCTGGAGCGTGAGACGGATGGGACGGCCCGGGTGGCCTTGCTTCTGCGCATCGGCGTCCTGGAAGGCGAAGCCAACCGCGCCGAGCAGGCCTATCAGGCCTATGCCGAGGCATTCACCGCCAGTCCCGAGTCGGCTGAGGCTCGTGCGGCGCTGGAGGCGCTGGCCGATGGCATGGGGAAGTGGCGGGATTTGGTCGCGCTGTACAGCCAGGCCCAGGCCAGTGGCAAACTCGCATCCGGCCTGGAGCGCGAAATTCTCCTGGTCATTGCGGTGGCCTACGACGAGAAGCTCGACCAATCGGACAAGGCCGTCGAGTATTTCCGTCTGGCCCAGGAGATCGAGCCGGAAGACGCCGCCGCTCTCGAGGCCCTGGAGCGTCTGTACACGCGCACCGAGCGCTGGTCGGATCTGGTCGACACCCTCAAGAAGAAGGCCGAGTTGGTCCATTCCAGCGAGGAGCGTGAGAAGATTCATGCTCACATCGCTGCCATCTGGGAAGAGGCCATCGGAAACCCAGACGAGGCCATCGCGGCGTGGAAGGAGGCGCTGGGAGACAACGCCGGAAGCCTGACCGCTTTGCGTGCTCTCGACCGTCTCTTCGCGCAGAAGGGATTGGATCTCGATCTGGCGGACAATCTGCAACGACAGCTCGAGTTGGCCAGCGACGAGGACGACCAGGTGCGCTTGCTCTCTCGGCTGGGGCAACTGCGCGAACACAAGCTGCACGATATCCCCACCGCGGTGGAGACGTATCGGCGGCTGCTCGACCTAGCGCCTGGCCACGAAGAAACCGTGTCCGCGCTGGAGGGATTGCTCGATCACCCCGACCACGACCTGGTCCTGGCTGAAATCCTCGATCCGGTGTACCGGGCGCGCAGCGACTTTGGCAATTTGGTACGGGTCTTGGAGATCCAGGCGCGCCACGCCCTGGACATGCGGCGCCGGATCGATCTGCTGCACGAGATCGCCACCGCCTGCGAGGATGGGCTGGACGATCCGGGACGGGCATACGAGGCTTTGGGGCGCGCGTTGGCCGAGGATCCGCTCGATTCCGAGACGACCAAACGGCTTGAACGCCTGGCCAAGGCTCTCGGCCGGTGTGACGACCTGGTGGTCCGCTATCAAGCCGCTGCCGAGAAGCTGCAATCGGATGAGTTGAAGGGCGCGGTCTATCACGCCGTCGCCAGGCTGGCCGAGAGCGAGCTGGGCAACGTCGAGATTGCCACCGAGGCCTACAGGCAGGCGCTGGCCGTGGGGCCACGCGACCTGGAGGCGGCCGATGCCCTGGAAGCCATCTACATCCGCACCGCCGACTACGCTCAGCTGGTCTTGCTGCTGCAGCGGAAGATGGACATGGTCGACGCGCTCGCTGAAAAGAAGGAGTTGGGCTCGCGCGCGGCCAAGATTTGGGAGGAAGTTCTCGACGACGCCGACAAAGCCATCGAGGTCTACCGGCAGGTTCTGGCCCTCGATGACACCAACGAGACGGCTCTCGACAACTTGGTGCGGCTGTTCCTGCGCCTGTCACGCTGGAACGACTTGAAGGACGTCTATGCCCGCCAGGCCGAGCTGGCTGCGGACCCGGCCCGCAAGAAGGAACGCCTTTTCGTGTTGGGCCAGGTGTACGACCGCGAGCTGCAAGACGCGGCCCGCGCCATCGAAACCTACACGTCGATCCTCGACATGGATCCCGACGACCTGGATGCCTTGCAGGCCCTGGATCGCCTCTATCTGCACACCGAGCGTTGGTACGATCTCCTTACCGTCCTCGAACGGCAGACCGAGCTGTCTTCGTCGGCGGCCGAGGTGGTGTCGTTGCGCTACCGCATCGGTGAGCTGTGGTCGGGCAAGCTCAAGGATGCCAGCCGGGCCACGGAAGCCTACCAGCGCGTGCTCGCCATGGACCCCAGCCACGAGCCGACCCTGACGGCGCTTGAGGGCATGATGCAGCGAGGGGAGGAGCCTATCGCTGCGGCCGAGGTGTTGCTGCCGGTGTACGAGAGCGCAGGCGACTGGCCCAAGGTGGCCTCCGTCTACGAGGTCATGATCGCCGCCACGCAGGAGCCTGTGCGTCGGGTCGAGTTGCTCGACCTGTTGGCGAAACTTCACGAGCGCCGTCTCAACGATTTCGATGGCGCGTTTGATGCCTACTGCCGCGCGCTGCGGGTGGATCCGTCGAACCAAGATGTGATTGCTCACATCGACCGTTTGGCCGAGTCGAGCGGTCGCTGGGCCGACCTGGCGGCGGTGTACGACTCCGAGATCGATCGCATTCTGGACACGCGCCTGCAGACCGAGATGCTGCTGCGCCTGGCCCGCATCTACGAAGAAGAAACCCATGATCTCGACAAGGCCATTGCGACCTATCGACGGGTCGGCGAGGCCGAGCCCGATCGCAAGGACGGACTCGAGGCGCTCGATCGCCTCTACACCAGGACCGAGCGCTGGGCCGAGCTGGTGGACATCGTGCGGGGCGAAATCCGCCTGGCGGACAGTGACGCTCAGATTATCGAGCTGACCTTCCGGCTGGCTCAGATTCTGGAAGTCGCGCTGGGCGACATGCCCAAGGCGGTCGAGGCCTACCAGGACATTCTCAACATCGATCCCAAGCACGCCGAGACGCGCGCCACCCTGGAACGGCTGCTGGCCGCCGGGGCCATGCAGCACGAGATCGCGCAGGTCCTCGAGCCGCTCTACCGTGTGGGCGAGGAGTGGGAGAAGCTGGCTCGGGTCTATCAGGTCGAGTTGGGCGTCGAGTCCAATCCCGAGGAGCGACAGCGGTTGCTGCGACGGCTGGCCGACATCTCTGAAGCCAAGCTCATGGATCAGGTGGCGGCGCTCGAGTGGTGGTCGAAAGCCGTGGTGGAGGATCCGACCTCCGAGCAGGGACTGGATGAGTTGTTGCGCTTGGCCCGTGCCACCCACCAGTGGGAAACCTACGTCGGCAGCATGGCCGACGCCGCGTCTCGGGCCAGCGATCGCCGGGCCCGTCGCGACGTTCTTTTCCGTTTGGCCACGGTGTTCGACGTCGAGCTGGCCGACTTGGTGCGGGTGGAGGACGTGCTGGGACAGGTGCTGGCGCTCGATCCCAATGACGGCGAGGCCCTGGCCTTTCTCGATCGGGTCTACGACAAGCAAGGCGACTACGAGAAACTGGCGGAGGTTCTGCGCCGGCGTATCGCCATCACCGACGGGTCACGGGATCTGGTTGCGCTGCATCTCCGTCTGGGCAAGATCCTGGCCGACGTCATCGACGACGCGCACGGAGCAGTGGCCAGCTATCTGGCGGTGCTCGAGCAGGAGTCACGCTCCCCCGAGGCCCTGGAAGCCCTGGAGCGCATCTACTTCCGCGCCGAGCAGTGGGAAGACCTGTACCAGATCTACGAGAAGATGCTCGACATCGCCCCAGGCGACGAGGCGCTGTCCGACTGCTACGCGCGCATGGCCAGGATTTCGTCCGATGTGCTCGGCCAGCGTGAACACGCCGTCGAGCTGTGGCGGCGGGTGATCGACCTGCGCGGCGCTGACCCGGCGGCCCTGTCGGCCTTGGCCGACCTGCACGAGCAGGCCGAGGAATGGCGCGAACTGACCGAGGTTCTGGACAGCCAGATTCGGGCCATCGAAGACCCCGAAGCGCGCATCCCGGCGTACAAACGCCTGGGCCACGTGTGGGGCGAGAAGTTGGGTCGTGAGAGAAACGCCCTCGAGTGTTGGAAAAAGGTCATCGAGATCAATCCCGGCGACGTCGAGGCGCTGCAGGCCATCGCCGCCAACTACCGGAGTGCGGCGGCCTGGGAAGAACTCTCGGACACTTTGCGCAAGCTGATCACCGTGGGCAGCGAGACATTCCCAGCGTCGACGCTGCGGGATTGCTACGCAGAGCTCGGCGAGTTGGAGGGTAGCACCCTCATGCGCATCGATGCGGCCATCGAGGCGTGGCGCCAGGTCTTGCAGATCGATGCGGCCGATGCCCGCGCGCTCTCGGCCCTGGAGACATTGTTCACCCAGGAGGGGCGTTGGGAGGAGTGCGTGGACGTGTTGGAGCGCCGGGTGGCGGCGCTCGCGTCGGTGGGCGACAAGGTCGACGTGCTGATGCAGATCGCGTCTATCTGGTCCGAGAAGATCGGCGATGGCGGTGCGGCGGCCGAGGCCTACGAGCGGGTGTTGAAGATGGACCCCTCGCATGCGGTGGCTTCGTCGGCGTTGGAAGAAGTGTACCGTCAGCGCAAGGTATGGCCGAATCTGGTGGAGTTGCTGTTGGCTCGGGTGGAGTACACGGGCGAGACCGAGGAGAAGATCAAACTCTTCTGCGAAATCGCGCGTATCTATGAAGAGCACATGAGCGATCGCGACTCCGCCTTCATCATGCTGCAGGCCGCGTTCCGCGAAGACTACTCGAGCAACACCGTCGCGCAGGAGCTGGAGCGGCTGGCCAATGTCACCAACAAGTGGGCCGAGCTCTTGTCCGAATACACGCAAGTCGCCCAGGGCATGGACGATGCGAAGCAGGCGGCGGATCTGTGGGTGAAGATCGCGCGCTGGTACGACTCGGCCCTGCACCACACCGAATACGCCATCACTTCGGCCAAGGAGGCTCTCGCGCGGCATCCTAATCACGTGGGCGCCATGGCGGCGCTGGCTGACTTCTATCGCAAGGAATCCCAGTGGAAGGACTTGGTCAGCATTCTGTCCAAGCACGCCGAGGTCGAGCCCGATCCCGAGCGGCGGGTTGAGGTGCTGCTGGCGCTGGCCGAAGCCTTCGAAACCCACATCGGCGACGCCGGCCAGGCCACCGTGGCCTACGACCAAGCCCTGCAGACCGACGAGCACTGCCTGAAGGCCATCGAGGCACTGGAGCGTCTGCACCGACGCACCCAGGCCTGGGAACGACTGGCCGACGTGCTGGCGCGCAAGTCTCAGGTGGTCAGCGACGGCGAGCTGGCGGTCAAGTTGCGTCTGCAGGTGGGCGAGCTGTGGGAGGTCCGCCTGGGCGACAACGAGCGAGCGGTGCAAGCCTACAAAGAGGTGCTCACCGTCGATCCGCAGAACCTGCCGGCGCTTAAGGCGCTGGAGCAGTTGTACGAGAAGGCCGGCCGGATGGACGCGTACCTGGAGGTCTTGGAGCATCAGCTCGAAGTCACCGCGCCCGATGCCGATCGCGTGAATCTCCTGGTGCGCATGGCGCAGGTGTGCGAGCAGCTGCCGGGCAAGATCGACGAGGCCATCAACAGCCTGCAGCAGGCGCTCACCATCGATCCCGACAATCTCAAGGCCTGCATGGAGCTGGAGCGTCTCTATCGCAGTGAACGCAAGTGGGATGCGCTGGTGGATACCTTCCGCAAGCACATCGACATGGAGAGCGACGTCGCGGCCAAGATTGCGCTCTATTTGGAGATGGGCCGGGTGTACGAGGAGGGTCTGCGCGATCCCGACCGCGCCATCGAGGCTTTCACCGAAGTCGTCAATGCGGACTCGGACCACGCCGAGGCCTTGCGAGGGCTGGCGCGGCTGTACGAGGAGACGGAGCAGTGGGAGCGTGCCGTCGACATCATGCAACGGCTGGTGGGCCGAGCGTCGCCTGAAGAGAAGGTCGACCTGAGCTACCGGCTGGGCAAGATCCTCGACGAGCAGATGCAGATGTCGGATGTCGCCGAGGAACGCCTGAGCGATGCCTTGGCCATCGACGCGACCCACGTGCCCAGCATGTTGTCGCTGCTCAACATCTACAAGCGGCGCGGCGATTCCTTCAAGGCGGCGCAGTTGATGGTGCGGGCCGAGACCCACACGCCCAACGTGCTCGAGCGCACGCGCTTGGTGTACGAGGCGGCCAAGCTCTACCAGACGGAATTGGGCGACGAAGCCAAGGCCAAGGAGCTCTACCAGCGCACGCTGGAGCTGGATCCGGAACACGTCGAGGCGGCTACCCCGTTGGCCGACATCTACTACCGCCAGGGTGAATGGGCCCCGCTCGTGCCCATCTTGGAGATGCTGGCGCGCAAGGCGGATCGCCGGGCTCACCGCGAGCTCAACATTCTCTACTACCGCCTGGCCAAGGCGGCGGAGCAAATGGGCGACGAGGAGAAAGCGCTCAAGTACTACCGCTCGGCCTACGAGCTGGACGCCACCCATCTGCCCACCCTGGTGGATCGGGGCAATCTGCTCTACCGCCGGCAGCAATGGGATGAGGCCTTCAAGCTTTATCAGACCATTCTGGTCCACCACCGCGAGTCGCAAAGCGAAGCGCAGATCGTGGAGATCTTCCATCGCATCGGCCACATCAAGATGCAGATCGGCGATCGGGCCAAGGCCATCAATATGTTCGAGAAGGCGCTGGAGATCAGTCCCGGCCACCGTCCTACGCTGGAAGCGCTGACCGAGATCCACGCGGCGGCGGGAGACTGGGAGGCGGTGATTCGTCAGAAGCGGGCTTTGCTGGCGCACACCGAGGACGTCGAGGAGAAGCTGAAGCTCCACCAGCAGATCATCGAGGTCTACAAAGACAAGGTGAAGAACCAGCAGAAGGCCATCGCGGCCTATCTCGAGGCGCTCGAGGTGAAGCCCGACGCGCGCGGGCTGCTGGTCGACGTGCTCGAGCTGCTTACCGAAACCAAGCAGTGGAAGAAGGCCGTGGAGATCCTGCTGCGCTTGGCGAGCATCGAAACCGGTCGGGTCAAGGCCAAGTACCTACAGACCGCCGGCCAGATCACCAACATCGAGCTGCACTCGCCCGATGAGGCGGTGGAACTGTACAACAAGGCGCTCGACGAGTATCCCGACGACCTCAAGCCCTTCGAGCGCATCGACAAGATCATGACCGCGAAGAAGGACTGGACCAACCAGCAGCGCGCCTACCGCCGCATGATCAAGCGCCTGGGTGCCGAAGTGCCGCCCGAGAAGCGGTCCACCCAGATCGCCCTGTGGCACGCCTTGGGCGAGATCTATCGTTCACGACTCAAGGAGTACCGTGCCGCGGCCGAGGCCTTCGAGGTGTGCGCCAGGCTCGAGCCGGACAATCTGCCGCGCCACCAGATCCTGGCCGAACTGTACCAAATGCAGGGGCCAGAGGCCTACGATAAGGCCGTGCGTGAGTGGCGGGTGATTCTCAAGCGCACGCAGGATCTCGCGGCCATGGTGCCCATCCTGAAGACGCTGCGACACCTGTATTCCGAAATGGGCAAGTACGATCAGGTGTGGTGCACCGCCTCGGTGCTCGCCTATCTGCGCCAGGCCGACGCCGAGGAGCTGCGCTTCCACGAGCAATACAAGCTCAAGACCTTGTCCCGGGTGAAGGCGCGACTCAACGAGGAACTCTGGCAGAAGTACATCTACCATCCCGACGAGGATCGCTACATCTCGTTGATCCTCGCCAACATCAGCCAGGCCATCATGGCGGCGCGCGCCCGCGAGCACAAAGACGTGGGGATTCGGCGTCGCGATCGCCGCGATCCCACCAACGACAAGCTCATGTTCAGCGGCGTGTTCGTGTACGCGAGCCAAGCCCTCGGCGTCACGGCGCCCGAACTATACTTGCGCCAAGATTGGGCGGGTGAGATCGAGATGGTGAACGCACGTGAGAAGCAGCAGCTGTGCCCGTCCTTCGTGGTCGGGGCTGCCTTGTTGCAGGGCAAGCAGGAGAAGGAACTGGCCTACGTTCTGGGCAAGAAACTGGCGCTCATGCGACCCGATCACGTCGTGCGCTGGCCAGCGGTGGTGCCACAAGTGTCCGAGCTGAAGGCGTACTTTCTTGCGGCACTCAAGCTGGTGCAGCCCAACGTACCCATCAAGCCCGACATGGAGCAGCCGGTGGCGGAGCGATTGGATCTGCTGCGCCGCCTGGTTCCACCCCAGAATGTCGAGCAATTGGCTGAAGTGGTTCGCCGCTTCATCGAAAGCAAGGCCGAGGCCGATCTGCACCGCTGGTCCAAGGCGGTGGACTACACGTCGTCGCGGGCTGGCTTCCTCATGTGCAACGACATCGAGGTGGCCGCTCACCAAATCCAATCCGAGCCCTTGGCGGTGGGCGCCGCCGATCCCAAGGACAAGGTGCGAGACCTGATTCAGTGGTGCGTGTCGGACGAATACTTCGCCCTGCGCGCGCACCTGGGACTTGCGATCGCGTAAATGGGCGAGCCGGCCCTCTGGATCACGATGCTGGTCGCTCTGGCGGCCGGCGCCATTGTGGGCATGTGGGCGGGGCGCCGCCTGAGGCGGCCGGCGGTCGACCCCGACGGTGGCGAGGCCAGGCGTTTGCGCAGTGAGGCCGAGCTCGAGCGCCAGGCCCTGCTGCGCGAGTCGGATATCCAGGCGCGCGAACAAGCCCTGGCGATCCGAGCTGAGGGGGAAGCAGCCTTGCGCGCACAGGAGGCTGAGCTGGCGGAGGCCGAAACCGCGCTGGCGGCGCAGGCGGTGCGGATCGACGAGGAGGTGCGGTTGGTGACGGAGGCGCGCGACCGTCTCAAGCAACGGGAGGTGCCGGTCGCCGAACGGGAGCAGGACGCGCGGGCCTTCACGTCGGACGTGCGATCCATCGAGGCCAGTCGACAAGTCGAGCTGGAGAGGGTGGCGTCTCGGTCGGCGAGTGACGTCCAGCGCATCCTGGTGGAATCCGAGGTCGAAGACGCGCGCGCGGCGGCCGCTCAGGTCTTGCGTCAGACGGCGGAGTCGGCGCTGGCCGGGGCGCAGATCCGTGCGGCCAAGAGAATCATGGGCATCGCGATTGGCCGCTTTTCCGGCCACGATCTGACCGAGCGGCTTCAATTCGTCATCTCTCTGTCGGACTTGCGTCCCGGGCAGGTGCCGCCTGCGGATGCGGATTTGCGCGCCATCGAGGCGGTGACTGGCGTACAGCTCTCGTTCTTGGACGGACAGGCGGCGATTCGCATCGACGGTCTCGACGGGGTAGGCCGAGAGATCGCTCGTCGCTGTGTCAATCGCATGTTGAAACGATCCATCAGCGGACCCGCGGCGGTGACCCGGCTCGCCCGCGGCATTGTGGTGGATGTGGAACGCGAGACACTCGACGTGGGACGACGCGCGTTTGCCCTGCTGGCCCTGGACCGCGCGCACCCCGAGATCGTGAAGTTGGTGGGGCGTCTCACCTTCCGCACCAGCTACGCGCAGAACCAGTGGAAGCACTCGGTGGAAGCAGGATTCTTGTGCGGCATGATGGCGGCAGAGTTGGGGCTGAACGTCAAGCTGGCCCGACGGGCGGCGCTGCTGCACGACATAGGCAAGGCGCTGACCCACGAGCTGGATGGATCGCACGCCTCCATCGGCGCGGAGTACGCGCGCCGATTCAACGAGTCTGAGGTGGTGGCCAACGCCATCGGGGCGCACCACACCGACGAGCCTTTCGACAGCCCCCACGCCTACTTGGTGGCTGCGGCCGACGCCCTGTCGGGCGGGCGGCCGGGCGCGCGTCGGCAGGCCGAAGACACTCACATGGCCAAGCTGGAAGAGATCGAGCGCATCAGCCGCGGCTTCTCCGGCGTGGACGAGGCCTTTGCCGTGCAAGGAGGACGCGAGGTGCGCGTCTACGTGGACGAGAATCGGGTGAATGATCGCGGTGCGGCCCTTCTTTCAACCCAGATCGCGGAAAATATCTCGCGAGAGATGACTTTCCCCGGCCAAATCAAGGTGACCGTGATTCGCGAGTTCAGGGCCGAGGAGATCGCCAGCTAGCCAAGCCACCTGGAAGTTTGAATCCCATGCAACTGAACCTGCCTCCCATCATCCCCTACGCGGTTGGGTGCATCTTGATTCTCTTCGGCGCGCTTCGCATCAAGTACCTGGGTGCGCCCCGGGCACGCAGGCGCAGCGACGACGACGAGGGCTCGAGCCAAGACTCAGACCATCACACCGCTGAGCCTGAAGAGGGCCTGCAACGCGGTCCCGAGCAACGCCGCCACATCCGCTGGGGGATCATCTGGGTCCTGCTGGGGCTCTTCCTGGTGATTTCAACCTTCATCCAGGTTCGGCGGGGCAGGTGAGGCGAAGATTCGTTGTCAGACAGAGTGCAATGTCGCGGAAGAAGGATTTGGCCTAATTGTCCCGCCGCCCGATCAAGTGGGGTGGGCGGCACCTCGGGCGCCGACCCGATGACCCAGTTTTCCTGCCGAGCCGCACTGTAGGGAAACTCACTTTTTGACATCGCACCGGGGTCGAGCCCCGGCGCAACGACTCTGTCGCTGCCGCACTTAGCCGTAAAGGACGTACAATTCCACGAGTCGCCGCGTGACCTCTTTCTCCCAGTTTTTTCCCCTTAGCAATGGCAAGGAGATTTTCATGAACAGCAGGTGCCTTTTGTCGACGGTCGTTCTCTATCGCTTCGCGGGTCCGGTGCTGCTTACCGCGATGTTCACGTTCGGGTGTTCCGGATCGGGGGCCACCACACCGGGGGCAGGCGGGAGCACAAGCGTTGCGGGCGGGAGCACGAGCGTTGCGGGCGGGAGCACGAGCGTTGCGGGCGGGAGCACGAGCGCCGCGGGCGGGAGCACGAGCGTCGCGGGCGGGGCCACGACTGACTTGGGCGGGAGCACGGCCGTCGCTGGCGGGAGCACGGCCGTCGCGGGCGGGAGCACGAGCGTCGCGGGCGGGACCACGAGCGTCGCTGGCGGGACCACGGCTGTCGCGGGCGGGAGCACGGCCGTCGTGGGCGGGAGCACGAGCGTTGCGGGCGGGACCACGACCCGGACGGGTGGGAGCACCGTGGCAGGCGGGAGCACCAGCGCGGGCGGGACCACCGTGGCAGGCGGCAGCACCAGCGCGGGCGGGAGCACGACCCGGACGGGTGGGAGCACCGTGGCAGGCGGGAGCACCAGCGCGGGCGGGATCACCAGCGCGGGCGGGACCACCGTGGCGGGCGGGAGCACCAGCGCGGCCGGAAGCGCGGGAACGAGCACATGGGGAACGCCTGTGACTGGCGGTCCCTCGGGCACAGGGACCACGGCCACGGTGACGGTGAACCCCAGCACCACCTTCGGGACGATCGGTGCCGATTTTGCCGGGTTCAGCTACGAAAAGACGCACGTCATGAATGGCTCGTTCACCAGCAACAACACGAACATGATTGCGCTCTACAAGTTGCTTGGGACTCCGATGATGCGGCTTGGAGCCAACGACGTCGAGGTCTGCACCTGGGCTGGCCAAGGCACGGCACCTGCGCAGCCAAATGGGCAGCCATTCAACACAAAGGTCACGACCGGCGGAGTCGACCAGCTTTGCGGCTTTTTGGCCGCGACGGGAAGCAAGATTATCTATGGCGTCAACTTCAGGGTTAGCACCGCAGCTACCTCTGCAGCGGAGGCGGCCTACGTGATGGGCAAGTGTCCGTCGAGCATCGTCGGAATCGAGATCGGCAACGAGCCCGACAAGTATGGGAGCTGGTCCTCCCAACAAACGCAGTACGAGTCGTTCGCGACCGCCATCCTCGCCGCACCGGGCGCCCAGTTGGCCGGCCCGGGTTGCACCACGGGATCGGCTGCATCGTACACGGCTCCCTTTGCCGACTCCGAGTCGGCAAAGTGGGGGAGCAAGCTCGTCCTTCTGACCCAGCACTCCTATGTTGCCGGAGCCGGTACGTCAGGATGCTCAGTTGCCAATCTCCAGATAACAACCAGCAAACTCACCGATGTCTTCACGACGATGCAGGGCGCCGCCACAAAGGACAAGATCGCACTGGGCTGGCGCATGGGGGAAAACAACACCTGCTCCGGTCACGGTCAGCAGGGCCTCAGCGACACGCTCATCGCGGGGCTGTGGGCGATCGACTATATGTTCGAGGTTGCCAAGCGGGGCGGCACCGGAATCAATTTCCACAACGGCGAGACTGGAATGGATGGATCGGTCCCCTTCTACTATGAGGCCATCAAGGAACAGAATGGCGTCGTGGTGCAGGTACAGCCGGAATACTACGGCATGCTCCTCTTCACCCAAGCCGGCACAGGCTCGATGGTGTCCACGACTGTCACCACCAGCGCCCAGGATTTCACCGCATGGGCCATCAAGGCGAACGGATTCAGCAGCGTGGTGCTCAACAACAGGAACGCCTCCAGTGGCGTCAACGCCACGGTGAATCTCGGAGCCGCGGTGACTAGCGCCAGCGCGATCTATCTGCAGGGGACGTCTTCCGGCGGACTGACGACAGCGGCAGGGAGCGTGACCCTTGCCGGCGCCCAGGTCACGGCGGCGGGCGCGTGGCCTCGCAATCCACCCTACATTCAGACGGTTTCGGGAAACAACGTTTCGGTGTACATCCCTCCCGCGAGCGCAGCTCTCGTCCGCGTTCTGCAGTAGTCCGGGGAAGCTGGCCCGCTCGACTCGCCTCATCGTGCCCGCGCCATCAGCCCAGGCGCGGACACGCGCAACTGCCCCTGAAAGACGGCGTGGCACGGCGCGCTCAGTGGAAACCGAGGGCGTTGGCGTCAACACGGATCGACTGGCACGCGGTACTTAACCGCCCGATCTGACCCGACAAGTGTGCCTTCAAGCCCCCTGGCGTTGGCGGCCCCATGATGCCATGCGCCTCGTTTTCGCATTCCAGCGCTGCCTCCCCCTTTTTGGAAATCTCGATGACCCGTCTTTCCGGCCGCCTACCCCTTAGTAGTCAGAAGGAGTTCCTATGAAACGCAATGACGCCCTCTCGACCACTTTTCTCCTCTCAGCGATGCTTGTCGCTGCTGCTTGTTCTAGCAATTCTGGAACCGGCACCGGCCCCGTAGCGGGCAGCGCCGGCGGACAAACCCAGCAGCCCGCCGCTGGAAATGCGACCGGCGGACAAACCCAGCAGCCCGCCGCTGGAAATGCGACTGGCGGACAAACTCAGCAGCCCGCCGCTGGAAATGCGACTGGCGGACAGACCCAGCAGCCCGCCGCTGGAAATGCGACTGGCGGGCAGACCCAGCAGCCCCTCGCTGGAAATGCGACCGGCGGGCAGACCCAGCCGCCCCTCGCGGGCACTGAAACCGGCGGCAACACCGTCGCCCCGGCGGGCAAGACCGCTGGCGGTCAGACAAGCGCCAGTGGAGGTGCGGTTGTTGGTGGTAACACCGTTGCCTCAGGTGGCAAGACGACCGTCGGCGGCCAGACGACGGCCACTGGCGGCGCCGGCGCTACCGGCGGCCAAACCCAGCCGCCTGTTGGCGGCACCACGATCAGCACCCTCAACACCGGCGGCAGCCCTCTTCCCACGAGCGAAGCCGAGTACAGCATGGACGTGGGCTGGATGTTCATCAAGCAGGACCAAAGCGGGGCACAGGCTACAACGGCCAGCGAGACTGGTTGGACCTCGGTCAGCACGCCGCATACGTACAATGACGTTGATTCCTACAGAACTCTCATCAACCACAGTGGCGGCGATCACGGTATGTACGCCGGACCGGCGTGGTACCGCAAGCATTTCAAGGTTCCCGCCACATTCTCTGGCAACAAGTTCATCGTCGAGTTCGAACGGATCCGGGAAAGTGCCACGTTCTATATCAACGGAACCTCAGTCGGAACCTTCAGCGACGGTGTCTCACCGGTCGGCATCGATATCACCGCTAATGTCAAAGCTGACGGGACCACCGACAACGTTCTCGCGGTTGCCGTCGACAACAGCGGAGGCGGTGAGTACTGGAATGCGAATGCCACCAACCCCGACTACGGTGGATTGGTGGGGCATGTCTGGCTGCACGCGCCGGGCAAGATATACCAAACCTATCCGCTTCAGCAAAACCTGAAGACGACGGGCGTTTACATCTACGGCACCAACTACGCCAGCATCACCAACAACACCGCGCAGGGCGACACGGGCAACCTGACAGTGAATGTGGAATCGCAGGTGAGTAACGAATCGGGCAGCGCGGCGAGTGCAACACTTAACGTGAAAGTAGTCGATGCGGCCACGGGCACGACGTTGACCACATTCTCAGGCACCGCGGCGTCGCTGCCCACAACTGGATTCACAACGCTCAAGGCGAGCGGACCTGTGACGGGCGCGAAGCTGTGGAGTGACTTATATCCGAATCTCTACAATGTCGTGACGACGCTCACTGTGGGCGGGGCCGTGGTCGATGCCAGGAGCACGCTCACGGGGTTCCGCCAGGTCGAATTCAGGGGAGGTGCAGGTACGGGCGGGGTCTACGTCAACGGCCGGTTTGTCTATCTTCTGGGATTTGCCCAACGCTCGACCAATTCATGGGCAGGCCTCGGCCAGGCGGTGCCGGACTGGATGCACGACTTCCACGCCAATCTGACCCGGGGCGCCAACGCGAACTACATTCGCTGGATGCACGTCACGCCACAGATCTCAGACCTCAGATCGGGCGACAAGTACGGCATCATCAGCATTGTGCCGGCCGCCGACAAAGAGGTGACCAATCCGACGGATGCCCAGTGGACGGCGAGGATGGGTGTCATGCAATCCGCCATGATCTACGTGAGGAACAATCCGAGCGCTTTCATGTATGAGGCGGGCAACGGTACTGTTTCCGACGCCCAGATGGCGGATCTGAAGACTCTCAGGGACACATGGGATCCAAACGGTGGCCGTGGTGTTGGCGACCGCGACACGCCAGACGTAGGAGCCGAATCCTCTGCCGATTGGTATGGCACAATGGTCGCTTACAATGGAAGCAACCCCACAAGTGCAATCTTCCGCGGCTGCTCCACTGGGTTCCGAGACAAGGGGCCCATCATCGAGGAAGAAGACTTCCGCGATGAGTCCTTGCGCGGCATCTGGGACCAGTACTCGCCCCCGCACGTTGGCGGCTTCATTCCAGGGTCGCTGGACACGTATAACGAGACTTCCGAGGTCTTCGTGGTGGGTGACGGTTCTTCGGACTCGGGGCAAGTGGCCCGACTC
>Ga0265316_10002819_pt1 | contig 17785 bp, 10 predicted proteins | sample 4522metaG_FD_202092 | JGI IMG/M metagenome (GOLD analysis project Ga0265316, IMG submission 202092) | Rhizosphere microbial communities from Carex aquatilis grown in University of Washington, Seatle, WA, United States - 4-5-22 metaG | ecosystem: Host-associated > Plants > Roots > Rhizosphere >... | reverse complement strand
GGCGGGACGAAAACCCGTCTCGAGGTAAACACCGGATCGCGTCCACTAAGTCAAGTCAGCCAAACTCTCCTCTCTGCGAGTTCGCCGCTTTCGCGAGACCGCCTGTCTTCCTCCCCGCCTTGCCGCAACCGGCGCCCCCCCAAAACTTGCGCCCCGCCCCCGTTTCCGAAACAATAGCAGCTTCATGCCGAACGCCCCGCCGAAGTACGCCTGGTACAAGGATCTGAACCGTTACCAGTGGTTCGTGCTGGGCGTTTGCTCGGTGGGCTGGATGTTCGACACCATGGCGCAACAGCTTTTCAGCCTGGCGCGCAAGCCCGCCATCCACGACCTTATGGGCGCGCGCGCCACCGAAGCCATGGGCGCCTACGCCACCTCCGTCTTCATGCTCGGCTGGGCCGCCGGCGGAATCTTCTTCGGCGTCCTGGGCGACCGCATCGGCCGCGTCAGAACCATGGTCTGGACCATCCTCTGCTACACCATCTTCACCGGCCTCAGCATGTTTGCCACGGGCATTTGGGACTTCGACGCGTACCGCTTTCTCTGCGGACTGGGCGTGGGCGGTCAGTTCGCCGTGGGCGTCGCGCTGGTGTCGGAAGTGGTGCCGGCGCGCGCCCGGCCCTACGCCCTGGGCGCGCTGCAATCCTGTTCCACCCTGGGCAACATGGTGGCGGCGACGGTCGGGATCCTGCTCGGCTTGCTCGAACGCTCGGGCGCCATCGCGGGGGCGTGGCGCTACGAGTTTCTGGCCGGCGCACTGCCGGCGCCGCTGGCTCTGGTGGTCTTCCGCAAGTTGCAGGAGCCCGAGCAATGGCTCCAAGCGCGCGCGGAAGCCAAGCGCCTCGGCTCCTATCGCGAACTGCTGTCCGACCCGCGCTGGGGACGCAATTCGCTGGTTGGGCTGACCCTGGCCGTGGCCGGAGTGGTGGGGCTATGGGGCATCGGCTATTTCAGTTACGATTTGTTCCAACCGGTGCTGGAGGGGACCTTTCGCGCGCAGGGTTTGCGCGGCGCCGCGCTGGCCGGCAAGACCACCACCTGGATCGGCGTGACTTCCATGTTCCAAAACCTGGGCGGCTTTTTCGGGGTCTACGCCTTCACCTATCTCACCCACTACATCGGCCGCCGCAAAGCGTTCGCCGCCGGCTTCCTGGCGGCAATGGGGGCCACCGCCTACACTTTCTGGCACCTGAAAGCCATCAGCGACATCTTCTGGATGGTCCCGCTGATGGGCTTCTCGCAGATGACGCTGTTCGGCGGCTACGCCATCTACTTACCGGAGCTCTTCCCCACCCGCCTGCGCTCCACCGGCACCAGTTTCTGCTACAACGTGGGCCGGGCCATCGCCGCCCTCGGCCCATTCACCTTCGGCTACCTCACGGGCCACATCTTCGCCGGGCACCCCGAGCCCATGCGCTATGCCGGCGTCAGCATGTGCCTGGTGTTCCTGATCGGCCTGGCGGCGCTGCCCTTCGCCCCGGAGACCAACGGGAGGCCGCTGCCGGAGTGAGGGCGTTTTACCAGGTTGGGCTCCGTCCATGACCGTAGTTGACGCGGTGCGTACACGTTTTCGGGATTTCGCGGCTCAGTCGCGGCTCGGTAACCCCTGCGAAATCAACGCGCCCGTGTCCGAACCGCGACCGTCAGGGAGCGGTTAGGGAGCGGTCGCCGGGGACCGGACTCCCGAGCTTGCTCAAGCACCTGCCGTGCACGCAGTACCCCAATGAGCGGGCGAATAGGTGTATTTTGAAGAATGGTCGATATTCACAGCCACTTCCTCTGGGGCCTGGACGATGGATCGGGTAGCCGTGAAACCAGCTTGGCGATGCTGAAAATCGCCCGTGAAGCCGGCACCACCGATATCGTCGCCACGCCCCACGCCAATCCGGAGTACGCCTTTCGGCCGGAGGTGATCGAAGAGCGGATCCACGATCTCCAATCGGTACCCGAGGCGGAGAGGCCGGATCTCCACCGTGGCTGTGATTTTCATGTGAGCTACGAGAACATCGAAGACGCTCTGAAGAATCCCCGGAAGTACACCGTCAACGGCAGGAATTTCCTCCTCGTGGAGTTCGCGGACGTTCACATTCCACAAGCTACGCCCGAAATCTTCGACCAGTTGATGGGCCGGGGCATGGTCCCCATCATTACCCACCCGGAGCGCAATCCCATCCTGGCCAGCAGTCCGGACCGTCTGGCTGCTCTTGTGGAGCGCGGCAGTTTGGCGCAGGTGACCGCCAAGTCGCTGGAGGGGGGCTTCGGGAAAGGGCCGCGGGCTGCCGGGTGGAAAATGTTGTCGCGGGGTTTGATCCACTTTGTGGCCAGCGATTGCCACGATGCGGAATATCGCACGCCCCGGCTCGACGCCGCGTACAATCTGGTGGCCGGCAAAATGGGAGCCGACATTGCCGACTTACTGTTCACAGCCAATCCATCGGTCGTCATCGCCGGAGGAAACCCGGCTTCCATCGCTTCGATCGCGCCCGCCCCGGAACGGCCCCGTTGGTGGCAGTTCCGGAGACGTTAGAGCTCTCGCCGGGGCGCCCGGCACGGCCGGGAATCAATGAGATCCGCCGGCCGGCGGCGGGGTGCCTAAACAAACTCGGGAATCCGGTCCGCGGCGACCGCTCCCTAACGGGTCGCGGCTCTGTAAGCTACTCGAAACACGCGGCATTCGAAACTGAGCCGCGACCGTCAGGAAGCGGTTTCCGCGACTGTCCGATAGCCATTCTGCCGGAAAGCGGTCCTATTGGCGGCTTTGCGTCCCCGCCTCGCAAGGGGTGAATGAGCAGGTTTGCGCCGCCGGATCAGGCGGCTTGGGGCGTGTGAACTAACGGTCTTCGCCGATGGCCGGCGCGTGGCTTCGGGACCGCCTCTTTGGGGTTGAAGGTGGGCGAGCGGGAGCCCGCCCACCTCGGGGACTACCAGTAAAACTTCATCGAAACCTGCATGCGGCGCGCCGAATTCGACTGCGAGCGCCAAAGACCGAAGTTGGCGTTCTGCAGCGAAGTGCCGCCGCTCAGGGACCCAAACTGGGTCCGGTTCAGGTAGTTGAAGGACTCCCACCGGAGGTCCAGGTGCTTGGACTCGGTGATCCTGATGGCGCGGTTCAGCGAAGCACTTTCGTTGAAGCTCGGGAAGTAGCGCATCTTGGGGTTGTACCGCGTCGAGTTGCCAAGAGAGGTAGTGGGTTGCGTGCCGAAAAACGAAGCCGGCTGGAAGAAGGTGTCCGCTCCGGGATCGAATTTTCCCGTGTACGTGCCGCCCCAGCCATCGTAAGTGGTGATCGTGGGCCGGTTTCCACCGTTGGCTATGGGGATGCTGACGGTGGTTCCCAGGCCAACAGGGGTCCCGCTCACGTACTGCTGGGTTCCGCCGAAGCGCCAGTCGCCGAGGATGGCCCGCGCCACGCTCGGTTTGCTCAGGAAGTGTTTCCCATGCCCGAAGGGCAGCTCGTAGACGTAGTTGATCTTCACCACGTGCGTCTGGTCGAAGGACGCAATCGACTTCTCCAGCGAGCGGTTAGCCTGGTTTTCCGTGCCGCCGTTGCTGTTGTCCGCGTCGGTCAGCATTTTCGAAAGCACGTAGAACGCCCCAATGGTCAGGCCCGAGGAATACCGCTTGGTGAACTTCACCTGCAACGCATTATAGGTGGAGTGACCGATCTTGTCGCCTTGGCCATTGACGGTATCGACGCTGCCATATTGCGGGAAGGGACGCACGGATTGCTCCACGCTTGACCCGGTGCCCCAGAGAGTCGTGAAGCCCGCCCAGGGCGGGGTAATTCCGGCCGCGATGGCGCTGGCCGAAGTCACCTGCGAGGACAGCAAAGTGCGGCCCGACGAGGTGAACGGATTGAGGGCTGCCGGCAGAGTCGCCAGGTTGAGCTGGTTATAGTACAGCAGATTAGACTGGATCTTGGCTGCATTGGTGGCCAGGTAGCCCACTTCCAGCATCATGTTGTTGGTCAACGCGCGTTCGATATTGATCGAGTAGTTGATCTCGTCGGATGGCGTCGAAGCCGCCTTCCCGTTGTAATAGGGGACGTTGGCGCCGTTGCCTACCGAGGGATCGATATCGGGCGTCTGGGCATATGCCGGCGCGCCGTTTTGCAGCACCCAAAGGGGATTCAGACCCGTGCTTTGGTCGCTCGCGGAGAGCCGCTGCACGATTCCCAGATTGTGCGAAGAGCTGCCTTCGTAGGTGAGTGGCCCGAAGCTGCGGCTGGCGCCGGCCCGGATGGTGGTCTTGTCATTGATGGAGTAAGCTAAGCCGAGCCGCGGTCCCCAGCCGTTCCAGCCGGAGGTCAGACTGTCTTTGTTGATCCTCCCCGCGCCGAAACCGTCGAAAATCAGTGCGCCCGGAAGCCCGCCGGCGCCGGGATTCGGCAAGGTCGGGGAGAAATCGCTGGCCTCGTAGTTCCCTACCAGCACCGGCCGGGACATCGACCAGCGCACCCCGTAATTCAGGGTAAAGCGATGGTTTACACGCCAGTCGTCCTGAAAATACACATCGTGAGAACGGAATATGGTGGCGAGATATCGCGGCGTGTCCAGCGAGTAGCCGGAGACCTGTCCCAGCAGGAAGGAAGCAAACGCGCCTCCCCCGGCGACGTTCTGGTTGGTGTTCAGCGGAATGCCGGTGTTCAAATCCTGGAAGTTCACACTGCCGGCGATATTCTGTTCCCCGAAACCGTTGTAGTGGGTGGTGTTGTAGAAGTAGCCCCACTTCATGGTATGGCTGCCTTTGCTCCAGGTCATATCGTCATGGAATTCCACCACGATGTTGTCTGAGCCGTTGGGTGCGGGCACGCCCCAGGAGGTAAACTCGCTGTTGGCAAAATTGACCTGCGGAAAGTCGTCCTGGCAGGCGGGATAATTCGGTATGCAAATCCCCTTGCTTTGCCAGTTGGTGCTGGTGGTGGGAAGTCCGTTGGCCAGCGGCGCCCCGCTGTAGGTGGCGAACGAACCGTGGTTCTGCTCCCAGTTGTTGCCGCCCGCGTAGAAGCGGTTCAGTAAAGTCGGCTTCAGAGTGAAGTCGTAACTGATGCGATACACGTCCGACTGGTTAAAGCCGGGGTTGCCGGCCAGAGGCTCCGGAAGACCCGGAGCGCCGGTGGGGCCGAACAGATCCTTCTCCCGAGTGCGCTCGAAGAAAAACGAGAGCCGCTGTTTCGAGGTGAGCACCTGGTCGCCCCTGACGCTGTACTTGTTGTTCGGCGATATGGAAGTCCCCGCCGAAACATAGTTGTTGCGGACGTACCCCGAAGTGCCGGGCACCGTTCCCGGAACGTTGGGGGCCAGTATCGGCTGCACGTAGTTGATGATCGCCTTCGAGACCGCGTCGATGCGCGATACCGGAATCTGGTTGTTCGGGAACGGGGTCCTTTGATACGAGCCGTTCACCAGCGCCGTGGTGGATGGGTCGTAGATCTGGTACAACGCGTTGCTGCCGTTGACAAAGTATTGGAAATTGCCGGAGTACATTTCCGGCGTCGGAACGCTATAGGGAGTCACCGTGGCCCCGACGCGGTTGCGAAATCCCTCGTAGGAGAAGAAGAAGAAGGATTTGTCCTTGCCGTGGTAGACCTTGGGAATCCATACCGGCCCACCGATGGTGACGCCGAAATCGTTCTGCTTGTAGATCGGCTTGGTGGCGCCGAAGAAACCTTTGGCGTCCAGATCCTGGTTGCGCAGGAAGTCATAGGCATCCCCGTGAAGCTCGTTGGTTCCGGACTTGGAAACGAAACTCATGGCGCCGCCGGATGCATGGCCGACATCGGCCTTGAAACCGCCGGAGGTCACGCTGAATTCCGTGAGCGCGTCGAGCGAGGGCGTGTTGATCTGCGTCCAACTGACGCCATTGCCGTCCAACTGGCCAGCCGTGGTGACGGTAGTGCCGTCGAGCGTCATGCCATAGGCGCCGATCTTCCCGCCGCCTACCCGGTACGTGCCAGACCCGGTGTTCACTTCCGGCGTAGTGGCCGACAGATCGAAGGGGCTGCGCACCGCCCCGTTCACCAATATCGGCAGATCGTCCACCATCCGGTTGGATACTTCGGTGCCCACGCGGGCCGATTCCGCCTGCAACATCTGGGCATTAGCGGCAACTTCGATGGTCTGCTGCGACGTGCCCACTTCCAGGGTTACATTCAGACTCACCGTGGATCCGGGGGCCACCACAACGTTATCGCCAACATAGGTCTTGAATCCGGTGTTTTCCACCCGGACCCGGTAGGTTCCCGCCGGCAGCGACGGCACGGTGAAATCTCCCGCTGAAGTGGTAGTGGTTCGGAAGCGCTCGTTGGTGCCGGTTTGGACTGCCGACACCTGCGCGCCGGGAACTACCGCTCCACTCGAATCTTTCACGGTGCCGGTGACGACGCCGCGATCGGTCTGCGCCAGCAAAACCGTCATGGCGCACAGACACAGAGCAAAAACTCGCAACCTTCTCATTGATACCTCCCCTAAGCCCTGAGACTAAAGCCAGGATTTCCTCTTAAGCCGCTGGCCAATAGCGATTGTACCCCCAAACACCACTAATTGATCCGTTTGTCGTGGAATTTTCAATCCGCGACAGTCGCATCGGCCCGGAAAAGGCCGCGCTCCCAAAAATGGAATTTGCCGGTATTCGAAGATTCGTAGTTTATGGTTATTGGGAGCCGATTACCCCGAGGGTCGCAGATCACCCGGCGTGCTGGCTCATTAGTGCACTATGCATCATGGCCCATAAGGCGTTGGGACAGTCGCGGCTCCCCTGCGCGGCTGGCGCATTAGTGCACTATGCATCATGGCCCGCCGGCGTTGGCGATATGTTCTGATGAAAGATACCACCATGAACGGCGCTGAATGTCTTTTGCGGACCCTGCTGGCTAACGGCGTGGATACCTGTTTTATGAACCCCGGCACGTCCGAGATGCAGTTTGTGGCCGCGCTCGATCGCGTGGCGGGGATGCGCGCGGTGTTGTGCCTCTTCGAAGGAGTCTGCTCCGGCGCCGCGGATGGCTATGCGCGCATGACGGGGCGGCCGGCGGCCACCTTGTTACATCTGGGGCCGGGGCTGGCTAACGGCCTCTCGAATTTTCATAACGCTCGCAAAGCGCGGTCGCCGGTGGTGAGCATCGTGGGCCAGCACTCCACCCAGCACCTGCGCCACGACGCGCCGCTCACCGCCGATATCGAGGCGTTCGCGCGCCCCGTTTCGGGCTACGTGCGCACCGTCGAACGCGTCCAGGACATGGGGAAAGAGGCGTCCGCAGCCGTGCAGGCGGCCTGCGCCATTCCCGGGCAGGTGGCGACGCTGATTGTGCCGGCGGATTTTTCCTGGAGCGAAGCGGGCCCGCCGGGGTCGCCCCTCATGCGGGCCTCCGCGCCGCTTCCGCCGGCCGCGCGCATTCGGGCAGCGGCGGCGATTCTGCGGTCCGGCGAGCCCGCCGGTCTGCTGTTGGGCGGCAGCGCGCTGCTTCCGGAGGGTTTCGCGCCGGCCGCCAGCCTGGCCGCGGTCACCGGCGTACGGGTGTTCGGCGACCGCAACGGAGCGCGCTTCGGATGTGGCGGCGGCCGCATGGCGCCGTTGCGGCTCCCCTATTTCCCGGAGGCTGCCGAGGCGGCGATGGCGGGAATCAAACACCTGATCCTGGTGGAGAGCCCGCCGCCCATTGCCTTCTTTGGGTATCCCGGCCGCCGCAGCGAGCTGGCGCCGCCGGGCTGCACCCTCCACGTCCTGGCCTCGCTCGAAGAGAATGGCCCCGAGGCGTTACGGGAGCTCGCCCGGGAATGGGGCGTGGAATCGGCGGCGCCCCCGGTCTCGCAAACGCCCAAACCGGAGTGGCCCGCGAACGCCGGCCTTACGCCCGATGCCATTGGCCGCGTGTTGGCGCACCTGCTTCCCGAGGGCGCGATTGTCTCCGACGAAACGGTTTCGTCCGGCGAGCCCATCCAGCGGTACCTTCCCTCGGCGGCGGCGCACGACCTGCTGCCCGTCACGGGCGGTTCCATCGGACAGGGCCTGCCGGTGGCCGTGGGCGCGGCCGTGGCGTGTCCCCATCGCAAAGTAATTGCGCTTGAAGCCGATGGCAGCGGCATGTACACGCTGCAATCGCTGTGGACCATGGCGCGCGAGCGGTTGGACGTGGTGATGATCGTCCTGGCGAATCGCCGCTACCGGATTCTGGATATCGAGCTCCGGCGCACCGGCGCGGGTGAGATGGGCCCCCGCGCCAACGAAATGGCGGACCTGACGCGGCCCAACCTGGATTGGGTGAAGCTGTCGGAGGGCCTCGGCGTGGAAGCGGCTCGCGCCGCCACCGTGGACGAGTTCGCCGGCCACTTTCGCGCGGCCCTGCGGCAAACCGGGCCGGCGCTGATCGAAGCCGTGCTGGAGTAGAGCGGCCATTTTCGCGCGGCTCCGCGGCAAGCCGGGCCGGCGCTGATCGAAACGGTGCGGGAGTAGAGCGGCCATTTTCGCGCGGCCCTGCGGCAAGCCGGGCCGGCGCCGCTCGAAGCGGTGCTGGAGTGGAGCGGCCATGTTCCCGCGCGGCCCTGCGGCAAGCCGGGCCGGCGCCGCTCGAAGCGGTCCTGGAGTAGAGCGGCCACTTTCGCGCGGCCCTGCGGCAAGCCGGGCCGGCGCTGATCGAAGCCGTGCTGGAGTAGAGCGGCCATTTTCGCGCGGCTCCGCGGCAAGCCGGGCCGGCGCCGCTCGAAGCGGTGCTGGAGTGGAGCGGCCACTTTCCCGCGGCCCTGCGGCAAGCCGGGCCGGCGCCGCTCGAAGCGGTGCTGGAGTGGAGCGGCCACTTTCCCGCGGCCCTGCGGCAAGCCGGGCCGGCGCCGCTCGAAGCGGTCCTGGAGTAGACCGCCCGGCGGGGCCGCGGCCCGATGCTACTTGCGACCCGGCGTCCGATTGGCCGCGGCGGGCCGAGAGCATCGTTCAAAAATGAAAATGATCCCCTGCGGCGTGCGAGTCGGAGTTCTCCCCGTGTTCGTAAATAGCCTTGGCCGACCCTACGATATGCGGATCGGGTACGGTTACGACATCCGGGTCCTTGCCGGCGTAGGGAATGGTGTAGAGGATATGCTTCATCGCGTTGAGACGTGCGCGATTCTTGTCATCGGAGCGTACGATCGTCCATGGCGCATCCGCGGTGTCGGTGTAAAAGAGCATCGCCTCCTTAGCCTTGGTATAGGACTCCCACCGGCCCAGCGACTCTACATCGATTGGGCTGAGTTTCCATTGCTTGAGGGGGTCTTGCGCCCGGCTGAGAAACCGCCGTAGCTGTTCCTCCCGGCTGACGGAAAACCAGAATTTATAGACTCGAATCCCGCTGCGCACCATCATCCGCTCAAACTCCGGCGCCTGGCGCATGAATTCCAGATATTCGTGGGGACTGCAGAATCCCATGACGTGTTCGACACCCGCGCGATTGTACCAGGACCGGTCAAAGAAGACGATTTCACCTCTGGTGGGAAGCTTTTCGATGTAGCGCTGGAAATACCACTGGCCCCGCTCCGTGTCCGAGGGTTTAGCGAGGGCCACCACCTTGGCGCCGCGAGGGTTGAGGTTTTCCGTGAACCGCTGTATCGTTCCTCCCTTTCCCGCGGCGTCGCGCCCTTCAAAGATCAGCACGATGCGTTCGCCAACTTCCTTGACCCAAGCCTGCATCTTGACCAGTTCAATCTGCAGCAGCTCGATCTCTTCCAGATACTCCGATCCCTTCATTTGTTTCGGATAAGGGTAGTTGGCGCTGATGATGTGTTTCTTGCTCTTGGCCCCCTTTACCTTGGCGACCAGTTCGTCTGGAATGCTGGCTCGCACCTGTTCGTCAATCAGCGCGACCATCGGGAACGCCGCGGCCAGCGCTTTAGCGGAGCTTTTCTTCTCTTTCAATTTATGTTTGTGTTTCTGTTTCTCGGGGTCCTTCTGCCCCTTCATTTTCTTCTTTTTGTGCTTTCGGTCTGCTTCTTCCAAAGTGCCGGGAATCCCCGGAGATACTGCTGACACGGCAGTCCCTCCGGGCGTTGCTTCTTCGGAATAAAGCTCGGTTTCTGTCAGCGGAGCTCGCATTGGTGTCATAATAAACCGTTGAAAAGCGGGTTTAGGGCTGCGGGACGCTCTTGATCGTCTTTAGAATGCGCGAAACAATCTGGTAAGGATCGCCTTCGGAGTTCGGGCGGCGGTCTTCCAGATAGCCCCTGTAACCGTTCCTGACGAAGTTCACGGGCATGCGGATCGAAGCGCCGCGATCGGAGAGACCGTAGTTGAACTTGTCAATGGCCTGCGTTTCGTGCAGACCCGTCAAACGCAGATGGTTATCCGGACCATAGACCGCGATGTGCTCGGCGACATTGTCGGAGAACGCCTTCATGAGGGCTTCGAAGTACTCCTTGCCACCTACTTCGCGAAGGTATTTGAACGAGAAGTTGCAGTGCATGCCGGAACCATTCCAGTCGCCCTTGATAGGCTTGCAATGTAACTCCACATCCACGCCGTACTTCTCGCAGAGACGCATCAGCAGATAGCGGGCGGTCCAGAGGTCGTCGGCGGCTTTGGCGGAGCCTTTGGCGAAGATCTGGAACTCCCACTGGCCTTTCGCGACTTCGGCGTTGATGCCTTCATGATTGATGCCGGCGGCAAGACAAAGTTCCCAGTGTTCCTCGACGATTTGACGGGCCAGGCTACCCATGTTCTTATAACCGACGCCGCAGTAGTATGGGCCTTGCGGAGTGGTGGGAAAGCCGTCTTTCGGAAAGCCGAGAGGACGCCCATCCTGGAAGAGAAAGTACTCCTGCTCCAGACCGATCCACAAGTCCGGGTCGTCCTCGATGGTAGCGCGAGCGTTGGTGGAATGCGGTGTGCCATCGGGGTGCATGACTTCGCTAAGAACGATGTAAGCGTCCTTACGGCTCGCATCGGGATAGAGAGCCACCGGTTTTAGCACGCAGTCGGAGCTTTTGCCCTCGGCCTGCATGGTGGAGCTGCCGTCAAAACCCCAGTTGGGAAGGTCGGCAAGTGTGGGTGGATACTCAAACGCCTTGAGCAGACTCTTGCCGCGCAGGTGTGGCACGGGCTGTTTACCGTCAAGCCAGATGTATTCGAGTTTGTATTTTGTCATAGTATTTGTGTGGTCGGTGGCCGGCGAACGTCGCAGCACCCGGTCGAGCGAGACACTACTCTCCCGAAAGTTACCGATAAGTCTGCAATGATTCCCAGTGGCCTTCGCCCGATGATTGTTCGATTATGAATGATCGCGGAGCGCTCGGGCAAGCTGTTTTTGCGGCGCTTACCATAGTTTCTTTTTATGGGCTGGATATCGGGGCTTGATCGGGCCGGGCGGCATCTCGGCGGCGAGTAATAAGTTTTCCGGGCCGCGCGCGTCAGCAAGCGGTCTTCGCACGTGTCATTACAGAAACTGACTAACTCTTCGCTCCTGAACCGGCGACATCTGCGCGTAGCTATCGGCGCATCCACCGAAATGCGGCGAGCGGGTGCGGCGAGCCGGCGCCGGCCGGGTCCTCGCGCACGCGAGCGGCCTCGCCCGTAGAGGAATTCCTGCGTCAATGCGCACCGCCGGAACGCGGCTTCGGCCACCGGTCGCGGCTTCCATGATGTCGATGCCCCGGGCAGTTCGCGCCGGGCCCGCGTGCGATTTCGCGCCGCCGCGCCGCGCGCCAATCCGTGCCGGGCGCGCGGCGGGACCTTCAGGACCGTCCCGGTGGCGGCATCGCAGATCGAGGCGCGCGCCGCGCGCACCTCGCCGGGTTGCATTCCCCATACCGAGATGGGTTACTCTGAATCCTTAAGGACAAAACCAAGTTGCCAAAGGCGAAAATCACCGCATTGGGGTGCTATACCCCGCCTGGACTTCTCACCAACCAGGACCTCGAAAAAATGGTGGACACCAACGACCAGTGGATTCTGGAGCGCACCGGTGTCCGCGAACGCCATATCGCGGCCAAGGACGTGGCTACTTCGGACATGGCCATCGCGGCCGCCAAATGCGCCCTGGCCCAGCGCGGCGTGGATGCGTCGGAACTCAACGCCATCATCGTTTGCACGGTCACGCCCGACTTCATGTTCCCGTCCACGGCCTGTCTGGTGCAGAACGGCCTGGGCGCGCGCGGCGCGTGGGGCTTCGACCTCATCGCGGCCTGCTCCAGCTTCGTATACGGTTCCACCGTGGGCGCCCACCTGGTAATGGCCGGCACCCACAAAAAGGTGCTGGTGATCGGCGCCGATACCATGAGCCGGATTATCGACTACACCGACCGGGCCACCTGCGTATTATTCGGCGATGGCGCCGGCGCCGTCCTGATTGAGCCGGTCGCGGAAGGCGAGGAGCAATTGGGCTTCCTCGATTTCCTGGGCGAGGTGGATGGCTCGGGCGGCGACGCGCTCAAGATGCCCGCCGGCGGCAGCCGTCTGCCGGCCTCTCACGAAACCGTGGACCAGCGGCTGCACTATGTCCACCAGGACGGCTCGGCGGTCTTCAAGTACGCCGTCCGCAAGATGTACGAAGCCTGCCGCGACCTGCTGGCGCGCAACGGTCTGACCGGCGACGACGTGGCCGTGATGATTCCCCACCAGGCGAACAAGCGCATCATCACCGCCGCCGCGGACCGTTTGGGCATTGCCCCCGAAAAGGTATTGATCAATATCGACCGCTACGGCAACACCACCGCCGGCACCATTCCGCTGGCCACGCGCGACGCCATCGAGCAAGGCCGCCTCAAAAAAGGCGATCTGGCCATCCTGGCCGCCGTAGGCGCCGGCTACACCGTGGGCGCCAGCCTCTGGCGCTGGGCGTACTGAGGAAGAGAGAAGAGGGAAGACGGAAGAGGGAAGACAGAATGTGCCACCGAAGATTCCGGCTTCCTACTTCTGTCTTCCCTCTTCCCGCTTCCCCCTGCCGCCGCTGAAATGTTCCACCGAAGATTCCGGCTTCCTACTTCTGACTTCCCTCTTCCTGCTTCCCCCTCACTTGATCCGCACTCCGGTTTCCTTCCCCGGCGGCACGTCCAGCTCCAGGATTCCGCCGCCGTCCGAGTCGGCCTCGAACATCTGTTGGTCGTCGATCTCGACCTGGTAGGTGTGGCGGGCGTCCAGCCCTACGATAAATACCGCGCCGCCCTGCTCCACGGTGACGCGGAAGCGGCGGGCGGTGCGCCCGAAACAAACGGCGGCGTTGGGCAACAGCATGGGTGCGAGCGTGCGCGTCGGATCCACCGCCGACACCCGGCCGTTGCGAAATACCTGCGCCACGCCATCGAAGGCGCCGAACCAGTCGGCGGTGTCGTCCCAGGTGGAACGCAGAAACAGCCGGCCGAATTCGGTGTCGTGCCAGAGGAGCGGCGCATGGTCGTAGCTCAAGCCCGGCTGATAGGGATTGGCCCAGAGAAACTCGTAGGGCACGCCAAACGCGCCGCGCAACAGGTAGCGGTCATGCATCAGCCAGCCCTGCAGGAGCTGCGTGTCGGCCGCATTGGCGTCGAACGCCACCATGGCCAGCTCGGCGGCGCGAGAGAGCGCGGCGGCGCGCAGATCGGGCTCTCCGATATGGCGCGTGGCGCCGATGTAGTAACTGTTTTCCGGCGCCTCGTAGGGGGCCGGATAGTAGCTCAGCAGGTGCTCGGTGGGATATCGCCGGAAGAACGGCACGGCCGTCTCGCGCAGGTCCAGGTTGGTATTGTCGCGCAGCACGTGCAGCAGCTCGTAGAGCGCATAGGCATCCTCGCGGGACACCACGTTGGCGCCGGCCGCCAGCGCGGGCGCCGTCTTGCCGAGCCACCAGCCGCGGACCGCGCGCTCCAGCTCCTGCCGCGGGGTTCGCTCCACGTGGTCGAAAAGCGCCACTGCGGCCATCACCCGCGACCGGACGGCGGCGATGGTGTCGTCGGCCGCGGTGTCGGCCATGCCACGCTCTAGGCGGGCGGCCAGCGTGCGCTGCTGCGCTTCACTGAGCAGGTCCTGGCACCAGTCGAAGACCAGCGCCAGTTGCCGCAGGTCGCTGCCCGGACCGAGCGCCCAGGCGACGGCTTCCCGACCGGCGCCGGCGTCGCCCGCAACCTGATAATACAGAGCCTTGGCGAAGCCGGTTTCCGGCATGGCCGCGTGGCCCGCCAGGAACGTGTGAAACTGCTCCCAGCGTAGCGAGGTCCGCTCGCGCTCGCGGCGCAGCAGGCGCAGGCGCGCCGGGCGCAGCACGAGGCGCGGGTGGTCGGTCGAGACTACGATCGGTTCGTCGCTGGCGGGCATCTGCGCGGGGGTCTGTGCCATGAGAACCGATACGCAGCAGATCCCTGCGAGCAGCCCTGGTTTTGTCGCCATCAGTCCTGATTGTGTCACAGGGTACGGCGGTCCGCGGCGCCGACGGCCTCGGGCGCGGTTTTGCCCGCCATGGGCCCGATCGGCGGCCCCGTGACGCGGGTTTCGCCGGGCGCCCGGCATCCCGCGCCGCTTTGCCCGCCAGCGGCCCCGATTGTGTCAAACGGACACACGTTCCGCCCAACGGTCTACAGCTCGCATCGGGGTCTGGCCGCGAAAACGCGGGATTAAAATGGCTTAAAGAGTATTGACAGGTGGGTGTCCGATTGCTAATCATAGTTCTGAATTGGCGATGTAACCTCTCAAACCTGCCCTCTGCTGCAACCGGCAGGGGGAAGAGGAGTGAGCTGACGAAGACAGCGTGCTTGCGGGAGCCGATGTTGGCAGGATTCTTGCTCATTCGTTTTCCCTTGTTAGTTGCTGCAGAGGGGTTTTTTATCGGACGGTTTCAAACGATCTCTCCGGAGGGTCACAGGTAGCGGTAGTTGTCTGGCGTTTCTGGCGAGGAAAATTAGGACGCGGACCTGGCCAGGAATGGTGCGACAAAACTTAAAGTCCAGATAGCCCGACGCCGGATCCCAGCCCATCCCCGGGCAAGCCGCATCGGATTAGGTCCCGAAAGTCTTGGGACAGATCCGGTGCGGTTTTTCTTTGGTAGCTATCAGCCACCGCGCGCTCAACCGGGAAGCCGGTCTGGTATACTCGTCATTCTCGATATGGCGAACCCAAAATACGCGGCTTCCGATAAGCCGGTGCCGGTGTCGGAGCTGGTAGCCACGCTCAGCGACGGCACTAAGGTCAAACTGCGCACGCCGCGCATGCGCGCGTGCAACGAAAAGGACGAAAAGGGCAAGCTCTGCGCCGGCCACCTGAAGCGCTGGTATTTTTTCGGCGACGAAGTGAAGGGCAAGTTCGGCGCCGATACGGAGATCTACCGCTGCGAGCACTGCAAGACCCTGTACCTGCCGAACCCGGAAGAAGAACCACGTACGGGGACGCTGAGCTATTAGCTGTCCGCTATTTCACCGGCAGCACGATGTTGTACGTCGTGCCACCGGCGGCGATGGACGCAGGCGACGTCTTGCCGGCCACCGATACGCTAATCGGCTGGTTCCCCGAGGCGAGCCCCGAGGGCACGGTAACATCCACCAGGTACAGGCCGACGAACGGCGGCGTGAGGCCGGCAAAAATCACCGGGGCGTTCTTGCCGCCAATCGAAACGGTCACCGCACTGGCGGTCTGGGCCAGGTTCGGGGAATTGGGCGCCGGATCGCCGCTGGCCGGCTGGTTCGATACCGGGCCGAGTCCGTTGCAGTAGAGCTGCAGCACTTCCCCGGCGGTCGCCGGATTGGCCGTGCCGATCAGGGCGCCGGTATTGTTGTCCCGGGCGTCCGCGACGAAAAAGCTGGCCGGGGGCCCCCCGTTCATCAGGAACGCCGGCGTGTAGTTACTCACCGGCACGGTCACCACGTTGCTGCGTATCGACTCCGCATAGGTCAGCTTCACTTGTACCGACGGGTAGTTTTCCAGCTCCCATGGCGCGTACACGTTGACCTGTCCGCTGCTCACGAAGTATACGTAGCCGGGCACGCTGATGGCCGGAAGGCTGCTCGTGGCGGCGGCGTCGAAGCTTACCGTGACGCCGTCCCATGTCAGCGGCAGGTGTCCATTGCTGAACGTGGCGTTGGCGCTGTCGCCGCTGGGGTTGGTCAGGTAGTAGGGATCCACCAGGTTGGAGCCGAAGAGCGACACATACGATCCCGGCGCTATGGTGGATCCATAAACCGCGGCATCCGTCACCGCGCCGCCGCCGGATGAGCCTTGGAGCACCGGCGCCGCCACCAGGCTTACCGAGATTTGGATGTTTTGCCCACCCCCCACCACATGGACCGTGGCCGGGCTGGTATCGCCGATCGGGCTAGAGCCGCCGACGAGTTCGATCCAGGCAATGCCGCGATTATTGGTGGTGCAAGTCACGGAGCTGGTAGACGTGCTTGGTGTGCAGCCGGGCGTTCCCGGCACAGGCTTGAACGTGACGCTGCCTGCCGGGGTCGCGGTGAAAGTCACCGTGCTGCCGGCCACCGGCACGCCCCAGGAGTCCACCAACTGAACCGGAAGCGGGCCCACGTCCTGGCCAACCGCCCCGTAGTAGCTCGTGCCGTACAGCGGAACCACGTTGGGGGACGACCCGTCGCCTACCAGAAACATGTAAGGCATGCTCAAGGAAACCGCCGGGCTCGCCGACGTCAGGGTGACCGCGCCGCTGTATTCGCCCGCCGCCGGCACCGTGCCCGTGAGGCTCACGTTCAGCGTGGCCGAAGCGCCGGCGGCCAGAGTGAGGCTGTTCCGGTCCGTAGTCACGGTAACGCTGGCGGTGGTGGATCTCGACAAAGCGCCCGGCGTGGCCGCTACCGCCAGAGTGACGGAACTCGTCCCCTTGTTGGTCACAGTCACGGCAATGGGTTTGGGCAGCGCCGCTCCCGGCGCCAGGTATCCGAAGGAAAGGCTGGAGGTGGGCCCCTGCGATACGGCGGTGACCGTAGCGGTGACGGCGGCGTTGGCATCCAACCGCCCCGCGCCGATCGCTTCCACGTCCACCGGGTGGAAGTAGTCATCCTGCATCACGTCCTGGGCGGAATAATTCACCAGGGCCGACTTGATCGCGGCAGCCGTCCACGTAGGATGCGCCTGCTTCACCAGGGCTGCCGCTCCGGCCACCAGCGCCGCCGCCATGCTGGTGCCATCCACGGCCACATAGCGGCTGGCGGTGAAGTAATCGCCGTTCGGATCGTAGTTCTGGCCGGCCGTGTACAACCCGTGCGGGGCAGGCACGTCGGTGTCGTAGGGGTCGGGGAACTGCCAGTAGTCGTAACCGCCCGTGGCCACCATGTCGGGTTTGATCGCCCCGTCGGGCGTTGGGCCGAAGGAAGAATAGCTGGCCAGGGAGTTCACCAGGGCACTCAGGGAACTGGAAGAGGCCGAAGTCGCCTCGCTGCCCGCGGTATCGATGGTGACCGAGGCCCCGGGGTTGGCGTCGACATAAGCCTTGAGCGTCTGGCCGGCGCTGAGCGAGATCATGACCACCGGACCCACGAAATTCTCGGCGCCTTCGGGATTGACCGCCGTGGAGGAACTCGTCCTGTACAGGACAACGCCAATAGCGCCCGCGTTGCCGGCGGCCGTGGCCTTCTTGCCGTAGTTGCCAGCGCAGGAGCCGCCGTCTTGAATGAGGGCATACTGGTCCTTCAGGGAACCGGCGGGCAGTGCGGAGCACGCGTACCCGTCGCTGCCCGGCAGCGTCGCCACATCGATGAGCGGACCGGTGTTCGCGCCGGCATACGACGGGAAGAAATAGCTGTCGCTCATGACGGCGGTAATGCCCTTGAGGCTGGCGGGCGCGTTGGCTGCGTTGACGGTGACGGTGGGATTCATAACATGCGAGTTGACCGTGGCGCCGACGCCGATCGCC
>Ga0265316_10002818_pt1 | contig 17786 bp, 16 predicted proteins | sample 4522metaG_FD_202092 | JGI IMG/M metagenome (GOLD analysis project Ga0265316, IMG submission 202092) | Rhizosphere microbial communities from Carex aquatilis grown in University of Washington, Seatle, WA, United States - 4-5-22 metaG | ecosystem: Host-associated > Plants > Roots > Rhizosphere >... | reverse complement strand
CTTTTCAGGTTGCGGAGATTGCACTTCCTGTCCTCCTTTTGAGTAGACCGAGATGAGCAACAGCGAGCCGAGCGCAACTGTGCTCCAGGGTATTCCTTGCATGTGTGGATTATACACGATTCGAATGGAGAAAACGGTTCGCTCAAGGTTCGCGGAGATTCACCTTTTCCAGATCGCGCATGAGGTCTCGAACTGGCTTGGCATCGCCCGTAGAGAACCAGGCTTGCGGGATCGCAAAGTATCCCAGATTGCGTGTTCATCGGCACGAGGCGCGGATGACTCCTGCTTAGCTTCCCGAGGGAGCGCGCCGGGCGGATCGTCGCCCCACTCGGAAAATGCACGGGCGAGCGTCAATTGGGATCGCTCCCGTGAGGCCCCCGCACATCACGGACCCAGGTGTCAGTCCCCGAATCCTCACCTCCCAAACATCTCTCTAACCATCGCCAACGCCTCTTCACGGCTGGCGATGCGACCCTCCAACTGCGCGTCTTCCACCGCCGCCAGCATCTCCGCAAAACGCGGACCCGGAACGTATCCCTCGGCGATCAGGTCCGTGCCCGTCACCAGCGGCGCCGGTTTCAACTGCTCTTCCGGCAGCTCTTCCAGCTTGCGCTGCACCAGCTCGTAGTTCTCCAGGTTCCCCTTGCCCGCCAGGCAATCCAGCCGATGCAGCTCCAGGTGCTCGCCGAAATCCGGCATTCGCAGAAAACGCTTGAGCGTGCTCTGCTTCATGCGGTGCGCATCTTTGAAACGCATGTGATTGGCGATGAGCGCTTCCACTTGCTCCATGTCGTCGCGCGAAAAACGCAGCCGGTTCAGGATGCCGTGCGCCAGCTTCACGCCCTCTTCCACGTGGCCGTCGAAGCGGATGCGCTCCGCCACGCGGAACGTGGGCGGCTTGCCCACGTCGTGCAGCAGCGCGCCCCAGGCCAGCGTTGGGATAGGGTGATCGAAACCTGCCAGTAGCAGCAGCGTGTGCGTCCAGACGTCGCCTTCGGGATGGAACTCCGGCGGCTGTCCGATGCCCTTCATGGCCGCCACCTCGGGCAGCAGATCGGCCAGCAAGCCGCTCGCATCCAGCAGCTCGAAGCCGCGGCGCGCGCCGCCTTCGGTCAGGATGCGCGTCAGCTCGTCGCGAACCCGCTCGGCCGATACTTTCAGGATCAGCGCATGGTGGTGCCGCACCGCTTCGAACGTGGCCGAGTCGATCTCGAAACCCAGGCGCGCGGCGAAGCGGATGGCGCGCAGCAGCCGCAGGTGATCTTCCTCGAAGCGGGCATCGGGGTCGCCGATGGCGCGCACCACGCGCCGCTCCAGATCGGCGCGCCCACCTACGTAATCGAGCACGTTCCCCGTGTCGGCCTCCATGATGAGCCCGTTGATGGTGAAATCGCGGCGCAGCACGTCCGCGCGCGGGTCGCTCTCGAAATGCACGCTGGCGGGGCGCCGGCCGTCGGCATACTCGTGGTCGCTGCGAAACGTCGCCACCTCCACTTGCGCGAACCCGTCGCGCACCAGCACCACGCCGAAGTGCGCGCCCACTTGTCCCGACTTGGGGAACAGCTCCATGATGCGCTCGGGGCGCGCGTCTGTCGAAACGTCGAAATCGTTGGGCTTGGTCCCCAGCAGCAAGTCGCGCACCGAGCCGCCCACCAGGTACGCCTGGTGGCCCGCCCCGCGAAGCTTCGCAATCACCGCGCGCGCCAGCGCCTCGGACTCCATGGGAACCGCGCCTTCCTCCTACCCTATGCTAATATGAGCGTGAAGAATCGCACCTGTCTGTCCCCCGTCTGGCCCGCAAGGTGATCTAGGAGATCTTTAAGTGACAACGGAACCACGGCCGGCGACGGTCAAGGTGGTTGTAGCCACCACCGTCATGCTGTCGTTCATTTCCTTCTGGAAAGCGGCGGCCATCGTGCTCAGCGACATGGCTTCGTCGGCGTATTACGTCGGCGGCATCGCCGAACACGCCGTCGGCAAAGCCGCGCCCTGGTTCATCCTGGCGATCATGCTGTTCTCCTACTCGGTGCGCGCCATCTACATCGAAAGCTGCTCCATGTTCGTGCGCGGCGGCGTGTACAGAGTGGTGCACGAGGCCATGGGAGGCACCCTCGCCAAGTTCTCCGTCTCGGCCCTCATGTTCGACTACGTGCTCACCGGGCCCATCAGCGCCGTCAGCGCGGGCCTCTACCTGGGCGGCTTGATTAACGAGACCGGCGCCAACTTCCACATCCCCGGGATGCACGTGAACGGGCCCTATTTTGCCGCCGTATTCGCGGCGGCCGTGACGCTCTATTTCTGGCGCAAGAACATCATCGGAATTCACGAATCCAGCGAGAAAGCCCTGCGCATTATGCAAGTCACCACCGTCATGGTGGTCATCCTGATTGTGTGGTGCATCGCCACCATTTTGAAGAACGGCTACCAGCCGGTGCCGCTGCCGGTGCCCGCCAACCTGAAATTCAGCCCCGACGCGCTGGGCTGGCTTCAGGGCACGGTGGCTCCATCCATCACCCTGATCGCCGTCATGATCGGCCTCGGGCATTCGCTCCTGGCCATGAGCGGATTCGAGACGCTGGCGCAGGTATATCGGGAAATCGCCTACCCAAAACTGAAGAGCTTGCAGCGTGCGGGTCTGGCGATTATCATTTACAGCCTGGCGTTCACCTCGCTGGTGTGTTTCTTCGCCGTGATGATCATCCCCGACTCGGCGCGGCAGAACTTCCTGGACAACCTCATTGGCGGGCTTGCCATGTACCTGATCGGGCCGCTCTCCGTGCGCCTGCTCTTTCACGGCTTCGTGGTGCTGGTGGGAACCCTGATCCTTTCCGGCGCGGTGAACACGGCCATCATCGGGTCCAACGGCGTCCTCAACCGTGTGGCCGAAGACGGTGTGCTGCCCGACTGGTTCCGTCATCCCCATAAGAGATTTGGCACTACCAACCGCCTCATCAACCTGGTGGTGGGCCTGCAACTGCTGACGATTCTCATCAGTCGGGGGAACATCTTCATGCTGGGCGAGGCCTACGCGTTCGGCGTGGTATGGAGCTTCGCGATGAAGGCCCTTTCGGTGCTGGTGCTGCGCTACCGGCAGCCGGGGGGCCGCGACTGGAAGGTGCCGCTGAATTTCCGCCTGGGCAACACGGAGATTCCCCTCGGTCTCATCATGATCACCGCCACCCTTTTTGCGCTGGCCATCATCAACGTGCTCACCAAGAAGGTGGCCACCATTTCCGGACTCAGTTTCACCATCGTCTTTTTCATCGTCTTCGAACTCTCCGAGATCTACAATCGCAAACGCCGGGTCGGGCACGCCCAGGAGATGGAAAAGTTTCGGCTCGATCCGCAAGCGGATCTTACCATCGATTCCGTCGTCGCGCGGCCGGGCAACGTGCTGGTGGCGGTGCGCAATCCCAATCATTTGCAGCACCTCTCACGCATTCTCGAGAAGACCGATACGCGCAAGATGGACATCGTGGTGCTTTCCGTCCATCGCGTGACGCAGGCGGCCTCCGGCGAGCACGGGCTCGACAGCAGCCAGCTTTTCTCCGAAGGTGAAACCACCGTGTTCTCGCAGGTGGTCACGCTGGCGGAAAAGGCCGGCAAGCACGTCGAGCTGATGGTGGTGCCCGGCTCAGACCCCTACCAGGCCGTGGTCCAGACGGCCGCGCGCCTGGAATCCTCGCGCATTGTCATGGGGCTTTCGCCCAAGCTCACACCTTCCGAGCAGGGCGCCCAGGTGGGCTACTACTGGGAGCAGCTTCCCGAGCCGCGGCCTTCCCTGTCTCTCGAGATCGTTCTCGAAAACCAGAAGGACACGGTGTTCTTCAACCTGGGCCCACATCCTCCACGCCTATGGCCGGAGGACCTCGACTTGGTCCACCGGCTCTGGCTGGAGCTGAGCGCCAAGGGTCCCGGCTCCAAGCTGCATCACCGCGACATCGTCGGCGTGGCCTTGCGCCGCATGAACGCCGAGCTGCATTCGGGCCTCTCAGGGGAAGTCGTGAACGACGTCCTACGCGAGGTCTCCGACGGCAACCACCACGAGCCGCCGGCGTAGCGCCCGCGGGCGTCTTTTGCCGCCGGTTCTTCCGATGCAGACCGCGCCGCTCCCGCGGCTTTGCGTTGGTGCCAAGGGGATTTCACCTCCTCTGTCCCTCTACTGCGGATCGCGTAGTGGTAGGGTTCGCGTATGAAGAGGGTGCCGTGGAAAAACACAACAGTACGGTACTTTTTGGATGCTGAACTCTCAAAAATGGCTTGCGCCGGGCTCTCAAACCATTCACAATACTCGTGGAGGTTTTCGACTGATAACCCCGATTAGCCTCCTGGGTGATCAAGAACGGAAGTCCCGGGTATACTTGGCATCCCAAAATGGAAATCCCGGTTAAGGAGTGGAAAATGAAACGTGGAGTGATTTGTGTCTTCTCGGGTCTCTGTCTGGCGGCGCTGTTGCACGCCGGCCCTGTTACCTTTGACTTCAGAACGTCATCGCTGGTGAACACCAGCGGCGGGGACAACGAGCCGAGTATCGGCCCGGTGCTGGCCCAGTTGCAGTCAATGGGTGTCACGCTAACCACCGTGGGCGGCCTCGGATTCAATATCGGTTGCGGATACACGACTGAGAATTGCCTGGGTGCCGACCAGTTTTCCATTGACGATTTCGCCGGCCAGATCCACGGCGTGTTTACACTGCCTTCGGGGATATTTGGCATCATGGAGGTGAACGACAAGAGCCTTGTGAATCTGTATGACGCAGGCAGCAATTTCATCGGGTCATACAGTTCGACGTTCAACTACTCTGGTGCAACGCCCGTCAGCTTCTTCGACGTCTTTCTAAACTTCGACGGGATGTATACGATCTCCTTTAGCCCGTCCACGGCCACCCCTGAGCCCGGGACCCTGGGCATGCTCGGAGCGGGCCTGTTGGGCGTCGGCTTCTTGCTCCGTCGCAAGTTCATGATGTGAGTCTGTCGGTTCACGATGCACGCAGACTAGGCCGAAGCCGTAAGCGCTAGCTCTCGTTTTGCGAGAACGCCGCATACATATTGCTGTGAGCGGCCCATGACACCAAAGAGCCGCGTGTGCGTAATGACTACCTGCGCAGCCGCGAGCCACCCGCCCGTTTCGTCGGCGGTGGATAACGACTTATAATGCAACCTGACGAGCCGGGGCCGCACGGGGCCGTCCCTCGAAACGGAGGGCGGCAGTTTCGCGCACGTTGGCGCGTAGTTCTTCCCAAGTCTCAGCCTCGGTGAAAACTGCATATCCCAACGCCCTTGGCGCAACAGCCACACCCTTCCGCGTCGCGAACCTCGAAAATCAACTCCCTAAGATCCAGAATATCCAGCCCGCCCAGGACTTTCGTTGTCTTCCTCATCGATCGCGCTCCGTTTCGCGTTGTCGCATTCATGACGAGCGGTTTGGGCCGACCCGACCTGCCTAACGGCTCCGGCCGCGGCCCGCTTCTTTCGCGCCGTCGGCTGCAACGGCTTGTCAGGCAGCCTCATGAAGTTCTCGGGCCGGAGCAGGCTGGCCACAGAGATATCTTCGTCGATTGCCTCCCAGTGAATTCCGATGCCGCCTCCGATTAGCTCCCACTCGGATTGCTCCCGCGCTGACGCGCCAGCCAGTCTCGGGAACCATACCAGAGGCACGGAAACCACCCGCACGTCGGATAACGTGACGCGCAGCGCGTCGCCCGAACACTCCACGTCGACCGCCAGTGTTTCAGCTCTTGCCCACCAAGGTACTCATGCCAATGTCGCGAATCTCGGTCGTCTCGGGCCCCCGAAAACCCGCACGTCGGCGACTGATACCGGTTCGAGCCAGAACTTCGCGTAACGTCCGGCGGGAGCGACGTGGATGTGCGGCGGCTCTCGCCCCTCTATGCTGAAGAAGAAGAACCGATACCCACGGACCCTCAGTGGAGCGGGCACACCTCTAAGTCTACCGCCGTATTCAACCTGGGCCCGCATCCTCCACGCCTCCGGCCGGAGGACGGCCGTCGCGGTTCCGGTTCAGCCCGAAGGATTAGCGGGCGCCGCCACCCGCCGCCGCGCTTCCACCCACGCGAGGAAGAGACTCCACGGCGGAATAATTCCCACCCCGATGCGAACAGTTCTCGACTTCTGGCACTCTTAGCAAGTGTAGGGACATGACAGAGCCTTGGAACATCGACGGCCTGACTGTGGCGCGCGCGATCGCGGGCGACCGTGAAGTCTTGGACTCCGTCCTGGCTGCTCTTGAGCGTCCGCTCTACCGGTACATCTCGAAACTGGTCACGCGCCGCGAGATGGCCGAAGACGTTCTCCAAGAGGTGCTGTTTCGAATTAGCAGGAAGATAGGTTGGCTGCTGGATCCCGAGCTTCTTCGCCCCTGGGCCTTTCGTATTGCCAGCCGGGAGTGCTTCCGGCAGTTGCGCTCGGAACAACGTCGAGGCGAGGAAGTATTGAACCTGGACACTCTGGAAACGGCTGCCAATGAGGGCGTCGCGCAGGAATGGGAACCCCGTCTTCTCGATTGGATCGACGACCTGCCGCCGGCGAGCCGCGCTGTCATCGTGCTGCACTACCTGGAGGAGATGAGCATCGAGGAAGTCGTGGCGGTACTCGAAATCCCGCCGGGAACGGTGAAGTCCCGGTTGGCCTACGGTCTCGCGCGGTTGCGCAGGCGCGCGGTCGGTTCGCAACTGAATGCTGGAGGAGAAACTCAACTATGACCGAACAACCCTGGAACAACGCTAGTCGGAACGCTTTGGACCGCATCGATCGCTCTGAAAGGCGCTTTTGCCTGTTTGTGATCCTGCTGGTCGCGGTGGAAATGCTCTTTCTTTGGGGATTTGTGCGTTTGGCGGAGTTTTCAAATCCCGTGCACGTGCTCATCTTTTGGTCGGCCGTGTCCACCCATACTCTGCTCATGTTTGGTCTGGCGATACTATGGGGCCATGTGAGCCGAAGCACGAGGCTTGTGCTGAAGGCCATCGATCTCTCCACGCAGCGGTTCAACCAGAAGGATTAGCGGGCGCCGCCACGCGCTGCCGCGCTTCCACCCACGCGGGGAAAACATCGGGATTCTCCAGCCAGACCAGCATCCATTGCACCATCTCTTCCTTGCGCGCCTTCTGTTCCGGCGCGGCGCCCGGGCTGCGCGCCTGGAAGCGGGCGCGGTCCTTGGCGCCGATCACCTGGCGGCGGCAATAGCGGGCGCGCTGGCGGTTGCCGGCCGCCATGGCTTCCACGTAGACCTGTAATATCTCGCGGAGCGATTGCTCCAGCTCTTCAAAGGTGTGCTGGCGAATGCCGGCGTAAGGCTGCTCGAAGGGCAGCCCCGTCGAGCGCAGCAACTCGCGCAGGTAGCTCTCAGAGATCGGCGCGAACCGCTGCAGCAGATTCTCCCACAGGGCTTCGGTGATGGCGGGCGGCGGCTCCGCGGCCAGATACTCGCCCAACTGCCGCTTGACGGACTTACTTCTTGCGGGCACGGCGGAACCTGGCGGCTGCGGCTTCGTGCGCCGCGACGTTGCTGGAGAACTCGTGCGCGCCCGTGCCGCCGGGACGCAGCACGAAATAGAGAGCGTCGGTACGGGCTGGGGCGTCCACCGCGCGGATGGAGGCCATGCTGGGGCTGGCAATCGGCCCCGGCGGCAGGCCGGCATGACGATAGGTGTTGTAGGGGTGGTCGCTCGCCAGGTCGGACCGGTGGATGACCCCGCTATAGCGGCCATCCAGGAGCGCCGCGTAAATGGTGGTGGAGTCGCAATCGAGCTTCATCCCGATCCGCAGGCGGTTCTCGAAGACGGCGGCGATTTTGGGGCGCTCCTCCTCCAGTTTGCTTTCCTTTTCCACCAGCGAGGCCAGCGTCACGGTGCGGTGTACGTCCTCCATGCGCTTCCGGCTGGCCCACTCCTCGCGAAACTTCGCGGTCATGATGCGGCACAAGCCCTCCGGCGTGGTGTGGCGGCTGAGCTTGTAGGTATCGGGAAAGAGGTAGCCTTCCAGGGTGGGCGCATGCGGATCCATATCGCGGATGAGCGCGGCGTTGCGCGCCGCGGCCAGGAACAGGCCGGCTTTGAAGAGGCCGAGATCCTCGACGGCGGCGGCGATGTCGAACATGTTCTTGCCTTCCGGCACCACCAGCTCGTAATAGAAAATGTCGCCGCGCGCGATGCGGTCGAGCACCTCGATGGGCGAGGCCGGGCGGTTGAAGCGGTATTCGCCCGCCTGCAACACGCGGCCGCGTTCCACCAACCGCGCCAGCAGGAAGTCCCATCGGCTGCTCACCACGCCAGCGTCGGCCAGCATGCCGGCGATGGTGAACGTGGAAGCGCCGCGCGGAATATCGATGAAGGTTTCGCCATGGAATCCCTGGTAGGGTCGGGACAGACGGAAGGTCGGGAGGCCGCCGGCGAGAACCGCGAACAGCACCAGCGTGCCGGCGGTGGGCGCTAGCCGCATAGCGAATCCAGGTAGCTTTGCAGCAGGATGACGGCGGACAGCCGGTCCACAGCCGCCGCGCGTTTCTCGATGCTGATGCCGCTCGAGCGCAGCACGCGGTTGGCCTCCACGCTGGTCAGACGCTCGTCCCAGAGTTTCACGGGGAGACCGGTGCGCTTTTCGATCGCCTCGGCGAACTCCCGCACCCAACCGGATTGCCGGCCCTCATCGCCGCGCATGTTGATGGGATTGCCCATCAGTACCAGACCCACCTGGCGCTCGCGGAGGATCTCCTCCAGGGCCGCGAAGTCGGTGCGCTTGTTGACGCGCACCAGGTTGGGCAGGCCCTGAGCGGTGATTCCCAGGGGATCGCTGATAGCCAATCCGATGCGTTTCTTACCCAGATCGAGGGCCAGGATGCGAGCTTGGACGGGCATCGAGTCAATTTCATTATAGACGGCGGCGTGCTACATTCGAGACAGGGCCGTCTTGCACCGTGGCGCTAATCGCCAAATCTCTCAACAGCACAGCCGAGGCTGCACAGGAAGCGCGGCGCCTGGCTTCGCCGATTGTCGCGATGGGCGTCATCATTGCGATTTTGTACTTTGGGCGCGTGCTCTTCATCACCTCCATCATCGCCGTGACCATTGCGTTTATTCTCGAGCCGTTCGTCGGGCTGCTCATGCGGATGCGTCTTCCCCGGAGCCTGGCGAGCTTCGTGGTGTGCTCCGCGGCGCTGCTGTTTCTGTACGTGGCCGGCCTGGGCGCCTACTCGCAGCTCGCCGGCCTGTACGAGGACCTGCCCAGGTACGGCCAGCGCATCGGCGATATGGTCGACGGCGTTCAGCAAAGGATTTCGAGCCTGGAGGAGCAGACCTACCGCATGCTGGTTCCCGCCCGGCAGCGCCAGCAGGAGGAGGAGGAGCGGCTGCGCGCGCAGCAGGCCAAGGGAAAGAGCGCGAAGAAGGGGGCCGCCGCCACGTCCATGCCGGCCGCCACCGGCCCCGGCGCCATTCCGGAGGTGCGAATTCACGAAGAGCGCACCGCCATTGGCGACTACATCCAGTCGCACCTCAGCTCGTTCTACCAGATCCTGCTGATGGCCTCCTTCATTCCGTTCCTGGTGTACTTCATGCTGAGCTGGCGCGACCACATCAACCGCAGCTTCCTGCAATTGTTTCACGGTGAAGACCGGCTGATTGCCGCGCGTAGCATGCAGGGAATCGCGGTTATGGTGCGCGCCTTCGTGGTGGGGAACTTCTTACTGGGACTGCTGCTGGCCAGTCTGAGCTCGGTGGTTTTCTGGGCCATGCGCCTGCCGTACCCCCTGCTGGTGGGGCCGTTGAGCGGCTTCCTGAGCCTGGTGCCGTACGTAGGTCTGCCGATGGCCGCCGTTCCGCCGCTGTTCGCGGCTCTGGGGATCAACACCGTGCCCGTCTACGCGGGGGTGGTGGTGGCGGTGGCCATGCTGCATCTGGTGGCGCTGAACCTGCTGTATCCCAAGATTGTGGGGTCTCGAGTGCATCTGAATCCGCTGGTGGTCACCTTCTCCCTCATGATCTTCGGCTTTCTGTGGGATGCCCCCGGCCTGCTGCTGGCCATTCCGCTGACCGCGGCGCTCAAAGCCGTGTGCGACAACGTCAAAGCCCTGCGCCCCTTCGGGAAGTTCCTGGGCGACTAGTAGTTCCCCGGCGCCTTGGGCCGCGGGGTGCCCTCTGGGCCGCCCGGCCCCTACACCGCACCCCTGTCGGCGATGGTCACGGCTTCAGCGTAGGGGCGAGGCATGCCTCGCCCTCGCTCCGCACGCTAGCACCAACCTGCTAGACTCAGATCTTCGGCACATGGCGGCAATTCCCGAATCGGCAAGACTCTTCATGTCCGGGCTCATCGAGCGGGCCCGCAAACTGAAAAAGACCATCGCATTCCCGGAGGGAGGCGATGCGCGCGTGCTGGAAGCCGCGGCGCGGCTGGCGCGCGAGGGCGTGGTGAGGCCGGTGCTGATCGGCCCCCGGCCCGCCAACCCGCCGGAGGGCGTGGTCTTCGCCAACCCGCCGGATTCCCCGCAGCTCGCCAAGTACGCCGCGCTCTACCTTGAGCGCCGGCGCGCCAAGGGCGTCACTCATATGGAGGCGGCGGAGATCGCCCGGAAGCCGCTCTACTTCGCCGCCCTGATGGTGGCTGCGGGCGACGCCCATGGGACCGTGGGCGGCGCCGCCAACAGCACCTCGGAAACCGTGCGCGCCGCGCTCCACTGCGTCGGGCCGCATGCGCGCGCCAGGCTGGTATCGAGCGTCTTCATCATGGCGCTCCAGGACCGCTCGCAAGGACACGACGGGCTGATGGCGTTCGCGGATTGCGCGGTGGTGATCGAACCCACCTCGATGCAGCTCGCCGATATTGCCATCGCCACCGCCGAGAGCACGCGGATCCTGTTGAATACCGAGCCGGTGGTGGCCCTGCTCAGCTTCTCCACCAAAGGCAGCGCCAAGCATGCGCAGGTAGACACGGTGGTGGAAGCGCTGGAAATGTTGAGGGCGCGCGAGCCGGATCTGAACGTGGACGGCGAACTGCAGGCCGACGCCGCGGTGTCGGCGCTGGTGGGCCGATCGAAAGCGCCGGGATCGAAGGCGGCCGGACGCGCCAACACGCTGATATTTCCCAACCTGGCCTCGGGCAACATCGGGTACAAGCTGCTGGAGCGCCTGGGCGGCGCGGCGGCCATCGGGCCGTTCCTGCAGGGACTGGCGAAGCCCGCCAACGACCTTTCGCGGGGCTGCTCGGCGGAAGACATTTTTAATGTGGCGGTGGTGACGGCGTTGCAATCGGAGACGGCGTAATGCCATGCTGCCGTTCCGGCTGGTGTATCACGAAGAGTACGACCTACACCTCGGAAGCCACGTCTTCCCCTCCAAAAAATACCGGTGGCTGCACGACCGGCTGATCCGCACAAAGTTCGCAACGGCCGGGGATTTCACGGCGCCCGAGCCGGCGGCGGACCAGGATATCCTGCTGGTGCACGATCCTGAGTGGGTTTCGAAACTCCGCAGCGGCACGCTCACCTACCAGGACATTCTGCGCCTGGAGATTCCATATTCGCGGCAGATGGTGGAGGCCTTCTGGCTGGCGGCGGGCGGCACCATACTGGCGGCGCGCCTGGCCCTCGAATCGGGCGTGGGGTTCAACCTGGGCGGCGGATTTCATCATGGGTTCCCGGACCACGGCGAGGGGTTTTGCGCCATCAACGATATGGCGGTGGCCATCCGGCGGTTGCAGCGCGATGGCGCCATCCGCCGCGCCATGGTGGTGGATTGCGATGTCCACCACGGCAACGGCACCGCGGCCATTTTCGCCGGCGACGATTCGGTCTTTACGCTCTCCATTCACCAGTTCGAAAATTACCCGACCGAGAAGCCTCCCTCGAGCCTGGACATTCACTTGGCGGACGGGGTCGCCGATGCGGAGTATCTTCACCGGCTGGGGGACGGGTACCGCGCCGCGCTGGCCCTGTTCCAGCCGGAGTTGGTAGTGTATGCGGCCGGCGCGGATCCATTCTACGCGGACCAGTTGGGCGGATTGTCGCTCACCTTCGAGGGGCTGATGGAGCGGGACCGGCTGGTGATCTGGACGGCGCTTGCTCGCCGCATCCCGGTGGCCGTGGTGCTGGCGGGTGGGTACGCCGAGAGCGCGGAAGATACCATCACGATTCACGCCAATACCGCGGCGGTTGCCAAGGAAGTGGTGGAGAAGGCGTGGGTGGGGCCGGAGGAAGGAGCCGGAGACCGGTGATCAGGACATCTTTCCCGCGACTGGCCCTATCCACCAGTTCCGACAACTCGCGGACGGCTTCGACGGTCGCGTGTGGACGGGCGAGTTGCGCACGCTGCAAGAGGCCGTAAAGGGACGAAAAAAGCCGAAGTTGGCCATCGAACGCATTCTCGCCGAGTATCGCGCGGACCGCGGCTAAAGCGTGAACTACTGGGACACCTCCGCGCTGTTGAAGCTTTACGTCTCGGAGAACGATTCCGGCCATTTCCTGGACTTAGTTGTCTCATCTGGCCGGCCCATCGTTTCCTCCGCCATCGCAGCGGCCGAAATGCTGTGCGCGCTCTACCGGAAAGAATGGGCTGGCGATTTGAAGAGTGGCAGCGCCCTTGCCACGTATCAAAAATTCCTGGGCGATTGCAGGGCGGGCCGGATCGTGCTGATACCGTACGGCGAGCAGGTTTTCACTGTTGCGGAAGGGATTGTCAGGCTGGCTTTCCGAGGGGCCCGGCCGGTAATGGTCCGAAGTTTGGACCATGTGGCTTCCGCGGTGACTGCTCAGGCGAGAGTGATGGTCGCAACCGATGCCCGATTGCGGACGGTCGCGGCGAGGGCGAAGTTGAAACTGCGATGATTGCAGCCGCTCAGAATGGCCTTTTGGGCCGGTTTGCAGCACTCGTGGCGCAAACGCGCCGACATCGTCCTCCCCACAACGGATGGGGCGCACCTTTGGTTGCGGCGCTGCTGCTTTGTGCGGTATGCAATCATTGCCTGCGGACTCGCTTTCAGCGGGTCCAGTCACCTGTCGGGGCGGCCTGCCTTTTCGAACCTGCCGTGTGCCGGCGCCAGACGACGGCGCTTGTGCGGGGTGCCGGCGGCAAACGGGTCGCGCAGTCCATTTCAGTTTGTGGCGCCAGGGGAGAAAAGGGACGCAAGGTAGGTCCGGCAGGCGACGGCGCTGACGGTTAAGTCGGCGAATTGAAGGGGTCCTCGGCGATCAGCCCCCAGCCACGCCGGTGTGGCTGAAAGCTGACCGCTCGAGGCTGATTGCTCCAACGCTACCAGCGTTTGCGTCCGAAGCCGCCGCCACCGCCGCCGGAGCGCTCCGCTTTCGGACGCGCCTCGTTCACGTTCAGGGCGCGGCCGCCAAGTTCCGTGCCGTTCACCGCGGCAATGGCTTTCTCGCCCTCGCCATCGTTTGCCATTTCGACGAAGCCAAAGCCGCGTGGCTGGCCTGTGTCGCGATCCGTAACAATGTTGACACGGCCAACTGTGCCGTAAGCTTCAAACAACGCGCGGACAGATTCTTCCGTAGCGTCAAAACTGAGGTTTCCAACGTAAATGTTTTTCACTCTAATTTTCCTTTTCCGATTTGAAGGCGGCAAATTTGGAAGGTGGACGAACGTAGCGGAAACAACGCTAAAAAGGTCAGCCTCGAATTGGCAGTAGCATCAAACCATATTTACTATAGCACAGGTATAAGTGTGTTACAATAGAAAAGGTCGATCCCCCTTTCCATCTCTAGATCCGAGCGCCGTCCGACCCCGGCCAGATCTCGGTCCCGCACCAGTCCAGTTGTAAAAAGGAGTCGTCCATGTTGTACGACAGCACGAAGGGCCTCTTGCAGAGCATTTTGCGGTCACTCGAAACCGGCGATGACACCCGTTGGGACGACCAAACCGAATCCGGCAATGAGTGTCTGTACGAAATGCACCAGATGTCCGAGCCCCGCTACAAGGCGTATAGATCCGACGGGATCAACGCTAACTCGTTGGCACAGAGCACCCTTCCCGATAAATTAAGCCGTGCCATGCCGCACGTCAGGACCATGGTGATTGCCATTCGTCATAAAGACCAACCCCGGGCGCTCCAGAGCGGCAAGGCGGCCCTGGCCGAGATGAATGGCACCCGAGTGGCCAGCGGGGAGTGAGGCGGGCGCCTTCCGCCGGCCGTAGCCCGTGGGCGTATAATCTCTACCATGACCCTCAAGAGTGCGGCCTTGTTCGCATTGATCTGCATGGCTCTGCTGACCCTGCTGCTGGCAGTGGGCTTCATCCGCGATGTAACGGCTTTTCTGGCAGGTGCGCTGGCCTCGTTGGAGCTATTGAAATCGTTCATTAAACTGCTGGCCAGCCTGAGTGTGGTGGTGTTTCTCTACGTGTTCCACAAGGCCCAACCTTAGATCCGCGCGGCGGCGGTGGCAGGGCGCCCGGCGTCTCCGCGTCCTCGAACGTGTACGCCATCCCACCAATGTTGCAGGCTGTCGAAGTATAGATACACCACCGGCGTCGTGTATAACGTCAGCAATTGGCTCATAATCAGCCCTCCGATGATGGTAATGCCCAGCGGACGGCGAAGCTCCGATCCGGTGCCCGATCCCAGCGCCAGCGGTAAGGCTCCCAGCAGCGCGGCCATGGTGGTCATCAGAATCGGGCGGAAACGCAACATGCAGGCCTCGATGATCGAGTCGTAGGAGTTCTTGCCTTCGTTGCGCGCGGCGGCCAGAGCGAAGTCGATCATCATGATGGCGTTCTTCTTTACGATGCCGATCAGCAGAATGATGCCTATAATGGCGATAATGCTGAGGTCGGTGTGGGTAAGTTGAAGCGCCAGCAACGCACCCACGCTGGCCGCCGGCAGACTGGAAATGATAGTGATGGGATGGATATAACTCTCATACAGCATGGCCAGGATGAGGTAAACGGTGACCAGCGCCGCGGCAATCAGGATGGGCTCGCTCGAAAGCGAGGCCTCGTAAGCCTGCGCGGTGCCGGCGAATTCAGTCTGGATGGTGGGTGGCAGCCCGACCTTGGCCGCCGCTGCCGTGGCGGCATTCACGGCATCGCCCAGCGCCACTCCCGGCTTAAGATTGAAAGATATCGTCACCGAGGGAAACAGACCCTGGTGAGTCACCGTCAGCGGAGCCGTAGTGGAAGCGAATTTGGCGAAGGCGCTCAACGGAACCTGCTGTCCGCCCGGCGAATTCACATAGATCTGGCTGAGAAACAGGGGGTTCTGCCAGAACTCCGGCGACGCCTCCATCACCACGTGGTACTGATTCAGCGACGTATACATGGTGGATACCGGGCGCTGGCCGAATGCGTCGTAGAGCGTGTTGTCGATTAGCTGCGGCGTGATGCCAAAACGCGCGGCAGTCCCGCGATCATACTGAATCATGGCTTGCAAGCCGCGGTTTTGCTGGTCGCTGCTGACATCGGCAACGATCGGGATGGCCTTGAACTCTTCGACTATCTTAGGGGCGAACCGGTTGAGATCGTCCAGGTTGTCGCCGTGCATGGTGAATTGATATTGCGCGTTACTCTGCCGGCCCCCCACGCGCAAGTCCTGCGCGGCTTGCAGGTACATGGTGGCGCCGGGCACCTTGGCCAACTTAGGCCGCAGCCGCGCGATGATGAGGCCGGCCGATATTTTCCGCTGTGCCAGAGGTTTTAGCGAGATAAACAGACGCGCCGTGTTGTACGTGCTGCCCCCCGTAAACCCGTTCACGGTGTCAACCGCCGGGTCCGCGGCGACAATATTAATCATCGGCAGCATGATCTTATCCATGGCTTGGAACGAGGTGTCCTGGTCGGCCGTGATGGACCCCTGAATCCGTCCGTTATCCTGTTGCGGGAAAAATCCTTTGGGTATGCGGATGAACAGGTAAGCGTTCAGCCCGATGGTGGCCAGCAGGACTACCAGCGTAATCGCTCGAAAACGTAGCGCGACGCCGAGCGTCCTCCCGTACAGATCCACCACCCAGTCGAAAGCCCGCTCGCTCCAGCGGTACATCCAGCCATGGGTGCGCCCACCTTTCAACAGATGCGCGCACATCATGGGAGTCGCGGTCAGGGAAACCACCATGGAAACCGCGATGGCGACGGAGAGCGTCACGGCGAATTCGCGGAACAGGCGACCCACAATGCCTCCCATCAGAAGCAGCGGAATGAACACCGCAATCAGCGAAACGCTGATGGTAAATACGGTCGAACCCACCTCTTGCGCCCCTTTGAGCGCGGCTTCGAGAGCACCCATGCCCTGTTCCAGGTATCGCGTGATATTCTCGATCACCACGATGGCGTCGTCCACCACAAAGCCGGTCGAGATGGTCAGCGCCATCAGCGAAAGATTGTCCAGGCTGTAGCCCAGTAGATACATCACACCGAATGTTCCCACCAGCGAGACCGGGACGGCGACGCTGGGAATGAAGGTGGTCCGCGCGTTTCTCAGAAAAACGAAAACCACCAGAATCACCAGCGCCACCGAGATGAGCAGGGTCTTCTCCGTATCGCCCACCGACGCGCGGATGGTGACCGTTTGGTCCATGGCCACCTTTACATCGATGGAATGCGGGATCGAGGATTGAATCAGCGGAAGCACGGCCCGGATGCGATCCACCGTATCGATGATGTTGGCGCCGGGCTGGCGGAAGATGATGACCAGAACCGAGGGCTTGCCGTTGGCGTAGCCCGAGTTACGTAAGTCTTCCACGGAATCCTGCGCCTGGCCGATATCGGAGATGCGCACCGCCGATCCGTTGCGGTAAGCCACCACTAACGGTTCATAGTCGCTGGCCTGGAAGATCTGATCGTTGGCGCCCACTTCCCACATGCGCAGCCCGTCCGAAAAATGGCCCTTGGGGGTATTGGCGTTAGCGCCGCTCAACGCCGTCCGGACCTGCTCCAGGCCGATACCATACTTATTCAGGGCCGGCGGGTTCAGCTCGATTCGAACACTCGGCAGCGAGCTTCCTCCCACGGTCACCTGCCCCACGCCGCTCACCTGGGCCAGTTTCTGGGCCATGATGGTCGAGGCGGCGTCGTACATCTGGCCCCGGGTGAGCACGGGCGAAGTGAGAGCCAGCATGAAAATGGGAGAGTCGGCCGGATTCACTTTCCGGTACGACGGATTATTTGGGAGATTGGATGGCAGATTGCCGCGGGCGGCGTTGATGGCGGCTTGTACGTCGCGCGCGGCCGCGTCGATGTCGCGATTCAGATCGAATTGCAGCGTGATGCTGGTAGATCCCAGGGCGCTCGACGAGGTCATCTCGGTGACTGCCGCAATCCGTCCGAACTGGCGCTCCAGCGGCGTCGCCACCGATGACGCCATGGTCTCCGGACTGGCCCCAGGCAAACCGGCGTTCACCGAGATGGTCGGAAACTCCACCTGCGGCAGCGGCGATACCGGGAGCAGCCGGTAGGCCGCCACGCCGGCCAATGCAATCGCGGCCACCATCAGCGTGGTGGCGACGGGCTTCCGGATGAAGGGCTCCGAGATATTCATGGATACACTGCCGGTGCCGGTTCGGCGCCCAGAGGGACCGTGCCGGCCTTGGGCTTCCGCGAGAATCGCGCCGCCAGCCGGTCGAACCAGATGTAGATCACCGGCGTGGTGTACAGCGTCAACAGTTGGCTGATGAGCAGCCCGCCGATAATCGTGATTCCCAAGGGCCGCCGCAACTCCGAGCCGCTGCCGGAACCCACCGCCAACGGCACCGCCCCCAGCAGCGCCGCCATGGTGGTCATCATAATGGGTCGGAAGCGCAGAAGGCATGCCTGATAGATGGCGTCTTCCGGTTTCATGCCC
>Ga0265316_10002817_pt1 | contig 17789 bp, 22 predicted proteins | sample 4522metaG_FD_202092 | JGI IMG/M metagenome (GOLD analysis project Ga0265316, IMG submission 202092) | Rhizosphere microbial communities from Carex aquatilis grown in University of Washington, Seatle, WA, United States - 4-5-22 metaG | ecosystem: Host-associated > Plants > Roots > Rhizosphere >... | reverse complement strand
AACTCGCTCACGCCCTCGCTCTCGCGGCCCGCGACCCGCCAGCCGCGGGCCGGCCCTGCGGGCGGCCCGCAATTTCCCGACAAGCCCTAGCTATGTTTCGTGTCCCGTCTTGGCTGGTCACTTTACATAGCTTTACATTCCCGCAATACGCCAGACGAACGCCAATGGCATCTGTTACACAGAGCCAGCCGCAAGACCGCTGGTCGCCACTACGCCGCCTGGAACTTGACGTTCCAAACGTCGTGGCAAACCAAATCGGAGAAGACAACATGCGACGCGAAACATGGGTACAGCTCGCTCCGGCGAACTGCAACCACAGGATCCCAGATGCGCCTCCTGGGACGCGCGAAACGGGGTGGCTGCTGGCAAGAGGGCTGTGTGCCTACGCCGCGCTCCACTACGTGGCAGGTCACGCGGCTGCCGCGAGGCAGATGCTGCGTTTTGCCTTTTGGGTGCTGCTCGATCGTGCCGAGATTCGCGACAGGGGGAACCCCGATGCCAAAGCGGGGGAGTCGTGAGCCACAGCGGCGCAATCGGGATTCGTGCAAGGCGCGGCCCCTATTGGGGCCATCTGGCGATCTGCGCGGTGGCGGCCTGTGCAACATCGGGCGACGGCCAAGCGCAATTCACAGTTGCGCGGGCCACCGATGGCGCCAAGGTCGAGACGGTGTCAGTGTTCGGAATCTTCAGAAACGGTCGTCTCAGTCCGGAGGCTTGGGATGACTTTGGCGCGGGGTTGTCGGCGCCTTTCGGCCAGAAGGCATGCGATTCTGCCTACACGAGAGATCTTGCCAACGCGAACCCGGAGCTGACGTCTGTTGTTGACGACTACGCGAAGGAGAACGGCGTCTCAGATGAGCTGCTTGATCGGTTCGCCCCGCTGGCCAAGGGCGATACCATTATGGTTGTCGCCATGACCGGCCAGCCCGCGCAGCCGGCGGCCGATGCGGGTGCGGGGAAGGCAGCGAAGCCTGGAGCTGCGCGCGTACCCTCAGGACAGGGCGCCTATGGTGGACCGGGTGGCGGTGGGGGCGGTGGACGAGGAATGGGGCGCGGTGGTGGTGGCGGGTTTGGGGGAGGCGGCTTTGGCGGTCGCAGTCAGCCGCATGTTCCGAGTGAACATGCCAAGCCAGAGCCGTGGGAAATCTCTGCGTGGTTCTATTCCGTCCCGCTTCACCATACGGTGAGCCAGATCGGCATGACCTATTCGGGGCAGGATTTTGAGGCTGCGCTTAAGGCATTTGTGGGTAGGCTCGGCGCCGAAATGCCCGGGGTTTCCTGTCGTGGCTGGGAGCGGACCCCGGAGGTGGACGTCGAGGCACTGCACCGGATGCTCGGACCCTAAATGCCTGCGTGCGACACCGACACCTCGGGGCGAGGGAGTGGAAGCACGCGTCCCGGTCAGCCGCTGCAACGCCGTGATCTCCTGGCAGAATCAACGTGCTGCGCTGGCGGGAAACTGCAGGAAAGGACGTGGCGAAATTCGGTGGACCGCTACACCAGGATTCCCATTCGTCTCAAGGACCCGCGTTGATGGCTCTATGTGACGACCGTCACCTGGGCTTTTCGCAGCAGGTGCTCCCGCATCCACCGTCCCTCTCGTTCCGCCTGTGACTGTGCTGCCGACGCTGCCGCCAGCGCCACCAGAACTCGGGCAGTAGCATTCACAAACTCTCTCTTGGCAAAGGGCGAAACAAGTGGATGGCCTTCCGCTGCACACACCCTGGCTCCCGCCGGACACCGAAGCGCTACCCGTGCCGGACGTTGAGGTTCCGCCAGAGAATGCACAGCCTGAGACAATCTAGTCGGTAGGTATTCGTCGTGCTCACTTGTTCTCTGGGTGGAGTGGGGGCAAGCTTCACGGATACCATGCTGCGAGCTGTCGCTTTGTGTGCCATGGGGATTCTGGCTCTGGCAGTTTCCGCGTGCAGCGGATCGGGACGCGGTGATGGCCAAGGTAGCAGCGGCCCGGTGGCCTCGGGCGGTACGTCCAAGACCGGCGGCAGAGGGAGTGGCGGCTCGTCGCCGAACGGTGGCGCCAACTCGGGCGGCGTCGGGACGGGCGGCCGAGCGGGGACCGGCGGCGCCACGGGCAGTGGCGGCCTGACCGGCTCGGGCGGTGGCTCAAGTGCGGGCGGCGTGGTCGGTACCGGCGGCAGCGTGGGGGTCGGCGGCAGCGTGGGGAGCGGTGGCAGCCTAGGAACCACCAGCGTCGGGACGGGCGGTATTGTCGGCTCGGGCGGGGTGGTCGGGACCGGCGGCCGGATCGGGTCAGGCGGCACGACTGGGCGCGGCGGCGCAGTTGGCAACGGCGGCGTGGTCGGTACGGGCGGCGCGACGCCTGGCACAGGCGGCACCACCACGACCACCACCACGCCCCCTGGCGCCTGCCAGGAATCGACGCGCGGCTCGCACAAGTGGGCCTGCTGGCCAGTGCCGACTCCGCCCAGCGAGAAACTGCCTCATCCGCAGAGCTATACCGATTTGGGCAACGGGGCCGTCCGCGACAACGTCACCTGCCTCGTGTGGGAGAAGGCCAATCCCTCGACCCAGGGCACCTGGCAGGCCAGTGCCGATCGCTGCGCAGCTCTGGGCACCAGCAGCTATGCTGGTTTCAACGATTGGCGGCTACCCACTCGGATGGAGATGGCAAGCTTGATGGATCAGACGTTGGGCAGGACTGCCTATGCGTCCCCACCCTTCACGACCACCAGCGGAGCCTACGCCACGGGTTCCTATTGGTGGGAAACCATTCAAGGGATAAACGGCGCCAATCTGGCTTGGGGCTATGGTTCGAACGGGATGACCAGCAATGCCTATTCATTGGCTGGCACCAACTTCGTGACGAGATGTGTTCGCGGCAATGGCACTGGTGAGGCGCCCAATGCGCTCGCCGTCGAGCCTGCGAATCACTACACGGTCGTCAATGGCGAGACCACGGACAACTATACGGGTCTGGTGTGGCAATCGGGGTTCTCGCCAACGCTGATGGCTTGGGCAGACGCACCTGCCTACTGCACCAGCTTGTCGCTGAACGGGCACACGGGCTTCCGGGTGCCAACCTTGGGCGAGCTTTCCAGCACAGTGAACGAAGCGCGGGTGGGCAACGCCGTCGTGCTGAGTGCATTCCCGGGGACGCCCAATGGCTGCAAGGATCCGAAGTACTGGTTCTGGGCGGCAGAGTCGCAGTCGGCGACCGCCGATTGGGGACTGAGCTATTGCGACGGCTTCACCGGAACCAACGTGGGCACCACTGCCAACGGCGTCAACACCTGGGACTACTTCCCGACGGCCAATGTGCGTTGCGTGCGCAACGGACCCTAGTCAAGGTATCGAATCTCGGCAACGGTGAGGGTTGTGCGCCGCTGCAGCCTCGACCCGGGCGGTTTGACCCCGAACACTTCCTCCCACCAGCCAGTTGGCCAATTTCGTCAGTGGAGATGCCCAGGAACATGGCGAGCTTGTTCACCCACTGATCCAGCAGCGGCCTGCGGTGAACGAGGATCAGCGCATTCACTCCGCGCGCAGCACACGCCGATGTCTTGGCCCAACATCGCATCGGCCGCCACCCGCTGAGGTGAAGTCAACTCGCCACAAAACGCAAACGGCACCGGCGTGCCTGGTTGCCGTCGATACTCAAGAACCAGCCGTGATAAGGCCGGCGCCCTGACAAGCTGCCTTGATCTGCTCGCAAGGGCCTTGTGCGCGCGCGTGGACCGAAGCCCTCGCTGAGGCACAAGCCACCGCCAAACCGAGCGCCACGCCAAACCCACTGGCGATCCGAATCCTGTATGCACGCATCACCGCCTCCTCTTGTTTTGATGATGGAAGGGGGTTCACGCATTGACGCTGTCAGCGATGTTTCAGTCCCGGCAGTCCACGACGCGGCCCCGGATTTGTCAGAGGATAGCGCCGTGGCAGACGCCAAGACCGGGACAGACACAAACCCGTCTTTGTGCCCCGCCACCTATAGCGTTGGCGAGGGACACGCCTGCCCGTTGCAAGGCACGTGTGACTACTCCGAGGGGCGGTGCAGTTGTCTGCCCTGCGCGCCCGACGGAGGATTTACGGGGCAAAGCAGCAGCTATTGGCACTGCCGTCTCTGGACTGACGTTCCTGTGGGCTGTCCCGCCAGGTCGCCTGCCTTGCAAACCGCCTGCAGCGCCGATGGACTCGCCTGCGACTACAACCAATGTTGTGGCGGCCCCTCTCTCGGAGCGAGCGTGAAATGCACGGGGGGGCGCTGGCAGCTGGATACCTTGCTGATCGGCGTGTGCTCTTGCGCAATAAGATTCTGTCCATGAAGCGGCAGATCGCCGGACGCGCCGCCTCCCGACATGATACCCCTGCCGTTGGTTCGACATCCAAGAGCAGAGGGAAAGGAGAATGCATGGTGATTGTGAAAGCCAACAAGGACTCGGAGGCGGGTGTTCCTCCCAACACCGAGATCCTCACCGCGATGGGAAAGTTCAACGAGGAGCTGGTGAAGGCCGGCGTCATGCTCGCAGGTGATGGACTTCACCCCAGTTCGAAAGGCGTTCGCGTCCGGTTCTCGGGCCTGGAGAAGACCGTGCGGGGCGGCCCCTTCCCCGAGACCAAGGAGCTGATCTGCGGCTTCTGGCTGTGGCAGGTGCGATCGATGGAAGAAGCCATCGATTGGATCAAGCGCTCTCCCTTCGAGGATGGTGAGGTCGAAATTCGCCCGATCTTTGAACCCGAGGACTTGGGGGTCGAGTTCACACCCGAACTCAGGCAGCAGGAGGAACGCCAGCGCGCGCAAATCGCTGCCAGGGAGTAGGCGCGGCGATCGACGACCGGATGGAGGAGAGTCAGCTGACTCGCGAGGGTGGGACGGGGCCGTCGTGGGTGGGTGACGACAAACTGCTCTTTGCACATGGCGACGCCGTCTGCCAGATCGGAGTCGACGGTCTTGGCCTAGCGAAGGTGGCTGAGGTAAGCGGCTCGACAGTGTTCCGACCCAGCTTGTCGCCACGGGGCAACACGATCCTATTCTCGTCCAGGACGTACGGCGGCCGCGCGAGCTACTCGGTGCACCGGTTCTGCTGGCATGAGGCATACGGCGATCGGTATGACGGCCGCATCACCGAGGCAAAATCTAGCGAAGCAAGGCGCGGGAATTGCGCAATTGGACCACGAGCATGGGTTTCTGGCCGCTGTCTCGTGAAACGAGTGGATGGCGTTGTAATGATCGCGGCAGGCAATACATCAACCTTCTAAACGCCCAGGATCGCTATGATCAGCTCTTTGCGCGGGAATCTTGGCGACCCCACCCCTTTTTCCATCCCATTTAGCCTATCGAGGAGATTCAATGTCATCATGTACTTCGCTCCACATTACGGTTGTCACGCTCTTTCTGTCGACGTTCGGGGCGTCGAGCCAGGCGTGGTCTGCGCCCGATTCCGCCCGCACGTTCAAGCTGGCTGCAAAAGCGGATCTCGCGATCAAGCAGGGCAAGCTTCCGCTCAGTTTCGAGCCCAACAAGGGACAAGTGGGTCCTCAAGTTCAGTTTCTCTCGCGCGGCCCGGGCTACGATCTCTTCCTGGCCAGAGGCCGCGCTGTCCTGAATCTGCAAGTCTCCAACCCGAGGCCCCACGCGGTTGACGTGGGCATGCGTCTCCTGGGGGCGAGAGGAAGCGACCAGCCCGTCGGTGAAAGGCGCCTCCCGGGCTTCGTGAACTACTTTCGCGGAAACGACCCGAAGTACTGGCGCACCCACATCGAGACCTTCGCGGAGGTGCGCTATCCGCGCGCCTACCCGGGCGTCGATTTGGTCTACTACGGAAACCAAGGGAAACTCGAATACGACTTCGTGGTCTCCCCTGGTGCCGACCCGACAGTCATCCGCCTGGCCATTGAAGGTGCGACTCCTCGTATCGACGCCGATGGCGATCTGATTCTGAGAATCGCTCACCGAGAGCTGCGTTTTCGGAAGCCGGTCGCCTATCAACCCAGCGCCGATGGAAGAGACCCGGTGAAGGGACGCTTCATCCTTGCTGCCAACAGAGAGGTCCGCTTTGGTCTCGGATCCTACGACCGGCGTCGGCCCCTGGTGATCGACCCTGTGCTGGTCTACTCCAGCTACCTGGGCGGGACCAGCCAGCCGACGACGATCAACGGGATGGCCATGAACACCAACGGTCAGATGTACGTGACGGGCGTGACCAACGCACTCGACCTTCCAACGACCACCGGGGTCATATCTCCTCACTGCCCAGCTGCCGTCACTGGCTCTACCAAATGTGGCGCGTCTTCCCAGTCAGCCGCATTCGTTTCAAAGATCAGCGCCGATGGCGGTTCGCTCATCTACTCCACCTATCTGGGCGGTGATGGCTCTGCCAATGGCGGGGAGGGATCGGACGTGGGCGTGGCGGTCGCCGTGGATTCTCACGACAACGCCTATGTCGTTGGAACGACCTACTCGAACAACTTTCCCGTCACCCCGGACGCGTTTCAGTCGGTGTGCAGTCCAATTGCAGCCGACTTCAATTTCAACACATCGGTGAACGAAGGCAAGAAGGCGGGCTGCGCTGGCATCAACGGCGGAGGCGAGTATGTCTATGGTGAGCAGGATATCTTTCTCGTGAAGTTGAACCCCGCCGGCTCACAGATTCTCTACGGCACCTTTCTCGGTGGCTCGCAGAATGATGTGCCCGACGGTGTAGCTCTGGACGCGGCCGGCAACATCTATGTTTCTGGTTCAACTTCTTCGGCGTCGACCGGCACCTTCGCCCAGTCGGGACAATTCAACTATCCCGTGACCGCATCAGCGTTCCAGAGCCTCGGTGTTCCAGGCAGCTTCGTGACGTTCATTACCATCTTGAACGCTGACGGGCAGTCACTGCTGTACTCGTCGGTGATCGGGGGCACCGACATTGGAGCCTCGGGGACCAGTCCCCCAGGAAACACCGGATCTGCGCTGGCGGTCAACCCCGCCACCGGCATCGCCTATATTGCCGGGTTCAGCAGATCTCCCACCTTTCCAGTGACCGTCGGCGCCTTTCAGGCGACCTGTCCCGCCGACGCCAATGGAGCCTGCCCCGAAACGGCCTTCGTCGCTGCTTTCGATCCCACGAAGGCGGGGGCAGCGTCCTTGGTCTATTCCACGCGACTGAACGGGAAGGTCCCCGCGCTGCCAACCACCCACGTCAACGGGATAGCGGTGGACTCAACCGGAAACGCCTACGTAACCGGCATGACCCAGGCAAACGATTTTCCCACCACGCCCGGCGCCCTGCAGCCTGCGTGCTCACATGTGAATCCGAATGGTTGCAACGACGCATTTGTCACCAAGATCAATCCCACAGGTACGGCCGCGGTTTGGTCCACGCTCTACGGATCGGCCAGCGGATGCTGCAACGTGAGCGGCTCGGCGATCGCCGTGGATGCAAACCAGAACGTCTTTGTCGCCGGGACCAACGGCGGCGCGTTCGACCTGGCGCAGAAGGCCGCGTTCCCGTTCCAGGCAAGTGAGCACGGCGGCCAGGATGTCTTCCTGCTGGAGCTGAACCCCGCTGGTTCACAGGTTTTGTTCGGATCCTATTTCGGTGGCGTGGGCGGGGATGTTCCGAGCGGTATCGCGGTGGATTCGAACGCCAACATCTTTGTTGCGGGCCAGACGACCTCGGCTAACCTCCCGGTCAGCGCGAACGCCTTCGACAAGGCGCTGAGCGGGGGATTCTCCACTGGCTTTATCGCGATGGTATCGACCGTTGGCGGCGTCGCCGTCGACGCCGGGGCGGGCGATACCGGGGGCACTACCGCGACCACTGGCGACGCGAAAGGAACCGAGACTGCGACTGGCGGCACTTCCGATGCCGGCGGCACCCCCGATGCCGGCGGCACCTCCGATGTCCGCAGCACCCCTGATGCCGGCAGCACCCCCGATGCTGACCTTGTCGGCGGAGACGCTGCCCCCGCACCAACGGACGCATCGGGCGGGAAGACAGTTAGCGCCAAGCAGGGCGGTGGCTGCAGAATCGCTTCGAGCGATCCCCCCGCAGCGACCGTCTGGCTTCTGGCGATCGGCGTCCTGTTGCTTGCTCGCCGGCTACAACATCGCACCAGCCCAGCGTCACCTGGCTCTGCGCCGAAGGGATGATGCGACAAACCTGCGCATGAAGATGGTGCGACCTTCTGGTTCACCCGGTGGTGTCCGCAAACAGATCGCTGGAATTCTTCCATAATATCGCAGAGATGCGCAGTTGAATCTGTGTGCCTGAGCGGGCAGACTGGCTGTTAGACCAGCGCAGGATTCTGGACCAGTTGGTTGCCCTTTTCCTTCGCCCAATCCTGGCCCTTCTGCTGGTGGGTTGCAGTCGTCGTTGACCACTGGTCTCGGCGCTCTCTCGGCCTTGCTGTTTTTGAGCGGCGACCCACGGGCGCCGAGATCTGCCTTGTACTTGACGAGGCGGGCAGGCGTGCTGGACGCGCGCCGAAGTACACCGTCAGCGATCAGGGCAGCGAGTTCGGCGAGGACTACCTCGAATGGTGCGACGACCACGACGTTCGCGCCCGGTTCGGCGCAGTTGGCCGGCATGGCAGCATCGCCGTCGAGGAGCGATTCATCCGCAGCCTCAAAGAAGAAGGTCTTGCACACGAAATGGTGTCTCTCCAGCACAGCACCTTCTGCGCTTCCCTGGCGTGGTTCGAGGGCTGGTACAACGAAGTCCGGCACACTCGTCCACGGGGGATGCGAGATCTGATCAGGGACTCTTTCGTCGCCGCCTCACTAGCAAAGAGAGCGCTCCCAGCATCAGGAAGGCGGCCATTCTGCCGCGCGAGGAACTGGAGCCGACCGCGCATCCGCGGCCGCTCGCGCCGGCCGCGCCACCTGCGGGCGATCCGGCGCCCGTACCAGTCGTTCCACCCGCGCCTGCTCCACTCCCGGTCGATGTGCCTCCGGTGGCTGTCGCGATGTTGCCGCCCGAGTCCAGGCCGGCCCCTCCTGTGGCGTTGATGCCGCCGGTTGTCGTTGCCCCGCCAGTCGCCTCCGCTAACATGCCCCCGGTGTCGTTCGTGCCTCCGGTGCTTTCGGGCGGCGTCGCCGTCGATTCCCCGCCGCTGCCGATACTGCCGCCGCTGCTTGTGCTGCCACCCTTGCCGCCGTTGTCTGTGCCGCCACCTTTGCCGGTACTGCCGCCACTGCCGCCGCCCTTGCCCGCGCTGCCGCCAGTGCCCGTACTGCCACCGTTGGCCCCTGTGGTCCCGCCCGTTCCGGCGGTCGGCACGGCGCCGTATTCGTAGGCCCCGAGATCGGGATTCGCACCCACGAAGGGCAGACCGACATTCGTGCCCTTGTCGATCATTCGGCTACCAGCCGCCAGCTTCAGAAAATTGCAAGCCTTGGGCACGCTGCCATCTGCCTCGCGCGGGCCGGTGCAGCCGGTGTCCGACACGCTGGCGAAATCGGAGTCCGCCGGGGTAATCCCCAGGTCCCACGTGTTGAATTGAGTGTCGACTCCGTTCATGTTTGAATTCTTGTTAGGGAAGCCGATGTTGTTCCGCATGATGTGCGCCTTGGCGCCCGTCAGGGTAATGACAGCCGTCGCGATGGTTCTCCCGTCGGCGGCAAAACTGGAAGCCAGCATGTTGTACTGGGTTCCATTCTGGTACGACGTGTTGTTGTACCAGGTGTTGCCACCCGACGAGTGGTTCGCGTAGAACCCCGCAGCCTTGTTCTTCCATGCGACGTTGTTCTGGACGATGTGTCGAATGCCAGTTCCGCTGCTGCCCATCTTGAACCCGTTGCCGTTTCCATCCGCGGGACTGGTGGTTCCCCCGTTGGCGTAGCCGCACTGGATAGCAAAGCTGTTCTCGATGGTGACGGGCACCTCTTGATAGATGAAGTCGTAGCCATCATCGGAATCGATCCACGCACGGCATCCGCGAATGGTGGTGCTGGGACCGCTGGTTTGATAGTGAACGCCAAATCCGTCGCCGTTCTGCCCATCCCCTTGACTGCCGTCCTTGTCGTAGTTGTCGTGCGAATCGCAATTCAGAATCAGGTTGCCACCATTGCCCGTGTCGATGAACAGCCCTGGCCCAAAGCCGTGATGGATGTTGAGCAGCTCGAACGTGTTGTTGCTGGCATTTTTGGTGCGGAGCAAGGCGTAGGAGTGGTCCTTGCTGGCCCCGACTTTGGCGTTGGCGATCTCGAGTCCCTTGAGATGCATCCAGTTGCCTGTCACCAGGACGGCCGGAACGTCGGTCGCCGCGTTGGTCGTCTGGTACTTCGAGCAGTCGAGAACAGGAACCTCACCCGGATACGCCCAAATCTTGGTGCGGTTGGTGTCCGATGTTCCACTCTTCGAAAGTGTGATCTGGGTCGTGCTGTAGTAGGTTCCCGCACGCATCCAGATGGTATCGCCCCCCGCGGCGGAGTTGTTCGCCTTCTGGAGGCTGGCGAATGGCGACGCTTGCGTTCCGGGATTCGAATCGCTGCCGGTCGGGGACACGTAGTACTCAGCAGCCGATGCGCGGCCCCTCGCTGCAAAGACAGCGAACAAAACGACGCCCGCAGACAATAAGGCAAGTCGCTTCGTTTGCTGCCGCTGGCTCAACCTGGGTGTCGCAGTTTGCGTCAGAAAGGTGATGCTTCTCATGGCGATCGTTTGCACAGGGAACAGTCTACTCCTCGGACCCCCAGCGAGCACGGCGCTCTGCAAGTCAGGATTGACGCTTGGCGCTATTGCTGTCCACGGGTTCCTCGTTCAGCGTCGACGGCCTGGTCTGCCCGCAGATGGACGCGCGCGGGACGGCTCGTAGATGTGTCGCACGGGCGGGCCTTGCATTCGACGCTGGTAGAGCCCCGCTGGCTCCCTGTCGTAGTGATTCCAGCGACCACCTTCCCGATAGTTCCATCGATTGCCATACCAGTACATGGGCCGCCCCTCGAAGTAGACAGGCGCGGTCGTGGCGATATACCCGTCGGGCGGGTAGTCGTCGTAGCCGATGATGGGAACGCATCCCGGGGTGGCTGTGAGCGTCGCGATCAAGCCGACTGTGCAGGCAAACCTTCGAAGCATTCTTGTCTGGCTGTCTAGGCTCATTGATCCCCTCCGTTGCTGTGAGCCGAATGCTCGCGAAGCCTCTGTGCAAATTCGGCGCGTTGGTCCGGGGTGAGTACGGGACTCACTGCCTCGATGAAGTGCGCCAAGTGGGCCGCGCCCCAGCCAGCTAGATGCGCGTTCACGCCGTTTGCACCCGTGAGCGCCTTTGCATCGAACTTCTCGCGGCGGAAAGCATTGCCAAATGCCTGGATGTGCGTGGCGATCTCCTGCGGGTCAAGCTGCGGCACTGCCTTCATTCGCTCGCCAAGTCCCGAACGAATCTTGTCCACTTGATCTTGCGTCAGACCAAGATCGGCCGTGAGCATCGCCAGCCGACTACCTTTCGGATTCGCTGGATCGGTCTCGTCCGCATTCGCTTTTTGCCAGACCGACCAGTGCGCCTCGACTTTGTCGACAAGCGCGGTTCGCTCGGGTGGCGTCAGCACCGCATGCAGCTCGTTCAGCGCATCCGTGGATGCGTCGTGAACTATTGCAGCCGCGGCTGACACCTGGGCGATTGCGGCGTCCACGGTCGTTGCGTCGAGGTTGGCCGCGGCAACCCCATCGGCCAGCGCAGCAGCCAGCCTTTGCTGGGCGGCGCGCGCCGGCTCCATGCGAGCGTGCAAATCCCTTCGAATCTTCTCCACAGCCGGCCGCTGTTCGGGCAAGACGCCGAGCGTGTCGAGGCTCAATGCGATCAGGAGAGTCACTCCACCGTGGTGATGGTGGCGGTGGTGTTCCGTCACACCAGCCGCCACTTCGTCGACGTCTGAGGCGCTTGCAGCGGTAGCTGGCGGCCGAGCGTTGGCGGAAGCCCCGCCGCAACTGACTGCCGCCAATGCCCCGAAGAGCACTGTCGCGATCGCCCCCATCTCGCTCGGGTTCAAGACCCTCTGATGTTCCATTGGTGTCGCAACCATGTGCCAAGTCTATCCCCGATGCAAGGTGTCCCAGCAAGGTGGGCTCATGGAGAAGGCAAGTTGGCAATCTGGATATGAGTACGCGACCTCGGCCCAATGATTTCAGCAATATTGGCAAGTTGCAATTGAATTGAGCGGACAGTAGAGGACAGGAGCAGCCAGGAGCGGACAGATTCCGTCCCTCATTCGTTCCTCATTCGTTCCTCATTCTGGCCAATGAGGGACGTTCCTCATTGGGGCCGAACAGTAGGTATTGTGGTGTTTGGCCACAATGAGGAACGCGCGCAGCCGCATGAGGGACGTTCCTCATGCGCACGGGGCGCGCCGGCCCCTACACCTGAAGTGGCTGACCTATCTGCCATTTCGCTCAGTGGACATGTCTTCCGCCCAGTTCTCCAGTTGAAGACCTGGAACGCGGGAGAATTCCCGAGTGTTGTTGGTGACAAGAATCCATCCTTCAGCGCGTGCATGCGCCGCGAGCCAAAGATCGTTGTTGCCAATGATCACGCCGCCTCTTTGCAGGACTGCACGAATCTGGCCGTAGTGCTCGCCAGCCGCCTCTGGCAAAGCGCGGGGTGGGATCAGCCCTTCGAGCTGCTGGATGGTCGCCATCGCCCGTTCGCGCGATTGGCTCTTCTCAGCGCCGAAGCGCAATTCGCCCAACGTGATGACCGACATCGCAAGCTCGTTGGCCGCATGGCGAGCAAAGTGCTCGCGCACGGCGGGCGGGTTGTGCTTGGCGATGTAGATGCAGATGTTGGTGTCGAGCAGGTAGCGAACGCTCATCAGAGGGTGTCCCTGTCCTGCGGCGGTGTGTCCTCGCGACCATCTGCCATGAAGTCAGTTGGCATGCCGGCGAGCGCATCAAAGATCGCGGTTGCGTTGATCGGGGCCTCGCGCATCACGAGTTCGTCACCGCGACGGTAGATCTCAACCCTATCAGCCTGGAATCGGAATTCCTTGGGCAGGCGAACCGCTTGGCTGTTTCCGGACTGAAAAACACGGGCGTAGGGCATGTTCCACTCCTCGAAAGTCAGTATATACCGGTCGGTATATACATGCCATGGATCAGCTCCGGACCAAGATACCCCCGAAATACGCAGCAAGACATTGCTCGCTGGTTCGGCGTGGCAACACTTCTCTGACAGACGAGATTGCAGAGTGGATGGGCAGGCCCACCACCGAGGGAGACGGCCCGACCATCGGCCTCATCTTGTGCGCCGAAAAGAACGAAGCGGTGGCGCGATATTCCGTACTCCATGCGAGCAAGCAACTTTTCGCCGCGAAGTACGTCACCTACCTGCCCACCGTCGAGGAACTGCAACGGGAGATCGAGCGCGAACGAAAGCTCATCGAGGCGGGCATCGCGCCTCCGCCCGGGGATCCGCGCGTCGTTCGCCCCGATACCCGACGGGGAAAGCGATGAGCCTGCAGTTGGCCAAGAGCGGCGAGATTGTCGCCACACTGGAGCGACAATTGGAGGAGCGGTTCGGGCGCGGCTTCGAGGAAGGATCCCTGTGGGCAGCCGATAGGGTTTCACTACATATCGACCGCCTCACCCCCATGGTGTCCAGAAGCAGAGCGCTGGAATTCTTGCACAAAATCGCGGAGATGGGATCACCGAGAGAATGCAGCGCAAGCTGGACTACACGCAGAAAGCCTTGGGTCCATTCGACACGGGCGTTCCGGTTGAGGAGGTGTGCCGCAAGCACGGGCTCGCTCGCAGCCCGTCTACTTCATGCAGGTGTCCTCGGCGACTACTTGGTAACCGTGGCCCTGTTCAATTTCGAACTTGTGAAAGAGCTGCCTCGGCCCCTTCGCGGCCAGCGTCTCTCGGACGCGGACCTTTGTGCCCTTCAGGAAGCCTTCCTCGGCGAAGGTGACCGAATCTCCGACGAGCGTGCCCGCGCCCATCATCGCGGACCCCACGCTGTCATAGCTGAGGAAGGTCGCCTGCTTCGGGCCGGCTGCATATCCGATCTGGAACATGCCGCTGGTCGCGGAGGTGATCGCGGTTTTCGCTAGCTTGAATTCGCCGTGCCACGAGAACCCGCCGAACTCTTTCCTGATACTTAGGTCGGTTCTCGCGCTTATCGGTTGCGAGCCGGGGCCGAGAGATCCGGCGGGGAAATTCGTGCTGCACTTCCATCGTCCCTCGAAGGCCTTCATGAACACTTCGATCTCCTTGGATGGAAGGCTTTGCGCGGGAGGCGCAGCCGCCGCGACCTCGAGTTTGGCTGGCGCGGCGGCGGTGGCCCCGGGCTTGACTGGCGGGGGAGTCGTGGCCCCGGGCTTGGCTGGCGCAGCCGCCGCGGGCCGTGCTCCGGGCTTGACTGGCGGGGGAGTCGTGGCCCCGGGCTTGGCCGGCGCAGCCGCCGCGGGCCGTGCTCCGGGCTTCACCGGTGGCGAGGGCTCGGCGAAGGGATCAACCCACGATACGTACATCGCTACCGGTGCGGCCCTTGAGGCCGAACTGGTCTGAGTCGCGGGTTTTGTGGCGGAGCTTCCTTCCATGGCGATGGATCCATTCGAAGCGATTGCCACGGCGAGGAACAAAGAAGGAACGGCACCATTGGTGAACATAAGTGCTCCTGGTTGGTGCGGGGCGGCTATTCGAAAGGACCCTCAACCTACCGGATAGCGGAGAGCCGACCAAGCAAATTGCCCCCGCAGATTTTTCGTGGCCCCTGCGCGTTCTTTGGGTAGATTCTTCTGGATGGCGCGAACTGGAGCTCCCAGCAGGGTAGACTCGGATCGTCCGACAGGTCGTGATTCGATGGGAACTAAGGGATGGGTTGTCTTGGCGCTGGCTGTCGCGTGTTTGGCCGCGATGGCCGGCCCCGCCCAGGCCGCGTGGGGCGTGCCGTCGCTGCTTCCGCAGGGTCATTCGGGGCCCACGGATCAATCCTGGCAGAAGGATGTTACTGAGCAACCGGGAGAGCGCGCCCGGGGCAAGATCGCGGTGTTTACTTTCAATGGGGACGACGCTCTCGAGCCGGTTCGGGCCACCGTGGTGCGGACGCTGCGCAAGCAGCGACTCAGCGTCACGGCCACGCTGCGGCCGGCCGACAGCCCCGCGCAGTACCGCGCGATGTCGTGTTTCTCGGACCTGGCCGTGTACATCGATGGCGAGATCAGCGGCGACGGCGACCGGCGAACCGCGGTCATCCGCCTCCGCAGCGGCGTGACCGGCCAGTATTTCACGTCGGCAAAATTCTCGGGGTCGATGCAGGCGATCATTGGAGCGATCGGGACCGCGCTATGGAACCGGGTCGGCTCGGCCATCATGCGGACGTGCTCCAGCGCTTCAAGACCTCGCCGGCAAGAATCCGCGCCGACGTACATCGAGGCAGGCTCACCACTGGACGAGCCAATCGGCTCGTAGCCGCCTGCGACGCGCGCGAGCGGAGAGCAGATATCAGTGAATCCAATGGTTGACTCAATAAGCAAAGGAGTGCGCAAGGTGAAACTTGTTGGCCTCGTAGTTGCCTTCTGTCTGCTGAGTTCGGTTTCGCTAGCGAAGAAGGCCGAAAAACCGGGGAAGAAATCCAACCCCGTCTACACAATCAATACATTGAAAGGCAAGGGAGCGAACATCTCGTTTACGTGCAGCCCCACCAATTGTAGAGAGCAGGAAGACGGCAGTCTCCTGTTCAATTTGAGTTGTCAAACAAACAAGGAGAATGACAAGTTGGAAGTGTACTTGGGAGACAGGAGCCAGACAATCCAGTCAAGCGGCTTCGTTACCATTCCCGAGGACATCAAGGCGCCCAAGAAAGGATTTGTTCCAATCAAGATATCTGTCAGCGAGGATGAAAATTCTCCCCAAGCGACATTCACATTCAAATATACCGTGGAGCAAGTAAGAAGGCCCACTTGTCGAAAGCACGGTGACATAGAGCTATAGCAAGGGTTGTCCGGCCCCACGAGCCGGCATCTGGGACGCATCGCAGACACGGCGCATCTACGACCATCGCCGTCGCGAACACGTCGTTCGTTGTGGCACCATGGCCGTTGCCAAGCACGTTCAGATCCCACGTTCCACCGCGTCCTGTGCCCAGCTGTGCACGAAGACCTTCCGTACAATCGTGTACGCAACCGCGGCATCCCTAATATCATTGAAGATTTCCTGGGTCGGAGGAAATGGCAATGAAATGGGGATTCGGCTACTCGTCGCAGCAATAATGAGCCCGTCTGGGGGCTATGCGTTGTGCGGCAATGAATGGTGTCTGCCTAAATCTGCTCTGTGTCATTTTAGTTAGCACGGCGCGTTCTGATGACGGCGGGGCGACGTGCCCAGAAGGTACCGTGTGGGATGGCAAGAAGTGCGCACGCTACACGATTGTCGACAACGACCTCGCACGTGACAACAAGACTGGGCTGGTGTGGTTGCGGGAAAGCTACTTTCCAGGCTCACCACCCGGACAGACGCAGGCACAGGCTGCTGAGTTCTGCAAAGGTAAGGGCATGCGACTGCCGACCAAGGAGGAATCCCTCGAAATCGCCGGCAGTGGCTGTGATGCGACTGTATTCGGTGATTGGAGCACGTGGACCTCGACCTCTATTCGCGCGGGGATGATGGCGATCGTCGCCAACAGCGGCTCCAGCGCCGGATTGGGCGTGGGCCTCGTGGGTCTTGGCGCTAGCGCCACCTTGTGCGTGCGATGAATTCTCGACGGTGAAGAAGTGCCCCCTGTGTTTCGCCAAGACGTCGTCCGCGACGTGTGTTTTGCGACGGTGGCGATGATGGACTGTGCATGCAATAATTCCGTGCGGGCTGCGCTCGGGATTCTGTCGTTGCTCGCAGGAATGGCAGTAGATGACGGTGATTCGCGTGGTCAGTGGCGCCTCAGCCGATATGCGTGCAACCCGCGCGCAAGCTTGCGAGAGCGACGCCGCCCCGGCCATGGTCATGGCTGCGGGCAGTTCAGTGTGAACGCGCCCTCGGAGTAGGCCGGGTGATCGAGGGAAAGTCTGGTCTGACCTTCAGACAGCGACGCTGTATTCGTGGTGTAGTGTAGTGGTCCATCGACATTCGCCAACGGAAGACAGCGACATTTGAGCACGCAGTACGAGGTCAGAGTGACTCGCCGAGAACGCCTTTGGCCTTGGATTGGAGGTTTCGGAAATGCCTGAGGCGCGCCACTCGATGCTTCTTTCAGACGCCAGGCAGACGTCGCCCCTGCCGGCGAATGCTCCGCTTCCACATCGCTCAGTTGGCCCGCCGGATCTCGACCTGCGCCAAGTGCCGCGCGCCTCGGAAGGACGTGGCCTCCAGCTCGAGTCGAGCTCCAATCTTGGATCGAGCTGGCACCCGTGGCGCCGCACAGGCGCCGTTGGCCGGATATCTGGGTCTCGGCTCGAAGCGCCTGCGGCGGTTGGCGGGACGGCGTCGATGAAAGACCTCGTCGGGCGTCGCATCCCCCATCGACGAGTGCGGCCGGACTTCGTTGTACCAGCCCTCGAACCGCGCCAGGGAAGCGCAGAAGTTGCTGTGCTGGAGAGACACCATTTCGTGTGCAAGGGTTTCTTCTTTGAGGGTGCGGATGAACCGCTCCTCGATGGCAATGCTGCCATGCCGGCCAACTGCGCCGAACCGGGCGCGAACCTCGTGGTCGTCGCACCATTCGAGGTAGTTCTCGCCGAAGTCGGTGCCCTGGTCGCTGACGGTGTACCAGAGTTCGTTCCGGATAGGCGAAAGCGCGTAGGAATCAGCGGTGTATTTTCATAAGAGATTGGGGAATATTTTCCGTTGTGGAGCTGTCTTACATGTATGACGATATTGGCAGTGCTTCCGCTC
>Ga0265316_10002815_pt1 | contig 17793 bp, 12 predicted proteins | sample 4522metaG_FD_202092 | JGI IMG/M metagenome (GOLD analysis project Ga0265316, IMG submission 202092) | Rhizosphere microbial communities from Carex aquatilis grown in University of Washington, Seatle, WA, United States - 4-5-22 metaG | ecosystem: Host-associated > Plants > Roots > Rhizosphere >... | reverse complement strand
ATGAGCGAAGCGAGCGGACCAGGGCGCCTCTCCTGGCGAAAATCGCAAACGGGCCAACCCTGCAGCACCATGGGACGGCCAGACAGGGCGATCAGGCCTCCGAATTTCCCGACAGACTCTAGATAGGCTGCGGCCACCGTCCGGTTACCGAACGATGGCCGCGCTTGGCACGACCTACTCCGCCGACCTCCTTGCCTGCATGGCAGTCCTGACGACGCTGGATGGAGGGGAGGGCGAGCAAGTCCGCTACGGCCGCATCGAAGCCTTTCGGGCACTCGACCGCCTTCGCGACAAGGTCCGCATCTGTCATGAAGCTGGCCGCGTGAGCCGTCGCGACGGTGCGAAGTACCCGTCCTTGACGCTGCTTGATCGAGTGCTCGTGCCCGTCCGGCTACCGGGTCGAGGTTCCTTTCACCCGAAAGTCTGGCTGGTTCGCCAGGCGGACGAGGTGGTGGGACGCGAGCGCTTCGTTCTCATAGTCAGTTCCCGCAACATCACCACCTCGACAGATTGGGATCTAGGCATAGCCGTGGAGGGCGGGCCGGCCGGTGATGGCGTTCCATTGCCGGGCGTGGGGGGCTTCGCTGAACATGCGCTCACCCTCGCAGGTGACCTGGGCCGCATTGAGACGTTCGGCAAGCTTGACGATGTCCGGTGGACCCTGCCGCCTCACATTCAGGAGATGGTATTCGACTTCCAGGCTGGCGGCGACGCCCCTCGGAAACTGCACGGCGAGTGGGATATGTTCGCGACTCGGGCTTCGAGGGTGCTGTTGCTTTCGCCTTTCATTGATGGGCACATGGTCGAGGAGGCCGCGAAGCGCTGGCGCGGAGTCTCAAAACGATGGCTGGTGGCCGGTGTCGATGGCCTGACAAGCGTAGCCCTCGGAACCAATCGCGACGCTCTTCGGGCACTCGAGCCGCGCCAGATGGTTGCCGCAGCTGAGGTGCCGGATTTGTCGGAGGCGGAGACCGCCGAGGAGGGGGAAGACGAGATCGAGCAGACTCGATCCCTTCACGCCAAGGTCATCGCCATCGACAACGGCCGGAAGGGAACGGTGATCGTCGGGAGCAACAACCTAACGAGTTCCGGCTGGTGCGGCGGTAGTACTGAGGCGTTCGTTCGGCTAGTCGGGGACGCGACACTCTGCGATCCTCTGTGGGATTGGGCCGGCGCGCAGGCGCAGCTCTTCGATTTTCCAGAGATCGGGTCTCCAGAGCCGAAATCGTCGATTTTGGAACAGGTGAAGGATAGTCTCCACGACGTCCTCTTCCGGCTTGAGGACATCGGCCTTGGGACACCCTCCCGCTTGGTGATGCTGAATCCCCCAACGCTCGAATTGCCCGACGGTGTCCAATTGGAGGTTGCGCGCTACACGACACCGCGCGCACTCGTGCCTTTCCCGAGCGGCGGAAGTACAGTTGATCTCCCTGGCTGCGCGACAGCACTCAGGACGCGCTTCGTGGTCTGCGTGATCCGTGAAGGTGACGACGAAGCAGCTTGGATCGTGGCAGCCGAGATCGAACCTCCCCTCGGGGATGAGCGGGACCGCGAACTCGTCGCGCGCCTCCTCGGGTTCCATCAGTTTCTTGCCTATCTACACTCCCTCCGTTCGGACGAGGCCAATATGGGACCGTTCGAAGGTGTTCCGGACGATGACCCATCGGGGGAGGAGTCGCGGCGAGCGCAGGCGTTGCTGATGGACAACGTGCATCTGGAAGGGCTGCTCAGACAGCTCGTCGGGAAGCAGGAGGCGTTCAAGGAGATGGACCGTGCTGTGGAGCGCTACGGCGAGCTGATCAAGAAGAGCCATCTCCTCCCGGAAGAGCTGGTGCTGCTGGGCCGCTTCCTTGAGGCGTGGGCTGCGATTCGCGAGGCATTTCGAACATGATCGCATCGCCACAATTGCTTCCCCGGATGGGGCGCAAGCCATTCCAGGAGGCAACCGTCCACCACGCGGTCTCGCGGCTTCGTGACGATACAGGCTCGCGGCGATTTCTCGTTGCCGACGAGGTCGGACTTGGGAAGACGCTCGTCGCACAAGGGATCCTACAGAACCTCGCGGGCGGCGAGCGACCATTCAACGTCTTCTACGTCTGTTCGAGCCTCACCATCGCAAGCCAGAATCGGGACAGCCTGCTTGAGGTCTTGCCAAACGCTGCTCGAAAAAACGCGGTGGTAAAAGTGGATCGTCCGACGCTCCTCCCCTGCGATGACCTGCCTTCAGGCAACAGCTTCACGCTGTTCACGCTAACGCCGGGGACGTTGCCGCTCAAAGGATCATCTCGCGGGCGGGTTGATGAACGGGCGGCTATCTGGTGCCTCCTTCGCGAGGGGCTTCCATATGCAGGGGCTCCTCTCACCGTGCTCGAGCAGAAGCTCAAACTTGTACAGGAGACGACCTGGCGGAGCCATGTGGGGCCGCGTAGTGAGGAGCCGATGCTTCGTCGGATACGAGATCTGGCTGGCCAATTTCTCGACGAGGTGCGGATATGGCTGCGACTTCCTGACGCACACGATCGCGCTGTTGCCGAGTCGCTTCTTCGGCGTTTCGAGCATGACCTGCTCGGGACCGTTCAGTCGCTGCGCAAGCGGCTCGCGCGCCTCGGTTTGCAGAAGCTGCGACCAGACCTGGTCATCCTCGACGAGTTCCAACGGTTCTTCGAGATCCTGGAGCCCTTCCGTGGAACTCTCGACGGCCCGCGGCTGGACGGGCCTACCGAGTTAGACCAAGAGCCCGACGATGATGATGAGGATGCGAAAGGTCTGCTCCGCCTGCTGCTTGACGCGCGCGACGACGAGGCAGGACCTGCGATCCTGATGCTGTCGGCGACGCCGTATCGTCCCCCTACGGGCGGTGTCGAGGGCTCGGGGCTGGGCCACTACCGTCAGTTCTTCGAGTTGCTGGAGTTTCTATTCGGTGCCGAGGCGAAGACCCAGGTACCCATGCTTCGTGATCTCTTCCGCCGCTACGGCACCCTCCTTCGTGAAGCCCTGCCGGGAAATGAAGAGGTGAAGCGTCTGCGCGATGAGATCCAGTGTCGGCTGTTCCGGGTGGTCGCGCGAACCGAGCGGGTCAGCCTCCTCGGTGTGGAGGCGGAGGTCACTGCGCCGGAGCGACAGCGAGTCGGACTCCGCACCGACGATGTGCGCGTCTACCGGCACTTGTGGGACTCGGCCAGAGCCGACGACCAGGGGGCCGTGACGACATATTGGAGTTCGATCCCATATCCGCTCCAGATGATGGACCAGCGGTATGTGCTCCGGAAGAACGCCACACCCCCGCCACTCGGCAAGGCGGACGCAACCTCACTGGTGCTTCGCGCCCGGCAGGTTCGGCACTACGAGGATCTAACGCCACCGCATCCCCGAATGCGTGCCCTGCTTGGGGAGGTGGCAGGCCCCCTGCTCAGCCTGCCGTGGCTGCCGCCGTCCCTGCCGTGGTGGCAACTGGGAGCGCCCTTCAAAGAGGCGGTTGATGCGGCGCCCGCTGGAGGGCTGTCGAAGGTTCTACTCTTCTCCCGATTCCGCGCCGTTCCCCGCGCGGTTGCCGCACTCATCAGCTACGAATCGGAGCGGCGCATCTACGCCGCTGCTGGCCCGCGGGGCCGGAACTACGACTACTATGCGCGTCGCCGGGGCGGTGACGACGAGGAATTCGCGGCGGAGCCCGGGCTCGAGGCCCTGCCTTCACCATCGTTCAACTGGCAATCGCGCCAGCGTGAGACCGGCGAGCGAGACCTCGACCACCCGCTACTAGCACTGTTCATCCCTGCGCCTCACCTCGGTGAGATCGGTGATCCGCAGCGTATCCCAGGCTTCGCCCGTGGTGACCTCCGGCGCAGCGCCGCGCTGGCGGCGATCACCGCAAGGCTTCACGCCCTGCTTGCCGCGCAATCGGGTGGAAATATTCGCGTCCGCGACGGAAGTCGCACGGGACAGGCTTGGCGTGCGCTGGTCCGCATCGAGCGGGGCAACGACGCGACGTGGCCGCTTCTTCGGAGCGAGCTTGACGGCTGGGCTGACCGGACGAAGAACCAGGGTGGAAGAGCGGTCGTTCGTGCGTGGCTGCGTGAGGCGCAAACCGTGGGTTCGCTGGTCCCCGACCCCATCACCATCACTACGGGGGACATCGATGAGTTGGCGGAGCTCGCCCTGGTCGGCCCTGGAGTCGTGCTTCATCGCGCAGCCCGGCGGGTGTTCGGAGCCGATTGCAATGCGAAGGCACGCATGCAGCGCTCTATGGAGATTGCGCTCGGTGCGCTGCGCACCTACTTGGACGAGCCAGAGTTCCACCTGACCCTCTCAGTCCGCGAGCGTACGACGCCCAACCACCCGGGCGACGTGCGCAGGGCGATCTGGCACGGCAACCTTGAAGCCGCACTTGATGAGTATTTCGCCGTCCACGCCGGGCTCGGCACGCAGATCATCGATCCCGGACGGGAGCAGAAGGCGCTTGATGCGCTGGAGCAGGCGCTCGCCATCCGTGTCTCTAGTGTCCGCGCACAGAGCCTCGACGGCGCCGGCGCCTTCAGTTTGCGCTGCCACGTCGCAATGCCGTTCGGGCTCACTCTCGACAAGGACGAGCGAAGCGAAGGCGACGGTTCGCAGACGCGGCCAGACGTGCTCCGTCAGGCGTTCAACTCGCCGTTCCGCCCCTTCTTGCTGGCGACTACGTCGATAGGCCAGGAAGGGCTAGACTTTCACGTCTACTGCGATCGGCTCGTCCATTGGGATCTTCCGGCGTCGCCAGTGGACCTCGAGCAGCGCGACGGACGCATCAACCGCTACGGTGGGCTCGCGATTCGAAAGGTCCTCGCCCGGCAACGCGTCCAGCGGGCCGAGCCAATTCCAATTGAGGGCAGCCCTTGGATGGTTCTGACCCGTCCATTGGAGGAGACGTGCCACGGCATGGCGCCGTGGTGGGGCACGGGGGGGGCGGTCATCCGCAGAACGGTCTTTCTGCCGCCGCTTGCGAGGCAGGAGGCCGAACTGGATCGTCTTCTCGTGGGCCTATCTCACTATCGCCTCGCGCTCGGGCAGTCGGATCCGGAGCAGCTCCTCCGTGCGCTCCAACGCCGGATCGAGGGCGCTAACACGGAACAGGACCGCGCTCTCCTCCATGCCTGGCTTCGGGAAGTTCGGATCGATCTGGCGCCCATTCGTAGGCTGGCCTCGCCGGTTGCGGACTGACTACTCAGGAATACCCCGATCAGAGACCGTGCTTGGTCCAGCCGTACTTGTCGTCCGCCACCCCCATGCAGGAAGTGTAGAACGCCTTGCTGCGAAGGAAGCTGACACTCTCCTCGGCCAGCTGGTCCTTGTACTTCGGCTCCGACACTGCCTCGCGTAGTACGTGTCTCACCTTCCCCAGACCGAGCGCCACGAGATCATCCTTGAAATCCGCTTCGATAGTAAGCGTGTTTCCATATTCCTCAAGCCATCCCGGAAGCTTCGAGTGGTTGAGGACACCCTGAATGAGCAGTGCCCAGAGAAGGTTCTTGGCGCGTGGCACGTACCAATAGCCCCGAGCTGCCTCCTCTATCTCTTGGGCAAGCTTGTTCAGTTTGTATTGGATCTTGTAGGCGAGAAGAATCCTGCGCGCGTCGGACTTCAAATATCTTTCGGCGAAGCAGGAGCGGTACTGGCCCTCGGTCTCGAACACTTCGTTCAGCCGCGACATCCGATCCACCTCGCCTTGTGCAGCGAGGAACGTCCTTGCCAGCCGCTTGATCTCAATCGCGCGGCTCTGGTTCGGGTCGAACCCCTGCTCGAGCATCTCTTCCTCTGTAAGGCTCTTTCGCAAGTTCTCCTGCCGTGCGTACAAGATCCCTGCCAGTTCGTCACGGAACTTGTCCTGCAGTTCGAGTTGGATGCTGTCGCTTGCGCGCAGGTTTGCCGGCTCGACGGGGTTTTGCTGGTTGGTATTGATGGTCACCGCCGTGAGGAAAGGCTCCGGCGCACCAGTCACGATTTTGGCGAGAACCTGTGCAGCACCAAGCCTATCGCCGTGCTCCCCTTGCGGCTTCGACGAATCGAACCGCTCAATGAATGTCGCAAGGCTGGTGATGGTTTGGGCACCATTGAGAACGCGCGGCTCGGTGATGTGGGCCACATCACCTTCGACGTCGAGCTGTTCGGCGGCGATCGTGATCCCATTGTGGTTGAAGACGAACGCGGATGCCGGACTCTTACCTTCGACAACATCGGCGAACGCTGCGCCGATCTTCTTGTTGATTGGCCCGTCTGGATCAAGTCCGGCGCGGATGTTCCGCGCGAAGAGCCGCTGGCCCATTTCACGGTACATCTTGTATAGGTCGAGCACGCCGACGAAACCGACGTGGAGTTTTTCGCCGCCCTCGGTGGTGGTTGCGATCAGCTTCGGCAGGGTGAACTCATAGCGATGGGTGGTTCGCGTGTGGTCGCCAACGCGCGGGCCGCGCATCTCGTTTGAGATGAACCGGAACGTGAGGGTAACGTTGCGTCCCTCGAAACATCGGTCGAGGAGGTGTTTCTTTGCCTCCAGGTCCTCTCGCAAAGAGTCCAGTGCCGCACTTCGGTCAGCGTCTTCAGGATCGCCGTTGTAGATGAAGTGGACCAGCACCTTGTCGATGACCGCTCCGTCCTCGTGCAGCCGCTCGCGCAACTCCAACAGCAGCCGTCCGGGCGTCTGAGGCGGGGGACCAAAAATACGCTCCATGCCCTCGTGTGCCAGCCGCCGTAGCGGTTCCTTGAAGGACTGGTGCTGCGCGGACCATTGGAACTGGAACAAGTAGAGGTTGCGGCGGTTGACATCGACGTGGAAGGCATTGAGACCCTCAGGAACATCTTCGCCGAATGCAACGTGGTTTGCGACTTGGTCCGGGGTCTTCTCGAACTCGCGGACTAGGTAGAGCAGCGGGAAGTAGTCTTCCTTGCGCCCGCCATACTGAGCCTTGTGCTGTTCAAAGGTCTGGTCGAGATCTCGCTTCGTTATGCCCATACCGTCCGATTCTCCGTGTTAAAGAGCGGTAGCCAATCTACCGCGTCGAGAAACAAAGCCAGCACCGCGCGGACCCGAGAAAGTCTACCAAGGGTGCCGAACGCAGAGGCGAGTGACCAAATTGCGATGTCAGCACTCATGGGGCGCAACTGGCACGGTGCCTCGCCGCGGGCTCGGTATCTAGCATTGAGTAGTTTCATCTATCTGCCCATGCGACCGTGCCAGTTATCGCATCGTCGCCATCGGTGATGACTCTTGCGACCCCCACCATTGCGAAACAGGTTGTGAGGATGACCGCTTGACGAACGATAGGTGTCTCGCATCCGATCACAGATGTCCCTCCTTGACCCTCTCCGCAATCCCGCACACCCACTTCCGCAATCCCACCGGCGCGACGACCTCCACACCCTCGCCCTGGCGTAGCAGCCACGCGGCCAGGTAGCCGGTGGCGTGGTTCTTGAACTTCACCTCGACGGAGCCGTCGCGCAGGCGCTTCTGCTGCTTGAACCACGGGCGCAATCGTGCGGCTGCGGGCTCGCACAGGCGTAGCACGATCTGGGTGGGCTTCGTGTTGGTGATGAACATCCGGTCGTGCATGTGGTCGCGCAGGTTGAAGTCGATTGGAACCGTAAAGGTCTCGTCGAGGACGGTGACGCCCAGGATGCGCTCGGCGCGGAATATGAGGATGCGGCCTTCTTTGTCGCTCAGGCTCTTGGCCAGCACGTACCAGATGCCCCGGTGATTGAGCAGGCCATAGGGGTGGACGCGGATCTCCTTGCGCTTGAGACCGGCCACGGATGCGTAGTCCAGTTTCACTGCGCGATGATCCCGGCACGCGCGCGACAGGCAGGTCAAGGTGTCCCGGTGCTCGGCGCTCGCGGTCCGCAACACGATGTGCGCGCCACGGTCGGCCTCGCTGCGCGAGTCGCAGTCGAGTACCTGGCGCAGCTTCTGGCTGGCGCGGGCGATGGCCTCGTCGTAGGGGGCGATGCCAGTCTTCTTGACGGCTGCTGCGCCGACCAGAAGGGCCAGCGCTTCCTGCAGGGTCAAACGCGGCGGCTTCTTGAGGCGGCACACCGTGTCGGCGCCAATGCGCGCGTTCTCGCCGCTGCCTTCTATCCACAATGTGAGGTACTGGCCGGGATCGCCGTCGGGCACGCCTACCTGACTCAGACGGTGGACGTCGTTGCGAAGTTCCTCGGGCGTGGTGCCGATGGCGGCTGCCGCCTCGGACACCAGCGCACCCGCGTACCCCTTCTTTGCCAGGTACGGCACCATGAACAGAGCGCGCCGCAGCCGTTGCTCCAGTTTCTTCATGGCGTGCCCCCTTCGGTCCGGCACGCGGTGGCGACGGCGCCCGCGATCTCTCGCACTCGCGCGCGCAACTCAGGCGGCGCGACGACCTTCATGTTGCCGGCGGCATCCAGCACGCGGGTCACGATGTAGCCTGGATTGCCCGAGCGGAAGCGCACGCGCACCCAGCCGGTCTGGCCTGCCTCGGCCTCGGGAACCGGCTGCACCGAAGCGTCGGCGCCGAAATTCTCCTCGGCCATCCACGCGCGCTCGGGGCCGACATCCAGTACGACGTCCAGGGTTGCGCCGCCTTCGCCGGCCTGGAACACCCAGGGTGAGCGGCTCGCGTACGCGGCCAGGTCGAAGCCGGCCGGGGGCTCGAAATCGGGCGTGCCGGGCTTCGGCGCGACTTTCAGTTTCACGATGCGGTCCACCCGGAACGTGCGCTGCGCGTTCCGCAGGTGGCACAGACCGACCAGTTGCCAGTCGCCCGCCGAGTAGATGAGACCGTAGGGATCGACCTTGCGTTCGCTCGGCTTGTCGGTGTTGCCAGCGGCGTAGGTGATGGTGACTTGCTTGCGACCGTCGACGGCGCCGGAGAGCTGGGCCAGCATGCGCCGCATGCGCGCGCCTTTCTCGCGCGAGGGCAGGGCGATGCCGACCTGCGCGGGAGCGTACACGCGGTTGAGCCGGGGAGCATAGAACGACAGCTTGCGAAGCGCGTCCTCGGCCAGTTCGCGGTACGGCAGGCCCTCGGCCGCGCGAAGGGACTCGGCCGCCAGGATCAGGGCGACACGCTCGTCGTCGTCCAGTTCGATGGGCGGCAGCTCGTAGCCCTTCTGGCTGATCCGATAGCTGTCCCCTTCCTCGCTCGACTCCTCGATGATCACCCCGAGCGTGCGCAGGTCGTCCTTGTCGCGTTCGAACTTCCGCTCGCCAGCCTCGGGCTTCTTGGTCTGGTAGGCCCTGATGCGCTCGAAGATCTCGGCGCGAGACATGGGTACGCCCGCGTCCAACAGCAAGAGCAGCAACTGCAAGATCCGCTCGTCAGCCACATCGGCGCGCGACGTGGCCGGCCTGGCTTCGGCAGTCCTCGATGCCTTCCCCTTGCGCGTCTTGGAGTTTGCCACGATCGTTACGGTAGGCGTTGTTGGGTGGCGGGTCAATCGCGGGCGTCGTCGAGCACCTGGCGCGCGGTCTCCTCGGCGCGCCGGCATTCGATGAACGCAGCCTCGTCGAACGTCTGGCCAGATTCAGTCGCTTGCTTGCGGGCCTTGCCGATCATTTCCTCAAACGCTCGGCACCAGTACCGCTGCCAGACGACCTTTCAACCCCAGCTCCGCAAAGTCGCGCGCCACGGCTGCCTCGTACTTCTGCGTGTAGCAGTTCCACGCGCGGTGGATGACCTTGATGGTCGCCGTGTCCCCATCGAGCGCCAATATGTGCGAGTTCTTCCTGCCAGAGCCCAGCCACCAAAATCGTGCGCGCAGCTTTTCGAGAGTGAGCGGGGGCAAGGGATTGGGAGAAGCGTAGCTGGGGGGACTGACGCGGCTCAGGCTGCGGCACGGTCCGCGCGTGAAGCCGGTGGCTGTGACCAATTCGAGGCATTCCAACGGGATCGGTTCCCAGATGCGGTTCTATCCCGTCATGGTTACCTGATGCGGCGGTCGCTTGGCTTCGGCAGTTGCGGCTCCGGTTGGTCTGGTGGCTCGTCGGGAGATTGCCGCACGATCGCGGTGTGATCCTGCCTCAGCCACCACGCCTTCGCTTCCCGCGCGCTCCCAAGAGCTTGAATCTTCGACGACAGCGAGCGCTGAAATGCCCAGCACTCCTCAAGCTGACCCTTCGTGAGCGCAAGCAGCCCTTCGATCGAGCTGTTCTCGTCCACCGCGTCAGGAACTCCGCGTTGTGTGAAGTTCGCGCTGCCCACGAAGCCCTTCTTGTCCGTGAGATAGGCCTTCCAGTGCAAGTTCTGATTTCGGCCGAGTCTGAGGTTCGTGAAGTACGCCAGAGCCTGGAGGACCTGCACCATCTCGTCTCGGCCGGTCTCGCTGGGGTTTAGCCGCAGCCAGATTTCGATATCGCAGTCGACGCGGAGATGGCGAACGAGGGAATCGACCCGCGTCAGTGCAATCCAGGGCGCCGAGATGAACACTCGCGGACTGCCCGTCAGTTGCTGCACAAGATGTTCGAGAGTCGGCTCAAACATGGATCTTCCCACCCACACCGATTAACCATTTCACCACTTTGGCGGTTCCGAGCTTCGTGGGCCGATCCCCTGCCGAATCGTCGCGTTTCGGCCAGACGCAGCTGAAGCAGCCGGTCTTGCACCCGCACTCCTTCAAGACGCGCAGGCAGGTCTTCAGAATCCCCGAGAGATTCCGCGCGATCTGCTCGGACACACCGTTGCCACCCACCGAGACGTCCAGGACATACACGTTGCCGGAGGCGTCGGAGAAGTTGAAGCGGACGTCCCCCTCGGATGCCCCGACGTAGTGGCTCGCGACGCTTCCGAATAGCGTCAGGAATCCACGGACACCGCCTTGCTCGGCGCAGTTGGCCGTCCCTGGCGAAGCCCACTCGTCTCGGTGGATCAACAGGCCCATCGTCTCGTACTTGGGCCGACGGATCCTCGACATCCTGCTATCTTCGTCGTAGCTGACGAACTGATTTTTCTCGCCGACTGTCTCGAAATAGCCCGGCGACTTCTCCTCAATCTTGAACGGCCCGTGCTTCAGAAAATAGCCGGCGCTCGCCACCAACTGGCGGGGTGGCCGACCTTCGATCTCGTCGTTCTGCTTTATCCGAACCACACCGTACGTCCTGCGGTCCGAATTCTTCTCCTGAACTACGATGGCGGTTTTGGGAAAACCGCTCTTCGGGTCGTAGTCCTTGTAGTCTACCACGCGGTACGGCGTCCCGTTCTCGTCTGCCCAGACCGCATGCTCGTGCAGGTCGCGGAAGAAGTCGTTCAGGCTCACGGCCCCCTTCTTCCTGCTCGTCGCCTTGTCCACGATGTCGACCTGGTCCACGTTCACGGCGACTCTCATCGAGACCAAGTTGTTCGCACGCGGATCGTGAAGCAGCTTCTCGATGTACTGGAAGTCCGAGAGCGAACTGCCGTTCTCGAACTCGGCCAGGATCTTGTCGATGCTGTGGCCACACCAGCTGGTCATGGAACGCTTGACCTCGTCGATGCCCACGCTGAGATGCGTCTTCGCCTCCCAGGCGTACCTGATGAAGTTGTTTCTGATGATGTTTGGGTTGGAGATCGCGATGGGGAGTGGCCTGGCCGTCTCGAGGCTGAGCCGCTTCGATTTCGCGATCTGCTTGAGCCAGTGTTGCTGATACGGATCCTGATCGATGAATGCGATCGCCACCCCGTCCCGGCTGCGCCCGGCGCGGCCGATCCTCTGAAGAAAGGACAGGTCGCTTTCCGGAAGTGCCTCGAGGACGACGAAGTCGATGCTCCCGACGTCGATCCCCAGCTCGAGCGCGTTGGTGGACAGCATCAGGTGGATTTCTCGATCATGCATCTGCTGCAGCAACTCGTCCTTGACCTCGGCGTCCAGATCCCGTTTGAAGATTCTCGGTAGGTTCTTCAGGCTCGCCGGGTATTCCCCGTCCTTGATTCGCTTCTCCATGATCCGAAGCAGCAGTGCCAGGCCCCGTTTCGAGTGACCGAAGACGATTCCTGGGGGCACTGCTCCCCCGTTGATCTCCACCAACTGCGCGATAGTCTCGACCACCGCCGTCGAAGCAGTCACGAGTTCCGAGCTCTTCGACTTGCGCTTCCGAGGCCACAGCGGCACCAGCAGGATTTCGCGACTGTGCTTCACGGTGTCGCTCCCATCGACGAGAGCCACGTCCTCGCCGGCTAGGACCTCCGCGAATTCGCGCACGTTGCTGAACGTTGCGCTCATGATGAGCAGCTTGGCCTTCGGTGCCAGCTTGAGGAGCCTCCGGATCAGGTACGCGCAGTTGCCACCGAAGATGCCCGTCGCCATGTGCGCTTCATCGACGACGATCAACTCAAGGTCTTGGAGAAACTTCGAGAACTCCCGCTTGTACAGATGCACGTACAGCTTGTCGGGGGTTCCCATCAGGACGTGGGTGTCCTTGATGCGCTTGAGCATCTGCGCCGTAGCGTCATTGAGATGCGTATCGTCATCCCTGCCACAGAACAGGGCGAGTTTGAAGCTACGGTCGAGCGCCTTGACTCGATACTCGGACTGAGTGAGCAGGGCCGGGATGGTTGGCGAGTCGTCTTCCCGGTCAGTCAAGGCGACCAGGGCGCGGGCCTGATCTTTGGTCAGTGCCTGCGTCGGAAAGAGCGCGACCATGCGCGCCGAACTGTTCCGCACCAGACCGTTCAGGAAGAAAGTCTGGTAGATGAGGCTCTTGCCTGAACCCGTGGGAGCCTGGACAACCGTGACGCGATTTTCGAACAGTGATTCGAGCGCCTTCGCCTGATAGGCGTACAACCGCCCCTTGCCGGATTGCTTGAGCAGCGCCGTCACGGCTGAGGACAACCGCTGCGGGTAGTCCGCGTACTCGAGCGTGGATTTCGGGACGGTGAGCCGAACCATCTGGGACCCGTTCTTCCGGTAGAACTGTTCAAGGCCGTCAGCAACGCGTTTGGCGTCGAACTGCACTTGCGGCGGCACATCCGGCCAGCACCAGCAATATCTGCTCGCCCATAGGTCGGCTTTCTCCCGAGGTGGCGACCAATGGCAGCTCGCACAGTGAATCTTCTTCGCCTGCGAGGCTTCGGCGTGGTGCGCGTATTGGCCAAGCGCACCATCTGGACGGATCAACCGCCGTTGGCCATAGCGTTCCTGGTAGAACCCTTTGAAACTATCGAGGTTGTTGTTGTCCTCGCAGACCGAGCACTGTGGAATCAGAGCCATTTCTCGCTACCTCCGGTCGCAGACGTTGCAGTAGTTGCATCTTTCGACGAGCTTTTCGCCGCGCTTCGTCTTCCTGAGCAACCCCAACTCGTAGTGCTTGGCGATGGTGCGCCAGTGGCAGGTCCGGTTGCCGCCGATCGTGCGGAGAATCTGCGTGCGGTTTCCCCGGATGTGTCGATCTGCCGCCACAAGGCGATCGATGTGCGGCCAGGTCACGTTGCGGAGGACTTGAATCGGGAGCTTGATGGCCGGTACGAACACGTGCTGACCACCATGCTTCACCTTGTCGTATCCGCTTCCCCTGCCTTCCTCGAATGCGGTGCGCAGGACGCTCATTTTCTGTGGGAAGTGCCCGTTCTCAAGCGGCGCGATGTCGATGATGTTCTGCCGGTACAGGAAGATGACTGTCTCAAGGCAATGCCCGACATAGGCGTCCGCGCTCATCTGCGCGGTGTGCGAATTGGTGAATGACTTGGCATTCTTTCTGAGCGCGCGTCTCATCGAGATGCACCGCCTTCCCTTCCGTATCTTTGTGAGCCCGAGATTCTCGCAGTACTCGCGTATCGTCTCCGACTTGAGCGTTCCGATCAGGCGGCGGGTCTGGACGCCGACCTCGGACGGGCTGTAGAAAACCGTTGCGGCACCGCTCATCGGCTTTCTCGAGCACCGGCTGATCTCCTGGTAGAGGCGGTCGGCGTCCTCTGGAACCTGGACGTGAATGCTGAAGTCCAGATTGCGGATGTCGACACCGAACCCGAAGGCCGACGTGGCGAGCAGCAGCTTGACCTTGCCGCGCCCGTCCTGTAGGTCAGACAGGACTTCTCTTCTCTCTTCCGCTGCCTCGTTGCCTGTGTAGCACCTGCACTGGCCCTGCTTGAGACCGAGGAGGGGGACGATGTCGGCATAGAGGTTGCTTACCGACCACTCCAGCTTGTGACCTCTCACCTCTTCCCTCTTGTACGGGCTGAAGATCACTCCTCGTTCACCGCGCCTGAGGTGTCGCTTCAGCAACCGAACAAGCGCTTTTCGTTTGGCGACCTTCGAGCGCGGCGAGAGGCAGACGATGCGTGGCCCTATGTGAAGCGCATCCGGCCTGCTGACAAACGTATCTTCGTTGTGAAAGCGGAGCATCCGCATCACGGTCTTCTTCTTGTCTTCCGGCAAAGAGGCTGACAGTGCGATCGTTTTGAGACTGGGATTCTGGTTCCGCAGCGTGTGGATCAACCACGTGACGAGGAAATATGAGCGCCGGAAGGTGATGCCCCACTCATCGAACAGGTGCGCTTCATCAAGAACAATCTGGCCGATGTTCCGCTCACTTCCCATCAGCCAGGCGATGAAGGACGGCTTCTCGATACTCTCCGGCGAGAGGATCAGAACATCGGGATCCCCACGGCGGGCGATTTCCATCTGGAGGTTCGACTTGTCCTCCCCCCCTGTGAAGCAAACACAGCGAAGTGCCCTCAGCTCTAGAAATCGGCCGTAGTTCCCCTTCCTGTCGATTCTCTTGAGAAAGTCGTGCGCCAGAGCAATGGTGGGCACAAACCAGAGCGTCATCCGTCGCGGACGCTGCCGGCGGTGCTCCAGTGCCGCGATTAGGGGCGGAAGCGTCTTGCCGCGAGCTGCGGGCGCCATGTAGAGGACGTTGCGCTCCCGTCTGTCGTCGAGGAGGCAAGAAACCACCTCGTCTTGTTGCGGAAGAAAACTCCTGATGCCGTGCCGCTTCCGGATGTCCTGGAGTAGCGTCTGGTTCAACACGCTTCGAAGATCGTCCATATGCGCTGTCATCTTGGCGTGCACTCCTCAAACAGGGCCGTCATCTCAGAGGCCCGGATGATCGGGTTCCGCAATTCCAGGACGATCTTCTCCTGGAGATCAAGGCACTCTATCTTGGTGAACTGGACGCCCAGCACACAGGTGATCCACTTGTCTGCCGGAATGGTCTTGAGGCGGTCTCGCAACGCCAGCAGACAGTCTGCGCCGGTGTAGGCATCGACATGGTCTTCAGCATGCTCGACCCATGTTCGGATGCAGGACCGGCCGGTGGTTAGGTTGGTCATGTACGCGTGAAGTCTCGCGCGCAGGTCGGGGTCTTCAAGGCACGCGATGAACCCGTGCCAGCGCCAACTCTTTCCGAAGATGTACTCCGGTTCTCGGGCAAGCTCCTTCGGCAAACCTCTTTCGACGAAGCAACCGGCGAAGAGCTTCGATTCGGAGGGCAAGATGGCCGGCTTGGCGAGCCAGTGCTCCGGCCCCTTGAGGCCGGGTGGCTGATACTGAACCCATCGCAGCGTGGTGTTGCGCAGTATCCGGCAGACCGGATCGAGGTCCGGCAAGATCTTCCGTTCCTTGAGCACGCGAGCCAGGGGGCTGCCCCAAGCGCCCAGGTAGAAGTCCTTCTCCTTGAATATCGACATCGCGACCTCCGAGGAACAGGTCATCATCTCACGGAAATGACATCGGCCGGCTCCTTCATTTTTCAAGCCGAACACGAGCCTGGACCACGGGTCTGACACGAATTCCGCCGGGGAGACTCTGGCGTTGCCCGTGAACAGAGGGGCGTCCTCTTCCACCGGATTTCGGCCGCCGTGGGCGCGGCTGCGGCAACCGCAGAATGGTCTTTGCTCCACGGAGTTGCGCGCATGACTTGCCCCGCTTGCGCGATCGCATGCCAGCGCAACTTGGTGGTCGTCGCCATCAGGAGGGGTCAGGCCCCGAGTGCAGCAGTTGGAGGGTGGCAGGCACCTCGGCGACGACGGCGTGCGGCGGCGATGCCCACTGCGGTCCCCGCCGACTACACGCCGAGCGGCCTACCTCGCGGCAAACCGCCTACTGACGACTGTTGCCCTCCCCGGCCTGAACGTTGGCATCGGAACCTTCAAACTCACCACCCTCGTGTTCGCTTCGCGCGGAGCCCCGGTTGTTGGGTCGTGGAAGTACCAGATGTTGAACTTCCATTCGCTCAGGGCAGTGTCGGCCCGGAGATCCGGCCAGCCCAAGTACTCGGCCAGGGCAGAACGGATCTCCCGTTTCGGGCCGGCGGTCGCTTCGTTTTGCCAGTCAGCCATGGCAGCGCCGAGCAGCAGGTCGGCGACCTGGATGCCAGCCGTCGACTTCGAGTCGCGCGTGAACAGCGTCTTCAGCGGGGTGAGCCCGAGTTCGTTCTTGAGCTGCGCTCCGGCGATCTTGAACGCCACCTCGTCAGCCTTCTTGTAGCGCGAGGGCAGTGGATCAACTCTGAAGTGGTAGGCCTTGTTGCCCGCCCCGGCGCAGAAGTATTTGACCTTCACCTTGACCAGCATGGCGAAGTGTTTGCGGCGGGCCTCGTCGATGTCCTCGTGGAAATCCATGTTCACGATGCCTCTCCGCACGATGAGGCAGTGGAACATCAGCCACCTGGTGCGAAAGAACGCTTCAAGGAGGCCCGCGTAGAAGGGGCGACTCCACCTGGTGATGTGGGTCCACTTGATTTCGTCCGTGTATCGGTGGCGTTCGCGCAGATCGGTGATGAGCCGCTGGAAGTCGCCCCGACGCTCCCAAGGCATCCATAGCGTGCCGAATCCGTAGTAGCGGGCGCCGTTAACCCCGCTCTCGTCGGAATAGACGAGGTAGTTGCGGTAGCCCGGCACCGGGATGTCGTGGCCTTCGTCGTCGCTCGCCATGACCTGCTCCTCGGGCGGCCCAGCGCCGCCAATGGCTTCCCTACTACAGCACCACGAGACATGGTGCGCAAGGCCCACCCGGCGATGTGATCCCGCCTGGCACGATCTGTGTCAGCCGTTCCTGTTACAATCCTCGCCACCCATGTTTCCCCGAGGCACACAGAGGAGTCGGCGATGGCCGTAGGCAAGGGCCACGCTGCCTCCGCGCCCGCTGCCAGCGTGCCCCTGTCCGAGTCTGCCCTCGACGAGATCCTGGCCCTCCAGTTCCTCGTGGCCTGGGCGGGGGAGGGACGCTGCCGTCCGAAGCGCCTCGCCTGGTGGGACACGGACCTGGTCGACCCTGACGGCGGTGGCGACTTGCTCGCTCGGCTGGCGCCGCGCACGCATGCGTGGGCCGCGCTCGAGGCGGTTCGCGAGGCGGCCCGCCAGACCGACACCAACGCCCGGCAGCGGCATGGGGATCCCGATCGGTTGCGCACCATCTTCTTCCTGGGCTTCGAGGCCGACGAGAAGCTGTCGGACCGGCTAGCGGCACACAAGCGGGCAGGGCGGCCCCCCAGCGAGGTACTGCCGCTTGTTCCTGGTAGCGAGTTCTCGCGCGACAAGGTGCTCGCCGCGTTCCGTGCGGGAGGCACGGCTGCCTTTGATGCGGTCCCGCCGGTGGGACGGCAGCTCAAGGGCGCTGCTCCGTCGTCGGCCAACGATCTCGTCCGGCAGTTGGTGGCGGCGTTGGTGCCGCTGGCGGAAACGTACCCTTTGCCCTACTTCAGGTCGGGGACCTAGCGATGCTCGCAGGTCAGCACGTGACCCCGTCCCGCAGCACCATCGGCACCGCCGTGGCGTCCGCTGCGGAGGCCACCGAGATCCACACGCGCATCCTGCGCCTGGCTCTGGGCATCGAAGACTCGCGGCGCTACTGGGAGCACTTCGATCCCTCGATCCCTGT
>Ga0265316_10002814_pt1 | contig 17794 bp, 12 predicted proteins | sample 4522metaG_FD_202092 | JGI IMG/M metagenome (GOLD analysis project Ga0265316, IMG submission 202092) | Rhizosphere microbial communities from Carex aquatilis grown in University of Washington, Seatle, WA, United States - 4-5-22 metaG | ecosystem: Host-associated > Plants > Roots > Rhizosphere >... | reverse complement strand
GGCGGCAGCAAGCCCGGCGCCTGCGGAAATGCAACGCCTTGCACGAACCTCTGCACGAGTCAGGTCAGTTGTGACGGCGGGGCGAAGACGACGATCACCGGGACCGTGTCCGCCGGCGTCTCCGCGTGGACGGGGTTGGCTCCCGACCCTGTTCCAAACGTCCTCGTCTTCGTGCCCAACGCGCCGCTCCAAGTCTTCACGCCGGGCGCGTCGTGCCGCCAGTGCGGCGCCGACGTGTCGGGTTCGCCGCTCGTATCGACGTACACGAACTTCGACGGGACGTTCACGCTGGCCAATGTCCCTGCGGGGACCAGCATCCCGGTCGTCATCCAGCTCGGTCGCTGGCGGCGCCAGTTCCTATTCAACGTCCCGGCCTGCGCGTCCACGTCGGTCGGCACGCTCAACCTGCCGCGCAACCAGAGCGAAGGGAACATTCCGCTCACGGCCATCTCGACCGGCAGCGTCGACGCCCTCGAGTGCGTCCTCTTGAAGATGGGGGTCGACCAAGCCGAGTTCACCGCGGATACAGGGGCGGGCGGCGCGGGTCGCATCCAGATCTACGCGGGCAATCCCGGCGCCAACGGAGGGACCTTGAACGGGGGCTTGCCTGGAGCCTCCGTCGGGGGGGCGCGCACAGAGGTCGCCCTTCTGGGCAAGGGCGGCACGTACATGAACTACGACCAAATCATGCTCCCGTGCTGGGGAGCGGCGGCGACGAAAACGGCAGCTGAGCTGGCCAATCTGGTCACCTATTCCGACTCGGGGGGGCACTTTTTCGCGACCCACTACAGCTACTCGTGGCTCGTTAACAACGCGGAGTTCAACAACGTCGCGCAATGGGTTCCGGATTACGACAATCCGCAAAATGCGACCTGGACGCTGAACGTCAGCACCGTCGTCCCCCCGTCACCGCCAGCGCCCAACGGCGAAACCTTCGCGAAGTGGCTTAACTTCGTGGGGGCGCTCTCGAACCCCGCGCCAACCGTTCCGGCCAACCCGCAAGTCGCCATCGCCGAACCGCGGCATGACGCGACGGCGGTGGCCAACGGTTCGGTCGACTGGATCGACGGAACCGATCAGCGAGCGAACGGTGCCGGTTGCACCGGATGCACGCCAGCCAACTTCACCGGCTCTGGGACGCCGCTGGTCGAGCACTTCACGTTCAACACGCCGGTTGGGGCTACGAGCCAGTGCGGGCACGACATCTTCAGCGATTTTCACGTGCTCAACGCTGGGAGCACGAACGGCCAGGTATTCCCGGCGGAATGCGACAAGGCCTTCAGCCCTCAGGAAAAGATCCTCGAGTTTATGATCTGGGACCTCGCCTCGTGCGTCCCGCCGCCGCCGCCGCCAAACTGCACGCCAACCACGTGCTTGGCACAGAACATCAGTTGCGGTCCGGCGGGAAACGGGTGCGGCGGTCAGATCGACTGTGGTCCTTGTCCGGCCGGGTACCAGTGCGGCGGCAACGGGGTGTACGGGCAGTGCGTCCCCATACCCGACGCCGCCACGTGCCAGTCGCAGACGTGCGCGCAGCAGGGCGTTGCGTGCGGTCCGTCCGGCGACGGGTGCGGCGCATCGATCGATTGCGGGATGTGCCCGCCGCCGCAGACCTGCGGAGGTTGCGGAGTTCCGGGGCAATGCTGCAGCACCGGCTGCATGCCGGTCACGTGCGCGCAGCAGAACATCATGTGCGGACCCGCCGGTGACGGGTGCGGAAATCTGCTCGACTGCGGAAAGTGCGCGGCCGGCCAGTCGTGCGGCGGTGGAGGCACTCCGGGTCAGTGCGGCGGCTGCACGCCGCTCAGCTGCGCCCAGTTGAACATCAGCTGCGGCGCGGCGGGCGACGGCTGCGGCAACCTGCTCGATTGCGGGCCCTGTCCGGCCGGTGAAACGTGCGGCGGCGGCGGCATTCCTGGTCAGTGCGGCGGCAGCGCGAAGTAAGCCGCCTCCGTCCGGGCGAATCCGGTTCGAACGAGCGCCCGCCGCAGGGATGGTAGCCTGGCGGGCGATGGTCCCCGCCAGCCGATCGGTGTTCGTCCTCGGGTTCGTTTGCGCGTGCAGCCCGGCGGCTCCCGCGTCGTCGGTGCCCCCCACGCTCGTTCTTCCCGTCCCCCCCGCGCCACCCGAGGTCCGTGGGGGGGGCGACGGCCCGGCGCAGGCGCGGTCCGACTTCGGCCCGCTGCGCGATCGGACTTTGAGTGAGCTTCTGGACGACGACCCGACCGGCGCGCGCGACCTCGGCTTGCACGAGTACGACGGGAAGATTGCGCCGATTTCGGGGGAGGCACTCGCCGCGCGTATCGCGAGGCTCCAAGAGGCCGCCGGCGCACTGGCGCGCGTCGATGGCGCCCGGCTCTCCGACGACGAGGCGCTCGATCTCGCCGAGCTGGAGTGCCAAGTGCAAACGCATCTGTTCCGGCTCGTCGACGTCGACGCTCCCCACAAGTACGCCCAATTTTACGAAGCGCTCTTCTCGGTCAATACGTTCGTCGACCGCGAGTACGCGCCTATCGAAGATCGGGCCAAGCGCCTGCTTGCGCACGAAGAGGCGGCATTGGCCGAAGTCGGGCACGTCCGCGAGAATCTCAAGCCGCCCCTGTCGGCGCCCGTGGCCGAAGTGGCGGCCCGCAACTTCGCGGGTTTCGCGACATACCTGCGAGGGGACGTCGCAAAGACCATGGGGAAACTCGGCGACGACGCGCAGCGCGCTCGATTTGCGAAGGCCAACGAGGCGCTGGCCGCTTCGGCCGGCGAACTGGCGGCGTGGCTGAAGAAGGAGGCCGCGCATGGCGATCAGAGCCACGTGCTCGGAGCGGAGCGCTACGCGAAGCTCTTGCGCGTTCAGGAGGGTCTGACGATGCCGCTCGCCGAGTTCGAGCGGATGAACGAAACGGATCTCGCGGCGAACAAGAAGGCGTTTGAAGCGCTCGCCGCCGTCACCAAGGACAAGCACGCGACCGAGGCCGATTACTTCGCAACCGCTACGCGGATGATGCAGGACGCGCGGCAGTTCGTCGTTTCCAAACGCATCGTCACGATCGTGTCGAACGACGACGCCAAAGTGCGCGAGACGCCGCCCTACATGAGATGGAACGCGGCTTCGCTCGAGATGAGCGGGCCGTTCGATTCGGCCAAGAGCGCCTTTTACTATCTGACGATCCCCGATCGATCATGGCCCCAAAAGGAGCGCCAGGCGTATCTGGGGACTCTCGGCGACCTTCTCGGCACGACGATTCACGAGGTGTACCCGGGGCACTTCGTGCAGGGCCGCTGGCAGGAGCGCGCGCCGACCCGTGTGCAGATGGCGTTCGGGGACTACGCCTTCGTGGAAGGCTGGGCGCACTATTCGGAGCAAATGATGATCGAGCAAGGCCTCGGCAAGGAGGACAAGGCCAACGAGCTCGCGATGCGCCGGGGAGCCTTGCTTCGCAACTGCCGCTTCGCCGCGTCCGTCGGAATCCATACGCGAGGAATGACTGTGGACGAAGTTGCGAAGCGGTTCGTCGAGGACTGTCATCAGGACGCCCCGACGGCTCACGAACAGGCGGTACGAGGAACGTTCGACCCCGGTTACTTCGCTTACACGCTCGGCAAGCTCCAGATTCTTTCGCTTCGCGACGAGGCGAAGCGAACGCTCGGCGACCGGTTCTCGCTGCAGCGATTCCACGACGCACTTCTCTCCCACGGAGCGCCCCCGCTGGCCCTCATCCGCGAACGGGTCCTGCGCGAGACCGGTGCTGCCGAGGCGGCATCGACGCCCGCCAAGAGCAGCCAATGATCTTACTTCTGCTTTGGTTCGACGAGCTGGACGTCCCAGTTGACGCTTGCGTCGCTCGCGGCATTGTACGGCGGATACTGGATCTTGCGGAACGAGTTGACGACGCAATCGCCGACGGGCTTGCCGCTGTACGGGGCGGGTAGGGTCACCTCTCGCACGTGGCCGTTTCGTCCGAGGACGATCGTTGCACTCGTGTTTCCCCAGGGACCCGTCTTCGCGCCTTCCTCGTCCGAAGCGGAGCCGCAGTTGGCACGCACTTGCTTGGCGGCGCGCTTGAGCTGAGCCTCCACCGCTTCTTTGTCGTACGTGCCCCCGCCGCCGGGCTCCGAATCGCCGCTGGCGCTGCCGGCTGAGCCCGACGAGGCCGGGGAGCCCTTCGCGCTCCCCTTGGATGAACTCGCGTCGGCGCTCTTCGACTCCGCGCTCGGTTTCGCCTCGCTCGGAGCCGACTCCGAGACGCAGGCCTCTCCACTGAGGACGGTCCCGTCCGGGCAGGTCGGCGGCGAATTTGCCTGCTTTCCACCACCGCAGCCGGCAAACGCCACAAGCCCCAGAGCACCCATAGAGATCGTCGCCGCGACCTTCGCCCGCTTGCTCATGGCGCCCATCATACCCTTTTAGAGGTCGGTGATCTTGTAGTCCTTGATTTTGTAAAGAAGCGCCCGATGGCTTATTTCGAGCAATTCGGCCGCCCGAGTCCGGTTGCCCTTGGTTTTTTGGAGAGCACGCCGTATCAAGATTTGTTCGATCGCAGCGGTCGTCTTCTTCACGGAAAGCTCGCCGCTCGCCAGATGCGCTTGGACTGGATCGAGGGCCTCCCGCATGCGCTCGGGCAGGTCGCCCACCTGCAGCACGTCGCCGTCGGCGAGGACCATCGCTCGCTCGATCGTGTTTTCGAGCTCGCGAACGTTGCCAGGCCACGGGTACTCGAGCATGAGCTTGCGACCTTCGGTCGAGACGCCGCGAATGTTCGTGCCGAGTCGCGCGTTGTTGCGGGTGATGAAGTGGTCGATGAGCAGCCCGACGTCCTCGCGCCGGCTCCGCAATGGTGGGACGTGAATGGCGAGGACGTTGATTCGATAGAACAAGTCTTCGCGGAAACGCCCCGCCTTGACGTCGGCCGACAGGTCGCGGTGCGTCGCCGTGACGATTCGCACGTCGATCTTCACGTCTTTGCTGTCGCCGAGTCTGCGGATGGTCTCTTCCTGGAGCGCGCGGAGGAGCTTCACCTGCAGATTGAGCGGTAGCTCACCGATCTCGTCGAGAAAGAGGGTCCCGCCGGTCGCCTCCTCGAAGAGTCCGCGCCGGTCGGCGGTCGCGTCGGTGAACGCTCCCCGCTTGTGCCCAAAGAGTTCCGATTCGAGCAGGTTTTCTGGGATCGCGCCGCAGTTGATCGCGACGAACGGGGCATTTTTTCGAGACGATCGCGCGTGAATCGCGCGCGCGACGAGCTCCTTTCCGGTGCCGCTCTCGCCGGTCACGAGGACGGTGGTCTTGAAGTCGGCGATCTTCGCGATCGTCCGGAAGATCTCCAACATCTCTCGGCTCTTGGCCAAGATCGATTCGAACTGGCTGTCCTTGTGGATCTGCTCTTTGAGCGCACGGTTCTCGCGCCGCAGGGCCTCGCGCTCCTCGGCCTTGCGAAGCGCGAGCACGATCTCGTCGGGTTTGAACGGCTTGCCGACGTAGTCGTACGCGCCCGCTTTCATCGCTTCGATCGCCAAGTCCACGTTGCCGTAGGCGCTCATCACGATGACGGTCGCGGGGTGCTGCTTGGCCTTGAGCGCGCTCAAGAGGTCGAGGCCGCCCATCCGCGGCATGCGGACGTCGGTGAGAATGACGTCCGGATCGAACGAGTCGAGAGCGGCCAGCGCCGATTCGCCGCTGTCGGCCACTTCGACTTCGTAGCCGTGCTTCTTGAGCAGCGTGCGCAAGACGAGGCGGAGGTTTTCTTCGTCGTCGACCACCAAGACGCGTCGCATGGCTACGAAATCTCTTCACGGAGAACGTACGGGAAAAGACCTCGACTTGCGAGCCCGTGGCAAGTGAGCGTGAAATGGTTGCGAGGTCGCGTACACTATCGGTGCCCTATATGAGGACCGGTCTCGATCGTCTGGCGACCCACCCGGCGCTCGGCGCCGAGCTCCGTGCGGCGCGCGTGGGACTGCTCGCCCACGCCGCGTCGGTCGATCGCCGGCTCGTTCATGCGCGGCGGGTTCTCGATGCCCTCGGCGTGCGCGTCGCCATCGTCTTCGGACCCGAACACGGATACGGCGGCGAGGCGCAGGACATGGTGGGGGTCGCCGATGCCCGCGACGCGTTCGGTACGCCCGTTCGAAGTCTCTACGGCGAACACTTCGAAGACCTCTCGCCCCGGCCGGAAGATCTGGCGTCGGTCGACGTGATGGTGATCGACCTCCAGGACGTGGGAGCCCGCTACTACACCTTCGTCTGGACGGCGGTTCTCGCGATGCGCGCCTGCGTCCGAGCCGGTGTGCGCGTCCTGGTGCTCGATCGACCCAACCCGCTCGGCGGGGACGTCGCCCGGATCGAGGGGCGCAGGCAGTCGCGCGAGTACTGCTCGTTCGTCGGGCTGGAGCCCATCCCGGTCCGCCACGCGCTCACGCTCGGCGAGATCTTGGCGTGGCGGGCCGACGTGGAGCGGGTGCCGCAAGAGCTCGTTCGCGTGCTCGCCGTTCGCGGGCTCGAGCGCGACGGGCATGCGCTGGCGTGGGACCGGCCGTTCGTCATGCCGTCGCCGAACATGCCGAGTTACGAGACGGCCCTCGTGTACCCCGGAGGATGCCTCATCGAAGGGACGAACCTTTCGGAGGGGCGCGGCACGACCCGTCCGTTCGAGCTGGTCGGCGCGCCGTGGATCGACGGCGTGCGTCTCGCCGACGAGCTGCACGCCCTGGCTTTGCCGGGGATGCGCGCGCGACCGATCACGTTTCGCCCGACGTTCCACAAGCACGCGGGGCTCGGCTGTGGGGGGGTACAGATTCACGTCACCGACCCGGGGAGCTTCCGGCCGTTCGCGACGTATCTCGCGCTCGTGACGCTGGCGCATGCGCAGGACCCGAGTCGGTTCGTCTTCAGGACAGCGAAATACGAGTTCCGGGACGACGTGCCCGCGTTCGATCTGCTGGCAGGTGGGGCAGAGGCGCGTGTGCGCATTCAGCGTGGGGATCGAGCTGTCGACGTCGCCGAAGCCGTTGCGGCGACCGATGACGTAGACCGCGCCATCGTCCACGAGGCGATGGACGCTGGTCCCGGCCGCCGCGTCACCTGACTGGGCTCTACCGCCGCCGCCGGCTCGCTCCGAGGAGGGCGAACGCCAGCAGAAGCGCGCCGTCCGGGCCGGCCGGGCTGGGCGACGCTCTGCAGCCGCCGCCGTTCTGCGCGTTTCCCTCGCCCCAGTTCATTGGGCTGGCCTGGTCGCCGCCATCGGTCGAGGCCTCGCCGGAGGTGGGAGATGAGGCGTCGGCCCCTGACCCGCTCGACGCGTCGACCGATGCGGCGGGGGCAGAAAGTCCTGCGTCGAACGGAGTGCTTGGCGCGGTCGATCCGTCGGCTGCTCCCTTGCCGGGACCCGAGTCGATGCTCGCTCCCGGACCCGGTCCGGTGCCAGAGCCAGAGGAGCCGGAACGGGTGCTCGTTGCCGAGCCCGCGCCCGAGCCGGAAGCCGAGCCCGAACCGGTGCTCGTGGCGCCCGAGCCGGAAGCCGAGCCTGAGCCCGAACCGCTGATCGTCGCGCCGGCGCCCGTGCCCGCGTCGGGTGTCGTCGCCGTGGAACTCCCGCCGCCGTGCTCATAACAGCCGATGTCGCAGACCCCAGCCTGGGGCCTCGCCTTCCCGTCGAGATCGACGGCCGGGGCCGTGCCGCCGCCGAAGCTGGCCACGCCCTTCGCCACGAGCGCTGGACCCGGGTGATAGTCGCTCGCGCCGGCGTTCACGAAGAGCTGGGAGGGGTCGGCTGAGCTCTCGTGCGCGCCGGCCGATCCGCCCGAATACGACGAGACGATGTTGTAGTCGTGAGTGAAATTGTTCACGCTCCCGATTTCCATGCCGGTCGAGGCAGACCAGAAGACATTGTCGAACAAGACGTTGTTGTCCGCGCCGTCGTCGATTTGAACGCCGAAGCGCGTGCCCGCCGGGTCGTAAACGGTATTGCCCACGACGACGTTGTCGTGGGAGGCCTCGTTCGCGTCCCCCATGAAGAGAGCGACGCCGCCCTTGGCGTTTCCGTAAACGAGGTTGTTCCGCAAAATACCGAACGTGGCACCGTCGAGGTTGATGGCCGAAGCTCCACCGTTGCCGTAGACGATGTTGTCCTCCATCAACCAGTTCGAGATGACTCCGTCCCCGCCGCTGGATCCGTCCGCGTTGATTTGGAGGCCGTTCGCCAGGTTGTCGTGCGACTTGTTGCCACGCACGATCGGGTTGTCGGCCGAGTTCGAAACGTAGATCCCGTGCTCGGCGTTGTGGTCGATTTCGTTGTTTTGAATGAGGATATTCTGGGCAAAACCGGTGAAGATACCGTCGTGCCGTCCGGCGGTGACGCCGGCGCCGTTGCCGTGGCTACGGCAGTTCTGCACGATGTCGTCGGTGGTGTCCGCCCCGGTCTCGTCGCCGAAGGTGCGGATCGAGATGCCCGCGCGCGGGGCGCCGGTCACGTCGAAGCCGTCGATGGTGGCGAAGCTCACGCTGACGAGCTGCACGCTGTCGTTGGGATCGTTGCCAGTCGGCGACGGAGAAGTGATCTTGGCCCCGAGAGGGTTCTGCGAGCGGATGGTGAAGCGGTGTTGCGCGTCGCCCTGCCGATTCTTCATCCAAAAACCGATGTACGAGCCGTCGGCCACGGTGACCGAGTCACCGGGCTGCATCGCGTCGGCGGCGTGCTGGAGGGTGGCCCATGGTGCGGCCGCGGTTCCGGCCGCGCCATCGTTGCCAGTCGGCGATACCGAATAGTCGGAAGCCCAAGCGGAAGTCGCCCCGCAAAGCGTCGCGAGCGCGGACAGGCTCGCCAAAACGTTCTTACGCATATCCATCCTCCGCGGATTCAAAGGGTTCTGTGCCGAAGCCGGGCACACGGCCTTTCCGGTGGCGTTGCGCGCGCCGGCGATTCCCCTGCGATCGGGGTGTTGGCTCGCGCCGGCGCGTCAGCTACGCGCGGCCGGGGCAAGCTCAGAGTGGACGGTGCACGAGCGCGGCGCTCCGAGTCAAACCAACCCGCCGCCGCGCGCGCAAATGAGTCAGAGCCTTCGCCACGCTGTGCGAGCCATCCGCAAGGGCGAGCTCGAGCGCCTCGAAGGACCGCGGGGGGGGGCACGACGCGACAGGGACGACACGCATCCGGAATAAGAGTCTCGGGTCGGATGTCTCGAGGGGGAGCGAGGAGAGAGAGAACGCGAAGGAGAGCGAAACTGGAGCGAACTGGAAAGACCCAGCCCCCCTCTTGCCCAAGCCCAGTGTCGGACTCAATTTTGAGTGTGTACGGATCGCCCGCGCCGTCTCCCTCCTAGCGGCGAGTTTGGCGGTCGTACCTCGAGGGCCGTGCGCCACAGCCCCTCCCCCCCGGGGCGCATGGCCCAGCGCGCCCGGACGATGTGAGTCGTCCGGGCGCGTTTTTTTTGTCCCGCCACGCTTCGCCGTGTTTGGCAAGAGCTGTCAGACTCGCACCCGCCCCCACTTTGCGACGCGCCGCATTCACGTCTAGTCTGGCTTGTTACCGCATCCTTGGTCGCCGGACCGGAAGCCCAGGAGACGAGCTGATGGCCACCAAGCGCACCCCCGAAGAGGTCTGGAACCACCTCGAGCAGGAGGCGGCGGAAGACGAGATCGAACAAGGCGCATTGGTCGGCGTCGCGCAGGCCGAGAAAGAACTGGCCGAAGCCGGGTTCGACGTGGAAGCCGAGCGAGAGAAAGCCCGGGCGTGGGTACGCGAGCTCCAGAACACGCCGGCGGGACAGTCTTTGAAGCCGCCGGTGGCCTTATCGCACATCCGGTCGCTTCGTCCGCGCCCGCCCCGCCCTGTCATCCTTTGGATCGCGGCGGTGGTCGTCGTCCTCGTCCTCGGCGCCGAATGGCTTTCGTTGACGATATCCGCACGCAACGGGCGGCGTGCAGGTGCGTCGCATGAAGGCGCGGGAGGTCCGGGGCGGCCCGCAGAATGACAAATGGTTCCGAATGGGCGCGTTCGGCGAACGGCGATGACCGACGCCCTATTCTTTGTCGCTTGCCAGGTCGTCGGCCAGATAGCTGAGAATGACTTCGTCGAGCGACTTGTCGCCCATGAGGTCCTCGCCGAATATCGATTTGCCTTGTTGCGGGCGGGCCTGACCGAAAATGCTCGCAGGGCGGGTCGGCGCGTATCGACGCTCGGTCGCGCCGGTGGTCACCCCGGTCGGAGAGGGTCGCCGGACGGGCAGGGGTGGCGGCAAGGCCGACCCCGGTATCCCGGCGGCGGTCTTCTCGCGGAACAAGTTGACGGGCGGCGGGGGCAGTTCACTGGCGATCCTTTGTGCGGGCGACGACGGATCCGCCGCCTCGGCCGCGCGCTCCAGCTCTTCGACGTCGAGTTCGAGCTCCTCCGGCTCTCGGCCCGAGAGCGGTGGCGGCACTCCCACATCGGGGGACGTCGCCAGCGGGGGTTCTTCGCTCCGCTCTACGCGACCCGCTCGCGGCGGCAGGGGCGGGGGGATGCTCAGCCGCCGACCGTCGCGCGTCCCTGCCCTCGCTTGATCGAGGACGACCGAGGGCGGTCGCGATGAGTGGGGCGCCTCGCCCGCACGATCGGCGATCGACTCGAATTTCCCGTCGCGCAGCGCGATGAACATCGCCTTGTGCTGCTGCTTCATCATTTCGCGGACGATTTCTCCCATCCGCTCGTTGCTCACGTACTCGGCGTAGCTCGTCTTCACGCTCTTCACGATCCGCCCGCCGTCGGTGAAGAGGTGCGTCATGATGTGGCCGTATTTCACGCCCGAGTCTTCCGTCTGAATGTGGAAGACCTTTCCCTTGTGGCGGACGTTGTTGTTGTACCCCAGGAGGGGCGATGACCGGATGGACATGACGAAAGCTCGGCCGCAAGCGCGAGGGCGTTCGATCGCTCAGGCTACCACAGCCCCACGCCTCCGACGCACCGGGCGTGTCGGTCCTCAGGTGCCCCCACTTCAGGTGCCCCCACTTCAGGTGCCCCCACTTCAGGTGCCCCCATTTCAGGTGCCCCCATTTCAGGTGCCCCCATTTCAGGTGCCCCCACTTCAGGTGCCCCCACTTCAGGTGCCCCCACTTCAGGTGCCCCCACCCAAGTCGCCCCCGGCACCCACGATGCTCCGGAGGCAGCTCTCGCGGTGCGCCCGAACCTCGGCCACGGGCACGGAGAAGGCGCCGAGAGGTGGGGCGACGATGGCCAGCGCGCTCCCACCGGTTTCTCCGATGCGCGTAGCGACTACGCCGGCCGACTTCGATGCCGCGAGAAGGCGCTCCACCGCCGCAGGCTTCACGCTCACGACGACACACGACGGGGTCTCGCCGAAGAGCGCTCCGAGAGCGCTGACCTCCGCTGCCGACCTCGGGAGCTCGATGCGGGCGCCCACGTCGGCGTCTCCAATCGTGCAGCACTCGGCCAACGCCGCCGCGAGGCCCCCGTCGGCGACGTCGTGCGCGCTCGCGAGGAGCTGCGATCGGGCCAGTTCGATCAAGAGTCGTTGAAGCTTCGCTTCCGCAGCAAGGTCGATGTGGGGCGGTTGACCCTCGGGCGCCGCTCGCCCGTCGGCAGCCGACGCGAGCGCGAGCCATTCGCTTCCCGCAAGGGCCCGCGCGCCGGTGCTCGCGGCCTCGCCGAGGAGAAATACGGCGTCGCCTGCTCCTTTGAACGAGGCGGTCACGATGTCTTCGGCCTTTGCGATGAGCCCGACCGCAGCGACGGCCGGCGTCGGGAGAATCGATCGCCCGTCGGTCTCGTTGTAGAGACTGACGTTGCCGCTCACGATCGGCGCGTCCAGCGCGGTGCACGCCGCCGCTATTCCGTCGATGGCGCGCGCGATCTGGTCCATGACGTCGGGACGTTCCGGGTTTCCGAAGTTCAGGCAATCGGTGATTCCAACGACTTCCGCGCCGCTACACGCCAGGTTGCGGCAAACCTCCGCGACGGCCATGGCGCCGCCGAGATAGGAATCGAGCTCGCACATGCGTGGGCTGCAGTCGACCGCGAATGCCAGAAACTTCGGGAAGGTGCGGCCATCGGCCTCGCAAAGCACGCGCACGACCGCTGCGTCGGACCCCGGGCGCACGACGGTGCCGCCGCGCACGATTTGATCGTACTGCCGCCACACCCAGGCGCGCGACCCGACGTTGGGAGACCCGACGAGCTCCAGAAGACTTTGGCCGAGGTCCCCGGGAATCGAAACCGCATCGGGGCCCCGTGCGACGGACGCGCCGGCGGTCGTGGACGCGCGGGGACGATCGTAAACCGGTGCGCCGTCGGTCAGCACGCCGATCGGAACGTCGCAGACCACGACGCTTGCGCGCTCCGAAGGCGGATCGACGAGGGGATCGTACCGGGGCGTCGCCCGCACGACCCAGCGCTTGGTGTCGGTGACCTTGCCGATGACCGCGGCGTCGAGTTCCCATCGGGCACAAATCTCGAGCACACGGGCCTCGTCGCCGGGCTTGGCCACGAGGAGCATGCGTTCTTGCGATTCGCTGAGGAGGATCTCGTAGGGCGTCATGCCTTTGGCGCGCCGGGGGACGAGGTCGAGGTCGATCTCGACGCCGTTGTCCGCCCGACCGGCCATCTCCACGCTGGACGAGGTGAGCCCCGCGGCCCCCATGTCTTGGATCCCTTCGAGCACGTTCGCCGAAAAGAGCTCCAGGCATGCCTCGAGCAGGAGCTTGCCCATGAAGGGATCCCCCACTTGCATCGTCATGCGCACGACCGGTCGGCGTCCCGCGCCCGCCTCGTGCGCCTCGGTCGCCGGGGATCGCTCGGAGAACTCGCCGCTGGCCATCGTGGCACCGTGAATTCCGTCGCGCCCCGTCTTGGCCCCGATGTAGAGGATTGAGTTCCCGACGCCGGAGGCCCGCCCGTAAAAGATCCGATCGGCGCGGGCGACTCCGCACGTGAACGCGTTGACCAGAATGTTGCGGTCGTATCGCGAGTCGAACTGAAGCTCGCCGCCCACCGTGGGGACACCGATGCAGTTGCCGTAGCCCGCCACGCCGGCGACCACGCCTCGAAGGAGCTCGGGCGTGCGCGGGTGGTCGGGCCGACCGAATCGAAGCGAATTGAGGCTTGCGATCGGTCGAGCGCCCATCGTGAAAACGTCGCGCAAGATTCCGCCGACGCCGGTCGCTGCGCCCTGGTGCGGCTCGATGAAGCTCGGGTGGTTGTGCGACTCCATTTTGAAGACGGCGGCGAATCCATCTCCGATGTCGACCACGCCGGCGTTTTCTCCGGGACCTTGGATGACGCGGGTGCCCTTGGTCGGCAGACGGCGCAGGTGAAGCCGCGACGACTTGTACGAGCAATGCTCGCTCCACATGACGCTGAAAACCCCGAGCTCCGCGTACGTCGGCGCCCGGCCGAGCGCGCGAAGAGCGAGGGCGTACTCGTCGTCAGTCAGCTTGTGGGCGCGGGCGAGCTCGGGGGTGACGGACGGATCGGGTGAGAAAGTCGCTGACATGGGTTCCGCAGGTTAGCCCGACTCAGTCCGCGCTCGCCGACCGGTATGCGTCGCGCTGGGTCAAGCGGGCCAGGTACTCGCCGAGGTTCGAACGCTCGGTGTATAGCCCGATTGCCGCTCCTGCACGCAAGATCGAGCCGATCGTCACGTCCGCGGCGGTGAACTCGCCACCGACGAGGTAGCGCTTGCCGGCGAGCGCTTCGTCGACGATTTGAGCGCGCTGCCGGAACGCGCTCTTCGCTCGCGCGAGCGCCGCCGCGTCTTGGCGGTCCGTCGCGCAAGAAGCCTCGACGAGGAGCGGGTCGAGCACCGCCGCGCCGTACTGAAGCCAGTGCAAATAGTCGTCTCGTTCGGGCTCGCCGGGGCGAGGCGCGAGCCGTTTGTCGAGAAACTTGTCGGCGAGGTACGCACAGATCGCCGCGGAGCCGGTCAGTGCCACGTCGCCGTCAACCAACGTCGGAATGCGTATCCCGAACATCGGAGCCTCGACGCGTACCCGCACGAGGCCATAAGGCTGCTCTAGCTCCTCCAGCACCCACCGCGGCCTCGCCGCCCGTGGACCCGGTGCGTAGTAGAGTTTCATCGCCACTCCCTTGCCCGTGCCGGCCCCCGTCCGCAAGAGGCACGCGCCCTCGCGTCGAACGAGGTCATGTGTTAGAGCCGTCCGGCGATGCGGGCGTGCGTAATCGTGTTCCCGGGTTCGAACGCGGACGCCGAAATGGTTCGAGCGTTGCGCGACCTCTGCGGGGCGCCGACGACCGTCGTGTGGCACACGGAGTCGGAGCTTCCGCGCGGTACGGATCTGGTGGCGCTGCCAGGCGGGTTCAGCTTCGGCGACTACCTCCGCTGCGGCGCGATTGCGAAGGTCAGTCCGATTGGGCCCGCGCTCCGGGCCCATGCAAACCGCGGCGGCTGGGTTCTTGGCGTGTGCAACGGGTTTCAGATCCTCACCGAGCTCGGCCTCCTCCCCGGGGCGCTGACGCGCAACTCGAACCAGCGCTTCGAGTGCGGCGATTGGCACGTGAAGGTGACGGCCGAGGGACCCTTCACGCCGAAGCTCGGGGACGTCTGGAGACTGCCCATCGCGCACGGCGAGGGGCGCTACCAGGCCGACCCGCAGACATTGCGCCGCCTCGATGGCGAGGGCCTCATCGGCCTACGTTACTGCACGACCGAAGGGGCGTTCGACGGACGCGCGAACCCCAACGGGAGCCTGCACGACATCGCGGGCGTCTACGGGGGCCCCCGCAGGAATGTATTCGGCCTCATGCCCCACCCGGAGCGAATGAGCGAACCCATCTTGGGTGGCGCCGACGGCCGCAAGCTCTTCGAAGCCGTGCTCTCTCAAACAGCCAACTAATCTAATCTCCTTTCCTCGGTCCGCCAAACCGTTCGGCGCTCGAGGCGGGAAACCTGGTGATTTCGTCGAGAGCGCGCGAGGCCGGTGGCGAGCGCGCGGAGCGCACTTCCGGTACGCGAGCACGCTCGACGCCGGAGCGCGAAGCTAGCGGCGAAAAGCGCCAGGTTTCCAGGGTTGGGCGTCGGTGGCGAGTCCGGTCTGCGTCACGATCAAGGCGTCGTCCACGTCGAGCGCTCCTCGCGCGCACGACGCGAGGGACACGACGCGAACGCGATCGATCTCGGTGGGGACCGCCCCGCGAAGAACGACGCGGCCCCGCTGCGCCTCGACCCTGATGTGGAGCAGACCGAGATAGGGATCGCCTGCGATGGTCGTCGCGACGTCCGCGCGCAAGATTTCGTCGTCTTCTTGGACCACCGAGGCGCGCTCCTTCAAATCGTCCCGGACGTTCGCGACCCCGGGCACGTCGCGGGCGTCTTCCTCGGCTGCACGGAGCGCCGCACGGTTCGGCGCGACGCCCGTCAAGAGGACGACGCGGTCGCGCACCTTCACCGTGGGCGCGAAGGGGTACACGCGCGGGTCGAGGATGAACGCCTCGCCGAGCGCCTCCTCGATTTCGAAGTCGCTGGGAGGGGCCCCCTCGGTCGCGCGCAGGGTGCCATCGTCGTGGAACACCGGATCGATTTGCAAGAGAGACAGATCGACGCGCCAAGGCGCCGCCTCGCGGGCGTCGTACTCCGCGCGCGCGCGCTCCGCGCCGCTGGGCACCTGCCCGGCGAGCGCGACGATCCCCCCGCGGGCCGATACGCGAACGCCGGATGCGTCGAGCCACGGATCGTCCCGCACGATGCGTGAGACGGCCGCGGCCAACTCCTCGTCCGAGGCTTGCTGCAGCCGTACGGCCAGGTCGTCCTTCACGCCGGCGACGCCGGGAACGGCGAGGACGTCGCGCTCGGCGATGTGCCGGCTTCCCATGGAGTCGGCGTCACCGGAGAGATGGATGATGCCGTTCCGCGCGCGCACCGCGACGCGCTGCCGTGCGGTGACCGGGTCGTTCGAGAGCACCGCCGCGACCGTCAACTCGAGTTCGCTGTCGGCGCGCTGTCTCGGCGTCACCGCGATCCGGTCGATTATCGCGCGTACCCCCCTGACCACGCGGGCGACCTCCACGGCCCGCTCCTTCGCAAGACGATGGGCCACCCGGCCCTCCAGCGTGACCGCCCCGAGATCGACGCTTACGCGGATCCGCTCCTGGCCCGCGACGGGATCGCGGTCGAGCTCGCGGATGAGCGTGCGGAAGACGCGAGAATCGCCCGCCGCGGACGGCGTGACATCGCTGGATTCTGCCGCACCGACCGCCGCCGCGGAAGGAGCCGCCGCCGGCGGTCGTTCGGCGCAGGCGCACGACGCCGCCAGCCCGAGGACCGCAAGGGCGCGTGCCGCACGTGTTTTCATCGATGTCGCGTCTTCGCAACAACCATTCCACGACCCGCTCGGGTATCGTCGCGTGCGCCATGACGACCGCGGCCAGCGCCGGAATCGACGACAGCGCCGCCTCGGTGCACGCCCGCCGCAGGACCGTGTTCATCCTGTGGACGACGTACGCGAGCTTCTACTTCTGCCGCGTCAACTTCGGCCCCGCGGTTCCTTCGATACGGCGAGCTCTCGGCTTCAGCGCGCTCGAGATGGGCCTGGTGCTCGGAGCGGTCAAGCTCGGCTATGCGCTCGGGCAACTGGTGAACGGTCAGCTCACCGAGCGCTACGGCGCGCGCCGCATCCTCTCGATCGGCATGCTCGGCTCTTGCGCCGTCTCGCTGCTTCTCGCGTCCGTCCCTGCTCTGACGACCCTGCCCGGTCTAGGCGGCGCCGCCGCGGCGCTCGGGATCGCCATCGCCTGGGCGGCCCACGGGCTGGGATTGGAGGTGGCGGCAAGCGCGCCGCTCGCCGTCATGCTCGTGCTCGCGTTCACCAACGGCTGGTTCCAGTCGTGCGGCTGGCCGCCCTGTGTGAAGATCGCCGCTCGGTGGATTCCGCTGCATCGTCGCGGTCGCATGATGGGAATCCTCGGCACGAGTTACACCTTCGGCTCTGCGGTCGCCATCGCGCTGGTCGGTGGCCTCCTTCACCTTTCAGGGGGAGCCTGGCAGGTCGCGTTTTCGGTGCCGGCGGTCGTGCTCGCGGCTTCGTTCGTCCACACGAGCCTGCGTTTGCGCGAGGAGCCGCCCCGTGCGGCGGCGCCCTCGGATGCAGTTCATCGCGCCAATCCGGGCGCCGGCCCGGCCAAGCTCGGTCCGGATCGTTTGCCGGTTCGAGAGGCGCTCGCCGCGACGCTCGGCAATCCTCGGATTTGGGTCCTCGCCTTCGGCCTCTTCGGCCTCGACGCGGTTCGATACGGGTTTCTCGATTGGGCACCCGGCCACTTGGCCGAGGTGCATGGCACCGGTGCGCTCTCGGCGGCACTGAAGACGGCGGTGTTTCCGCTTGCCGGCGGGCTCGGAACGCTCTCGTCGGGATGGCTGACCGATCGATTCTTCCAATCGCGTCGCGCGCCAGTGTGTGTGTTTCTCTTGGTCGGCGTGGGGGCGCTCACCCTCGTCTACCGCGTCGTGGTGGGCGTCGGCGCCGTGCCGACCGTCATCTGTTTGGCGCTCGCCGGCTTCTGCCTGTATGGCGCGCAGATCTTGTTGGTGGGCACCGCGGCACAAGATTTCGCGCGTCGCGGTGCCACCGCGGCGGCCGCCGGCTTCGTCGACTTCACGGGGCATCTCGGGGCGTTCAGCGGGGACGTGGTCACGGGGTGGATGCTCAAGCGTTACGGATGGTCCGGGGCCATCACGTGGTGGGCATTCGCGGCTTTTGCCGCGGCGGCGCTCGTTTCCACGCTGTGGGGCGCTCGCGGGAGCGACGTTTCGCCTGTAGGGGCGGCTCAGCCGGACGCGTAGAGCGCCGAACCGGTTGGCGCAC